>CEAF01051826.1_pt1 | contig 113156 bp, 75 predicted proteins | sample 557431 | NCBI WGS metagenome assembly CEAF01 (sample SAMEA3182068, study PRJEB8094) | gut metagenome | biome: human; feature: gut; material: Stool; isolation source: human stools | place: Canada | collected 2013-11-18 | reverse complement strand
CGTTTAACATTTGAAACATAGCAAGTTATCTGATTTTTCAAAAAACAGACTAAAAAAATCTTGCTAAAAGATTTGCGTAGTCCAAAAGTTCCCCCTATATTTGCACCGCATTTGAGAGAGAATGCGGGTTCAAGGAAGTTTGGGTGAGTGGCTGAAACCACCAGTTTGCTAAACTGACGTACGGGTAACCGTACCGGGGGTTCGAATCCCCCAGCTTCCGCAAAATTCTCTAAATAAAAAGAGCTAAGTTTTATAGACTTGGCTCTTTTTAAATTCATCAACAAACGGTGGGTTCGTCTAACGGTTAGGACACATGCCTCTCACGCATGTAATACGAGTTCGATTCTCGTACCCACTACTCAATTTTAGTTAGCCTCTTACATCGAAGTAAGAGGCTTTTTTATTGTGTTCATATCTCAAAAAATGGAATATAACGTAGAAGAATTGAAAAAGGTATTGATTGAGCAATGTAAAGAAGAAGGTATATATTACGCATTGATAGCAATCGACAAACAGACGAAAGAGATCGTTCTGCCCCAAAGCCTTGATAATGCTTTAAGTAATCCGGATTACTGCGTTTTCAAATGCAAGAAAGCAGAGGATGGATATGAAGTAGAAGAGGTAAAATAAGCGTAATTTAAAAAAGAAAGTGATGCTTATTAGTGTAGTATTAGGACATTATAAAATTTAATAATTATTTGAACATTCAAAGTTTTTTCTGTAAAAGAATGTTATATCCAGTCAAAACTGCCATCTTTCACGTAGAAACCTGTCTATAATTGAAGAAACGCCTATCTAGTTACAGTTCTTCACTCTGCTCATACAGTTCGAAGTAAGATTCCTTATCAATCCGCAGTTTGACCCTGTTTTCCCGCTTCTGACCGGCTAAATTGATAAATAAATTGAAGTATAACTGACTAAAAGAGAGGTCGGAACGATCATAAACGATATCAAAAGTACAGGTTCTGCGGAAGGAGTCGAAAGTTCCCAGTTTCATCCCTCCCTTGCACATAAAGACTTCAGGAAAGCTTGTCGGAGGATAAGGCTGGAACAGGCTAGCCAGTTGGGCATATACATAATCTATCATCCATTCATCACCGGATACAGTCAGTTCTCCTTTCAGACGAAGTTTGATTGCATATTTAGCGGTAATATCCTGCGAAGTGTATATAGGAACCTGGCTTTCCGCAGGGTAATTGCCATCCTTATATCCAAGGCTCATGGTCAGTTTTGATTTACCAGCTCCGTTAAAACTGGCAACATTCTGATCCTTCTGTTGGTTTTTCAGATCAATCATAAACGTCAGTTTACCCAAAGTCGGGTCATTCGGGTATTGAGCTATCGTATCCAATACATAATCTTCTTCATTATAGCTTCGCACCACCAAGACATCCCCCTCTCCGACTTCCAGTGCCGGACCTCCTCTTTCAATATCCACATCGCCTACGGGGTAATATATAGCATCATTATCTCTGACACAACCTGACATACAAAGCAGTAGAACTGCCAATCCTATTATCTTATTCATCATCATACACATCCTTATTTTGGAGACAAAGATACATCTTTTTTGAATCAACCCGATTTATATCAACCGTTTTTAGTACTTTTGCACATAACAAGACTATTAATGACATGGATACACTACTAAGAGAAACAGTAAATGCCGTCGTAAATTCCCGCTTCCCTGAGATGAGTATAGAGGGACGCCGGCAGATAGAAAGCATCCTGATACGTGAAGAATTTCCCAAAGGAGTGATTGCACTCAATGAAGGAGAAGTAGCCCATGAATTAGTTTTTGTCGGGAAAGGGATGCTCCGGCAATATTACTATAAAAACGGGAAAGATGTCACCGAACACTTTTCATACGAGGGATGTATCGTGATGTGTATCGAAAGCTTACTAAAACAGGTTCCTACACGGTTGATTATAGAGACGCTGGAACCTGCTATCATTTACCTGTGTCCTTATGACAAGATGCTGCAGTTGGCAAAACAAAACTGGGAAATCAACATGTTCTACCGGAAAATACTGGAATATTCCCTGATTGTATCGCAAACCAAGGCTGACTCCTGGCGTTTCGAATCCGCCCGCGAACGTTATAACCTGTTGCTCGAGACCCATCCGGAAATCATCAAGCGGGCTCCCCTGGCAGATATCGCTTCCTACTTGCTGATGACACCGGAAACATTGAGCCGCGTACGCTCAGGTGTCCTGTAGAATGCCGGTCCCAGCGATGAAAATCTCCCGTTATCGCTGCCGTAGTCATTCACCATTTCTCAGCTATCTGCTTTTCCGGTATTCTTTGGGAGACATGCCGGTGTAATGCTTGAAGTACTTACCGAAGAATGACTGGTTGGCAAAGTTTAGCCGGTCAGCTATCTCTTGTATGTTCATGCTCGAAGAATTCAGGAGTGTCTTTGCTTCCAGAATCACTAATTCATCAATCCACTCCCCTACTGTCTTTCCGCTGATTTCCTTCACAACACCGGACAGATGTTTCGGTGTCAGGCATAATTGATCGGCATAAAACTTCACGTTACGCTCCGACTGATAAGACTGAATCAAAGATTCATAGAAGCGTTCAAATATGTATTCCTTACGGCTTTTACTTTTGACAACAGCAGAAGAATCCGGTGCATAACTGTTGAATATGTTGCAAAGTTCAAAGAAGAACCCCTGCATCAATCCCATTACTACCTCCCTGCGATACATATCTTCCTTATTCCTCAATCTCTTCCTGATGAAAGCATGATACTCTTTAATCATTTCCTGTTCGTGCAGGTTGAGATCAAAGCAAGGATAATCTTTCAGAAAGAAAAAGAATGAGAGCACATTTCCGACTTTGGGCAATGATTCCAGCAGATTCTTTGATACAGCAAAGAAAATCCCCCTAAAGTTAGCACTAAACTGACGATGCTCGATGATCTGGTTGGGCAACGCAATAACCATTCTTCCCGGAATCAGCTCAAACTCACGCAAACTGATATTGAAACGGGTGGAGCCTTCCAGACAAAGTCCGATGCTTACCACTTCCAGTTTGCTGGGACCATTATAAAGGGAAGTAACGCTTTCCGTATCGAAAAGCGCTATATCATTATCGACAACATCAATACTATTAGGATCTATATGCTTAGAATGAACTACCGAAGAAATACCTATCTTAGGAACACCTTGAATATCCATACTTTCTCTTTTTATTTGCGACAAAGATACCAGTAATAATCAGACATGCAACCTAAGGTCAGATATTATCAGTCAAATAGAACATTTTTCCCTACTTATTGACTATCTCCGAACAAAAACTCATAATCGCGTTTGGCAGCCGGAACAGTCCACTTCTCCGGAATGAATTTCCACTGATTCAGCGCCTTCGGGTCCATCGCACCTTTCTTTTCTATATAATTCATCAGATAAAAACGAAGGTCCTTATCCGTAGAGAAGATAATACGTTCTTTCAGTTTCTCCTGTGGAATACCTGCACCTCTAGTCAGTAATTCACCGCCGCCATTGCCCCGATAAGAGTTCAAAGCCACTTTATAAATCTTATCCATAAGGAAAGGGCTGCCGTCCGCCATGCTGATAATGGTTATCTTCTCTCCTTGCGGCTTGGAGACGTCCACAGTATAGATAATACCCGATGCCGAATCAAAATTGAAACTGAAATTCTGGAAAGAAGCTCTGTCTTCCGCACCTTCGCGGCGTTTCTCTTTGAACCAAAGCAAATGATCGTCCGGAGACTTCATCCGGTTGGTCCACATGAAATAAGACATTTCCAGATAATCCTTGATTTCTTTCCCGGATAAGGTCATCATATACAGCATATTCTCATACTTATACAGATTGAACATATCGCTGACATACACATCCCCTTTATTAATCTTCGCATCGAATGAAAGCGGTGCAGCAAAAGAAATCTCCGCACCAGTGATATCAAGCTGCAAGGTATGAATCAGGTCGATAAAAGCAGACGGCCCGAAGAAAGACGGACGGGTCGAGATGCTCTCGGTGAATGTACCGATCTTTTTAGAAACAAAGTTGCGGACAGTGTCGTATTGGGAAGCAAAATGCTTCATAAAATCCTCACTGGTTCCGTAATCTTTTGTCGCGGACAATACTCCCCGGATATCTTTGCTGCGCACCTTTCCGTCTTTCAACTTTAAGGTTACGTCGATATTGGACAAAACGATTCCGTTGCTTGCCGGATCGATAACCAGTACTGAATCTCCTGCCACATTCATTACCTTCTTACATTCACGTGCATGATCGTGCCCCATCAGTACAATGTCAAAACCGGGAACATTCTTTGCAACATTCAGAGAAGCGTTTTCATTGTACTTACCGGACATTTTGAAAGCTTCCTGCCCCGCATGAAACAAACCGATCATCAAGTCCGGATTCTCTTTTTCACGGATGATCTTCATCCATTTGCGTGCTGTCTCCTCCATATCGTCAAAGCGCAGCCCCTTCCACAGATTCTCCGAGAGCCATGCAGGGATAGCAGGAGTGATCATTCCCAAAATGACGATTTTCACTCCGTCACGCTCCATCACCTTATAAGGAGGGAGATGAGGTTCTCCGGTCGATGTATCGATGATGTTAGCTCCTAACACCGGAAAGTCACAGGTATTTATCCAGCGGTCGAATACGGCACGCCCGGTTTCCACGTCATGATTTCCCATATTTCCGGCATCATACTTCATATAGTTCATCATTTCCGCGCAGAGATGAGGAGAAACCGTATCTATATAATTATAGTAATAGGCGGTAGGTTGCCCTTGCAGTATATCGCCGTTGTCGAGCAAGATAAGATTTTCCTTATACTGTTCGCGCTCTTTCTGCACAAAAGCATATATTCGCGCCAGACTGCCCTGCCAATCCTTACGGGTAATAAAATTATAAGGATAATAATTACCATGTACATCACTTGTCTGTACAATTTTCAGCTTCACAATTTTCTCCTGTGCCGCAACAGAGAGCACGAGGCAAAGAAGCCATACGTAGATACATGCAAATCGTTTCATTCTTTTTCTATTTTAAGCGGATGTGAGAACATGAACCGTGCTCCTCCCGTATATTCGGAGTCGATCCATATATCACCTTTCCATTTGTGGACAATCAATTTACAGATAGACAATCCCAGACCTGTTCCCTGGGCATATTCGTTCAGTTTCTCGAAACGTTCGAATACCAGTTTCTGTTTCTCCTTCGGGATGCCACACCCCGTATCCGTCACCGAAAACACGGCCATACCTGTCGCCTTATTCACCGAGAATTCCAGTGTGATCTTTCCTTTTTTGGTGAACTTATCCGCATTAGACATCAGGTTGATAATCACCTGCTGCATACGCTGTATATCCGTCACCATATCGAATGACTCGTAATCGCTGGCAAACAGAAACTGATTGCCGGACTGCCGCGAAACACTGACCGATGCTACCACCTGCCTGCATACCTGCACCACATCACACTCTTCCCAAGTCAAAGTCACCCTATTCGCCTCCAGACGTGAGAGGTCCAGAATATCATTGATCAGGCGAAGCAACAAATCCGAGTTCGTCTTGATGATCTGATAATAGGTCTGTTGCTCCTCCTCCGTGCTGCCGCCTACAGCGAGCACATCCGAGAAACCCACAATCGAGTTTAAAGGAGTACGTATCTCATGACTCATATTAGCGAGGAAAGCACTTTTGAGACGGTTCGATTCTTCCGCCCTGTCTTTTGCCACCCGCAGGTCTTTTTCGGATTTCAGCAGTTCATCCCTCAGACGCTTGGTACGGAAATAATAGAAGAGCGAGATACACAGGCCCAGCACCAGAATGACGAATAGCGCACATGCTGACCAAATCTGATAAGTATATTGCTGATAAAATGAAACCGACTGATTGATAATCTGCACATCAAAAGGAAGAACCTGCGGATTCAAGTTCCACTCCTTCACTTTCCGGCTGTCGAGTACGGCTTTGCAGCCGATAACGGAAAGATGTTGCCGGTCATCCTCCGGATATTGATCTATCTGCAGAGACGACAATGCCATGTCTTTTCCCAGTTTCCTGTAGTCGGGCAACACTCCGCCAATGGCCCAGTATCCCAGACTCACAGAGGACGGAGTAAAAGCGGGAATGGTCGGAGTAGCCTCCATCATGGCATAAGTCGCATTCCGCATGAAATAACCCTCGTTCATGTCTACCCGCCAAGTACCTACCATAATCACCGTATTCTCCGGCAAATGGCGCAACTCTTCTACAATCGTATAAATTGTATGCCGACGGCCATCCATCAAGATCAGGTCAAGTTCGGGAAACTTCTTCATTTCCTTCCGCACCAGTGCCTGCATCGTGACACCACCGTAAGTATTGTCCGAAATAAAGGCGATATGTTCCGTATTCGGATAAAACGCCTTGATCATACGGACATTATCTTCTATATTATATTGGTTGATAAATCCCGACTTCAATTCCGGTATATCCATTTGATCGGCAAACAGATCGACCGATTCCGGCATCCATGTGTCCAGTCCGGCAACCGTATCCTTAGGCAGTATGACGATGTTGCTACTGGCAAGGCTACACATCACCGGTACCTTCACCTGTATGGAATCCCGTTGAGACAGATACGCTGCCCAGGCTTCCTGTCCCAGCAGAATGATTTGTGCCGGATGCTTTTCTCCCTGGTATTTAGAAAGAATCTGCGTCATCATGCCGCTCCAGAGCGGGGCTTCGGAGAAACTTTTGCAGTTCATGTTTTCAATGACAATATCACGTTTTCCTCCCAGTTTACTATATTCTTCCATGTAGTCGGAAATCGTTACTGAAGTTTGATGCGCAGCGGGATTATAAGAACAGATAATTAAGATCGGCTTTTTATCATTAGAGACAGCAAATAACTCTGTGGCCTGAAAAAGCCATAGCAAACAGATAAACAGGTATCCTATATATCTCATCATACTTGTAAGTTTTGAAGTGTTACTATCTCATTTTAGGCTGCAAATATACTAAAACTTGTCGGCTATAACAGATTTATGTGTATTTTTGTCGCTCATTCATTCGCAAAAAAATTGTATATGGAACTATTTCACCAAATGATTTCCGGATTACTGGGAATACCGGAAAGACAAATCAGCAGTACTCTCCATTTATTGGGGGAAGGTGCCACCATCCCTTTCATCAGCCGTTACCGTAAAGAAGCCACAGGCGGACTGGACGAAGTACAGATAGAGAACATCAAGGAGCAACATGACAAGTTGTGCGACATAGCCAAACGGAAGGAAACGATTCTTAGTACCATCAACGAACAAGGCAAACTCACTCCCGAACTCGAAAAGCGTATCAACGACACCTGGAATCCTACGGAGCTGGAGGACATCTACCTGCCCTACAAGCCCAAACGGAAGACCCGTGCCGAAGCAGCCCGACAGAAAGGGCTGGAACCGCTTGCCATGATCCTGATGCTGCAAAGAGAGAACAATCTCAGCGCCAAAGCCTCCGCCTTCGTCAAAGGTGAAGTTAAGGACACAGAAGATGCACTGAAAGGCGCCCGTGACATCATCGCTGAGCAAGTGAATGAGGACGAACGCGCCCGTAATGCCATACGTAACCAATTCGCCCGTCAGGCAACGATCACTGCCAAAGTAGTGAAAGGCAAGGAAGAAGAAGCTGCCAAATACCGTGATTATTTCGATTTCTCCGAATCACTGAAACGCTGCACCTCCCATCGTCTCCTCGCCATTCGCCGCGCAGAATCCGAAGGATTGCTGAAAGTATCCATCAGTCCGGATGACGAAGCCTGTCTGGAACGCCTCGACCGCCAGTTCGTACACGGCAACAATGAATGCAGCCGTCAGGTAAGCGAAGCCACTGCCGATGCCTACAAGCGTCTGCTCAAACCTTCCATTGAAACAGAGTTTGCTGCACAGTCCAAAGAAAAGGCTGATGACGAAGCTATCCGCGTGTTTACGGAGAATCTCCGCCAATTGCTCCTCTCTCCTCCGCTCGGACAGAAACGGGTACTCGCTATCGATCCCGGCTTCCGCACAGGCTGTAAAGTAGTCTGTCTGGATGCGCAGGGCAATTTGTTGCACAATGAAAACATCTATCCCCACCCTCCGGTCAATAAAACCGGCGAAGCGGCTTCCAAGCTCCGCAAAATGATAGAAGCCTATGAGATTGAAGCCATCTCTATCGGCAACGGAACAGCCAGCCGCGAGACGGAAGACTTCATCAATCACCAGACTTTCGACCGGCAAATTCCGGTCTTCGTGGTCAGCGAACAGGGAGCTTCCATTTATTCAGCATCCAAGATCGCCCGTGATGAATTTCCCGATTATGACGTAACGGTGCGTGGAGCAGTCTCTATCGGTCGCCGGCTGATGGACCCGTTGGCAGAACTGGTAAAGATCGACCCTAAATCCATCGGCGTCGGACAATACCAGCATGACGTAGACCAGACGAAATTGAAAAAAGCCCTCGACCAGACTGTAGAAAACTGTGTGAATCTGGTAGGTGTGAATCTGAATACCGCAAGCAGCCATCTGCTGACATACATTTCCGGACTGGGTCCGCAGCTGGCGCAAAATATTGTCAACTACCGCGCCGAGAACGGAGCTTTCAATTCGCGTAAGGAATTGATGAAAGTCCCCCGCATGGGTGCCAAAGCCTTCGAACAGTGTGCCGGATTCCTCCGTATCCCCGGAGCAAAGAATCCGCTGGACAACACAGCAGTGCATCCGGAAAGCTACCACATCGTAGAGCAAATGTCGAAAGACCTGAAATGTACCGTCAACGAACTGATTGCGAATAAGGAACTACGCCAGAAAATCAAGATATCGGACTATATCACGCCGACTGTGGGCCTGCCGACTTTACAGGACATCATGCAGGAGCTCGACAAACCGGGACGCGACCCGCGTAAAGCGATCAAGGTATTTGAATTCGACAAGAACGTGCGCACCATCGCAGACTTGCGCGAAGGCATGATCCTGCCGGGTATCGTAGGCAACATTACGAATTTCGGAGCTTTCGTCGATATAGGTATCAAGGAAAACGGACTTGTACATCTTTCCCAGTTAGCCGAGCGATATATATCCGATCCTACAGAAATCGTATCCATCCACCAGCATGTCATGGTCAGAGTGATGAACGTAGATACCGACCGGAAGCGGATTCAGCTTAGCATGATCGGGGTACAGCAAGACTGATTGCCTCCCGCTTTTCGCCCCACCACACAATTAAAATCGTAAAGATTATCATAAGTACTGTACAAATGAGCGAGCCTTCAAAACCAAAGGCTCCGCCATTCAGTACGTTTTCTTCGGGCAGATGCAGCGTCAACAGCGATGTTCCCAGATCGTTTCCACTTACTTGATATCCCAATATCGGGCCTTGAATCCAGTTCCAAAAAAGATGGAGGGAAATGGGGAAACAAAGATTCCGTGTATATAAATAGGAAGCACCGATCAACATACCTGCAATCACCAGGTTCAGCATCGGCAGAAAAGCCACATTCGGGTTGAAGATATGCAGCAATGCAAACAGCAGTGCAGAAACGAAAAGAGCCAGGAATTTATTCATCCGGGTATGCAGCAGACGCCCGAGTATGTAGCCGCGCATCATGATCTCTTCAGTCAAGGCCACCAGCAGGCAGAACACAAAAGTGCCGAGCAGATTTAAAGGATCGAACTGAAAGCCTGTTACTTCTACTTCACCTATAGCCAGCGAAAGCCCGAAGCCGATCAGGTAGAGCAACATCGCCACCAGCAGTCCATACCACAGTCCCCGGACATGCCCTTTCAGTGTCAGCCCCAAGTCAGAAAAGGGGCGGCGTTCAAAATAAAGCAGAATCACAGCCGGAGTCAACACAGACAGCAGCATATTGGCTTCCGTCACAGTGTACACCAACAATCCGGGGTGTCGCGCCTCATCGCCAAGAATCAGAGACAATAATCCGAATCCTATTGTACCATACAGTCCCATACATACGAAAAGCCCCAGTGCAAACAACAGGATACACGCCCATACGGGAAGTCTTTTCGGTTCTTTCTTTTCTCTGATTTCTTCTGTCTCCATTTTTACTTTTTGTTAATCACGCTACAAAATTAGATATAAAACATAAAAAAACATCGTGTCTTACCTATTTTTCCTATATTTGTCAGAACAAATCTGCATAATTATGAAAATAAGACAACTACTGATAAGTTTTTTATTGGTTGCCAGTACTTTGGGAGCAACCGCACAAGTAAGCAAAACGTATTATGTCAGCAAGCCCGGCACATTGATCTCGATGATGACCGAAGAGGAAGCCAACAGCATCACCCACCTTACACTGACAGGAAAACTGAATGCGGAAGACTTCAGACATCTCCGCGATGAATTTCCCAGCCTGAAGGTGCTCGATATTTCCAATGCCGAAATCAAGATGTACAGCGGCAAGGCCGGAACGTATCCTAACGGAAAGTTCTACATCTATATGGCCAATTTTGTCCCCGCCTACGCCTTCTCGAATGTGGTAAACGGAATGACCAAAGGTAAGCAGACACTGGAAAAAGTGATTCTTTCCGAAAAGATAAAGAATATCGAAGATGCCGCCTTCAAAGGATGTGACAACCTGAAAATCTGTCAGATACGCAAGAAGACAGCTCCTAACCTGTTGCCGGAAGCTCTGGCCGACAGTGTGACGGCTATTTTCGTTCCATTGGGCAGCAGCGACGCCTACCGTTTTAAAAACAGATGGGAGAACTTTGCATTTATCGAAGGCGAACCGCTGGAAGCCACGATCCAAGTGGGTGCTATGGGCAAGCTGGAAGATGAGATTATGAAAGCCGGACTGCAACCCAGAGATATTAACTTCCTGACTATTGAAGGAAAACTGGATAATGCCGATTTCAAACTGCTTCGCGACTATATGCCGAACCTTGTGTCTCTCGACATTTCAAAGACCAATGCCACCTCTATCCCCGACTTTACTTTCTCTCAGAAGAAGTATCTCCTGAAGATCAAGCTGCCACATAACCTCAAGACCATCGGCCAACGGGTATTCAGCAACTGCGGACGACTTGCCGGAACACTTGAACTACCTGCCAGTGTGACGGCTATCGAGTTCGGAGCGTTCATGGGATGCGATAATCTACGCTTTGTGCTCGCTACAGGTGATAAGATTACAACACTAGGCGATGAACTCTTCGGAAACGGGGTGCCAAGCAAGTTGATTTATAAGAAATAAAAAGCAACTCTTCTCGGAATTGGCTTTAAATGCCAATCCCGAGAATATTATATCCGCCAGACTAATATGTTTATGGTTTAAATGTTACTATAACCTTTTCATTGTATGGCGATGAGGACATATCTTCCCAAGCTTCCCTTTGACTCTCGGATAAAATCAAATATAGGGCTTGCGCCTTTCCATTTTCATCAGTTTGTCTTCCGCATTCCAACTTAGAATTCATCTCATTTAACTTCATTCCGGAAGCGTCGAGCGTACTGAGATGATTGTCACTACAATCCAAATAGGAAAGTTCAGGTAAATCTTTTAAATCTAAAGTACTCAGTTTACAATTAGGACAATTGAGCATTTTTAACCGAGGATGTCCTGATAAGTCTAGAGAAGTCACCTGATCAACACCTACCAAGCCTAAACTTTCTAATGATGGTGTATTATGGATATTGAGATGAGTAATTGATTTTCCCCAACATGTTAAAACTGTCAGATATTTCAGGTTGCTTACATCCAAATCTTTAAACTCACAATAAATAGACAAGTAGTCCAGGTTGACAAGATTACGGATTCCTGTTACATCATAAATAGGTTTATAAATAGGATCATTAGGATTTATTCGGAGTTCTACAATAGATTGCAGACGTAGTTGTGTCATCTCGTCATCCAAGTTTATTTTTCCATCTTGTGTTACTGGTATTTTATGTTTCATATGCAAGAACTCAATAAAGTTATGATCTGTGAATTCATCCCGTGCAGGCATGTCGTCTTTCGAACAGGCAATACATAGCCACAGGCTGGTTATCAAATATACTAGTTTTGTTTTCATACATTCTTTTTATTTAAAAACTGCCATAACATTTGGGTTATTTTTCTCCCAGATATCTTCCCAGATCTTTTGCATGTCAGCAGGCATTATTAATGTCATTTGCCGACTATTATTCTTGTCATCCGTTTGATTTTCACAAGATAAATATTGTAGTGATTTACATTCACATACATCCAGTTGACTAAGTCTATTCCTTTTACAAAACAAAAAACCTAACGCTATTTGTCCTTTAAGTTCTAAGGTTTCTATCTGATTGTCACTACAATCAAAAGATTGTAAACTTACACACTCCTTTATATTAGTAGTCTTTATCTGGTTCTTTCTACAAGATAAAGTTCGCAGCCTGTTCATTCCACTCACATCAAGAGCAGTCAACCGATTATTATTACAAGACAAATTGACAAGGCTAACCAAATGCTTAATACCTACCAAATTAGAGCATTTGATATCATCCAAGTTTAAGTCGGTAATTTTTCCCAATGCTATACATGTAGCTTCATCTTCCATATCAATACGCCCTTTCTCTGTGATGGGAATGTCGCAATAGTCATGCAGATAAGTGATAAAAATGGGGTCTTCAAATTCTATCCATACACCTTCGGATTTACAGGAGAAAAGAGAAAAGATCAATAACCCTAACCCTACCAAAAGAAATTTGTGTGTCATACAATGTTTTTTTTAGTGAATGTATCAGATTATTACATCATTAATCAGGAGGGTACATTGCAATGTTGTGTGCTTTCTATCCTAGAGATTAGGTTTGGCTTGGTAAAGGTAGGTAAATATATCGAAAGTTGATACATTTTGTATGATTTTTATATGTGATCATTGATTATAATGTAGATACCCCAATATAGGTTGCTTGAATATCAACTTATATCGGGGATATTCATTATTACTTGAACAACGAACGTACCCATTCACGAGGGATGCCAATGAAGTTGTCATAACCAACGATATGATTGTTAAAAGCAACTTCTATTATAAATATAATTGCACCTATAAGTATCATCCAAATTCCGACTTTAGCTACCCATCCTGCGAAATCTTTGTCATAATCTTCTCTTTTTTCCTTTCTTTCTAAATGAGTATTCTTAGTTGTCCATTTTTTCTTTTTTCTTTTCATACTAGTATGCTTTGCTATTAATACCCTGATATAAGTTGTTTTGAAATCAACTTATATCAAGGATTTACATTATTACTTGAACAACGAATGTACCCATTCACGAGGGATGCCAATGAAGTGGTCATAACCAACAATATGATTATCTAATGCAATCACTATGATACTTAATATAGCTGCTGATATAACTATTATTGCAATAATAGTATCATAAGGAGTTTTTTTGACTTCATTAATTATTCCTTTCTTCTTCCTTTCAATGTGGGTATTCTTAGTTGTCCACTTTTTCTTTTTTCTATTCATATTTAATGATGTTGTATAAATTCCGGTAATACTTTTTTCACAGTTTCTCCTGGCTGAAATCTTTCAGGATAAAGATAAAACATCGTCTCCATTACAGCTTTGGGAGATAAACCTATTTTATCTTCTATCATTTTTTTGCGTTCTGCAAGTATTTCAATTATTTCCATCATTGATTTACCTTTAATATCAATTTCTCCTAGACTCTTATCTATTTCTCCAGCCTTTGCTTCATACTCAAGCTGCAATATTTGCAATTGGGGATCATCAATTACTAACTCCGTTCTATTATTTAAAATACCATTTTCGCCATAATTAACAGTGGAGACGAGACTTACTAATAAATCTCTGAAATCTCTATGGGCATTCCATGAGTCACCTATTCCAGATAACCACATTCCCCATTTATTATTCCCACTCATCTGCACCTCATTCCCTCCGGGAGTATTAACCGTATGCAATATAGTCGGAGGTTCCATAGCCACGATCTGCCTCGTTCCATTCCCCCGATAAGTCATAGAAGTCTTTTGCGTATAAGATTGTGGTCTCATTTGTCTGGGATAGAACGCATAAGGATTAGGTCTGCCTCCATTCCTGTATCCTCTTCTTACCGGCCTTGTTGGTCTGGACTGAGGTTGATTTCCATCCGGGTCCACATGCTTTATCGGATTATCAAGACAATAATTGTATGGGCTAAATGGATAAAATTTCTCAGCTGACTGATCAACCACATGCCATCTCCCTATTGCCGCATCATACATTCTAGCCCCGTAATCATACCAATCCAAACCGTTCCTTCTATCCACTTCCTTACCATTATACTTATAAGGCTGAGCAGATGAAGTCGAAGCAAACACTCCTCCGAACGGATAATAATGATTCACTTCTTCTACTGTTCCATTCGGGCAGATAACCACACGATTATTCCCTTGATAATCACGCAGAAAGTAATGATAAGTAGTATCCGAAAGAGTAATATATCCTTCTCCGGTCAAGAGCTTGCCGAGCACTCCGTTTTCATAGACCGCATTGTCACAGTAGTCGGTTGTAGTAGTGGCTCCATCTATTATGTGTGTAGTACGAAGTTTTGTTCCGTTTGCATCATAAAGAAAGGCGATACTGTTTCCATCTTCAAACTGTATTCGACTGGGTAAATTTAAACAATTATACTTAATATCAGTAATCTTTTTGTTTAAATCTTGTGTTAAATTCCCGTTGGAGTCATAAGAGTATTCTACAGACAGCTTTGCTCCATCCTTAAATTCAAAATTATTACTGTAGGCAGCATTCGTTGCATCATCGTTTACAGCTAGCAACTGATTACCGTTGTAAGTCAGAGAGAGATTGTCAATCAGATCATAGCTGTTTTCTGCAATCTGTCCGTAACGCTTGAGACCTACTATATTTCCCATCTTATCATAGCCGGTCACTTGCTCGTTGAAGCGGTTACGATTCTTTGTCAAACCGTCTCCTTCGCCATAAACAGCGTCTTTCAGCCGTGAAAGTCCGTCGTAAGAGAATTGATAGTCACGTGTTGTAGAGGTGTCAGTCTGCCATGTCATGCTACCGACGTTTCCATTGTAACAGGGAGTACCGGTGCCATCCGTGTAATGCAGTGCCTGTTTGAAATTCGGGCTGTCAATAGCTGTCAGCCAGTCACGGATGTTGTAGCTGTTGGTTGTCGTCAGAGAATCTTTTCCGTTGATGCGGGTAAGTTTTTTGATTCTGCCTATCGCGTCTAATGCATATGCAAAGCAAGTACTATCTTTTCCGATTACATGCCTCTCTTGTATCAGTCTCCCCACATGATCATAGGTATAATCTTTGCGTAAGATCACATTATCACCATATTCTTCGCAAGCAGCAGTAGGCTTCCCGCTAAAGTTGAAAGCAGACTTGTTTACTATAATAGTACCCTTTAAAGTTGTACGACGGGATTGGATTAAATTCCGATCATAATCGTAATAATAGCAAACATAAACTTCACTGCTATTTTCCAATACACGCGTCATGCTACCGGTCAGCAAATCCTTGCAATGCACATCAGTGGCATCGATATATTGTTTACCGTAATTCTTGTCGGGCACATAGTCGAGCGACGTATTGAAAACAGACAAATGTTTTTTGTAGTCATACATATCATAATAGTTTGCTTTCAATACTTCAATGCTGTTCTGCTCGATTTCCACCGGATAGTGGGACACGTATCCATAAATAGCAGAAATATTTTCCGGCTCAAAACTTGCATACACGTTTGAAGCATCAAAACTTTGTGCATTTACTGTTCCGTGATAAAGCCCTGACAATACTGACCGTCCCCACAAATCGGAAAGCTGAAAGCTCCATTCACCGCGTTTTCTCTGATTGCCATCGCGTATAAAAAGCAGATGATTCGCTGTATCATAAATCATTTCTATCCAGTCACACCCCGGAAGTTTCTTTCCGATACAGCGGTTTCTATAATCATAGCGGTATTGATAGGCATATTTATTCAGTATATCCTGATACGCTTCACTTTCCGGGAGTGCTCCGGTAAGGGAAAGCGATGACAGATTTTCAGAAGCAGCAGGCGGCAAAACAAAGCATAGGTTGCTGTAGTCGTCATACACATAGTAAGTGTCCAATGTATCATTGTCGGCAATGCTCCGGTTCAAGATCATGCGACCCTGTTTGTCAGTAAAACTATATATTATATGGCCGTCTTCATCTTCTGCAGACTCTACTATCAGCTCGTAAGAAGGGTACATGCCCCGTTGCAAGAGCTGAGGGAGCTCTCTTGCTCCCCCACTATTCAACCATCGACAAAGATCATCACCTGTATTAACACGATAATCATGTTTGTTACCGTGTCCGGTAGTTTGCCATTTCTCTCCTGGACCGTACTCTTCTTTTATGAGATTCAACGGCGAACCGTCATAAACGATAAGACTACAGGCACATTTGTCACCATAAAGTTTTCCGGCATCCGAGATGAAGGTATCCGGCATCACCCATGTCCCCGGAGTACCTTCGCTGCGCTCGATAGTCAACCATTGGCGGCTATCTCGTCCCAGCTCGTCATATTCACGATGTGTCATCAAATCTTTCTTTACAGGCGAGGCTTTAAACTCTATTTCTTGTACAGGACGCCCCAAATCATCGTAATACCAAATCTGATGCCGGGCCTTGCTCAAGTATGAAAAGTTAGCCACAGTGTCACTGCCGATAGTAGGAACAATGGTATTAATATAGTTCCGGTTATCAGAAGGAGTATAGCTTTCCGGCTGTTCGGGGATAGTCGGATTTTCAGGTTCAGGTTCGGGATCAGGAGGCGTAGGACTCATGCGTCTGAATTTTACATCAACAACCAAAGCACCATCGAGCCTTTCGCCTCCTTCGCATACCAAATAATATGCTCCGGGGGCGAGTTTACAAAGCAGATCGTTACTATAGATGTGAGGTAAAGTTTTCGATATAATCTCTTTTTTCTCATTGAGCACAGTCAGGAATACCCGGCTGCTCTCTGACATAGATGAATAATAAGCAGAAAAATGACATATCATGTTTTCCTCCAAATTGAAAGAATAGAAGACATCTTTCTCTTTTTCCCCATAGGTATCCGCCAGTTGAGATATTTCAGTTCTAGAGTAGCTAATTCCAGGATACTCTATTGGGATAGGGCAATCTATCGTATTGCCGATCTCATCCGTTGCCGTTATGCATATACCTGCCTTACAATATCCTTCTTCTGCAAGAATACTTACAGTATAATTCCCCGGCGTCAATGACTGCTGTCTAATCTTATTATCTACACCCTCTGTTATTGTCACTCCCTTTGAATTCTTCAAAGTCAACATATTGCTTCCTGTTTCACATGCTTCAATATCTACAGTCATATTGCACTGAACAGAAAGTTGATAGTACAAGGTGCGCTTTCCCTGATAAACAGCATTCCAGTTAGAAGTGCCCGACCGATACAGCGGAACTACGATCGGATTATCTTGTGAAGCCGATGCCGTTTGCGCATAAATATTAGTTTTCAACTCCGGCAGACAACTTGTATGGATTCTTTCTCCTTTTCCAGAACTCGTCAGTTTATAGTGTCCGGCCGGTAACGACAGACACAAGAATGCTTGTGCATCCGTCAGATTCAATGTATCCCCCCTTACTTTGTTTACCGCACTGGTGCGGTTCCATAAATAAGCGGTGCGAAAAGCACGGCTATTGTCGTAAGCCTCTGCTGTCAAAGCATATTCTGTCTCGTCCTCTATCTTCTCCCATAAGCGAAGAACTGTGCTGTCTGCTTGAGATCCGGCATGGTTTATCGTCACTACCATCGGATATTCCAAATGGAAAAGATATTCCGTTGTACCATCGTTAGTCTCCAAATGGTTTTCAAACATGTAGCGCAATTCTTTCAGGTCTATTCCCTCCGCCAAAGCTGTACTTGCAGTCATCAGGCAGACAAGTGCCAGTATCAATCTTGAAATTTTTGTTTTCATATTTCCGATAGATGTTTATTCATTTATAATATGATAATTGTTTAATTGGAGAATCTCCTGCTTCCCGTTTTCTCCGGTCCGGTAAGATTTCACCAGCCGTCCTTTCGCGTCGTAATCGTAACAAGTCGTTTGCCCATTAAGAGCTGTTTCGCTATCTACTCCTGCATAAGGATGATAAGTATAGGTGTACACTTGTGCTCCGGGAAGCCTTGCCTGTAAACCTGAAATAGTAGAAACAGGAGAAAATAGCTGAGATAAACTGACAGGAGATGTGCCCAGTGCATTTTCTACTTCCACATAAGTAGCACCCTTTATTTGTGCCACCAGACGCTGCCCGTAATATCCCCAGAGATAAATGACATGTTCCGAATGATTCGTCACTATCTCTATCGGATTGCCGTAGTCATCACGTATGAGAATTTCTTTAGTGCTCTGTACCCGTCCCCCTCCGTCATGTGAAGTGACAGTAGCAGGAACGTACCACCGTCCCGAAATGACGGGAGACTGACAAGCGATGTAACTCACTGTATCCTGCTTTATCAGCAAATTCTTGTCCGAACCGACAATACTGAGAGAATGCCTTGCAGGAAGTACCTGCATACGCGAACCGGACAACTCGTAAATGCGAGCATAGCTATCCACCAGTGAGTCTCCGTTACTTTCGAGTGTGGAATGTCGGGACAAGTAGCCATCCCCTTCATATTCAAACCATTCCGGAATTTTCCTTATCGCCCTGTCGTCGCCCGGCGTATAGCGGGAAGTTGTCTTCTTCACTGGCAGATACTCATAGAAAGGTTCCTTGATGATGTGGCTGTACAATCCTGTACGCAGCCCGAAATGAGGTGCCGGCGAATACTCCCGGAGTGCACATTTATCCTCATTCAGATAATCGTATTCGTAATCCATCCGCTGTACCAGTCTTTTTTCTTCATCATAAAAACTCTCTTTCTGTATTTTACCATATTTCAAGGAAACATCGATGGTAGGATGTGCCAGTAAATTACGATTATACCGTTGGATATCTGCATATTTGAAATAGTCGTCAGGATTGAGAAGCGAGAAAGAAGGAGCCGTAGCGTATGAAAAGTCGTTCCGGAAGTTATTCTTATTCGACAATCCATGTACAAATTCCGTCGTTTTATAAGGGTGCTTCTCTGATAAATCATTCGCAGCAGGATCTACATAATGTTCCGTCACCTCCGGATAGCGTATATGTACCGAAGGGTAAGGAATATCAGTAATACCCTCACTGTCAAAGCTAATGTAGTCAACGATATTCTCCCCATTGGAGATAAAATGAGCGAGATATCTATAATAAGGTATATACATTAGTTCGCCCATCAGCGTAGTGTAACCATAAGTATAGATTGTCTTTTTTACTGCCTTGCCTTGTTCGTAGTGAATAACAGACTTCACCCGGGCCCCGCCTGCCAAAGCGTCTTGTACTCCCGCCGGATATCCTCGCCCTGCATAGTAGTCAGTGGTAAATATACGCTCAGGAATGCTGGAATATCGGTGCGGCTCATATTCAAAACGAGTACATCCACCGGTGGGATATGTCATTTCCCGGAGCAGAGTATAGTCGTAATATTCTCCTGTGGCATCCCGGTCGTTGCTGGTAATACTATAGTCTTGATCGTAAGATGTGCCCGGCTTCATTTTGGGAATAATTCCCGAATTACTTCGTGTTCCCCGCCAGAATCCCCAGTGATCAATGTTGTAAGTCAGCGGAGTAGGTGGAGTGATGCCATTGTCCAGCTTATATTGAAAGGAATATTTCCCTTCTCTGTTCTTCACTGTATCCAGAAACATCCGGTTGCCGCACATATAAGAATAGGTGAGCTGTGCTGTCTCGGTATATGAACGGCATGTCAATGTCACTTCATCCAGTTTGGCTCCGCAAATATGCGAAAAGCTCTCCTTATCCACTACATTACCTGCAAAATCGACTAATTTTTCACGAGCAGAATAAGTGAAGTTGATCCTGCAATTATCTGTTGATATGTAGTCTATCAATGCGATTTTGGTAAGTGCATAGCTTGCGGAAACCTCCGGAGGTAATGCCGGATTTTCATCAAACATATGCGACGGAGCAACCCGGTAGGCTTGATATTTTGACATACCTGAAAGCGAATATTGCAAAGCAGCCTTCTTTACCACAGAAGCCGGATTATCATTCTTTATAGTATTCAGTTCCTTCGAATTCTTGTGGTATCTTTCGTCTATATCATCTTTATACTTAATGGTCAGTCTTCGCCCATTAGGTGCTTGTATTTCCGTCAGACAGTAAGCAGTGATTTCATTCCGTTCGGTTGCTTTGCCCGTATCTCCATTGTAGAAAAAATCTTTCCAGGCAAGCGCATTATATTCCAACGAAGAATAGCCTCCTCCTCCGAAAGTATACACATACCCATCATCAGTCATGATTCTTATCCGTGTTTCCCGGGGTGCAGTAGAATTAAAAATCGCCATGTCACTCAAATCTACCTTATATTTTCCACCGTTGTTGCCCGATACAATGACGCTACCGTCAAAATTGATCATAAATTTGCCCGAATGCTTACCAAACGAAAAGTAAAAGATGTCTGCTGACGCTTCAACATCCGTCGTTCCGGGAATAAACGGCAGGCAGGCTTCATCATTTTTATACGCCGCATATTTATAAGGATTTGTACGATAGTTCTGCAACATTTCATCGCGGTTGAACTGATGCTTGTTCAACATATTGAGGAAGCCATTGGCATATTTGTAATGCGCTGGCCCTGCATCACCTGATATGGGAATTAAGCTTCCGTCAACATCATCGGGCACACCGTTCACTTGCCGATAGATGATGCCTCCTACATTCAACATCCAGTTTCTGCCCACATAGTTGTCCTGTTCCCTGGGACGAAAGCCAGAAGAATTATATGAAAGAGAGATCGGACAGTCAAAGTCCTTATCTTTCCAGTCTACCAAGGGGATTTCCAAGTTTAAAGCTCCCGTATTCAGATTTACCGGCAGATTGTCGTGCCTGATAAAAGCTGCTACCTGCGGGGAACATACAGACGGATCATGTGTGGAAGCAGGAATAAAAGGAGGTATATCATCAGCAGCGTATACCGGAGTGCCTGCAAACAGTAAACAGATCAATGCTGTATATAAATGTATTATTGTATTTCGTTTCATTGTCGAATATATTTTAATTAATAAAAAAGCGCAGGACGTACACAGACTTCACCAGTTATTATCTATAAAATAAATGATTAAGAAAATCTGCGCCAGTCTGCGCTTAAAAGAACTTACAGATTCATCGCATTACCGCCCAGCGCTCCCAGCACTGCCGAAGCCACCGCGATGACTACTTTCAAAATGGTATCCCAGAGGGATCTTTTGACTGCCATAACTTTACACACCTCCTTTCCGACTCTTTACATGATTGATTACTAGGCAATCATCACTAAATGATTGATTACTCCTGAAAACTTTCCTCCTTTACCTCAAAGCACGGACATGCCTTGATCCACTCCTCCGGCTCGATCTCTCCATTCCCGTTGCGGTCCGGTGACAGGTCACGATGGCCGCACACCCGGCAACCGGGGAATTTCACTTGCAACTGATGCACCAGCAGTCGGAGTGCTGCCCGTTGCTCCGGCGTCCGGGTGTCCGCCGGGCGTCCCCGACAGTCCAGACCGCCTTCGTAGCAAATTCCGATACTCTCCGCATTAAATCCACGTGCGTGCGCACCGATCCGCTCGACAGGACGGGTAAGAAGCGTTGTACCGTCCCTGCGGATATAGTAGTGATAACCGGTACCGTTGAATCCACGCCGACGGTGCATCGTGTCCAGATCAAAAGCTGTCAGTTCCTTGTCTTCACGGGTGGCGGAACAGTGAATCACGATCAGACTGATCTTTCTCATACCTGTTGTACGGTTCATGATCGGTTGCTTCTAGACAGTCGGGTCCGGAGCTTCCTCGTCACCGCCGTCGCCTCCGCTCCCACCGCCCGGGTTAGGATCGGGAACCTCACTTCCGCCTTCACCACCATTCAGCGCCTTCAGTTGCTGTTCCAAGTCTACAAAATCCAGACGGTCTTCCGCACGGGTAGCGGCAAGATTGGGACGTACACTGGCGGATGCCCGGAAATTGATACGGACCCAGTGGATGTTCTCCGGCAGACAAGCTTTCTTGGTATCAGTCCCCACCGTAGTGGCGGACAGGCTGAATACTCCAAAATTCTCAATGTTCACGGCATGGCCGTTGTACAACTCACTGCGCATCACCTCCACGAAGTTTGTTAGTACACTCTTGATATCGCCCAGCGTGAGCGAACTCTTCTCCTTCATCTGTTTGGCAATGGTATCCAGAGTGGCGGGCTTTCCCCACGTGATCAGCTGCGGATAGAATTTGCCCGTACCTTCTTTGTCGAAAGGAGACTTACGTAAAATCTTTTTAAATGTCACAGACATAATTTTCTTCTTCTCTTTTTAATGAATGAATTTCCAGTTATTTTCTCTCTGTTGCCCGGGTGAAGGTAGCGGTGACGTCTTCCGGCTTCTCCTCTCAGGAACACGACAAAGATAGGGAATAGCCCCTCTACGGGGTTACATACAAGTGCGTAGCGACACGTAGCGATGTGCAGCGGCACGTACTTTGACTCACTGACTCTCACTGTTCTTTACTGACAGGCAACGGTATCTTTTTCTTTCCCGTTCAAAGTGATTATTCCGCTCATCCGCTTTGTTTTGTCTGAATAAATACATACCTTTACAGTATAATAATCAGGCGAATAGCCGATATAAAGAACACCGATTATGGAAACTACACAAGAAGAATTTCAAGTCCGGGTCTACCTGAAAACGGAACTGGCACAACTGTATGCACCCCATCTGAATCCCGAAGCCGCATTGAGGAAGATGCGAAAATGGATCCACCGGAACCCCGAGCTCTACCACGAACTGTATGCCGGCACGGAAGGAAAGAATGAACTGGCATACAGCAAAAGGCAGGTGGCTGTTTTAGTGAGGTACCTGGATACTCCATAAGCACCTCTTCCTCCCCATGCGGAGATTTACACATTACTATATACGCGCAGGCGCGAAAGAGTATTTTATTTTTATAGAAAAAAAGCGTGTAACGGAGGGGTAGGACTTACCCCTCCGTTACACGCTTTTTTCTGTATTAAATAGTATATAAAAAGAATAAACAACAGAGATGATGAAGACACAAAAAGAAGTTGTATCTTTGCGACATTTTTAAACGAAACATCTTTTAACAATAAGCACTAATTATTAAAAACATGAGTAAAAAGACATTTTCTCCGAAGGCTTCATTTACCAAAACAAGCAGGCTGTAACACTCGAAAAGGGAGAATTTCCTGCTATCTCACCGTTCATCACCCAACTGCTGGATAATGTCAACAGCATGTACCTCAACCGAATAGAGGTAAAACCATCTGACAGAAAGAAATTTCTCACACCGATCGTCCACCTCTGCTACGACCCCTCCTCTCCATTTAACATTAAAGGTCCCAAATTCTTCGCACAGTTGCTGTTTCTGACAGTAAATTTCCGGAAGAACGATCACCCGGATGAGTCTCTGAGCATAGAAGAAATTGATTATGAGATACAAAAGCTGAAAAGGCTTCTGCTTAACGATTAACATTTCGAAGATTACGTTAAAAAACTGTTTTTAGCTTCCTAAAAACAGTTTCTTTAATCCGACAAAAAGCTATTCCTTTGCAGCCTGTTAATAACGACAGCAATTAAAACTTATCAAACAAAATGGAAATTATTACCATAACCGCCTACCGGGGGTTATCAGTTGTGTCAGGGAGTATAGATATCCGGAAGTTGTTCGAATTTATTCGGGGAAGTGTTTATCGGGACAAAATCCGGAGACTCCGGGAGACAATGGAAACGGGAGACACGGCGAAAGCAGACCGGATGAAGAAGCAACTGCCCTACTACACTGTCACGGCTACCTACGCTATGGAAAGACTGGCTTACAGCCTCGTCACGTATCAGGATATCATCATACTCGACTGCGATGACATGCCGGCAGAAAAGATTCCGGGATACCGCCAACTGGTGAACGACTGCCCCGACACGTTGGGAGATTTCATCAGCCCCCGCATGCACGGGCTGAAAATCTTCGTCTATCTCACCGGCGAAGAACCGGAAGCATTGCGCGCCGAACTGAATGCGCTCGGAACCATCGACCTCCCCACACTGGAACGTTACCACCACCGCATGTACGCTCTGGCAAGCCAGAAGTACGAAGAACTGCTCCACACGAAGGTCGACACCAGCGGGAGCGACCTTAGCCGCGGATTCTTTGCCTCACACGATCCGGAGGCTTTCCTTTCTCCCGAACGACTGGAGAATGTAAAGCCGCTGACCGTACGAGTGACGTTGCCGACCGAAGAAGAATGTAAAAACAAGAAACGCAGGAAATCCACCCCACAGCCTCCGCTCCTCCCCACACAGGGAAACGCGGCTCCGATCGACCTGCAGGTGCAGCTAGACTTCCGCAAAGCCATGGAATACACCCGACGGAAAGAACGCCTTGAAACCGGAAACCGGGACAATTTCTTTTACTGCCTCGGCAACCAGTGCTACCGTCGCCACATCACGGAAGAAGAAGCCGTCAGCCTGACACGCAGCAGCTTCGGCGATATCCCCGACTTCGATCTCGAACAGCCCCTGCGCAATGCCTACCAATATACTTCGAAGACGGACCGGGAAGAAAAGGAAAGCCATGAACCGAAAATCTGCAAGATGATCAGATTCATGGATGAGTATTACGAAATCCGCAGAAACATCGTGAAAGAGCTGATCGAGTTCCGCCGCAAACCGACGACAACCGATGAAAAGGCGTCTTCCGACTTCGCCATCCTGCGTGCCAAAGACGTCAATACGTTCTACATCAACGCGCAAATGAAAGGAATCTCTTGCTCGCAAAACAGCCTCAAGGCACTGGTAGACTCTGATTACGCCAAACCGTTCAATCCCTTCACCCACTATTTCTTTTCTCTCCCGACCTGGAACGGCAAAACCGATTATATCGCCCAACTGGCACAGAGGGTCAAAACCACCGACCCGGATTTCTTCATAGACAGCCTCCGCCACTGGCTGGTGGGAATGGTGGCCTGCGCCATCGACGATAAAGTGCAGAACCAGCAGTTGCTGCTGCTCCACGGCGGACAGGGAAGCGGAAAAAGCACCTTTATCCGGAAACTTCTCCCACCGGAACTGGACACCTACTACCGTTGCGGCATGATTATACCCGAAAACAAAGACCATCTGCTGCAACTCTCCTCCAGTCTCATCATCGACCTGGACGAGTTCGACACCCTTCCTTCCTGGCAAATGCAAAGCCTGAAGCGGCTGATCGTACAAGGCGTGGTGACGGAACGCAAAGTGTTCGACCTACAGATGAATAACTTCATCCGCCGCGCCTCGTTTATAGCCAGCACCAACGACCAGCACTTCCTGGTGGATATCCTCGAAAACAGACGTTACCTGATCAATACCATTTTGAGCATTGACAACAGCGGTCCGGTCAATCACCAAGGCATCTATGCGCAGGCACTGGCCCTCTACCGGCAAGGCTACCGATACTGGTACGAAAAGGAAGAGGTAACCTTCTTGAACAAGCGCAACGAAAGTTTTCGCCAGAAAGACCCGGTAGAAGAAAACCTGTTTTTCTATTTCCGTGCGGCTAAAGGCGGAGAGATACAAGCGAAATGGTATCCTGCCTCTTATCTGCTCTCTATCCTGAGTCTGAACGGGCGTACTCAGTCCAATCCCCAGACACAGAAAACATTGGTGACGGTGCTCGAAAAGAACCATTTTATAAATCGGAACGGCAATTACGGAGTAACGGAATATAAGGTGGTGGAATACACACCGGAAGAACGAGAAGCCAATTCGACGTTGCCGCAGATTCCTAAACAGGGGAATTTTGACTTGTAGATGAAGAGCTTTTCGAATCATGACCTCTGAGCGGTGAGTGATGAGCCAGCCGTGAATGCCGGACAGGATACTACGACAGCTGACAAGCAATGAAAAGGAAAGGGAAAAGCAATGTGACGACAGTCAACAAGCATTTCCCTTTATTTAACAGTAAGGTAATATCAGTATTACCTTCTATGCATATTCAGCGTATCTGACGGATGAAGCACATTACTTGTCACCGTACATCTTGGCTCTCAACTCCTTGATATGGTCGGAAGTGATGTATTCGTCATATTCCATCATCTTGTCGATGATACCGTTCGGTGTCAGCTCGATAATGCGGTTGGCAACCGTCTGAATGAACTCGTGGTCATGAGACGAGAAGAGGATATTTCCTTTATACGTCTTCAGGTTATTGTTGAAAGCCTGGATAGATTCCAAATCGAGGTGGTTGGTCGGAGTATCCAGAATCAGGCAGTTCGCATTGCGGAGCTGCATACGGGCAATCATACAACGCATCTTTTCACCTCCGGAAAGTACACTTACTTTCTTCAGCACTTCTTCGCCGGAGAAGAGCATACGTCCGAGGAAACCCTTCATGTACACTTCGTTGCCTTCACCAAACTGACTCAGCCAGTCCACCAGGTTGAGGTCTGTGTTGAAGAAGTCCGTATTGTCAAGAGGCAGGTAGGCCGTTGTGATGGTCACCCCCCAGTTGAACTGTCCGGCATCCGGCTTCATGTTTCCGTTGATGATTTCGAAGAAGGCAGTCATCGCACGCGGATTGCGTGAAAGGAATACCACTTTGTCGCCTTTTTCGACGTTGAAGTTCACGTCGTTGAAAAGCACTACGCCTTCTTCCGTCTTCTTGCTCAGTCCGGAAACTTCGAGAATCTGGTTGCCCGGTTCACGTTCGGGAGTGAAGATGATGCCCGGATACTTGCGGGAAGAAGGTTTGATTTCTTCTACGTTCAGTTTTTCCAGCATCTTCTTGCGGCTTGTAGTCTGCTTGCTCTTCGCTACATTGGCACTGAAACGGCGGATAAATTCCTCCAGTTCTTTCTTCTTCTCCTCAGCCTTCGCCTTCTGGTTCTGCTGCTGACGGAGTGCCAGCTGGCTCGATTCGTACCAGAAACTGTAGTTACCGGCAAACATATTGATCTTTCCGTAGTCGATGTCTACGGTGTGCGTACATACGGAGTCGAGGAAGTGACGGTCGTGGCTTACCACCAGCACGGTGTGCTCGAAATTGGAAAGATATTCTTCCAGCCAGGTCACTGTCTCCATGTCCAGGTCATTGGTAGGCTCGTCCAGCAGAAGGTTGTCGGGGTTGCCGTACAATGCTTGCGCAAGCATCACGCGCACCTTTTCCTTACCGCTCAGTTCACCCATCAATGTATAATGCTTGTCTTCCTTGATGCCCAGACCGCTCAACAGCATGGCTGCGTCACTCTCTGCATTCCATCCGTCCAGCTCGGCAAATTTCTCTTCCAGTTCGGACACTTTCAGTCCGTCTTCGTCCGTGAAGTCCTCTTTGGCATACAATACTTCGCGTTGCTTCATGATGTCCCACAACACGGTGTGTCCCATCATAACGGTATCCATTACCGTGTAAGCATCCCATTTGAAGTGGTCCTGGCTCAATACCGACAGGCGTTCGCCCGGTCCCAGGGCAATCGTACCGGTAGTAGGGTCGAGATCTCCGTAGATCGTACGGAGGAATGTAGATTTTCCCGCACCGTTCGCACCGATAATGCCATAACAGTTACCACTTGTAAATTTCAGGTTTACGTCATTAAACAATACTCTTTTACCAAACTGCACCGAAACGTTTGAAACTGTAATCATCTTGATATTTACTATTTTACTATTTACTATTTGCTATCTACTATTTTTTGAGTGTGCAAAGGTAGGCATTTAAAATGAATTATGAGCTATCCGGAATGTGTCAATCTGGCATAAATATATTACCTTTGCAGCGTTTTTGGCAAAATGACCATATTGGCAAAGTTTTTGCAGATGAAAATTTTAAATCATAGATCGTAAATAATAAAATCATAAATAATAAGATGGATCCAAAAGAAAAAGAAATGAAGGCTGAAGAGCTGAATGTGGAAGAAACTCAGAATACTGCGGAAGAGCAACCGCAAAACGATCAGGCAGAAGAGGCCGCTCCCCTGACTCATGAGGAGCAGTTGGAAAAGGAGCTGGAAGAGGCACAGACTGCCATCGAAGAGCAGAAGGACAAGTATCTGCGCCTGTCTGCCGAGTTTGACAATTACCGCAAACGTACCATCAAGGAGAAGGCGGAACTGATTCTGAATGGTGGCGAAAAAAGTATCAGCAGCATTCTGCCGGTGATCGACGACTTTGAGCGCGCCATCAAAACGATGGAAACTGCCAAAGACGTGAGCGCCGTGAAGGAAGGTGTAGAATTGATTTATAATAAGTTTATGGCTGTCCTGGCACAGAATGGCGTGAAGGTCATCGAAACGAAAGACCAGCCGCTGGATACGGATTATCACGAAGCCATCGCTGTGATCCCTGCCCCGTCGGAAGAACAGAAAGGTAAGATTCTGGACTGCGTACAGACGGGTTATACGCTGAACGACAAAGTGATTCGTCACGCTAAAGTGGTAGTTGGGGAGTAAATACAAAAGTTAGTTAGGAAGCATGGCAGAAAAAAGAGACTATTATGAAGTGCTGGAGGTGGCAAAAACCGCCACAGTAGAAGAGATTAAAAAGGCTTACCGCAAAAAGGCAATCCAATACCACCCCGACAAGAATCCGGGTGACAAGGAAGCGGAAGAAAAATTCAAGGAGGCTGCCGAAGCGTATGACGTGCTGAGCAATCCGGACAAGCGTTCGCGTTACGACCAGTTCGGGCACGCAGGAGTGAGCGGTGCAGCCGGCAACGGAGGCCCGTTCGGTGGTTTCGGTGGCGAAGGTATGTCTATGGATGATATCTTCTCCATGTTCGGTGACATCTTCGGAGGTCGCGGCGGCGGTTTCGGAGGTGGCTTTGGAGGTTTCAGCGGTTTTGGCGGTGGCGGTGGTTCACAGCAGCGTCGTTATCGTGGCAGCGATCTTCGCGTCAAGGTAAAGATGTCTTTGAAAGAAATCTCGACAGGAGTAGAAAAGAAGTTCAAACTGAAGAAATATGTGCCGTGTAGTCACTGTCATGGTACGGGTGCCGAAGGCGACGGCGGTTCGGAGACTTGTCCGACCTGTAAAGGAAGCGGCTCGGTGATCCGCAACCAGCAGACGATACTGGGTACAATGCAGACCCGTGCCACCTGTCCTACCTGTAATGGTGAAGGCAAAATCATCAAAAACAAGTGTAAGGAGTGTGCCGGAGACGGTATCGTATACGGCGAAGAGGTAGTGACGGTGAAGATTCCTGCCGGAGTGGCAGAAGGTATGCAGCTCTCAATGGGCGGCAAGGGTAATGCCGGAAAGCATAATGGCGTGCCGGGCGACTTGCTGATTCTCGTTGAGGAAGAACCGCATCCGGACTTAATCCGCGACGAAAATGATCTGATCTATAACTTGCTGCTGAGTTTCCCGACGGCTGCGCTGGGTGGTGCTGTGGAAATTCCGACTATCGACGGCAAGGTGAAAGTGAAGATCGACTCGGGTACACAGCCGGGCAAAGTGCTCCGCCTGCGCGGAAAAGGTTTGCCGAATGTCAATGGATACGGTACAGGTGATTTGCTGGTGAACATCAGTATTTATGTGCCGGAAACATTGAATAAGGAGGAAAAGAATACGCTGGAAAAAATGGAGGCTTCGGATAACTTCAAACCGAGCACGTCGGTGAAGGAGAAGATCTTCAAAAAGTTCAAGAGTTTCTTTGACTAGGCTTTCTTCTTTAAGAGATAATAGCCTGCCACACAGATACAATAAAAGCTCCGGCATTCGTAGGGAATGCCGGAGCTTTTTAATTTTCCATGCCTATTATTTTCACAATAGTGCGTACTTGATATTACAGTAAATGAATGGATGACAACTCTTTCGTCAGAGCTTGAATACCCTTCTGAATCTTTTCCAGTTGTTGTCTGCGCGGTTTATGCACACCGGCGGCATAATGCCATAACTGACGTTCGTTAATTCCGGTTATCCGGCTCAGGGCTGCTTTGGTGAAGATATTACTGTAATAGTTTATAAAGGTAGCAGCGTCAACCTTAAACTTCAATTCCAATTCTCCGGACAATAGTTCACAAGGATTGGGATTATCTTCCAGATATAATTCAATCGCTTCCTTCATATTTTCCTCAATCTCTCTCATGTCATTTCCAACAGTGATAACCGGAGCACCTTCGATATAAGCACTCAAGTTCTTCCCTGCGTATTCCACAATTACTTCTACTGTTTTCATTTTCATCTCCTATTATTTAATCAAGAGAACAAGGGGGCTATTTTTTCAGCCCCGCTTGTCTCAAAATGCTGTAATAAGTGCCTTTCTCAACGCCTTTGCTGTTATGATTCGGTACAATAACTATTTTGTCGTCTTTCTCAAACTTCATATGGCTACCTTTCTGACTCTTTAGTACAAAACCGTTTTCTTGCAACATAGTTACAACGTCTTTAATTGATTTGTAACTCATAACACTTCGGACTTAATTACCACACAAATATAGTAATAATATGAATACTGTTTATACATTTATTCATTATTTTACTATGAATTGAGCTAATATCCCGGATTCTGCTTCAGTTTTGTATTCATCACCCGTATTTTCTCCGGAATCGGGAATACGGTGGTATATCCACTTTCTTCATCCGGAAGTTGCGGGCGACTGCTGTATGCTCTCGTGAACTCCCCGAAGCGGATCAAGTCCTGGCGTCTCCACCCCTCCCAAGCCAGTTCGAATTGCCGCTCGGCAAGGATGTTCTCCAGTGTAGCCGTACGGGAAGAGGCATTGACACGCCTACGTACTTCGTTCAGTTCTGTATCTCCGCTCTCGCCATTGCGTACTTTGGCCTCACTTTTCATCAGCAAAGCATCTGCATAACGGAAAAGAACGATATCATTTTCCATCAGCTTGCCATCTTTGGTGGCCGTTTCGTCTATCTCATATTTCTTCATACGGGCTCCTGCTGTCTGTACATACGGGGTGTTCGAAATATCCAGGGCGACTTTCCACGGCAGATATTCAAGAATGGTTCCGTTGTCCAAGCGGACTACATTCCCCTTTAGGTCATAGACGACTCCGGCAAAATAACAGATGTCAAAACGCGGGTCCTGTCCGGCTGTTTCATAGCCGAAGGTTTCCAATGCTTCGATCGTGGCGCTCGGCCCGTTTTCGCCGCTCAGCCCATAGGCTTTGGCGTGATTGTAATGACGGGAACGGAAAAGGTATTGCATCTGGTTGGTGTACAAGGTCTTATTCATCGGAATCGTGAAGATGTTCTCGACAGAGGGTTCGTTGAATACGGTAAAATTGGTTTTGTAATCCGGTTCCAGACGATAGCCCATTTCTTGCAGCTGGTCACAGTATGCGATCACCGTCTGCCAGGCATTGAGACGGTTGCCGTTTACCTCGAAAAAGAGATTCTTTCCGTCGGGACGTTGTCCGTCTGTCCAGTCATTGTCGGTGTAGACTTCAGCATTCAATGCCAGTTTCGCCAGCAGGAAGACAACTACGGGACGGGTGATGCGTCCGTAATACGGACCGGACTGATTGCTATGAACTTCACTAAGCAAAGGGGCTGATTCCTGCAACTCTTTGAACACAAAGTCGAATATTGTTTTCCGTTCGCTCTGTACGACGTCCTTCATGGATGGAGATGAGGTGAGTATCAGCGGGACACGTCCGAACAGATCCATCAGATAATAGTAATACATCGCGCGCATCGCCCGTACTTCGGCACGATAGGCGGGAAGTTCGGCATCAGTGTGAGTTTCGGAGAACTGGTCGATCCGTTCCAACGATTTGTTGGACAGCATGACTACTTTATAAAGATATTCCCAAGTGGCTTGGATGGCGTCGTTTTCAATTCCCCATTGGTGCAGGAATAATCCTTGCCAGAATCCGCCGTCGTACCAGTCGCCGCCACGGGTGGGGATGATAGCTTCGTCGGTGGTAAAGGTGTTCAGGTCATAAACTCCCCTACCCGTTCCCTGCAATCCCTGACTGTCGCTATAACCACCGATATAAGTATAAAGAGAGGCCACGGCATTCAGATATAAATCCGAGAGGTTATTGTAGACTTCATCTTCCGGCAGTTTGTCTTTGGGACTCTCTTCCAGAAACTTGTCGCACGAGAACAAAGCCGTTGCCGTCATCAGTGCGATAGCTGTATTTCTTATATATTTTTTCATGATTTACTCCTCCGTTAAAAGTTTGTACGTTGTTCTGACGTCGTTAGAAATTAATACTCAATCCCAGCATGTAGGTTCTCGCCAATGGATATCCCCGTTTATCATCCAGCCCCAAAGTGGAATTGACCGTTGAGCTGTTGATCATGGGCGAAAGACCCGAATAGCCGGAAATCGTCGCCAGGTTGTTGACCGTAAACGCCAGTCGCAGCGAGCGGACGTATTTCTTCAGTTTCTGCACTTTCTCTATCGGCACGTTCCAGCCGAGTGTCACGTAGTCGAAGTTTACATACGCCCCGTTCTCCAACCAGTAGTCGGTAGCAGTCTGGTCTTTGATATTCCGTTGCGGAGCCTCCTCCATCACGTTGTAATCGGGGAATATATTCATGTTCATATAGGTCAGGGAGGTTCCGTTGTATATTTTATGTCCGAAAGCGCCATTAATCTGTACTGAAAGGTCGAAGCGCTTATAACGGAAACTGATGTTCGATCCGAGAATTGTCTTGGGCACGGCCTGTCCCGCTACATAGCGGTCTTCGCCATCTTCCAGACTGACACCACCGCCATTCAGATCGGCAATATCATAGGTGTAGCCGCCGTTTCCGTCGGAAACGAGTCCATTGGAATGAGGCAGGTAGAAGACACCTAGCGGCTGTCCCACCACTTGGTAGACGATATGATTGTAGCCGCCATGAAATCCGGCTCCGTCGAGGCTGGCGAGGCTCTTATACTGGGGAGCGGAAATCATTTCTCCGTTGTACATACCGCTCAGAGAGAGCAGTTTGTTTTGCTGGAAGGTGATGTTGGCATTAATGTTCAGTTCCATGTCCTGCGTTTTCAGCGGAGTGATACCGATGGCTATTTCCAGACCGCTGTTGCGCATGGAACCGATATTAGCCAGCAGCGTATTGTAGGTGAAAGGCGGGACACTGACGTTGTAGAGGTAAAGCATGTCCGTCGTCTTGGAGTTGTAATAATTGGCGGAGAGCAGCAGGCGGTTGCCGAACATAGCCAGGTCGATACCTGTATTGAAGGTATGTTTCACTTCCCATTTCAGATCGGGGTTTGTGTTGCGCAGGTCGCCTAAGGATACGGCTGCCGAATTTCCTACAGGAATCACACCGTTCGGTTTGACAAGACTCAGCGTAGTGTATGAGTCGATTCCGCTTTGATTTCCTGCCAGACCGTAACCTATACGGAATTTCAGATTATCAATGATGGGAAGACGCTTCATGAACTTTTCTTCACTGATCACCCAAGCGGCGGAAACTGACGGAAAGAAGCCCCATTTGTGGTTGGCGCCGAATTTGGAGGAGGCGTCGGTACGGGCGTTCACTGTCAGGCTGTAACGGTCGGCATAGGTGTAGTTGAAGCGTCCCATGAAGGAGGCCAGATGCGGCTGTTCGTAATATGAGTTGGTGCCTTCCCAAAGACGGAGAGCACCCGCTTGCAGGTTGTTGTAGCCGAATTTATCCGTGTTGAAGTTGGTGACTGTGGTATAGAATCCTGTATAAGTCTCCTTCTGAAGTTCCGCCAGTGCGAGGGCGTCGAAGAAGTGTTTCTTCCAGCCTTTCTTGTAGGTCAGCATCATGTTGCCCAGGAGAGACTCCATCTTTTTTGTGCCTTTATATGCTTGTCCATGCGCCCAGACGGAAGTGGGCAGGTACTGTGAATTTTCGACTATATTATAGGTATAGGCACCGAAGAGTACCAACTTGAGTTCGTCCATCAAGTTAAAGGTCAGACGGGCATGGGTGCTGATATGGGAAGTGGCGTCATGATCCTGCACTTCCATCCATGCCAGCGGATTGGTAATCTGGCTGGCGGTGGTGATTCCGTCCCACGAACCGGTCACAGGGTCTTTGTGGTTGGGATAGGTGGGATTGAAAGTAGCGGCAGAATAGAACGTTTTCTGAAGGTCTACCAGATTGTGGTTCTTCTGGATAGAGCCGAACATACCCAGTTCGCAGTTCAGAAAACCGTCAAACATCTTTTGGGTCATATTCATATTGGAAGTGAAGTTCTTCATGTCTTCATTCAGAATGACTCCCTGACGATCCATGAAACCGAGGGATACACGGTAGCTGGATTCATTGGAACCGCCATAGAAGGCGATGTGATGGTTCTGCTGCAATCCTGTTTGCTCAATTTCTTTCTGGAAGTTGGTACTGTTGCCTTTGTCGAGAATAGAGATGCCCCGTTCGGAAGCGACTCTCCGGAAGTCATTTGCCGACAGCATATTCAGGTTCTTGTAGACGGTGGATATTCCGAAGATACCGTTGTAGCTCACTTGCGTCTTACCGCTCATTCCTTTCTTCGTAGTGATTTCGATGACACCGGAGGCCCCCCGCGATCCGTACTGTGATGTTTCGGAAGCATCCTTGAGGATGGTAAAACTCTCGATATCCGTAGGGTAAATGGAAGCAAGCATACTCAAATCTCCGAATACTCCATCGACGATAATTAACGGGTCGTTCCCGCTGGTCAATGAAGTGGTACCACGCAGGCGGACTGCGTCGAGAGCTGCAGGGCCGTTGGTTCCACGCTGAATGGTCAATCCCGGAACCCGTCCGCGAATAGCCTCCAGCGGGTTCGTGATCTGGTCTTTATTCATCTGTGTCTCCGTGATTTTCTCCACCGATCCGGAGATCGTTTTCATACTTCCGGTGGCATAGCCTACCGTTATCAGGGAGTCTACGGGAGGAGGAAGAACTGGTTTTCTCTGAGCAAATACACTTCCGCATGAAGCTACCAGAAAAAAAAGGCTCCAAATAGTAAGTCTGCTGTGTTCCATAATTATCAGTTTTTTTAAGGGATAATGCAAATATAACAAAAAAAGCGAGTATCTGGTTGTGCAGACACTCGCTTTTCTTCTTTGTATAGGGCAGTACGATTTTATGGTACTCCTGCAGCTTGTCAATCAAATACGGCTTATCATGCTGATATGATTGACAAGTGTTCCTATGATTTATCAGTATTTCTATGATTTATTATTTTCCTGACCGTAGCCATAACCGTAGCCATAGCGCTTACCATATCCATAGTATTTGCCATACTTACCGTAGCCATAATAATAGCCATACTTTCTGCGTTTCAAGTCTACGCCGTTGATAACGGTACAGATATTAGGCAGTTTCTTTTCTTCGGCAAGTTCGTTGATCAGCGTGTACTCTACCTTGTGAGTATAGTCGGCACGGCAAACGTAGACAGACAAATCTGCTACACGTCCGATCAGTAAGGTATCGGTAACCATACCTACAGGTGCAGTATCCAAGATCACATAGTCAAAATTCTTCTTCAGTATTTCAATGGCTTTGTCCAGTCCGTCACGAGCCAGCAATTCCGTCGGATTAGGAGGAACCGTTCCACCCGGAAGGATGGACAGATTCTTATTGACATCTGAAGGCTGTACCAGACTCATCAGGTCTGTATCCGGATTTGCCAGGTATAAAGTAATACCTTTCTCCTTCGTCGAAAGGCGGAAGACCTTATTCAGTCCCGGTTTACGAATATCAAGTCCCACAATGACTACTTTCTTCCCTAAGAGAGAAAGACTGATCGCCAGATTCGCTGAAATAAACGATTTTCCTTCTCCACTGACCGTAGAAGTGACCAGTATTACTTTCTTGTCATTCTGCAGCATAAACTGAAGATTGGTACGGATATTTCGGAAGGTCTCGCTCATCAGATTGTTCTGATTCTCAAATACGGCAATAGAACCATCCTTCTCGTTCTTTTCGTCTGTCAACGGAATATCGCCGACGATAGGAACGGTGGTCAGCTTTTCAACATCTGCCCGTCCTTCGAGCCTGAACTTGGTCAGACCAATCAGGTAGATAATGCCTACGGGGATGCCAACGCCCAGTACTAAAGCAATCAGATAAATTATTTTCCGTTTCGGAGATACAGGGATGTCGTCAGCAATAGCTTCATCAATGATCTTCGCATTGTTTGCGGTAGCTGCAAGGGTTATAGCATTCTCTTCGCGTTTCTGCAAAAGCATCAGATATAGTCCGGCCTTGATTTCTTGTTGACGGGCAATACTCACAAACTGCCTTTCTTGTCCCGGAGCATCACTAATACGACGAGAAAAACGATTTGCTTCACGATCAAGATCGGCTTTTGTAATCAACATCCCCTGCAATGTACCATCAAGAGTAGCCTGAACATTCGATTTCATAGCACGGATACTCGTATCCAAATTTACAATAGCCGGATTATTTTCTGTCGAAGTACGCAATAAACGTTTCCGCTCAACCAACATTTCATTATATCGTTCAATCGTTGCTACTAATGCAGCATCCTGTAAACCGACGTTACTTGGTAATACTTCGTATTCATTCCCTCTTATATATTTCCGCAAATCCTCCAGCAGACTGATTTGTGTCCGGTTTTCCACCCTCTTCTTTTCATATTCCGCATTACCGGTCAAGGCTATTTGAGCCTCACTGGTCAGGTCGGTTATACCGGCATTACGCTTGAAGTTCTCCAGATTCGCTTCCGTATTTCCAAGCTCCTTCGAGATAATATCAATACGTTCGTCAATGAATTCTGCTGTCTTCTGGGCAATCTCGTTTTTATCGTTATTCGTATTGCGGTTGTACATTTCCAGCAGTTGGTTGATGAAATCCTGTCCGCGTTGCAGGCTGGAGTTCTTCAGAGATATTACAGCCACTGAGGTAGTTTTAGAGGTCGGCTCAATAGTCAGATTCTCACAATATACCCGCGCCACCTTCATCGGCGAATTGATTTTTGCCGTGATACGACGGACATTCTGAGCTGAAGACTCTTCCGTTGTATCTTTATTCGCCATCAGTGAGTCCGGTGACTGGAAGAATGCCAGGGTACCTTCGTCCATCGGAAAGACAGCAGGAAGTTTCTCAAAATGTTTCTGGTATTCTTTATCACCAATCGTCACTCCTACGTCCAGACTGCCTTGCGGGTACAATGACATTTCAACAATCATCGGATCGCTCAACTTCTCTGCTTCTTGTGGAGTCAGGCTAACGATAACAGGAGAAGTCTTATACATATTCTTGGAAGGGAACTCGTCTTCGTCTGTATATGACACATACAGGTTCAGCTGATTGACAACTTCCTTCACCAATGTCTTCGAACGCAAGACTTCCAACTCATTGTCTATGTTTTGAGAAGAGCTGATCAAGCCGCTTAACCCCAGTTCTTCCAGTCCTGCCATGCCTCCTGTATTCCCTCCTTTTTTATCATCTTTGATCAGGACCGTAGCCGATATATTATAGACAGGAGTAGCCATGCGCAAGTATATCCATGCACCGATAAGGCAAACTAAAACTGCACCGACAAACCAAGGCCAATGGATGATATATTTGAAAAGCACTTCCTGAATATCTATCTTCTCGTCATCAGCTTCACGTTGTCTTTCGTTTGCAAATTCTTCTTTCATTATTTCAAAACGTTATTTTAAGATGTTAAATAATAAGCTGGCTAAAGACACCAGAATGGAGGTAGCGGAGAACCACAGGCTTGTGCTGTTACCGATATCCGAGTTACGGGCTTTTGCTTTGTTGGGAGTTACATATACGACATCATTCTGTTGCAGCCAATAATATGGAGAAAGAATGGTTTCCGACTTATTCAAGTCGAGAGTAATAATTTCCTGCTTACCGGTAGCATCTTCACGAATCAGCTTCACGTTATCGCGTAAGCCATATACCGTCATATCCCCTGCCATAGCAAGCGCCTCCAGCAAGTTTACTTTCTCATTAGAAATAGTAAAAGTACCCGGACGGGTTACCTCTCCTATCACCGAAATCTTATAGTTGACCATACGCACCGTTACGATAGGCGCCTCTTTCATATAAGGTTTCAACTTATCTACAATCATTTGTTCTGCCTGTTTCTTGGTCAATCCACCAAGTTCCAGTTCTCCCAGCACAGGGAAAGAGATTTTTCCTTCATTATCTACCAGATAGGTTTGCAACACGGGTTGTGTAGTAGCCAAGGTATTGGCCACTGACAAATTCGTCGGACTGGCAACCGTCAGATTAAAAGGTGCTGCCAGTTCCGGACTTGTACAGGATACTACGATGGTCAACAGATCTTTAGGCATGATCTTTGCATCGTACAGTTTTTCTTTCTGCTCTGTTTGATTTATTACTTCTGTATCCTGCAAATAAGGTACTTTCTTGTAGGACTGGCAGGCCGTGAACAGAAAAGGCAGTAACACTACAAAAATCAATTTACTCAATATTCTCATAACTGTGATGAATTAGATATCTATTCTTTTATTTTTTGTTGTTTAGATTATTTTGTCAACAAGCTTTCATGCATCATTAATCTGCAGATATTCATGTACTATCATCTGTCTGCAGATTTTCATGCATCTCTATTTCTTAATACGCTTCCTTTTCTCCGTGGACAGCATTATATACGGTTTTATAGATTATATACAGGTCAAGCATAAATGTCCAATGTTCAATATACCATATGTCACGACTCACACGACCTTCCATCTGCCAAAGTTCTTTTGTCTCGCCGCGATATCCGGTCACTTGTGCCCAACCGGTAATTCCGGGTTTCACAAAATGGCGGACCATGAACTTATTAATCACCTGTGCGTATTCTTCTGTATGCTTCAGCATATGAGGACGAGGGCCGACAACGGACATATCTCCTTTCAGGACATTGATAAACTGAGGCAGTTCATCAATGCTCGTCTTACGGATAAACTCGCCAATACGTGTTTTACGAGGATCATTTGCTGTAGCCTGAAGAATATCACACTGCGCATTCACCTTCATAGAACGGAATTTATAGCACCAGAACTCACGTCCGTCTTCGCCGCTGCGTTTTTGTTTAAAGAAGATGGGGCCCGGCGAGCTAAGTTTGATAGCTATCCCTACGATTATATAAACTAAAGGAAAAATAGTACACAGGAATACCGATGAGGATATGATATCAAAGATGCGTTTTAAAACACGATTCTCACGAAGTTCCAATGGTTCGCGGCGGATAGATAACACGGGAACATTGCCCAGCAATTCAAAATACATCCTCCGTTTCAAATAGTTACGAACGTTGGGCACACTAAAAAAACGCACCAAGTGGTTCTCGCAATAATTAATGAGCGGAACAATCTCCGCACTTCGCACGGAAGGGAGACTGCAATAGAGTTGTGCTATCTTGCCTGCATTTTGTTCCAGATATTCAACAGCTTCTTTCGGTTGCCCCAAATATGCAACTTCTTCCGGATAGCAGCCGGAAGGAGAATCTTCAAAATATCCCATCACACGATAACCGGAAGTAGGATCGTCCGTCATTGAATGATAAAGTTCCTGCATATTCTCGTGACTGCCGACGAGTACAACCATACGGACATTTCCCCCTTTTTCACGATAAAGCTCCAAGAAATAACGAAATGCAAGACGGTAGCAAATTAAGATGACCAGCAAAGCTACATAATACAATCCAAATAACCGTGAACGGAAAAATTCAAAATGAAAAAGTGACAAAAAGCAAATGGAAAACAAAACAAAAGGAACCATGTTGCGAAGCACACGGATCATGATCTGCTCCGGACGAACTACCGGATGATGCAAAATTACTCCTGACTGAATATTACATACCAAATAGCACAAACTCAACAGCACCATTCCCTGATAAAGGGAAGAAGAAACTCCTGAATAGAACCGGGTTCCAAAAATTAGTTCAAATCCCCACAACAGCAAGTTCAATAAAAGAACATCTCCTAAAAGGACAATGAATTTTAGGACTTTATTAAAACGTTGGACTTCCTGCATAAATTATTCATTTATATATTGACTAATGATATTTTAGATTTTACACCTGCATATTAGACAGTAAACGTTTAGGAATTCCGTTCATATCCATCCACTGAATTTATTTGAGCTAAATAGAAACTCTGCATTCTTAATGCTTCACTCTTAGAGTCAAAACCATTTATCTTCACTTCAGCTGCATAACTCCTGCGTTTAGGCATATAATCTTCAACCACTTTAACTATTTTATCAGCCCATATAACCGGAGATTCTTCTAATCCAATGTAATGTGCAAGTTCGGATGCCGTTGTCTCCTCAGTGATATTCTTAGAAAAAAAAATAGGAAGTCCTGCACATTGTGCCTCTATCCCTACAACAGGCATTCCTTCATATAAACTGGGCAATAAGAAAGTATCAAAAGCATTATAAAACTGGTTTATATCATCCCTGCGCCCTAAATTCATAACTCTGTCAGTAATCCCATAACTCTGAATCCGATCATGCATTTCATTCTCCAACTCTCCAAATCCGATCATTACCAGAGTTGCATTTTCCTGTTTTTTTGTAATTTCATTGAAAATATCTATTAGGAATAATGGATTTTTCTGTGGAACATATCTACCAATAAACCCATATATCACTTTATTTTCCCAGCCAAACTTCTTTCGGGTACTTTCTCTAAGTTTGTCATCAAAAGCATTAGTATCTGCATTAATCACTGTCTTAAATATACTTACCTCTCCTTTATCATAAGTCTTCTTACCAAATTGCCAAATGCCACAATCTATAGAATTAGCCATATAACAATTTGCAAACCAATGAGAAAAAGGACGTAAGGCATACTTTATGAGTGTTTTCTTTTCATTTTTATCACCTTTCGATATACTTTCGGATATCCTCACTTTAACTCCGGCTATTCTACCCAAAAACATAGGAAATATATTGAGCGTATTATCAAAAGCATGCATCACTTCATACTTATTCTCCTTCAGAATCTTATATGTATCCTTCAAATGTGTAATAAGATTCTTATATGGTGCCACCTTATATACTCTCCCACCCAAAGCTTTGATTTCTTCTTCGGGAATACCATTTGAATCTGAATCGCAGATAAAATCATATTGCACTTTTGTACGATCTATATGACGATAGTATTCCATTATTAGATTACGTTTACCGCCCGAGTGCAATACACCGGCTATTACAGCTATCCTTAACATAGTATTATATCTTTATTGATTCATGATAGAATGAAGAAATACCATCCAACATTGGCGTCAAAGTCACATCTACAAACTGTTTCATTTTTTCTATATCAAGAACCATATTGGAAACATCTACAGGACGCGCATTTTTATACTCAATTTTAAAATCTGCCTTTGAAATGATTTTCAAAAAGGCAAGTACATCATTCACAGAAAACCCTCTCCCACTTCCCAAATTGATTGTTTCATTACAAACATCCTTATTTATCAGTTGATAAAAGATATTAGCGAGATCTTCTATATAGATATAGTCACGAATGGCAGAACCATCTCCCCACACTTCTACAGGTTTATTTTCTATAATTTTACCTATAGCCACTGCTACTAATCCTTGTTTTCCATACAGATTTTGCCCATGACCATAAGGATTGGAAGGTCTCACAATGAGAAATTTTAGCTTCTGAGTTCTATTCTTAAACAAAATACTATTTTCCATCATTTGCTTTGACCATCCATAATAGGATATTGGTTCCATGCTATCTGTTTCTACAAATGGTTGAAATGTTGTTCTGTTACCATAAATTGTCCCTCCCGAGGAAAAATAGACAAACTTAATGTCTTCATTAGCACAGAATTCCATCAGTTTAATAGAAGGAAATATAACATTCTTAAATTCACCGATATAGTCATCATAGGTACTGCCGGGAATCAATGTTGACACTAAATGCACCACCACTTCTATCTTATTGGTCAAAAGAATATTCTTCACTTCATTTATATTGCTCAAAGAACTTCTAAAGACTGTCAAATTATAATCTTTAAGTCTTGATATATCAGCAAACTCTGGTTCCAAAATAAATACTGAATGCTTTTCATCAGAAATAAAACGCTTCACCAAACTAGATCCTATAAAACCTGCTCCCCCGATAAATAATATATTCATAAAATTGTATTTTTATTCTCCAAGTCTTTGCTGTAGCTATCTTTTAATTTCCCGATTCCCATTAATCGCTTTGAATATTTTTTTTATATATTTATACAATCCCAAGCGAGCAGTCCACAGGCGAGCTTGCTTTTCCAAACGATGTCGTAAGGTTACAGGAAAATATTTATGGAAACAAACTTCTGCATCCAGCAGATTTAAATCGACAAAAAAGGCTTCACGTTTAGGATTCATGCTAACGGAATGAAACATTTCTTTCACTCCTTCTACAGCCTTGTTTGAATTTATTTCCAGTACTTTCAACTGAGAACTGGATTCTTTCAATATAATATTGGCTAAATCTGAATGAGCTAAGATACGAGTTACCCCTTTGTCATTATCCAATTCCTTACTGAACTTGTCAACATCGAAACAATCCCATATTGTAAAATCTGTATTACGATAACGTTTTTTAAATGCACATTGATAACAACTAGGACGAACACTCATGTTAGCAAAAAAAGCACGCATCATAATATCTGTATCAATTCCCTCATGATACTCTATAGAATCATTACATCCAATAATAGACATAGTTGAATATTTATATCCATAATATTTATCTCTAAACAATATATTCGTAAATTCAGATCCTATTTTCTTTTTTTGTGCTTCCAAATATTTTCGATAAACTAATGGAGATGGACAAGCATGACAGACTACGTCTACCGTAACCAAATTCTCATATGGCTTTCTCAAAAAAGAAAACAATCCCTCCAACTGGCAAGGAGTACCACTGAATAAAACACACTTTCCTTCCATAAGAAACTGTTTCGCTTCCTTGTATGTGTTACCTATTCTGCTCTGTACATATTTGCTATTACGAAACATTCTCAAATCTTCATAACAATTAGCCCACTGATGCACCACCTCAAAATCAGTGCTGAAACCTGCACCACAAACAACACCTCCTCTATCAAGCACCCATCTAGCAATAGCCGTAAATGCACCGCCAGAAGTACTTTCACGTAATACCTGCTCATTTTTATGCTGTACCAAGTATGCCCTTTGTTCCTTCTCAACATCTGGTTGTACATGAATCACAGGGCAAACGACCTCACATAATCCACACTCTATACATGTATTCTCATCTGCAGCCGGATAAAGAAAACCTTCATCGTCTTCACACATGGTTATGCAATGCTTCGGACATACAGACGCACAGGCTGAACAGCCACAACACGAGCACTTATCTTTAATAGTTATCATAATTTATACCCGATTGGAACAAAGCCTCTTTTATATATTGTTTGGTGAATTCTCTTAATGTTTCTAATTTTCTATGTATCTTTATATAATCAATCTGCATTAACATACACTTCTCCACGTCTTCATCCGCTTTTAAAAGTCTTTCCTCTAATCCTACCAACGAAAGCAATGAGTACAAACGACCATTTGTAGAAACAATGCCATCATTATTATACCGCCTGAAAGTAAAGAACCGTTTCCCATACAACAAAGAAAATACAGACGAATGAAACGAATCTGTAAACACATACTCCGCATCCCGAATCAACTGCACGAACTCTGCAGGACCGACATTATAGGGAGTATAATCTGGAAATCCTACATCGCTTTTTATATACTCATCGCAATGCTGTAGCTGCACAATCTTATAACCAGTTTTCTCCTTGAAACGTTTCACAAAATCCCGCTGCTCTGGATTGTTGCCGAGAAAATAACAAAACAGATAGGGCTCCTTAACAAAATGTTCCTTCTTTGTGATACCATCCCATTCTTCGGCGGCGAAAAGGATAGTCGGATCACAAACCACAGGGATTTCTCTTCCCGTAAGTTCTTTCACTATTTTCTGTCCGCTTAATTCACGTACGGAGCAAAAATCCAGCCGCTTCAGAAATTTCGCAGCTTTCTGCGCCTGTCGTTTAGGAAGTCTTGCTATACCAAAACTAGTAGCTAAAGCTATCTTAGGCACATTGTCAGGAACAAAATTCAACGTATAGTAATTAGCCTCAATATTTGAAGGTAACCACAACTGGTCACTGCCTACTATAAAAGCCGCATATTCGTGCGCAGCATTGGCAAGCTCTTGCTTCGAGTTGTAAACCTCAGAAATATGGAATTTAGTTTGGCTGAAGCTCTTGAACATTTCTTTACGTAAAGCCATGCTATCCCGATATTCCTTCCCCTTAGTATAGATAGCTGTCATTTTTTTCACCGTTGCCCACTTATCTTTTACTGTATTAATATCCCATATTCTGCTCAAGAAATAACGATATTTCGCTTTATTAATCTCACTTTGCAACCCATCTATGCAGATTGTTACATTTTCTACTTTCATCTTATCAAATAGTAACTGGGTAGCATATGCCTGCAACTGACTCCCATAATTGGGTTGAAAATAGCAAGTGACAAGAGCTAGTTTTTTATTAGTCATACTGATATATCAATAATTATATTTTCCTTTTTTTAGACAATATTGTTTTAACCAGCCAATAAATGGAAGCATAATATATATATGTAGTCTAATAAAAGTTAGTGTCAATTTACGTTGTTTATCCATTCCTGTAGTAGTGCATTTAGCAATAGATGTCGAGAATAAATCGTTCTCTTTAATAACCTTTGCAAACTTGTTTATCTTCTTAAACACAGAATCCTTATTATCAGGATGGAAGTAAGTACTCATTGCTATAGCTATAACCACATAAGCCACTCTTTGGTATAACGGTTCGATAAATACTTTTTTGTCTGGAAATGTTTCAATATTTTCCTGAATTACATGAAAGCAGTCTACCAAATATCCAGTATTTTTTTCATCAACCTTCTTAGATATTGAGTTAGGATTATATCTATAATGATTAAAATATTCATTAACAAAAAGAACTTTCTTTGCATGATAAAATGAACGTAAAGAGAACTCTAGTCCTTCGGCTCCTTGTTTCAGACGATCATTATGTCTTATCCCATTCCTTTTCGCATAATCTGCTCGTATCAGTTTACAGTAAGCTGTTGCAATACCACTTTTGTAGATAAGAGTATGTCTGGCTAAATCATGGCACTCATCATCTATGTAAATATGCTCTTGCTCCGAACATATCCATTCCCATTTTCCTTTAATGGAGATATCACCTAACTCCTGAATACATTTCCAAAATACTATATCCACATCCGTATGCCTAGAAAGATAGAACATCAATTTCTCACAAGTATTTATGTCTATCCAGTCATCACCATCTAAATACATATGCCAATCACCTATTGCTGCATCATATCCAGCATTGCGTGCTGACACAAGTCCGCCATTCTCTTTATGAATTACTTTAATTCGTTTATCTTTGTTTGCATATTCATCGCATATTTGCGGAGTAAAGTCTTTAGAACCATCGTTTACCAGTAGTAGTTCCCAATCCTGGTAAGTTTGATTTAGAATACATTCAATGGTTTCATTAAGGAATTCTTCAACATTATAACAGGGAACAATTATTGAAATAGAAGGTTTGTTCATTCTTATTGGAATAAAATTACAACTAACATAAAACTTCACATAAGACGTATATTCCGACTATTTTAAAGATATAGCCTCCTGAATATATTTATCAAGCAATTGACAGCAGGCCTTTTCACTATAGTTTTCATTCATATAGTACATCAGTTCTGGTTGAGCATAACCTCTATTCATTGCAGTCATTATAGCTTCACCTATTTCATCAACATTCATAGGATTCACCAATATTGCCCGCCCCCCATAATATTCTTTAGGGGCACCATAGTTAGTTAATACTATTTCACATCCATATGCTGCTGCTTCTAATGCTACCATTCCAACCCCCTCTTGAAGTGACGGCAAAGCAAAAACTTTAGCATGCTTATATAAATTCCATAACTCCTTCTCAGATACTTCACCAACATATTCTATATTTTCTGCATCACCTATTAAAGTTTCAAGCCAATTCTTTTCTAATACTCCGTGAAGATAACCTGCTAATTTCAAATTAAAACCATACTTCTTTGCAGCTTCAATAAGACGAGGAACATTTTTATTAGTTGAAGCCAATCGACTAGCATGAAAACAGAAATTTTCTTTAAGCGGCATCTCTTCTATAGGCGGAATACGAAAATGTAATGGAACTTTTTTAATTATCTTTTGTGAACGTTCTAAACAGTAATTAGTATAGTGACGTTCTTCTTCAGAACGAACTAACCAAAGTTTAAACCAGTCTTTAGACAACCATAAGTCATGAAAACGAGATGTCAATCCTAAATATTTCTGATTTCCCCACCACTTACAATAAAACTTATAACGCCAAGCTGGTATGCTAGGGTCAATAATAGGAGCCATAACCAAGTTGGCGTTATTTTTAAACAAGTCCTTAATCAAGATCCTTAATCCCAATGAAAAACTGACTACAATAATCGCATCAAAACTTTTCCATTCATTTTTATCCCAGAAGTTTATTAACAAGACCTCATGCCCCAATTTTCTTAATCCCTCTGCCCACATTTTACATTGTACCATTACACCACTATTATTTGTAAGAGCATATGTTGGTTGTATTATTCCATATTTCATTTTACAATGCATTTATCACAACTTATTTTTGTCTAATTATTAAACGAATTACACCAAACAATATTACATACAATAAAATATCCTGCATTCCATTTCTAAGTATGAGATTTAAACTTTTAAAGATGCCTGTAGAATTATTAAAATAGGTCATATATTTCAACAAAGCTATTATAATGGGAATAGGAATAATAAATTGTAACTTCGTAGAAACCAATGAAGAAAAAAAGTAGAAAACTAAAACGTATATAAAGAACGCGAAAATATAATAAGAATATCCCATCCAATAAAGCCCTATACCTGAATCGCCTGCGACACGAAACCCTTTATACATATTCTTGAGACCAAGCCCTTCTGTAGAGAGTAAATCACCAGGTGTGTAGTTGCTATCAAATTTATTAGTTGTATACCCGAAAATATCCAAAATAGGCGTAGGTATTTGAAACATGAGGAAATTTTCAGCATATCTGTGCATCTTTGAATTGTCATACCCTAATTTAGTGGCATAATCCAATGTCAAGTCTTGAGTACGAAGATTACATATTCTGTCCAATAAAATATTGTCTACATAATATTCACTCCAAGCATAGAAATTATCTCCTCCATTATCAGAATTAGACAAAGATGCCATGTTATAAGCATTATGCAATTTCTCTTTATCTGAATACAACTTCCAAATATTGGTAAATGTTTCCCCTGCTTTGCTTGAATAAGCTGATTGCCTATTCAATATCATAGCCGTAGCCAAGTCTGCAACAGGCCCTGTCACCAAATATAATCCAATAATTATCAGAATATTTGTTTTTGTCTTAAATAATTTTTTGTTTTCAAGTAAAACGACCAAGAAAGCCATAAGCCCCCATGAGACTATGCCGGTAAACATCAATGTTCTTTTAGTAGTAACAATTGCTAAAAAAATGATAAAAGAAAAGTAGACAATCAATGAAGTACGAGGAATCGCGGTATTCTTCCGACCATAATATTTGGGAAAAAGCATAGCGATTGGAAGTATTGCAAACTTAGTCATTTGATTCATAATTTGTCCCCAAGCACCTTTATTCTCTGCGTCCATCATATCAGTCCCTTGAATAGTTATATTGTATAGTAAGGCAAAAATGCCCGCACCGGCCATAGCCCATATTTGAGCTTCTGTAGGAACTTTAAAATATCCAAGTTTTTTCCATATACCTAAAAGCCACCCTTCTTTATATATCCGTCGACAAGTATGAAACGCCAATACAATAGTTGTCACATTCAGCATTAAATTGAAAAACGTAATATAGGGTACATTAAAACGGAAAGTTATAGGTTTACCTTCTATCAATGTTACGCCTAATGGTAAAGCAAAAAAGCAAATTCCATAAAAGAAAATCGCAACAAAGGGTATAAAATAATGATATAAAAAATCTACTTTCAATACTGTCCGACTTATAAATAGCCACCCATATAGTAGTACCACACAACCAAACAGATTTTCAAGAGCAGGAAAAGCTATGCATTCTATAACTATGCAAAATAGCATATATATAGTAATAGCTTTCTTTATGATTCTAAGAGTATTGTAACTTTTCATTCTTAATATTCAAAAGATTTTGAATATACTTATCTGCCAAACAGAGATTCAATAATATCCTGCATCATTTTTTCATATTTTGCATATCTTACCTTTGAAATTGTAATAACCTGTTCAATTGGATATTCTTTTAATCTCTTAACTATTTCATTAACAGTAACATTACATACATTATTTTCTATTTGAGCCCAATTATTCTCCAACCCGTATTGTTTCAAAATATCAAAAACTTTGCTACTAGCATTATTTTCCTTTTTTCCCCAGAAATTTGTACTTCCCCAATTATCTAAACTATAACAAGGAACACCATTCGCCAAACTAGATACGATAGGGTGCATATTGCTTCCTACATATCCTGCTGAATATTTAATCAAAGCATACCAATCAAGTGGAGAAAGTGGTATAGATATTGAGTGTTTAAATGGATGACTGAATGCCATTGCTCCATCTATAGGGAAAGCAACACACTCTTTACCTTCTATCCGCATAGCGTCATTTAGAGCTTCAAGAAAAGGTATAGACAAGATCTGAGTTCGCATCCCTATCAATACATATTTATCGGGAAGAACAAAACGATTACGAATATCCTCTTCCAAAGGTATCTTTTCTCCTACATTTTGATTAAGAGCAAAAACAGGATCTGGAGTGATGTCAATTGAAAGTTCAGGTCCTGCAGCAAGCATCATGTCCTTGGTCCAAGCATCACGCACCGAAATATATTTCAGTCTTTTCAAACTTTTGCCCATGCGCTTAAGCATATACCTACTAAATTTCTGATATTTACTATTCTGTGATGACACAGACATCATAGCCGTAGGTATGATATCAGAAAAACCATACCCCCAAAAAGGATTGGGGTAACGACGTTCTGAAGGCAATGGCTCAATCCAATATGGACGCCGTTTACCTAACTTTAATGTTGAAAATAACGGCCAATTCTGTACAACTGCATCAGAACCTATTATCACAGCATCAATTCCATGTTTTTTTATAGCATTCCTTACTCGGTCAGCAGTTAGCAAATGTGGTATTTGCTCTTTCATATTATTATCAATAAACTTAAAATGTTCTGCCAACTGCAAATAGCTACGTTTTGGCTTTATAAAGTTCTTGTAATATGAGACTAATCTTAACCATACTGTTTGAAAAGATACATATTCAAGAAATACTACCTCGTGTCCATGTTTACATAGGTAACTATAAGTAGATAACGCCTGCAAATTAGCTCCAAAATTAGCTACACGATAAAATGTCAATATACCAATTTTCATTATTATCTACCTCTAATTATTTTTTTCACTTTTTCAAATCCCTCTTCCCCTGCTACATTGACAATTAATTTCTTTGCTATACTTTCCATAATCTTATCTGTAGACTTTTCTAAATTACGTATTGTATACAAAGCCTCATTCTCATCAACTTGTTCTGTAAAAACCTCAAAAATCATAGGTTTATCTGTAATCTCAGGAATAAGAAAACGTTCTACATTTTTACTAAAACTTACTTTACAGGAAGCTGTTAGATATTCATATCCTAAATCTTCAGCGTAATGACGTACCAACGATATTGACTTCTGTCCAAAATGCCCAGCACCATCCATATACTGGTCCACAAGTACATCGCTAAAACGTGAGGCTGGATGTGTATAGTTACGAAATTCCATACCTTTGCCATTATTTACAAGTAATATTCTGACATTTTTCCCTACATGTCTATTGCCTAATGTATTCATGTCATAGAAAAATGCCAAGTCACCTATTATACCGAAATACAATCTATCCTTATTATACAATGAAGCACCTATCAACGCAGAAATATTACCATCAATACCAAATCCCCCTACATTACTATATCCCCTCACAGTATTAGGCGTTTCAAAGAAACTCCATGCACGTAATGAGTTTAAAATAGCATAATGCATCACACTACCTTCCGGAATACGTGGAGACAACTCATATGCTAACCAAATATTCGAAAATGGTATTTTCTTCGATATCAGTGAATAAAGATGATCGTAATCTTGCTTACATTCATTATAAAAGGATAAGTTCTTTTCATTCGTCTGCGCTTCAATATAATGATTAAAGAAGTCAACCTCCTGCATATAAAACATCTTCGATAAACTATGTGAAGGATCGCGAATAATACCATCTTCGCTTACACGCCAAACAGTCTTTGCCTTAGGCATAAGCAGCACTGATTCATAAGCACCACATATATCACCGATATAAATGAGTAGATCCATATGGCAAGCAACGCTCTTGTATTTATCTTGGCATCCCAACAAAGAAGACATAATCCTATACTTTCCACGATAATTGCTTGTTTGATCACAATAAACAACACCATTATTGTTTTCACAGAAAATATCTATTGCTACAGTAAGTTCTTGTGTAAAGGTTGTATGCGAACCGACAAAAATAGCAATACGTCCTTTCGGTAATATTGGAAAAGTATCACGTATCGTAATATACTGTATAGCATGAACATCTTTTATTTCTTGCACAGAAAAATCAAAGCTACTGTTTGTTTCCAAATCAATATGTACAGGCCCCCCCCCATCTTTCTTTAATGCAATCAACGCTCTGTTGACCTTCAATTGGCAATCCCATTCATCATTACTGTCTTTTACAAGAGGGGCAAACACACTAATTTTTACAATATCATTTGGAACTGCCGTACGATCAATAACTTGGGCTAAATGGTTACCAATATATGACAATGGACGTGTTGAAGTCAATGCTAAAATCGGAAGTCTGCGATAAAAAGCCTCTGTCAAACCTGAAAAATAGTTGCGAGATGCGGTAGCGCCTGTACATGTTAATACGACAGGCTCACCAGATTCTGCCGAAAGTCCACAGGCCATATATGCTGCCGAACGTTCATCAACACATGAATACATTTCAAAATAAGAGTCATTTTGAGCACTACATACAAAAGGTATATTAGTAGTACCTGGACTTGCAACTATTTTCTTTATATTATAGGCTTTAAGCAAAGCTATAACAATCTGTACATTACGCTCTGCTGAATAATACTCTTTCATATTTATCTGATATTTATATTGACAATTTACTTTTTGGGGGCACTACAGTTCTATGAAGCAAATAACTTATACAATCTTTTATTATAGAGATCTCACTAAATGGAGCCCACTCTCCAGTTATTCTGTCATATGTACCCTGTATACCCCATCCCATTTTTTTAAATTGAGGATGACAAAGAAAAGATTCAAGACAAGATATTAGTCCACTTTCGGTTCGTACAAATTGGGATGTATCTATATACTGCTGTATCTTACTATTATCAAACCGCCTGTTATAATATCTATCCAATATAACCTGCCATTTCGCACCTATCCATTCCAAATGTGGACTTTTATCAAGTAACAGCACTTTTGGACGCATCCCAGTTTTCTTTTCTATAGTATCAAGATAGATTTCCAATATTTCCTTCCATGTATAACTTTCATCCGATGTTATATGAAATGCCTCCCCAAAAGCTGTTTCTTTACCGATTATTGATGCTATTCCCAATGCTACATCATACCCATATGTAAGCGTAGTACTTTTTTCTGCGATGTCCTTTGAAAAAACGATCGTTCGTCCATTCAAAGCACGATAAAGCCATAATTCTTTTTCTAACACACCTAATTGCAAACGAATTTCACTATATGTAATATACGGGCGAATAACTGTCCAATTATTTTTTCCGGATCTGTGAAGAATATCTTCTTGCCGCGCCTTACTAAGAGCATATTCATCTGTTTTGAGATATTCTTCATCTTTATATACATCTAAAAGACGCGGAGAATTTTCCGTTATAGGAGTTTCCGAATCGGCATAAACTCTGGAACTCGACAGAAAAATGTATTGTCCTACGGAAGATAACAGCAAATCCACTCTATCTGCAAACTCTGATGTATTATAAATCATAAAATCAATAAGTACATCAAAATGATACTTTCGTAAAATATCACTTAAGAAAGCGGTTTCATGTGCATTACCCTGTATATAAGTAATTCCTACACCTTTACGTTCTCTACGTGTAGTCACATACACATCCTCCCCTTGATTATTCAATATCTTCGAAAGATGTATTCCCATCGCCCCAGTTCCACCCAATAATAAAATTTTTAATCTTTGATTATTCATAAAATGCCACTTTTTACATTTAAATTCATATATTCCGCTTTAAGACTTTTGCAAAAATTACATTCTTATGAAAACCTCTGTACGATTTTCTTTAACTTGGACGTAACAGTAACTTTCTCACTCTGTGTGAGACCTATTGTATAAACAACAGCAGATGTTACAAGCAAACTGCACAAACAAACAACAGATAATCTAATCCAACCACCGTCTAAAACCAAAAGTAATGGTAATGGGATTATAAATGTTAATAACATAACGCCAGCTACACGTCCCAATACATCTCTAAAGAAATAACTCAATGGCATATATAATAGTACTTTCATAAAATACAAACGAACCAGCAATGCTATACAATAAATAATTATGTATACAATATAAGTAGATTCAGGACCACAACCAAATTCAAAACATAACCATGAAAAAGGAAAAACCATAACTCCGACAATTGCTATGACTATCTGATAGCCTTTTATCTTACCAGTCGCCATAATAGCAGTCCAAAATGAATTTCCTAATAGAGAATCTACAAATGAAGAAAACACTATCAGCCTTACAAACACAATCGTATATTCTGGAACAGTTTTAAGCCAAATTTTCAGTATTGTCGGTGTTTCAAGCACAATAGGCACCGCAATAAACAGAAATAGAAAAGCACTAAACTTTGCTCCACGACAAACCAATTGATACATATAATCCAATTCTCCTGCAGAATAAGATTTCGTTATCTGAGGATTAATTGCTGTAGTAAAACTATTGGCGAAAGATTTTACTGCCGAATCAACTTGTACGGCAATACCACGAGCTGCGTTTGCTGCCACACCGAAATAAATATTCATCAGCATATTTACGCCTTGTGTGTTCAGCATAAAAGCTGATGAACCTAGAAAGTTCCAACCAGCAAATTTACCCATTTCGGAAAACAAGTCTTTATCAAGAAGTAAATGATAGGTACATTCTTCAAACTTACGCCTGCAATAAATACCATATATTGTACGAATAATAAATGCAACAACCAAATATAATACCGAATATGTTTTCAACTTGTCTAATGGCGACAAGTACAGCATATATGCAATAATTAACTGTAGAACTGCATTAACAATACTAATCACAGCATAAGCCCCCATTTCTTCGTGAGCTATAATTTCAGCATTAAACGGAACACTTATCAAATTTAGAACAAATGCACCAATAGCACATTGTAATACCCAATGAGCAGCATTCAATCTGTCATCAGGAATACTCATGTGATAATTCAAAAACCACAGACCTATAATTTCTGCCGCAATAACAATTACCACAGACATTATCAACTGAATATTTACACCTGTACAAAAGACAGCATTTAACCTTTGAGAATCTTTCTTACCTAACTCAAAAGTTATAAAACGCGTAATTGCATTAGAAAAGCTACCACTTAGTACAGTAAACATTGCTATAAACCCACCAACAACATTGTAAATACCAAAATCGCTAATTCCAAGAGCATTTAACACTACACGACTTGTAAACAACGCCACTGCCATTGTAAACATCATACGGATATATAGCAATAATGTATTTTTAACTATTCGCTTATTATTACTAGAATATTCTGTCATTATTATTTGGTACTAATCTAGTGTATGGTATAAGTTTTGGCTATCTCCCCCCATTATGAAAAATCACATCAATAGCACGAGCATGATCAATGACGTACAACCAATCACATACATTTTCTCTTTTGCCATATACAGGTTAATCATTAAAACTGAAGTTTGCATCTATATAATTATACTTATCAGAGCAATTATAGATTATAAACAACTCATTTTTAATTCATCTACGACTTTAAGCAAATATTGTCCATATTGATTCTTCAACATAGGCTTGGCCAGTTCGCGCATTTTATCTTCAGTTATCCATCCATGACGCAAAGCGATACCCTCCAAGCAGGCTACTTTCAAACCTTGACGTTTTTCTATAACTTCAATAAAAGTACTGGCTTCTGAAAGAGAATCATGCGTTCCCGTATCTAGCCAGGCGAATCCACGCCCCAGTAGCTGCACTTTAAGTTCCTGATCATTCAGGAATTGCTGATTCACTGTCGTAATCTCTAATTCACCACGCGAAGACGGTTTGATATTTTTAGCTACCTCCACCACTTTATTAGGATAGAAATAAAGACCAACTACTGCATAATTAGATTTTGGCTGAACAGGTTTTTCTTCTATACTTAAGACATTTCCCTCTTTATCAAATTCAGCAACACCATATCGTTCTGGATCAGCAACCCAATATCCGAAAACAGTAGCTTTATTTTCTTCTTCTGCAGTACGAACAGCCTCTTTAAGCATACGGGTGAAACTTTGTCCATAGAAAATATTATCACCGAGCACTAAACAAGCAGAATCGTTACCGATAAATTCTTCTCCGATAATAAAAGCCTGGGCCAATCCATCCGGAGAAGGCTGCTCCGCATATTCGAAACGCACACCATAATCTGAACCATCTCCCAAAAGGCGTTTAAAGCCTGGAAGATCATAAGGAGTAGAAATTATTAAAATCTCACGGATACCAGCCAACATCAGCACTGAAATAGGGTAATAAATCATTGGCTTATCAAAGATAGGGAGCAGTTGTTTGCTCACTCCTTTTGTGATCGGATACAAACGGGTACCTGAACCACCGGCTAAAACGATTCCTTTCATTGATTTGTTATGAGTACTCAAAATTAGAATAGCAGGATATATCCTTCTACTCAAAAACTGAATATTTTATTAAATAAATAGATTATCTTCTGAATTTGAAAAATAGTTCTACAAGCCAGACATAAGTTGTCCGACGACAAGGTGTCGACCAGATGATCGTAATGTTATGATTAGTTGATTTTTTCGCAATACCACTTTGGAATGTGCAGCATGACGCCGATAGTAGCCAACGTAACAACTACGTAATAGCTCTTCTTGTATTGCGTAAGTTTGCCTTCGAGTCCGGCAAACGGGCCACGGATCACCCGAACTGCTTGTCCGGGACGGGCTTCTGCTGTAACTGTATCGACATAAAGAGTTCCTTTATAATTAGGATCGCATACGGCACGGAATTCCAACATCTCATGGTCTGGAATTTCATAACACCGCCGTGTACTCCGGTCACGAACAAGCAGAAAAGGTATAGTACAATCCTTTACCCTCTCTAATAGTTCCTTTTCCGTAAATTCTTTCTCGATAAACAGCAGATTGTGTACAGCTGGAGTCAGCTTCCGATGCTTTTTACCATCGAGTGTCTCATACTCTACAAAACGCATCGGAATAAAATAATTTACCCCTTTTTCCTCCAAATATTTCCCCAAATGCTCTTCTTTACAATAGAAGGTTTGTATGGCATACCATGCCTTACTTCCCTCTGTTTGTCGTTCTTTGTCCAAATCATTCATTATCACCCATTACCCCTTGTTTTTATTTCATCACTTACTTAAAAGACAAAAGCGCCCTGACTTCCACAAATGAAATCCATTTATGAAGCAGTAGCGCATCTCTTAAGGATTTAGCCTTTTTTATCTTATCTCCATATAAGAACCAAGGTTCATAGAGAAACGGATACAGTACTAAAACGATGCAAAAGTAATACAATTTAATAAAAGAACATACTTTTACAGCTTTTATTTTGCCCACCAAGATGTTAAACTCTTGCCTGAGCCAACAGAAATTCCTCTAAGTGTTTCATAGCGATACACTTAGAGGAATTACACATATTACAACGATATTTCTTACTTCTTAGCTTCCTAGCGGCTTTCAATGATCAAGACTCCCTTTTTTAAGCCCTTACCCGTAGCTTCAAGGGTTATTTTTCCCGATTGTTCTGTTGAAGACACAATAGCAGTCATCATGCCACTAAAGACTTTCATCCTCGGACGCTGGAAAGATTCCAAAGAAGCTGCATTCCCATTAGCTCCTGCACGATAAGTGCCTGCTCCTTTCACTTTGAAACTAATCTCATGGGAGGCATCTGGACACAGATTACCATCTTTGTCTACTACACGTACTGTCACAAAAGAGAGATCTTTCCCGTCTGCCTTAATAACATCACGATCAGCTACCAATTCAATATGGTCGGGAGTACCGGCTGTATGAAGTTCTTTTTCAGCTACAGCTTTACCATTTGCATCATAAGCCACAACTTTCACCGTACCCGGCTCATATTTTGTATCCATCCACATCAGACGATAACGACTCTGACGCTTCAAGTTCATTATTGAAACAGAGTCGGCACTATTATTGATGGTTACAGAAAGGTCTTTGGTACGTTTTCCCTGACTCTTTCCATTGATAAATAATTCAGCTGAAGGATAGTTAGTATAGACAAAGACAGGAGTTATCTCTCCTTCACGTCCCGCCCAGTTCCAATGAGGAAGAATATGCAGTGTTTCCTCTTCTTTATTCCAGTGACTGCGATAGAGATAGTAGCGATCTTTCGGCAAACCTGCTAAATCGATAATACCAAACAGGGAAGAATGACTAGGCCAATCTGTATAATAGGGAGTCGGTTCGCCCAGATAATCGAATCCTGTCCAAACAAACTCTCCTATACAATAAGGCAGATCTTCATGCTGGATAAAGTCATCTTCGGGAAGATTGGACCAGGAGCAAGACTCTACATCATAAGAAGAAGACTGATGATCGTCATACTTCTTCATCCATTGACGGGTAACGGGGAATTTGTATACTCCACGAGAGCTAACTGTAGAAGCAGTCTCACTCCCCAAAACAATCTGCTGGGGAAGCTTTTTATAATTTTCCTGATATTTATGCGGTCTATAGTTAAATCCGGCAACATCCATTACTGCAGCCATATTATTATTGACAACGGCATCCGGTGCATCCATCCCCTGTGTGACAGGACGGGTCAGGTCTTCACGATGACAGATTTCTTGCAGGAAATAAGACATTTTAGGTCCTTTATTCCCATCCCACTGTTCGGGAACCTCATTTCCGATACACCACATCACCACACTCGGATTATTACGATAATGGCGTATTAAGTTCGTCAAATCCTTCACTGCCCATTCGTCAAAAACATGGCGATAGCCGTTCCTTACCTTCATAGCTTTCCATTCATCAAACGATTCTGCCATCACCATAATTCCCATCTCATCACAAGCTCTGATCAATTCAGGAGCAGGCATATTATGAGAAGTACGGATCGCATTACAGCCCATATCTTTCAGGATACGAATCTGATGACGGATGGCGGCATCATTTACGGCACCTCCCAAAGGACCGAGATCATGATGATTGCATACACCTTTGAATGGAGTTCTCTTCCCATTCAGGAAAAATCCTTTGTTAGGAATGACTTCAATAGTACGGATACCGAATGATGTTACATATTCATCTTTCAATGTATTGCCTTCATAGACTTTAGAGACGGCTTGATACAGGACAGGAGTTTCCGGACTCCATAAAGCCGGATGAGTAACAACAAGTTCCTGACTAAAGACATTATCATCAAAACGAGTACCTTGTTTTTCATTGGTAGTTACTACCTTTCCATTTTTATCTTTTAGTTCAGTCACAATACGATAAGCATCAAATTGTTTTCCGGAAGGTACAACCAAAGTAGTCTTTATATTAACTTTCGCATAGTCGTCCTTTACTACCGGAGTAGTTAACTGTGTACCCCATGTCGGAATATGTGCATCTTCCGTCACTACCAAATGCACATTCCTGTAAAGTCCGGCTCCCGGATACCAGCGGGAGGATTCCGTTTCATTCTCCAGACGAACAGCCAAAGTATTCATCATCCCCTCTTTCAGATAAGGGGTTACATCCAGATAGAAAGTATTGTATCCATAGGGCCAATAGCCAGCCTCCTGACCGTTGACATATACACGTGCATGGCTCATAGCTCCATCAAAAATCAATGTTGCCTTTTTACCCTTAGCAAAAGAAGGAGCATCAAAATTCAGCCGATACCAGCCTACCCCCACAAAAGGAAGCCCCCCCGTACGTCCGGCATGCTCCATTGCCTCTTTCTGTCCGTCTTGGGCAATGGCGGTCAACTGCTTATCATTATCTATACCAAAAGGTCCATAAATAGCCCAGTCATGAGGTACTACTACCGATTGCCACTTGACGTCATTATAGTCAGGCTGAATAAAATCGGCATTATCTTCACGCGTAAACTTCCATCCTTTCTCAAAAGTGTATGAGGTACGTACTTGCGCACTGATCACAGAGAAAGAAAAAAGCACGGCTATTCCTAATAAATTCTTAATATTTAAAGTCATAAATATACATCTAATTATTTCACAACTATTTCATCCGTAAATATCCATCCGCCAAATTCTTCTCCGGCGCAAGCTTGATAGCGTATATACCGACCTTTAGCATTGCCTTCCCATGAAACACTAATAAATTTAATAGCTTCCTCTTTATTAACCTTAGAAGTGTATTGTTTCAACTCTGTGAAGCTGGTCCCATCATCGGAAACAGAAATAAGGACGGACTCAGGCAGAAAGACTTCTGCTCCTACTACTTGCATAAAATCGGCAGAAACCGAATGGATGGAAGTCCTTGCCCCCATATCAATTATAACGTCCAAACGTTTTTTATCGATAAATCCTTGCCAAGATCCATCTCCATAGGTCCAGTCGCCACGAATACCATCAGTCAGAGCTGTATTTCCCTGAGCCGGATAATGAGGACTATAGGGAGCATTATAAATAACCTTCTTCCCTACAGCCAGATGGTTGATCGGTTTTAAAGACTCCGGACGACTTCCAATCTCATTTTTAAGATCAAAGGTATGATATCCCTTTGCTTGCAAATCATCAACCGCTTTTAAAGCACGATTATGGAAATCGGGCCATGATTTACGTTCAGGAGCTGACCACGCCACTTCTGCCAAAGCCAAGATACGAGGATATATCATATACTCCATATGTTCCGGTGTAGGAATATACTCAGCCCAGAGATTACCCTGCGCACCATAAACAAGTTCTGCCTGTTCTACGGTTAAAGAATCTGAGACTGGATTGTACGAATAAACTTTCTCCAATGGCAGATACCCTCCGATAGCTTCCGGCTGAGAATATGGAGCGTCCTGGTAACTATCCAAATAGCAATATTTACCGGGTGTCATTATTGCCTGATGACCAGAACGTACAGCAGCAATGCCTCCTTCTTCGCCACGCCATGACATTACAGTAGCATTAGGAGCCAAACCACCTTGGAGGATTTCATCCCATCCCAATAACTTACGTCCGTGAGCATTCAGGAACAGTTCTACACGATGAATCAGATAACTCTGCAGTTCGTCTACATTAGAAAGATGTTCATCCTGCATCCTTTTCTGACATTTCGGACAAGTCTTCCATGCCCCCTTACCAGCTTCATCACCGCCTATATGTATATATTCCGATGGAAAAAGTTCCATTACCTCAGTTAATACATTTTCCAGGAAAGTAAATGTCTCTTCATTCCCCACGCAGAAATCAGCATTCTTGTATGGTTCGCCCGAACAGGATAATTGCGGATAGGCAGCCAATACTTCTTCCGAGTGAGAAGGCATCTCTATTTCAGGAATGATTGTGATATAATGTTGTCGTGCATATGCAATAATCTCCTTCATATCATCTTGAGTATAGTAACCACCGGAAGCACCGGGTTCATCATAACGAAGATATTTCCGTCCGCCGTTCCACCACTTTTTCCAGTTAGCATCTGTACGCCAAGCTGCAAATTCCGTCAACAAAGGATATTGCTTTATTTCAAGTCGCCATCCTGCTGCATCTGTCAGATGCAAATGCAATCGGTTTATTTTATAAAATGCCAGTGCATCTATCTGTTTTTTCACAAATTCTTTAGAGAGGAAGTGACGGGAAACATCCAGCATCATTCCACGATAGGCAAAACGAGGGGTATCCTGCACATCAACAGAAGTTATAGAATAATCTGTACCCGAAGGTTGAGACAGCTGCAACAATGTCTGAATTCCATAAAATAGTCCTGCCCCAGAAGAAGCTTTGATTAAAATATGCTCAGGAGTAACAGACAGTATATAACTTTCCGGTAACACCAGCAGAGGATTCTTTTCTGATATTAGTAAAGACAAGACATTCTGTTTATCTTTCTTCTTTCCTTCCTTAAATTGTAGTGATAAGGCAGTTTTCAAATAGTCGCCAAGAAGAGCAGCTTCTTCTCCTTGTAAGTTTGTATAAAGCTTAGTTTTTTCAGAAAGTAAAAAAGAGCCCGTACCCTGCTCCATCTTTAAGGGAACAGGTATTACGGACTGTGCTTTTATGGGATGTGCACAAAAGCACATCCCGATTACCCATAAGAAAAGACAAACTTTAGTGTATCTCTTTCTTATATCCATTAATTAACAGTAATTTCGTCTACAAATAAAAAACCTGGATAATTCTTCCCACCATGCCATTCCGGAATACTTTTCTCGGGCGAAGCTATCACTTTCACATATTGTGCTGTTACAGGTGTAAATGTTAGTTTATGGTCATAGATGCCATTTTTATCAGTTTCCTTCATTGCAGGATAGTTTTCGGATGCCACTTTCTTGAAGTTCGTGCCATCATCTGATACCTCCACAGAAAATTCTCTTGCATCAAATACCCAGTCTCCCTTCTCTACACATGTAGAAATGGCAACACTTGAAATCTCGGTAGGCTGTTTGAAATCAATGGTCACATCCATATCATTACCTCTAAATGCAATCCAACGTCCGGTTTTATAGTTACCATTTCCCTTCAGGCCATCGACCAAAGTAGTCACACCTTTAAACTCATATTGTTTATTCACAGGCTGATTAGCAACAATCGGCTTCATGCTTGATTTACTGAAATTGATTTTCTCTGAAACGACACGACTATTTCCTGTGGGACGAATGGCAATAGCTGAGAAATCTACATTCTCCTTGACTTTCAAGACACCGTCATAAACTGGAGAAGCGCTAGTCGGCTCAGTACCATCCAAAGTGTAATGGACAGGTGCATTGTCGATTGTAGAAAGTATAATGTCTAAAGTACCATCAGCCGGATTCGGATTAAATTCAGCTTTCACATCAAATACGTGCTTTGCATAATTGTATCCTTCTGCATCATACCATTTAATCAGTCGTGGAAGACGAGATAAGAAATCTTCATAGTTCTTCTTATCAGGTGTTGACCACTGTACTTCACACAAAGCTGCCCAACGAGGCAATACCATATATTGAGCATGAGAGAAAGTAGCAATATACTCTGTCCAAAGATTAGCTTGTACACCTTTTATATATTGCTGTTCTTCCGGAGTAAGAGAAGCCGGCATGGGCTCGTAGCTGTAAACTCTTTCGATTGGCAAATAACCTCCGATACCAAAAGGTTCGTTTTCAGTATCTTTAGCTTGATAATAATCAAAATACAGATAAGTGTTCGGTGTCATGATAACATCGTGTTTCTGCTTGGCAGCTTCAATGCCACCACTTTCACCACGCCATGACATAACAGTTGCATTAGGAGCAAGTCCGCCTTCCAGAATCTCATCCCAACCGATAATCTGACGTCCGTGATCATTCAGGAATTTTTCGATATGATTGATAACGAAGCTCTGTAAACGTTCCTCCTTACTATGGTTCTTATCCGATTTCAATCCCAATGCTTTGATACGTGCCTGACATTTCGGACATTTTTCCCATCTAACTTTCGGACATTCGTCACCACCAACATGGATATATTCCGACGGGAAGATATCTATCAATTCAGTATATACATCCTCTATAAATTTCAAGACCTGATCATTTCCAGCACAAAGCACATCATCGGCTACTCCCCATTGTCTCCATACTTCATACGGGCCACCGGTACATCCTAATTCTGGATAAGCAGTAAGTGCAGCCAGCATATGTCCCGGAAGGTCAATTTCCGGAATAACGGTAATATAACGTTCAGCAGCATAGTCAACGATTTCCTTTGCCTGTTCCTGCGTATAGAATCCACCATAAGGCGTATTATCATATTCGCCTGAGTTACGTCCGATTACAGTTCCTGATCTTTGAGAACCGATCTCTGTCAACTTCGGATATTTTTTGATTTCCAGACGCCATCCTTGGTCATCAGTGATATGCCAGTGCAGACGATTCATATTGTGCAAGGTCAGCATGTCAATATAAGTCTTCACTTCATCTATTGTGAAGAAATGACGGCTGACATCGAAATGTGCACCACGATAACCGAAGCGGGGGGCATCTTTAATTTCTACAGCAGGCAGTGCTACGTCAGCTCCCTGTGCAATAGGCAATGACTTACGCAACGTTTGAATACCATAAAAAACTCCAGCTTCTGTAGGGGCAGTAATCGTAACACCTTGGTCGGTGACTTTCAACTGATAAGCTTCAGGGTTTTCTACTTCCGATCCCAATGCCAGCACTATTGCATTTTTTCCTTCTGTTCCGGCTTCAATCGAGAAATCTCTGCCGGTTGCAGTCTTCAGGTATTCAGCAAGGAATTTCGCATTACGTTGCATCTTCTCATTTCCTTCCGGATAGAGGATTTTCACACCGCTTTTCAGAATAAAGGGGTTTACTTGCGTTGTGACAATTTCTTGTGGTAACGGGATAATCTGATAATTGGCTTCTTCTTGTACTGAACCGCAAGAACTCATTAGCCCTGCCAGTGCCAGACATCCGGTTAGTTTTAGGAGTTGTTTCATAAAATAAAAAATTAGGTGTTAGTAGTTAATAAATTAGTTTTATTTATAGGTTTCACGAATGTGCTTGATATTTACAGAGAACTCCTCCCCTTTTTTTATCTGAGGAGAAGTAATAATCACTTTTTTACGTTCTCCAGGCAGAAGGTCAAAGAAGTTGTCACTGTAACGGGCTCCTTGCAATGGAATCTCAATGAAAAGGTCTTTTGCCAATGTTGACGAGAAAAGAGTCAATTCACATTTACCATCTGTCTGTTTCATTTTATATGATACTGATGCCGGAGGAAGCTGCAAATCTTTCGTTTTTTTAAAGAAATGGACGGCCTCTGCAACCGGATGCCCTGATTTATCTTTAAGTATCAATTGTAAAAAGCAGCGTTGACACTCCTCGGGAGTCAGCCAACCATCAATATTGACGCGATAAACACATTGGGAAGTATTAGCCGGAACTTTCAACGAATGTATCTGCACCTTCTTGCCTAATGTTTTTCCATCAAAATCTACCACTTTCATTTCCAATGCCATTTGCTCCATCGCATCCAGCCAATCTGAAATCAGATAGACACATAAACTGTCATTCTGCTGTATAGGATTAATCAAGATGGGAGCAAAAGCACGTTTTGCCTGATAATGCAACGCCTTCCAGTTTCCATAATAATCAATACTTGACCAGGATACCACAGGCCAACTGTCGTTCAACTGCCAATACAATGTCCCCATACAATAAGGACGATTGCGTCTGTGAGCTTCCAGTCCATGTCGCATCCCCTGCCCTTGCAAGACTAATCCGACATAGACAAAATCTTCAAAACTTTCAGGAATGATATAATCGCGTTCCATATAAGTACGAATCAATGAATTTCCAATACTACTCTTCTGATGGGCATTCATCACTTTCGATTCAATCTGATAATCTTCGGGGGCAGCAAAAGTTGCAATAGTTTTCATTTCCGGGAATGACTGGAAACCAAATTCACTCATAAAACGCGGCAAATCGGTATCCAAAGACTCAAAAGGTTTCTTACCATACCAAACTCCCCAGTTATGACTATCTCCTGTCCCCCACGATTCCGGACGTCCCCAATTGGCAAGGTAAGGAGAACTATGCACATAGAAACGATCTGCATCAAATTCTTTGACCATTGAAGGCAGTAATTCATGAAAGAGTTTATCATAGCCATGCAATAATCCCTGATAAACTTCCGGAGTAAACTTCTTCTCAAAGCCCCAATATTTCAATGCTTCCAATATTTCATTATTGCCACACCACATAGCTAAAGAGGCGTGATTCCGAAGACGACGAATGTTATAAACAGCCTCTGCCTCTACCCGCTTCAAGAAAGCAGGGTCCGAAGGATAAGGAGTACACGCAAACATAAAGTCCTGCCAGACGAGTATACCATTCTCATCAGCAAGGTCATAGAAAAGATTATTCTCATATGTCCCGCCACCCCATACACGAACCATATTCATGTTGGCTTCCTTCATATCACGGAACAAGGTCTGATATCGTTCAGCAGTAACATTAGGCAGCAATGCATCCTGAGGAATATAATTGGCTCCTTTGGCAAACATCGGTATGCCATTGACCTCAAAATAAAAAGACTCTCCATTCTTATCTTTTTCATTCACAACACGAATCGTTCGCAAACCGATCCGGTGAGATTGCTCTGCAACAATCCGTTCTCCACAAGCTATCTGAACAGAGAAGTCATACAAAGTCGGAGTTCCCCAACCATTAGGCATCCATCGTACAGGATTCGTCACCTCGGAAGGAAGAGTTATATGATTTATTCCGGGCTGCAATTTCACCTGCTGTTTAACTTCTGCAACAGCAGTACCATCCAAAGAAACACGAACTCTTACTTCAGCCGGAACTTCCTGAGAAAGGATCTGGTTTACAATGAGTTCATTAGATAAGCGTGCCGTTTCATCCGTCAGCGATACTTGTCTGACATGATAATCGGATATGGTAGCCACATCGTAAAAACGAAGTGTGACCGGACGCCAGACTCCACTTGTCACCATTCGGATTCCCCAATCCCAACCGTAACTATACGGAGCTTTACGAGTAAACACACTAAGATGTTTCTCATGATGATCATTATCCGCAGGATAATTAAAACCATTAGAGGCGTATTGTGGCAATGTTTGCCGGATAGGTGAATGGAAATAAATATATAAGTGATTCTCGCCCTTTCGCAATACAGATTTCACAGGAACCGTATAACCGACAAACATGTTATCTGCCTTAAGCAATAATGAACCATTCAGATATACGTCTGCATAAGTATCAAGACCCTCAAATATAAGCTGGATTCCGTCACGATTCAATTGTTCTTCGGAAACTATAAAAGAGGTTCTGTATTCCCAGTCCTCATTCTCCACCCATTGAATTTTCTCTTCATTCATTCCATAAAAGGGATTCGGCAGTAATTCATGATTGATCAGATCCTGATGGACCGTACCGGGAACCGTAGCTGACATCCACTTTTCTGTTCCTGATTGAGAAAATTCCCAACCGGTATCCAGTAGCATGACTTCCGAAGTGTCATTTCCCTGAGCATAAACCATACTACAGCAACATAGCAATCCACATGCTATCGGAGCTATCTTTTCTGTCAAATTTAAGATCATAGTGGGGGCATTAGATATTAACGGAGTAAAGATATTACTTTTTTGTCAAATATTTCCTATTGAAGCCACAAAATATCTCATTTCACCGCAAATTCAGCACGAAACGTCGAAGCAGGAAGTCCCGCACGATTAACCAGATTAGCCCGCGTGAAAGGTTGCCAGCCATACCGTACATAACGAGGATTCCGTACTTCTTTACTGTATACCTTCACTTGTTCTCCTACCACCTCAGCCGTTGCCGGATAATAGATACCCTCAAATTCCGCAACCTCAAAGCATCGCAAAGACTTTCCATCAGAGCTTCGCATCCCTTGTCCATAATCAAAAGACAAATAAACCTTCTCACCCCGAACATCTGCACCACGGAATAAGGGACCTGAAGGAACAATGTCTTTCAGATATGTCTTATTCAAAGCCCATCGTGCCAGACGTTCTCCCACTGGTTGTTTACAAGTAGGATGTACATCCAAAGAATCACCATGATCACTGGACACAGCCATTCCGATGTCAGAGATTTCATTCAGCATTCTGCGCTGACTATCACGAAACCAAGGCCAGGACGGACGATCTAGACTGGATAATTGCACATAATAAAAAGGTAAGCAATCATCATTCCAGTTCTTTCGCCAAGCATTCACCAGTAGTTTAAATAACGCCTCATGGGCTTCCCAATTATGAGCATTCGATTCTCCCTGATACCAGATTATCCCTCGTATCGGATACTGTTCTAAAGGACGAATACCCGACTCATATAAATAACAGGGCTCATACGGATGTCTCTGCCGATTGTTCACTGACTTTTTTATATTCAATGCAGCCCGTCCACGTACCCATTCCTGAATAAAATCATTTTGGGTCCAATCCTTTAAAATGGCAGGGAAATGATATTCCAGACTAGTTCTATCTATCCAAGCTTCTGTGGGAGAACCACCAACAGCATTACAAATCAATCCAACCGGAACTTTCAGACTGTCTCTTAACATCTTACCAAAATAGTATGCAATTGCCGAAAAATCAGAAACGGTTTCCGGAGCGCATTCTTTCCACTCTGTATCCTTATAATATTGGAGATGATTCAATGAATCAAGTACAGTCGTTTCCCATTCGACAGCATTTGTGCGCCAACGCGCTTTCATATCATACAGACGAAGCTCCTGATCTGCGGCACGTGGAATATCAAGCCGGGCAGTCGCAGCCTGTTTCAGCATAAATTCCATATTGGACTGACCGGAGCAAAGCCAGACTTCACCCGCTAATACGTTATGATATTGAAGTACCTTCTGATTGGTTGAAATCTTCAGGGTATAAGGCTCCCCTGCCTTTAAAGGAGGCAGCGTTACCGACCATTTCCCATTCGGACCTACCTTTGTTTTCATTTGTCGGTCAGCTATACTTACAGTCACTTGATCTCCCGCATTGGCAGTTCCCTGAATCGTTAATGGAACCTCCCGTTGCAATACCATATTATCTGTATAAAGCAACGGCATTTTTAGTCCGCCATAATCTCCGGTGATGGCTGAATATACTGTCTGAGCCAAAACAAATGCTCCTTCGGGATCAGGATGTACAGCGTCCGTCAACATAAAAGGATAAGGGTACAACGGCTTATGAAAATCAATCAACTGCACCCCGGCATAGCAGGCCACATTTTCAATCGCCAGTTGTATTTCTCCATGCCAGTCACGTGTTCCTGACAGGAAACGAGGATGACGGTCGGCAATAGGTGTGAGTCTGGCAATCATAATCCGGGCTTCGGGATTGGCAACCCGAAAAGAGTCAATCAGTGCAATGTAATCTTTCACAAAGAAATCACGGTAATCGGGCCAGTCACGAGGATCAGTATCATTGATGCCCAGGTGAATGACCACAATATCTCCGGCAAAGTCAATAGCCCTGTGGTATTCATCTTGCTGCATATAAGGCCGGTGCCCCTTATTCAACAGCGTAGCACCGGACTTACCGAAGTTTTCAACTTGATAGGACTCTCCCAGCATTTTCTGTAATTGCACCGGATATGACTGTGTAGCCCGGTCGGGCAATCCATAACCATAGGTTATACTATTACCTATGCAAGCGACTTTTATACGATGTTGCTGCGCATAGAGTACTACACTCAAAGTCAGAAACAAATAAATAATAAAAGACTTCTTCATTTTTCTTGTTAACGTAAGCTTTTACAATTTCTTCTCCGGAGAATAGATCAGTCCTTCCACAGCCTTTTCTCCGTCAAGAGTAACAAATACCGTAGTAAACATCCATTTCACCAATCGTACTTCATTCATCGAGAATTTACCGACAGGCAGTTTCAGCAATACCTTATTCCAGCCCTTATTCAAATGAACCTGTAGCGGCGGACGAGCCACACAATTTTCATTTCCTAAAGCTGTCTCCGAATTTTTCACCCGATGAGTAGCAGACCATACCGGAGGTAATATCTCCTGATTATTAATCCAAATACGGCTTTCTTTATAATCCCATTTCCCCGGTAATGGAGGCAGATCATTCTCCGAACGTCCATAGTTCTGAAATTCTGCCCATAGACCTACCTCCTGTGCTTTAGGAGAATAAACATACGTATAGGCATAAGCTGTATGATTTTCCTGCGGATCTTTATAAAAAGCCGGTACTATTTTGCCCCAGACATGTCGAAGATAAATACCAGCTCCTATGGCAGGACGTACTCCGTAGTGTTTTCCTTCATAAATATATGAATCTTTCAACTCCTCTTCCGGTGGAAACACTTTAGTCAGATCTCCTTCATTTGGAAAAGCATCTGTAATATTCCATTTTACATTAGTCTGTTTGACGTAGGCAAATGGATATCCTTTAAACATGTGCTCTTTATACCATAACATACGACTTTCGAAGTCCTTAAAGTTGCTAAAGACTTCCGACTTCTCATCCGCAGGAAGAATTGTTCCCTGCTTATCAAAATATTCAGTTCCTCCTCCCCGCCACGCACGTTCTGCAATCGCCAACATATTCGGGTAAAAGTTATTCTCCAGAATCATATTCCATTCCTTATCTATCAAACGATCATTCCAGATGCCCATAATAACTCCCGCAAGATCATCACTTCCCATATCCGCATTATAAATACGACTATTATACAATGCAATAATATCACCGAACGTATCAAAATGATTCAGATAATGGAAACGGGAATCAATGGCCGGAGTACCTTGCCGGGCTTTTCCCCGATAACTCCAAAGCTGCATCATGTCAATTTCACCTGCCTTATACTTCCATCCGGGATTCCAGGAAATCACTTTCTTTCCTTTGTTACGGACATAAGCCACCATTTCAGGGACAAACTGTGGATTGGTAAACTGCACCTCATCTGTACCAATATGGATATAGGGAACATCAAATGTTTCACAGACCTCATCCAACAGAAGCTTCAATATTTTCATTCCTTCCGGGCTTTGCATATCATGACGGAAAGTACGAATAAATGCCGCACTATGCCCGGGCATATCAATCTCCGGAATCAATAGTACCTGATGGGCCTTACAGAAAGCTACCAAGTCTTTGGCTTCTTCCAACGTGTAATATTTGCCCGCCATACGAGTCATATTGATACTATCGTTCAGCATTGGAAAAATTTTACTTTCCAAACGCCATGCCTGATTCTCCGTTAAATGCCAGTGAAAAGTATTGATTTTAAACCGGGATAATATAGCTATCTCACGCTTCAGTTCCTCTACAGACAAGTAGCTGCGTCCTACATCCTGCATGAAACCTCTAATCCGGAAAGCCGGCCAGTCAGTGATCGTACAACATTGCAAACGATTTCTTCTTCCACCCGCTTCTTTCAATTGAAAAAGTGTCTGCATCGCCCAATATACGCCACGCTCTGCTACAGCCTCTACCGTAATAGTCTTTGGAGTAATAGTCAGACGATAAGCCTCTTCCTGATTGACAGGTATATTTTCAATCGTGTCAATCAGTTTTATATTTATGGAGGATGCCGACTGATCGGCCAAAGTACCTCCCATCTCTGTCACAAACTGCTTCCATTCCTGTGAAAGCACAGGAGTAGAAAGCCGCATTTTACCCATGACAAAATATCCTTTTGCCAAAATACATTGCTGAGGTTGGGGAAGCAGATGCAACTGACCTGCTCCCAATATATATAATGTATGGAATAAAAATGCAATTCCTAAAAAGATTCGAAGACTTCTCATCGAATCAGATCTTTCAGTTTCACCGCTTGGAATGTCATATGAGCTGCACTGCTTTCATATAAGATGCCAATAGTCTCCCGATCGATCATTGTCAGACAGCTATATCCCCAGCCTTCTCCTTCATCCAGCATTAACTGATGTTCGGGAAGCCAGGTCACTCCTCCGTCCAGACTTGCTTTAATAGTTATATGATTACGTCCTTTGGTAGTATTCGGATTCGAGAATAAAAGAATATCCTTATTAAGTACATTATCTTTAGCTCCAACATGAATCAAACTTGCCATACACACAGGCTCCTGCAGTGCCTTTCGAGAGGAAGGATGTTCTGTCCATGTCTTTCCTAAGTCTTTTGTAATTGCTACGGCACGGCTTCCTCCACGGTTATCCCGCATATTCAGCATCAGCACTCCGGGCTCTATTTCTACCACTTGCGCTTCGGTTGTATTGGTACGTGCCAGATTGTGCATCTTCCACGTTTTTCCTCTGTCTTTACTATACATGATTCCGGCATTAGGTATACGGGTAGAATCGATAAACTGAGTAGGAAATACTAAAGTTCCGTCACTCATCGTGATTCCCCGTCCCGGTCCCTGAAGCAAGAAATACCAGGAAGGATCTTTTACCTGATCGGTTATATTAATCGGCTTCGACCAAGTCTTACCGTCATCCGTACTTTTTGCCATAACCAATTGTGCCGTTTTATACATATCCATCCCGGGATGAGAACTCCACCAGGCACGCTGATTACCCATGCCGTGTGTCCATGCCGCAACAACCCATATTGTATTCGTTTGGGTATCTACCAGAATAGAAGGGTCCCCTACTCCATTCTGCGCAGCAGGCAAACCATCGTACTCACCAAACGAAAGAGGCAGTCTCATCTTCTCCCATGTTTTGCCGCCATCCGTGCTACGACTCAAACCGACATCTACATATTCTTGCAGATCGACACTGCTATTATAACGAACATCATATACGCCAAGCAGTGTTCCTTTATTGGAAGTGACCAATCCGGGAATGCGGAAAGAAGCTGAGCCATCATCACCGGCATGCCGAACACCGACAGCCATCCGGTGAATTATATCTTTCGGTGACCGTTCTTTACAAACAGCTTCTTTGCCATCTATCTTTACCGACTGGAGTTCGGAACTTATTTTCGTGAAAAGAGAAGCTTCGGGTTTCATCTGTAAACTGATCCAAAAGAAATTAACACCCGGAAATAACTTATAATGACTCTTCAATACGACTTTCGCAGAAGGTTTCTGTACTTCCGCACATTTAATTGAATAAGATGGTATCGCTGCCAATGTTCCTCCCGGACGATGACTGGATATATAATCGACCGGTGCAAACCTTTTCTTTCCTCTATCTTGTAAAGCTTCTGTACCTCCATAATAGAGTTTAACGGCCTGTACATCCGACAAATTCACACTCTTGCCAAAATCAAGAACGATCTCATCCATCATCCGGCTTTCTTTTGCATCTAAACGAAAGTAGAACAATACATTGTCCTGCCGCTCAATTAAAATAGGAATTTGTGTCTGATGGACAAAAACTGTGTCTGAGGCTTTCACATAAAGGGAGCACCCTATCAAGAGAACAAGGGTAAGTAAATAATGATTTCTTTTCATAAATGGGGGTATTAGTTAGTATAACGATGACAAAGATAAGATTTTCTCAGCATATATTTAACAAACAAAGCTACAAACTTGCAATTTTTACCAAGTTCTCGTAGGACTAGTTAACACCTTGACCACCGTCCTGGCGCTTGTCATCATCGACAAAGTGGGACGTAAGAAACTGGTTTACTACGGCGTATCGGGCATGGTCTTTTCCCTTCTCCTGATCGGTGCTTACTTTCTTTTCGGCGAAAGCCTGGGAGTATCCAGCCTCTTCCTGCTCGTTTTCTTCCTGTTCTATGTATTCTGCTGTGCCGTTTCCATCTGCGCCGTGGTATTCGTGCTCCTCTCGGAGATGTATCCCACCAAGGTGCGCGGACTGGCCATGTCCATTGCAGGATTTGCCTTGTGGATCGGGACGTACCTGATCGGACAGCTCACTCCATGGATGCTCCAGAACCTTACCCCCGCCGGAACATTCTTCCTGTTCGCCATCATGTGCGTGCCTTATATGCTGATTGTCTGGAAGCTTGTACCGGAAACCACCGGAAAGTCGCTGGAAGAAATTGAAAGATACTGGACCGGTTCGGAACAGCGGGAAAAAAGACCTTAATAACAATAAACTAACAACTGAGAAGTATAGAGGGGCCACAGGCGGTTTTTGTATGGCCATTCAAAAAAAACGTTTCCCTGCCTGCCGTGCTTCTGTACCTATCTATAATAAAAACAATATTATGGATTTTAAGAAATTAGCGAATCAATACCGGGATGAGCTGCTGGAAAACGTCCTTCCTTTCTGGCTCGACCATTCCCAGGATCATGAGTCTGGCGGTTATTTCAGCTGCCTGGACCGTGAAGGGAAGGTTTTCGATACGGATAAGTTCATCTGGTTGCAGGGACGTGAGGTGTGGATGTTCTCCATGCTTTACAACAAAGTAGAGAAACGACAGGAATGGCTCGATTGTGCCGTTCAGGGTGGTGAGTTTTTAAAGAAATACGGACATGACGGGCAGTTTAACTGGTATTTTTCACTGGACCGTTCGGGTAGACCACTGGTAGAACCGTATAATATTTTTTCATATACGTTTGCCACGATGGCCTTTGGCCAGTTAAGTCTTGCAACTGGAAATCAAGAGTATGCGGACATAGCCAAGAAGACTTTTGAGATAATTTTGTCCAAAGTTGACAACCCTAAAGGCAAATGGAACAAGCTCCATCCGGGCACACGTAATCTGAAGAACTTCGCACTCCCGATGATTCTCTGTAATCTGGCATTGGAGATTGAGCATCTGCTGCCTGCCGGTTATCTGGAGCAGACAATGGAGACCTGTATTCATGAGGTGATGGACGTGTTCTGCCGTCCGGAGCTGGGTGGCATCATCGTTGAGAATGTGGATGTGGACGGTAATCTGGTTGACTGCTTCGAAGGCCGTCAGGTAACTCCCGGACATGCTATTGAGGCGATGTGGTTTATCATGGATCTGGGGCAACGGCTGAACCGACCGGAGCTGGTACAACAAGCAATGTTAACCACCTTAACAATGCTTGATTATGGTTGGGACAAGCAATGTGGCGGCATCTATTACTTTATGGACCGTAACGGTTGTCCTCCCCAGCAGTTGGAATGGGATCAGAAACTTTGGTGGGTGCATATCGAGACACTGATCTCCTTACTGAAAGGTTACCGGTTGACCGGAGATAAAAGATGTCTGGAATGGTTTGAGAAGGTGCATGACTATACATGGACACATTTCAAAGACTCGGAATATCCGGAATGGTTCGGTTATCTGAATCGGCAAGGTGAAGTGTTGCTGCCACTCAAAGGCGGAAAATGGAAAGGATGCTTCCACGTACCGAGAGGGCTGTATCAGTGCTGGAAAGTACTGGAACAGCTATAGCAAATAAAGAATTATGTTAACCAATCTTTTTAATAATCTAAAAATTAATTCTATGACAGAGTTTAACTCAAAAATCAAGCAGAACTCTCGCATATTGAAGATATTTCTGTTTTCGATATGTGCACTTTTTGCATGTGCTATTAATAGTCATGCGCAGAGTTTAGTAAAAGGAACTGTTACTGATGGCACAGGTGAACCTTTACCGGGTGTAAGTATTGTTGTGAAGGGAACGACAAACGGTACAGTTACAGACATGGATGGAAAATACAGTATTCAAGCTGCGGCTAAAGATATTTTATCATTTTCTTATATCGGAATGACTAATCAAGATATAAAAGTCGCCGGTCGGACAGTTATAAATATTGTAATGAAAGATGATGTTGCTGCGTTGGATGAAGTTATCGTCGTAGGTTACGGTGTTCAGAAAAAGCAGTCATTGACCGGAGCGGTATCGGCAATGAAAGGAGATGAATTATTAAAGGCTCCTTCAACCAATGTAACTCAAATGTTAGCAGGTAAATTGGCCGGCATTTCTTCTGTGCAGGAATCCGGTGAACCGGGATTGGATAATGCTTCCTTGCGTATTCGCGGCTCTGTTTATGATGCTGTCTATATTGTAGACGGATTCCCCCGTTCGATTACCGACATCGATCCCAATGATATAGAGAGTATTTCTGTTTTGAAAGACGCAGCTTCGGCAGCTGTATATGGTCTGAAAGCTGCCGGTGGTGTTATTATTGTAACAACGAAGAAAGGTACGGAAGGTAAATCCAAAGTTACTTATGACGCTTCTTTCGGTGCTTCTATGAATGCTAATTTCCCAAAATTCATGAATGGTCCTCAATTCGCTTACTATTATAATTTGGGTGATATGATGGATAAAATGGCTAACGGGGTCATTACAGATGTAAACGAATATACTCCGGTCTTCTCCAAACAGAATGTGGAAGACATGCTGACAGGTTCTAATGGCTGGGGTAATGTTAACTATATCGATAAGGTATTTGGTACAGGTTTCAATCAGAAACATAATGTTTCCATTCAGGGAGGGACCGATAAAATGCGTTATTATGCCTCTGCCGGCTATATGGGACAAAAAGGTAATATTGATAATTTCTACTATAACCGCTATAATATACGTACTAATATCGAAGCGCAAGTAGCCAGAGACTTTACTATGACAGTGGGTATCGCAGGCAGATCGAGCAAACGCCATACACCGGGCTTTGCATCCGGAGGTACTGATTCTAATTCGGAGTTAGGAGAACAGGGATGGATGTCCGTAGCAAACCAGACTCTTCGTATGCATCCATATGTACAGGAAAGTTATAATGGGCTTTATACAGCGACAGCCAATGGTAGCGGACAGGCCAATAGCCCTCTTGCTGCAATTTATGAATCAGGTTATAAAGTGACACGTACAACAGAAGCGCAGACTAATATTTCTTTGCAGTACAATGTACCCTGGGTAAAAGGACTGAGCCTGAAAGTAAACGGATCTTATGACTATGTTACTTCTCATAATAAGAATCTGGATATACCTTATTATACAGAGATGATAACAATGCCTACCACCAATATTACCGAATTGAAATATGCCAATACATTAGACCCGCGCGGCAATACTACTAATCAGTTAGGAGAAGGGCAGACTACTACTCGTCAGCTTGTTAGTCAGGGAAGTATCCACTATGCCAATACTTTCGGAAAGCACAATGTTGACTTCCTGGCCTTGGCTGAAGTACAGGATTGGAAACAGAATAAATTCTCGGCATACGCCACTGATATTCCTTTTGTAGAACTTCCCGAACTTGACTTTGGAAACCCGGCCAAATCAAACCCGATATCAGGCGGAAGTGATGCAAAGAGAAGCATCGGATACGTATTCCGTTTGAAATACGACTATGACAACAAATACTTGGCTGAGTTTACCGGACGTTATGATGGTTCTTATAAATTTGCAGGAAATGTGAGTGGAAAGCGTTGGGGATTCTTCCCTTCCGGTTCAGTAGCCTGGAGAATATCCAAAGAAAGCTTCATGGAAGATCTGACCTTTATTGACGATTTGAAAGTCCGTGCTTCTGCAGGTCTGCTGGGAGCTGACGCCATTACTCCCTATCGCTTCTTGAGTACATATGCTTATGGAGATAAAGTAATGATTGGTGGCAATTCTTATCCGAGCATGTACACGGCAGCTGTACCTAATGCAACTCTGACATGGGAAAACACACTCTCATATAATGTAGGATTCGATTTTACAATGTGGAATGGTTTACTGGGAGTCGATTTTGACGCATTCTACAATTATACTTATGATATGCTGACTTCGATGAGTAGTAACGCATATCCTGCTTCTATGGGTGAGTATTACAATACATATGCCAATTATAACAAGATGGATGCCAAAGGTATTGATGTTGTAGTATCACATCGTAATAAGTTCTCCATTGCATCAAAACCTTTCAATTACGGCGTATCAGCCAGTGTTACATGGGCTAAGAATCGTTGGTTGCGCTATGCTTCTGATTATGCTAACCAGCAGATGTGGTTTAGAGTAACTGGTGATAATGTGTATGCAAATTACGGATGGATTGCAGAAGGTTTGTACCGGACGGAAGAAGAAATCGATAAATCCGCATGGTATGGCAGCCGTCCTAATATCGGTGATATCAAATATAGAGATTTGAATGGTGATGGTAAGATTGACTGGAGCGACAGAGCTCGTATCGGACGCAATAATCGTCCGGCTGTGACCTATGGTTTGACACTCAATGCAAGCTGGAATGGTTTTGATTTCAATGCACAGTTCACGGGCGGAGCACTATTCGATGTTTCTCTGACAGGCACTTATTATAATGATAATGATGACAATACTGTCTGGACAAAGACATTTAAGGATGGAGCCAACTCACCGTTATATTTGGTTGAGAATGCTGTAAGTGAGTACAATCCGAACGGAACTTTCCCGCGCATTACAGCTGGAGGACTTACTCATGGAGGTGATAATGGATTATCTTCAACCTTCTGGTTGCGCAATGGTAAATATATTCGTTTGAAATCCGCACAGTTGGGATATACACTCCCCAGAGTATGGATGGATAAGGTGGGTATTGAAAACCTGAGACTGTATGTACAAGGATCAAACCTGTTCACTATTTCCGGACTTCCTGATGGAATTGACCCTGAGTCTCCGGGAGTTAATAATGGCTATTATCCACAACAGCGTACTATTATGGGAGGCATTACTTTAACTTTCTAAACCTATAAAATCGATAAGATATGAAAACAAAATATTTAATAAGCGTTGGTATTCTCTGTACATCACTCGGTTTTTCTTCCTGTAGTGATTACCTGGATATGACACCTACGAATGAAGTCTCTGACAAGACCGTCTGGAACTCGGTAACGAATGCAGAGCTGGCTGTGAATAGCTTTTATCATTACACTGCATATTTTGGAAACTATAACGAAGGCCAATGTAAAGCTGGTATGACCGAAGGTTTAACAGACCTGATCAAATATGGAGACGCCAATTATAATGCCTATCGTTATGTCCCCAATGAACTCTCTTATGGAGAAACATCGGTAGTTGATGCCAACTATGTGGCAACTTATTTAGGAAACTGGGCCAAAGTCTACGAATATGTTCGTCGTGTGAATGAAGCGCTTTATAACCTGGATAAATATGGAAACTTTGCTCCGGACGATGTCACCCGTCTTGAAGCAGAATTACGTTTCTTCCGTGGAATGCTGTATTTTGATCTGGTAAAACGCTATAAAGAAGTAATCATCTACGATAAAGACCTTGCCAAAATTCAGCCTAACATGCCGTTGAGTACGGAAGAACAAGGGTGGGACTTTGTGGAATCCGACCTGAACTTTGCAGGAGAACATCTGAAGAAAAGTGCGACTTCCAATGGTCGTGTAACGAGTGGTGCTGCATATGCATTATTATCACGTGCCATGCTCTATGCAGAACGTTGGGCTAAAGCGAAAGCTGCTGCTGAAGAAGTGATTAACTCCAAACTGTATTCACTGGTGAAGGATAATTATGTTGATGCATTCAAGTCAAATAGCAACGAAGCTATCTGGGAATATGATTACAATGCTACCAATAAAGTATATCACTCATGGGATAATTTCTATGCTCCTGGCGGCGACAAGAAATTTGACGGCAACAATCAGGTTGGAGGTTTGGCAAATCCGACTCAAGAAATGGTTGAATCTTATGAATATGCTACTACGGGAGGTTTCCCTGATTGGTCTGCATGGCATACAACAGAAAGTACGGAAGAAAATCCTCCATACAGCAAACTGGAACCACGCTTTCAAGCTTCTATACTCTATAATGGAGCCACATGGAAAGGTCGTACGATAGAACCATTTGTCGGAGGTAATGATGGCTGGATGCAATGGCTTGTAGAGAAAGACGGTAATGGACGTACTGCAACAGGTTATTTCCTGCGTAAGCTTGTAGACGAAAATCATAGTTTCTCAACTTCTCAATACAGTGTAGCCCCTTGGATTGCCATTCGTTATGCCGAAGTATTGTTGAATTATGCCGAGGCTTGCTATCGTACCAATGATGCGACTAATGCGAACAATGCAGTAAGAGAAATACGTTCAAGAGTTGGACTTCCTTATTCGGATAAGAGTGGAGACGCATTGATGGCAGCCATCCGTCAGGAACGTAAAGTAGAACTTGCATGTGAAGGATTTTATTACTGGGATATGCGTCGTTGGAAACTGGCTCAAAGCACATTTAGCGCAACGCGCCGCCATGGTCTGAAGATTGAGAAGAATGCAAACGGCACATTCAAGTATACGTATGTCGAAGTAGATCATAAAGATCTTAGCTTCCCGAGTAAAATGTATCGTTGTCCGCTGCCGTCGAGCGAAATAAACGGCAATCAGTCAGTGAGTCAATATCCGGAATGGCAATAACCTTTAAAGAAAAATGATTATGAAAAAGAATTTATTATACTTATTAATAGGAATATCTGCCTTCTTTACTTCATGTCAAGATCCTGAAGGAGTTGGCGTAGACACTTCCAGACAGGGAATAACCAGCCTTACGGCAATCTTTACTTCCGGGCCGTACAAAGAGTCGGAAGCAGTCAGTCATAAGATTTTTGCAGATGAATATACTTCAGACCGTTTTGTCATCCCGGTTCCCTGGTTCTTTCCGGAGACGAGTGATAATGAGACCGAACAGTATATGACGGCAATGCGTGTAAAAGCGGAGCTGAACAATAATTATATCATTACGCCCAGTATTACCATTCTGGACTTGACAAAAGATAATTATTTTACTCTGACTGCTCCGGATGGATCAAAGCGGGAAATCTGTATTACAGGACAGCGTACTAAATCTGTTGCATGCCAGATGATTACATTTAGTTTGCAGAATCCTGAACTGACCGGAGTGATCGATCAGGCATCCAAAACAATTTCGCTTATCAGTGCCGATGATTTATCTTCTTGTCTGGCTGATTTCGAGGTTTCCGCTCATGCTACTATTTCTCCGGACCCGAGCACTACAGCTCTGAATTATAATGAACCGGTAGAACTGACGGTTACAGCTCATAATGGCGTTGACAAACAGGTGTATACAGTCAAGAAGAATATACCGGCCAAAATACCATATGGCTTTAATGCTACAAGTGTAGAGCTGTTATTTAATCTTGATCCGACTGCTATATTAGGTATTCCATGGGCAACCACTAACGCGCCGACTATGGGAGCAATCAATAATAATCTAGTCGTTTGTATGGGTGATGGTACTACTCCGATGTATTTTAACCGGATTACCGGAGTAAAACAAGGTACGATCAACCTTGGCTCAGCCAAAGCAGCCAGTGTGACTAGTGATGAAGCTAATCATCTGTTGATCTGCAACCATCCGGAAAGCGGAGAAAAATGTAACATCTATATTACCTCATCAGTTACTCAGGCTCCAACTTTGTTCTACTCATTCACCAACAATGCCGGTGTACCGATGGGAGCCAAAATGAAGGTGACAGGGGATGTGAAGAAGGATGCTATTATCATTATTACCAATGAAGGCATCACCAATGTAACTTCTTCAAGTAAATTCACTCGCATTGTTGTGAAGGATGGAGTAATACAGACACCGGAAGTTATAGATATCAGTGCTACCGGCTTGTCATGGGGAGCAGCTCCAGTCAACAATACGACTGTTGTACCTGCATCCAATGATGTAAATGACGGAAACTTCCTCTCTTATTACGATCCGAATATATTTACATACCTGAATGGTTCGAATACCATTGCTACTCAGTTGAGCAATCCTTCAGGCAGTAGTTGGGCACAAAATCAGAACTGTCTGGATTCTAAACAGTTCAATAATGCAAACTATGTTGCACTGTTTATCGTTAGCCATTTCCCGCATTGGGGTACTGGCCCGGAACTCTACTTGTATGATGTGAATGACAAGAGTAAGCTGACCGGAGATATAACTTCTGCTCCTGCGTTGGTTCTCTCAAATAATTCGATAGCTTGGTTCCAGTCTGCCACTGCAGGCACAGCATCCGGTGATGTATTGATAGCTCCGACAGCCGACGGCTTTAAGCTGTACATTTATTACTATGATAATAATAGTAGTGTCATCGGAGCCTATGTAGCCGATTGTATTGACAAATAGTATAATAATAAAGAGGTAGGATATGAAAAAACTTTTTAAAATTTTGATATTGATATTTTGCGGAGTAGCTATATTTACTTCCTGTAAAGATGACTCGGATGGAATTCCAGAATGGCCATGGAATGACAATTCGACGGAAGAGCCGGACGATCCGGATGTTACAGAGGCGAAACCACGTTATGTGTGGATCGATGCAGCCGCTAATTTCCCGGATTATGCAAATAGTAAAGAGAATATTGCCAAAGATATGGTGAAAATAAAAGCTGCCGGCTTTACTGATATTATTGTTGATGTACGCCCGAGCACAGGAGACGTGTTATTTAAGACTGATGCAGTAGACCAGGTGAAGCGGATGGATGTATGGGGAAATTCGGGTTATGTTTATTATGAACGTACGGAAACATGGGATTATTTGCAGGCTTTTATAGATGAGGCTCGCAATCAGGAGTTGAAGGTACATGCTTCCATTAATACGTTTGTTGGCGGCTATTTGTGCCCTTACAATCTTGGATCGGACGGCATGTTGTTCCGTGACGACTCTAAGAAGGAATGGGCAAGTGTGGCCAATTTGGAAGATGGCTTGACCAATACAATGGATTTATTGAATGACGAAACAGACTCCGGAGCAAAATTCATGAACCCGGCTAATGATGAAGTACAGAACTTTGTTTTGCAGTTGCTGGGCGACCTTGCTAAATATGATCTGGACGGAATCATTCTGGACCGTTGCCGTTATGATGATTATGGCTTGGAAAGTGATTTCTCGACTGTATCCAAACAAAAATTTGAAGAATATATAGGTGAGACAGTGACCAACTTCCCGGGAGATATTATGGCGCCGGGTACTCAATCACTGCCTTCTTCCCAGCCTGCCTATTTTAAGAAATGGTTGGAATTCCGTGTAAAAGTGATTCATGATTTCATTGTGAAAGCACGCGAGAAAGTCAAGTCTGTCAATACCAAAATAAACTTTGGAGTTTATGTAGGCGCTTGGTACTCTTCTTATTATACTTCGGGAGTAAACTGGGCCAGTCCGAAATATGATACTTCGGTTTATTACCCCAAATGGGCTACTGCGGACTATAAAAACTACGGTTATGCCGACCATCTGGATTATATATTCTTGGGAGCTTATGCCTCTGTAGATAAAATCTATGGCAGTGGTGAATGGACAATGGAAGGATTCTGCAAAAATGGTCGTGAATTGCTGAAAGGCGATGTTCCTTATGCAGGAGGTCCGGATATTGGCAATAGCACCGGCTGGACTGATGGAGGACAATCCGCAAAGATACCTGACGCCATTGACGCATGTATCAACAACAGCGACGGCTTCTTTGCATTCGATCTTTGCCATATCAAAAAGTATGATTACTGGAATGCGTTTAAGACAGGTTTTGACAAATATCTGGCATCCATTCCTCAATAGATAATTGAGGATAGAATGCGCTGACTATTACGATTCGTTTTAATCAGTATAGCAAGTCTGAGGCTCAGGTCTCAGACTTCTTTTAATAGAAGCATCCATAAAGAACAATAACCATGAAAATATATTTATTACACTTGTTTTTGTTGATGAGCTTCGGGGTAAACTTGCAAGCTCAAAACTTCTCCGACAGCATCCGTGGAAAAGTGACCTGCAACGGTAAAGGTGTCCAGGGAGTAGTTGTCACAGACGGTATCGATTGCACGTTGACCGACAAACAGGGAAATTATGCCCTTTACCCCAACAGAGATGTCCGTTTTGTCCAGATGTCGGTTCCTGCCGGATATTTGCCACAAACGAAAAAAACTATTCCCTTGTTTTATCAGGAAGTAAATCCTGAAAAACGGAATACATACAATTTTAAGTTAATAAAGAATCCCCGGAATGATACAGACCATATTTTTCTGGTACAGGCAGATGCACAGGTTACTTCTGAAGATGATGTAAGGGCATACGCTGAATTCCTGAAAGACATGAAACAGCATGTACAACCTTATACCGGTAAGAAAGATGTGTTTGGTATAGATTGTGGAGATATTGTAGGCGATACACCTTCTTTGTATCCATCGTATATAGATGCAGTTTCTTCTTTAAATTTTCCCATTTACCGGACTATCGGAAATCATGATATGACTTACGGCGGTCGTACTTTCGAATATTCGTACCGTACTTTCGAAAGCTATTTCGGTCCCATTTACTATTCTTTCAATAAAGGAGAAGCGCACTACATTGTACTCGATAACTGTTTTTATGTGAATCGTGATTACCAATACATCGGATACATTGACGAACGTACCTTCAAATGGCCGGAAAAAGACTTGTCATACGTACCCAAAGACAAGTTGATATTTGTAGTGATGCACATACCTTCCAGCCTTCAGAAAAAGCTGAGATATAACACCCTGGATCAGGATGAGACGGTCAATACAGCCGCATTATATGAGCTACTAAAGGGATATGATGCGCATATTATCTCCGGGCACACTCATTTTAACACGAATGTCTGTTTCAATGATTCATTGATGGAGCATAACACGGCAGCCGTATGCGGAACATGGTGGCGTGCAGATGTAAATGTGGATGGAACTCCCAGAGGATACGGAATTTATGAAGTGAAAGGAAATCGGCTGAAATGGGTATATAAAAGCGCCGGTTATCCGCTGGAATACCAATTTCGCGCTTATCCGGCAGGAGCATCGGAAGAGTATCCTTCCGATATTATAGCCAATGTATGGAACTGGGACGACTTGTGGAAAGTAGAATGGTACGAAAATGGGCAGCGAATGGGAGACATGCAACAGTATCAAGGATATGACCCGATGGCAAAGGCTATTTGCTCTGATAAGGAAAAGGTGAAATACGACTGGATTTCTCCTGTCCTTACCGGCCATTTGTTCCACGCTGCCCCTCACGATAAGAATGCAAAGATCGAAGTCAAAGTTACCGATCGTTTTGGCAATGTATATACTCAAACCATTGAAAATAAATAATGATATGAAACTTAAAACCAAATACTTTTTATTACTGATATGTTCGTTGTTCTTTCTGAAGGCGGAAGCGAAGGTAACGCTGACCTCCATTTGGGGCGATAACATGGTATTGCAGCAGCAATCGGAGGTAACCTTTTACGGAAAGGCGTCTCCCGGAAAACGTGTGTATGTATCCGCCTCCTGGAATAACCGTAAGATTTCGACTGTCAGCAATCAGGACGGACGATGGGAACTGGTTCTGCCTACCCCCGAGGCAGGAGGCCCTTACACAATCACTTTTTCTGATGGAGAAGAACTCATGTTGAAAAACATTCTGATTGGCGAGGTATGGTTCTGTTCGGGACAATCGAACATGGAAATGCCGGTGAAAGGATTTCGCGGGCAACCGGTATTCGGTTCGCAGCCATATATTGTTTCCGCTCATCCGAAACGTCCGCTCCGCCTTTATACTGTAAAGAATGCTTGGAGTACCACTCCGAAAGAAAATGGGATAGAAGGCAAATGGAGTGAATCTTCGCCCGAAGAAGTTGCCGGTTTTAGTGCCACAGCCTACTTCTTCGGCCATCAGTTACAGCAATCTCTGGATATTCCGGTCGGTCTGATACACTGCTCCTGGAGTATGTCGAAGATCGAGGCATGGATGAATAAAGAAACTTTGTCCGAATTTCCGGGAGTCACTTTGCCGGACGCCAGTCAGAAGGAATTCGGATGGGCTGCCGGAACTCCTACTTTATTGTGGAATGCTATGGTCAATCCGTGGAAAGGCTTTCCTGTAAAAGGCGTGATATGGTATCAGGGAGAAGCCAATACTCCCGATCCGAAGCTATACAAGGAGCTGTTTCCGGCCATGGTTTCTCAATGGAGAGATTTCTTTCATAATCCCGAAATGCCTTTCTACTATGTACAAATAGCTCCTTGGAAGTCTGAAGGTAATGATAAACTGGATTGGGCATGGTTCCGTCAGTGCCAACTGGAATTAATGAAAGAAGTGCCCAATGTGGGAATGGTGACGACCGGAGATGCCGGAAGCGAAAACTTTATCCACTCACCCTATAAGATAAAAGTCGGCGAACGATTGGCTTACTGGGCTCTGGCTAAGACATACAATCGTAAAGGATTCCAATATTCCGGTCCCATATACAAGGCTTATCAGGTAAAAGGAAATGCGGTAGAGATTGACTTTGACTATGGTGAAGACGGTCTGACTCCGGAAAATCAAAACGTGAAAGGTTTTGAGATAGTGGGCGAAGACGGTGTATTCCGTCCTGCAAAGGCCGAAATCATCAATGGTTCGTCGGTAGTCAAGGTTTGGAACGATTCCGTAAATGATCCGATGGAAGTACGTTATTGCTTTCGTAATTATGCACAGGGAGAGTTATGCAATAATGCCGGTCTGCCGGCATCTCCGTTTCGGATAGTGATAAAGAAGAAGCCTGCTCTCATGTGGATTGACGCAGAAGCAAATTTCGAGCGTTTCAGCCATAAGGATTCAATTGATTATTATTTGAACAAGATCAAAACGCTGGGATTCACACATGCTATCGTAGATATCCGCCCGATTACCGGGGAAGTGTTATACAAGAGCGATTTCGCCCCTCAGATGAAAGAATGGAAAGGAGCGAAAGCCGGAGATTTCGACTATCTGGGATATTTTATCAAGAAAGGGCATGAGTTGGGACTGGAAGTACATGCATCATTAAATGTCTTCTGCGCCGGACATAATTACTTCGATCGTGGAATGGTATATAGCGGACATCCGGAGTGGGCATCTATGGTGTATACTCCCGATAAGGGGATTATTCCGATCACGGAAGAAAAACACAAATATGGAGCTATGATTAATCCTGTCAACGAAGAATATCGTACTCATATATTGAATGTATTGAAAGAAGTTGTAACCAAGTACCCGGATATAGACGGATTGATGCTCGACCGTGTACGCTACGATGGCATCACGGCTGACTTCTCACCGCTCTCGCGTGAGAAATTTGAAGCGTATACCGGCAAGAAGTTGTCTAAATTTCCGGAAGACATCTTCACCTGGAAGAAAAATGCAGACGGAAAATATGTACCACAACCGGGTAGGTATTTCCCAAAGTGGCTCGAATGGCGCACAAAGAATATAACAGATTTCATGGCTTTGGCACGCAAGGAGGTAAAGGCTGCCAATCCAAGAGTTTCTTTCGGAACCTATACCGGAGCCTGGTATCCGTCTTACTATGAGGTAGGAGTAAACTTTGCCAGTAAAAACTATGATCCCGGCAAAGATTTCAGTTGGGCTACTCCCGAATACAAAAATTATGGATACGCAGAGTTGCTTGATCTCTATGCAACCGGCAATTATTATACCGACATCACGATTGCGGAATACAAGAAGACAAACCGCAGTATCTGGAATGAAACCGATTCACAAGCACAATCCGGCACTTGGTATTGTGTAGAAGGTTCTTGCCGGCATTTGCGTCATATTCTGAAGGGAAACAAATTTATAGGAGGTATTTTAGTTGACCAGTTCTATGATAATCCCGCCAAACTGTCGGAAACAATAGAAATGAATCTCCGTCGTTCGGATGGTTTGATGGTATTTGATATCGTACATATCATTTCCAAGAATCTCTGGAAGGAGGTAGAGGAAGGGATGAAAAACGGAGGAAGCTTATGAATAACAGAGCTCTGGCACTAGATGCTTTGCGGGGATATGCGATTATTACAATGGTACTTTCGGCTACCATCGTAACGCATGTGCTTCCCGGCTGGATGAGTCATGCACAGACACCGCCGCCGGATCATGCATTCAACCCTATGCTGCCTGGAATTACTTGGGTCGATCTCGTATTTCCCTTCTTCCTGTTTGCTATGGGAGCAGCTTTCCCTTTCTCGATCGGAAAACGTGCAGAGAAAGGTGATTCCAAACTCAAACTGGTGTATGAAGCTATTAAGCGGGGTGTTCAACTGACTTTCTTTGCTATATTCATTCAGCACTTCTACCCCTATGTGTTGAGTTCACCACAGGATATCCGGTCATGGCTGCTGGCAATTCTCTGCTTTGCCATCTTGTTTCCGATGTTTATGCGTATTCCTCTCAAAATGCCGGAATGGGCGCATACGTGCATCAAGCTTCTTGCTTATGGAGTAGCTGTGATACTGATGGTAACCACTTCTTATGCAGACGGAAGAACGTTCAGCCTGTATTTTAGCAATGTGATTATTTTGTTGCTGGCTAATATGGCGATTTTCGGTTCCATTCTTTACATCTTTTCGATGCATAATCGCTGGATACGCATGGGTGTTCTATTGCTATTGATGGCAATTATATTGGGAAGCACCGCAGAAAACTCATGGACACAGGCGGTATTTAATTACACTCCTTTGCCTTGGATGTATCGTTTCGATTATCTGAAATATCTGTTTATTGTAATCCCCGGCAGCATTGCAGGAGAATATCTGATGGAATGGATGAAGAATCTCAAAGATACTGACCATTCGGATTCACTGCAATACCGCAAACTGAGTATTGTATTGGTTCCATTAACTATAGTGCTCATCATTTTCAATCTTTACGGACTTTATACACGCATGTTAGCAATAAACTTATCGGTGACGCTCATTTTATTACTGGCCGGCAAATATCTGTTTTTACGTCCAACGGACGGGATTGCTCTGTTATGGAAAAAGTTATTTAATGCGGGAGCTTATCTGCTTCTTTTAGGCTTGTGTTTTGAGCCTTTTCAGGAAGGAATAAAGAAAGATCCTGCCACCTTTAGCTATTTCTTCGTGACTTCCGGGCTGGCATTTATGGCACTTTTATTCTTAAGTATCGTTTGCGATTATTTCCGATGTGTACGAAGTACCCGCTTTCTTGTTATGTCCGGGCAGAATCCGATGATTGCTTATGTGGTTGGTGATTTATTTATCCTGCCTTTGGCAAACATAGTGGGGATAGCTCCATTACTTTCTTATTTTCAGCAGAATGCATGGCTGGGGTTTCTTCAAGGAGTGATATTGACCGGTATATCTGTTTTGGCAACCATGTTCTTTACGAAAATCAAGTGGTTCTGGAGAACTTAAATTTGAAGAGATAGTATTCGGTTTTCGATAACTTTCATCTATCAGAAAGATCGTAAAATAGCATAATCAAGATCATTATTCTCTTATTTTCTTGATTATGCTATTTCTTGTTTGTGAGAAAGAGACGTAACCAGAAGAGTAATGGGATGAAAGAAGGAATTAATATACGTAATTGTGCATAAAAGAGCGGTCGTTTGCATAAAAACAACCGTATTATAGAGGAAAAACATAAGGTTGATTGTCATAAAACATAAGGTTGCTTTATACCAAACATACCATTGCTTTTAATGAAACATACCATTGGTTTAAAACCAACATCACATAGGTTGTAAAGTGAGGATATTTAGCTTATAAAAGGAGGGTACGGCAATTATCAGACAATGTTTCTCAGGTGGAAGGAATGCGCCGGTTTGATACATAAAACGCCTAGATGCGCTCTTGTTGTGGATTTATAGGGATAACAGGAATAAAATGATTGTTTTCCTGTATCATTGACGACATTCTGATTTATCGTAACGGCAATTCTATGCGTTTTTTTTCTTTATTCGCCCCAAGTGTGGAAAGAGACAAGGCACGACACTTTAAATTAGCAAAATGACAAAATGCCATTTTGCTAATTTGTTATCTGTCCTTAATAAAATGATTCTGGTTTTAATGGCCAATCTGTAATCGTTGATATATAGGGAATCAATGATGTAGCCATTTTTGTCTGTCCTTTATAGTTGGGATGCCATACACTAAATTAATGATTAAAGGTAATCACACAACTTCCGGGGCCATCGGATACGATCTTAAGTCCTTGGGTTGTCACTTTATTACCTGCGATTGTTATTGATTCGCTTTTCTCTCTGATAGTGAAAGTCTTCTTTATATAGCCGTCAGGCAGCTGTATCATTTTGTTGACGCTCTTCTTGCAATCAATAAAGAGGACCTTCTGATTATCTATAATACCCTCATAACACAGCAAACCATCATCATCGGAAACAGGAGACTTGAACCAAGTATAAACTCCGCTCCAATGAATAACATCTCCTTTTTTATGTTCTTTATTGGCTATTATCTTATGATATGTTTTATTGCTGGAATTTCCGATGAAGATAATGTCATCATCTGCTATCTCTTCATGATTTCCCAGTCCGTCAGCGAATAGATAAGAGGATTGATAGGCATGTACACTTTTCTCAATGAAACGGCGAAATGAGGGATACTCTTTCTTTGTAAAGGTGGAGACCTCTTTTTGTACCGTCCAGTCAGTATACTTGCCACCGGCAGTTAATGTATGTGTCTCTTTCTCAAACATAGACTGCATTCCATAATACATCTGTACCGTCACAGGAGACTCATTCTGAAACTCATGGCTAACCGAGACTTGGATATTATTTCTGTAAACAGAATAACTGACAGTCTCTATGCATAATACATCATTCAAAAGTGTTTTTCCGCTACTGGTATCGGCTTTGGAAGGATTCATTATTTCATTGGTTACTGTTATTTTTATCTCTTTTGTCAAAGCCGACATATCTTCCTTTATTTCTTTTCCATCCACATAAATATGATAACCGACATTGCGGGCAGTTCGAGTGACTTCATCCAAATAGGGATGATTTCCTCCACACCATCCATATCCCGTTATATTAAAAGGACCGATATTGTCACTGTAGGCCAGATTCAGAACGGATGCCGGGGAGGTATCGGGCAAGGTAGTAGGAGCAGGCATACTGTTGGCTATTGTCCCTACTCTATAAAATGTGAACAGTTCATTGAACATACACTTCTTGAACCAATAAAGAATATCGGTTTCAGCATCCAGCTTGGCTGATATGTATAAATCTTCGCCAGTTATTTTCACTCTCATTTTTGAATCTCCATTCGAACAGGCTACCAAGTGCCAAGATAAGAATATGAATGCAAAAAATAAACGTTTCGTCATGACTTCTATCTTTATTTTAAATCAAATCTGAGAATTTCTTTGATGTCTGTAGCCGATGCTGCTATGATGCCGAAGATTACTAATACTGAAGAATCAACCATGAATATTTATCTTTCTTTATTTACACACGAAATAAAATTCGATCTGTAAATTCATAGGTTTTACTACTTCATTAATTTTTTAATGATTGGAGTCACCAGATCTGCATACCTCATCATTCCTAAGTCTGTAAAATGAATACCATCCACTGTTGCTTCCCCGTCATTACCTATCATGTTTTTCGAATGAATCAAGTATATCTTCTTTTCACCTTGTTTCTTTAGTGAATTAAATATCTCATTTAAGGTCTGATTTTTCCTTTTCACTTCACGGTCTATTCTTTGGTCGAATAATGTGTGAGTGAAGACAGGGTCTTCTATAAACACAATGGGCGTATCAGGGTGCTTATCCCGGATGATTCGGTAGAAAGTCTCCATCCGTTCCCCCATTTGTTCAACGGAAGCATTGGGTACAAAATCCAGCACAAAGACACTGGCATCTACTTCTGACATTATTTGGGCTACTTCCAGATCGAGCAATGCATTGCCACTGAACCCTAGATTAATACACTCCCGGTTGAGGCGTCGTGAAATGATGTTAGTATGTGCCATTCCCGGACGCGCTGCACATCCTCCTTGCAAGATACTGGTACCGTAAAAAGCAACAGGCTTTTTGCGGACCGGACTGTCAACTAAAGGTTGGTCAATAGTTGACAATGAGTCTACTCCGATAGACAGGGAGGCGACTCCGTCATATAAAGGCAGATAGAGCATGTACTCCCTTTCTTTGGGCTGCATGTTTGCAATAATCGTTGCACTGTTCGTTTTAGCAGTAGGGCGGGCACTGTTGACAAAACGCCAGTCACCGTTTTCCTGAAGGCAATAAAGGTCGAGTCCTTTGGTTCCTACATCCGTCATATGATTCATATGATTATTAAAAAGAGCCTCCCATTTTACCGCTATTTGGGTGGAGTTACTCCGAAAACGTATTGCTAGACCTGCGGAGTTACGGCTTAAATTCCATAACCGTTCGCGAGATACGTTCTTCAATGAATCCGGGAATCTTTCATAACGAGTTCCGGTAGCTTCAGTGGCTTTCCCAAGAAGAGGGAATTGTGACGCTTCATGATACGTCAGTTGTGCTTGCAGGTCGAATCCAAACAAGCACAACATAGTAAGAATAAAAAAATGTTTCATCATTTACTTAATTCCGACAGCAGTCAACACTTTCCGTTGCTTGCCGTCACTGCCTTTAATTGTTTCTTTTCCGTTGACCAGCATACATGAAGAGCCGCCTCCATCTAAATTTAAAGCCTCTGTACAACCCAGATCCTTCATAACTGTGGCTACATTGGCAGTAGTTAATCCTGCTACTCCTTCTGTCATGTTTCTGCCTTCGCATACAAAGATAATCATTTTTTTATTCTTTGTATATCCAATGGCGGTACGAGGTTGATTAGACGCAGCAGAAATATTCAACATCTCCTGTACATAGGTATTTTTGATTTCACCTCCACGCAGTAAAACTGTTACTCCTCCGATACCGGTGGTTGCTTCCAATGCCTTCGCACCACTGGGAAAAGTAGATGACGGTGCCGGAAGCGGGTCCTTTTTTATATCATTGTCAGCAGGGGCAGGGTAACAGTAATTGATTCCATCGGAACCTTGATAAGTCCATGTGGTTTGAAATGTTCCATCTTTCATCTGACAGAAAGCTCCTAAAGTCGGATACCACATCGTAACCCAGTCCTCTGAATAATAATTCTGATTAGGAGCTAGTAATTGCCCATTACGAATTACCAGATTCTGTGAATAATAGAACCCGCCGCTAGCGAAGAACAATCCGCCATTAACAACGATAGGATCTTTGGAAGATTCATAAAATTCCGAAGGAGTATTCAATGCCTTTCCTCCATATCCATTAGCTTCTTGTGAAAAGGCAATATCTCCCAGAACTTCGAATTTAGCTTTAGTCATATCGGCAACGGCTATATATGCAATAGCCTTTTTCCCGGCTAAATTCTCTGGAGATTTGTATACTTGAATATAATCGGGAAGTTTGCCGAGATTATCGACAGCCGTCCATCCTTGTTCTATAATATCAGGATTCGGGTCTTCTTCTTCGGTATCCTGATCCCATTCCCACGGATGATCCGGATAGTTCTCTCCTCCACATGAACATACGGAAAAAGCAAATAAGACTGTTGCTATAAAATACAATCGTTTGATTATCATAATCATGTCCTCCAAAAACATTTTAGTTTGGTAAATAATATCGTTATAAGTAAAGCCAGAGAAGTTACAATGACTCCTCTCAAAAAGCCAAGCCATGCATTTTGATCCAGATAAGACAGGTAAGTTCCCAGTCCTGCGAGGTTTAATATCGGCAATACGACCAGTTGAGTGGATACATAAGCAATCATAGGATTCTGACCTGCGTATTCCAGTGGTCGTGTCAGTCTTCTCCATGAGTAGATATCACACATGATGGAAAAGGCAATCATAGCCATAAATGCAAGTCCAGCTGACAGAAAATAGTAGCTGTAGGTAGAAGGATCTTTCCGGATGCCTCCTTCGTAGGCTTCAAAAGCCAGTCCCAGCAGTACCAGATAAGCACCTGCTTTAAATAGCCTGTACCAATAATTGGCATTTTTCCCTTCAATCTGTAGCAAGACGTACAAAATGCTTAGGATAATGATACTTCCTGCCAAGTTGAGAAGCAAATACCGCATATACAAACCGTACAAATTCAAAATAATAAGTCCGATAGTAAGCAGGAGTATCCAGGGCATTCTTTTATACTCGTCATTGTTGGAAGCTATAGATGGCGTTGTCTGCTTGCTCTGCAGCCATCCGTACAGATACTCTCCGGCAATCGTACCGGGAATTACGATAAACAGATATTTCAGGTAGGCAAACTGATACATCCATGGTAACGGAGAGAATGTCATCACAGCATGATTCCATGATTCCGGATTCTCTTTCCCCAGAAATACTGCCATGATAAATGGCAGTATGCCGATACGAATCCACGGCTTATTGATTGTAAAAGTATAGATTAACGAACCAAAGATTGCCATATTGGCTAATACCAGAATGATGATATTACTATATCCTAAACTAAAGGTCCGCCCATCGGCATACGTGATGTTCAGCAACATGATGACACCGATGGAATAAGCAGCTATTTTAATCAGTAATCTCACGTATTCCGGCATCTTGAACGGGATTCTCATAAACATGGGAAACATCAATGCAAAACCGGCTAACGCAATCAGCCATGACCGGATATCCTGTGGAGAAGATACCACCCAAGGATAGATATGTTGAATGTAAATAGCAAAAAAAGTCAGACGAAAACCTCGCAGTACACTATCGTATACAATCTTCCAGCGGGAGCTGCCTTTTCTGTATTTGTTACCTATTGAAAAAGGGAAGGCAGCTCCCATAGCAAACAAGAAAAAGGGAAACACGAGGTCTACCCACGTGATGCCATATATAGAACCATCGAATACAAAATTAGAACGAGGTCCTACCTGGGCATGATACATCCAGCCGGGGAGTACTCCCCAAGCGATACTTCCGGAAAGCACCATCGTAAGAATTGCATATCCTCGGAGGGCATCCAAAGAAGAAGCTCGTATATTACTTTTCATATTTATTTTTTTATTGTTGTACTACGATTCGGAATGGTGAAGCCGGTATCTCCGCATTATTAAAAAGATCACCTTCCATATAATTGCGGAAACAATAGCGCACTTCGACGGGATGGGATATGGAATCATTCCATACTTTTACACGTGCGGAGCCATTTATAATTTCTGCTTCTGCCGGCACAATCCTTCCATTCTTATCTACCAGTTCGAATCCTTTCAGTCTTTGGTTTTCGGGAATAAGTCCTTCATTGCCGTTCTCAAAAGTGATTTCTACCACATTTCCTTTCAGTTGACAGCTTTTATAGAAAGGCCCTGCATATAGGAAACCTTCTTTGCCATAGGTTTTTGCCAGCGCCCAATATGCCAGCCGCTCACCGACCTTGATTTTATAAGGAGGATGAATAAACTTTTCACTTCCTGCATCGGTCGTTGTCACCATCCCTACATTGGGAACTTCGTACATAAGTTCCAACTGACACTGACGAAACCATGCCCGGTCCAGCTTATCTTTCCCTTCTGCCTGCCAAGGAGTGATTTGCACATAATATAAGGGCATTCCGGGATTATTGAAAAATTCTCTCCACTGTGCCACCATGGCAGGAAACAGTTTCTTATAAAGAGTCGGATTGGGAGAGTTCGACTCTCCCTGATACCAGATAACCCCTTTGATTGGGAATCCTTTCCAGGGATTTACCATTGCATTCCATAACAAGGTAGGGGTACCTGCAGGCCATTCAAACTCAGCTTGGTTGATATCCGGCAACTGGACTTCAGGAAAGTGTTGCAAAGTTTGTTTATCCATCCAGGTTTCTATTTTCGAAGCACTCCATGAACAATGAATGAGACCGACAGGGACATCTAATGAACGCTGTAACAAATCACCGAAGAAATAAGCGACAGCACTAAAATCTCCGACTTCTTTGGGAGACAACTCCGACCAATGACCTGTGACGCCCTCTTCTTTAGGAGTTGTACTCCAATCTCTCTTGACGGTAAACAGGCGTAGTTCCCGCTTAGGATCGGCGGTTACAATATAAGGTTGCGAACCGTACACCGGTTGTCCGCGAAATCCCCTGACGGGCATTTCCATATTAGATTGTCCCGAGCAAAACCAGACTTCGCCAATCAGAATATTATTCAGCGTCAGTTTTTCGCCATCCGAAAAGGAGATTGTATAAGGACCGCCTGCGGCAGGAGTGAGAAGCTTTAGCTTCCAGTTACCTTCCTGATCACTCCGGGTCGTTACTTTATGCTGATTCCATGATGCAATCGCAACGATTTGTTTATTGGCGGATGCTTTTCCCCTAAAGATTACTTCCGATTGTTGCTGCAACACCATGTTGTCTCCCCAAATGGAAGTTAGCCTGACTTTTGCCTGTATTCCCAATGGGAATAACAGGCAAATAATCCATAAGTAATATCTTAGATATTTCATTGTTTCTTATTTAGAAATTGTTTGCAGGTAAACATTACCGAAGCGGTCTGTTACCTTAATTTTTATGTTAGCTCTCGGATTTTCAGGAGTGGCACGAAACATGTGACCGGTGTTTGCTGCTGATATCCAGCTTTGCATGGTTCTTTTCTTATCCGTACATACTTTGTGTGCATAAGGGTCGACTCCTGTATATTGAGTCATTGCTCCCATTACTTTCCCGTTTTCCAGCCATTCTACTTTCCAGTTCTTATCCCAGTTCCATACGTTTGCTATAATGTCTTTTGGAAACTCCTTGGATGTTCCTGCTCCGTAACTACGGAATTGGTAATCTTTCGGATGACCGGCACTTTTATAATACCATTTCACCTGATTGCCGTCTACTTCATAGACTCCGTATCCTTGGGGAGTTCCGTCTATGCAGACATCTGCATGCCACCAAATGCCGCATACGGCAGCTGTGTTATGTTCCATCTGATGATCGTTGAATACGATATTGGAGTTAGAATGAAGATGTCCCGTCAGAAAGTGGGTTTCGTATCCGTCCAATAATCGGTGAACAGATTCGGCATTGATCGTTTCTCCCGCCAGCATACCGTAATCATAGTTGAAAGGTCTTTTCTGTTCCGTTATCCGAGTGGGGATATGTGTTATGAAGAATACCAGTGTGCCTTTAGGTACATAAGATAAATCTTCTTCCAGCCATTTGAAAGTAGTTTCATCTACATAACCGATGTAGAAGTATTCACGTCCCACATAAAAGTTGTTGTTTATAACAATATAGTGGGCATTTCCTTTGTTGAACGAATAATGGGTAGGACCGAAATATCCTTCGAAAGTCCGGTACGATGTTTCATGAGTAGCTCCGTTACAATCGATATCGTGATTACCGATTGCGCGGTATATGGGTATATCCAGTTTTTTTGCTTTATCTATATAAGGTGGAAAGAAAGTGGCTGGTGTGTCCCAGAAGATATCTCCGCAATTCAGTCCGAATACATCACGATCGGTATGTTGGTCGATTAATTGTTTATAGTCATCGACGATGGGGGCGTACAAATCCCAATGTTCTTTCAAGCCGGCTTGTACATCTGCTTCCAGTACAAACAGATGTTTGCTGTCATCTTTAGGATTCTTTTTCAGGCGGAAGTTATATTCATTTGTCTTGCTCAGATCAATTTCCTGATAGAATCTGGGAATGGTCTGTTCGCAGTCTGTCAGGTATCCGGCAGGAGTTGTGATATATACAAAACGTGTATTTCCGAGATTTGGCAGATGATAGATACCGTTCTTGTCTGTAGTGACACAACGCAGTCCGTCTGTCACTACCACATTGGCTATGCCTTTGCCGTCGCAGGTAACGGTTCCTTTAATCATTCCTGCTTCATCCAGCTTGGTTTCATCCAGTGCTTCTTTTAGTTCGTCCCACCATCCGTTACGGATAATATGTACAATATCAAAAATCATCACACCGTCCGATTCTTTCAGATTCATGCGTACCGCCTTCTGAAACTGATTTACATCTCGTTTGTAATCTTCTACATACAGTCCTCCGCATACGGGTACTGCATCTTTCAATAAGTATTTGGAATATTTGCAACCTCCTTCTACGCATAGATATTCTCCGGTAGAAAATTCACTGTCCGTTTCATTTTTATGTTTGCCGGATGACCGGTAATAATCGTCGAGTGTTACATTCCAATAATAATTCCCGTTTGTGTAGAAATCCAGTAATTCGGCAAATCCATAATTCTTATAGTCGGGTGTTGCCCAACTGAAGTCTTTGCTGACATCATACTTCTGGCTTGCCCAGTTTACTCCTACTTCGAAGTAGGTAGGATACCATGCCCCTGTGTAGGCTGCCAGCATACAATCGGGATTCACTTTTTTGATGGAAGTACGTACGTCTTTGATGAAATTATAGATGACGGAAGCCCTCCATGTCAGCCATTGATGATAATACGGACCACCGACACGGTCAATTCCTCCTTCGGCATTAGGCCGCCATTCAAGTATATCCTCCGGAAATCTGTCTATCTTCTTTCCTATAAACTTCTCGAACATTTTTCGGGATTCGGGAGAGAAATCAGAATCGATACAATCGTAACGGGCACGATCCAGCATAATACCGTCGAAAGCATAATTCCTGACTACTTCCTTGATAATGTCTATTTCGTATTTCTGCACTTCCTTTAATGCCGGATTCAGGAACATGGTAGGTTTTCCTTCTATTTCCGTTACGGGCAATAATCCTTTGCGTGGGACATAATTGATGGCCTGCCATTTCTTATGCTTATCAAAAACGGCACCACGCTTTACGATATTCTGTCCATCTGCAAAAATATTCATCCCGGCAAAGATAACCATCCCATGGGCATGGGCTGCCTTAATAAAGGTATTGATAAAGTCAAAATCCGGACGATCGAAATTCTTCCAGTTCTTTTTCTGTGCGGCGTATTTGCTGGGGTATAGCACTTCACCTGTGTTATCTTTTATATCCAATACTAAGTGAGTGATTCCTGCTTCATGGCATTTGTCCACATAGTAACGGATGGAATCCGGGTAGCTGAATCTCTGAAAATTTGCAGAACAATCCAACCACATCACTTTGGACTTTCCGGTAGCAAAAGCCACCATTCCAATCCATAACAGTAGGGAGATAATTGAGAGTCTTTTCATATGTTTATAGGATTCAAATGTTTATTATTCCAGAGCTCCTCCAGCTCTCATTCCATTTTCAACTTCTTTCCATAATCCTTTATTGATGATGTGTACTATGTCAAATACCATCAATCCGTCTGATGCTTTCAGGTTCATTTCGATTGTTGCCGAGAGTTTTGCAGGGTTATCATAGAATTGATCTACCAGGATACCCCCCATGAATTGATTGTCTTTCATTATATGGCGTAATTTCTGACACGATCCTTCTACCGAATACCATGTACCGCTTTGGCCTTGTGAATCGGTTTCGTTCCATACGGTTTTCTTATTCTTCAGAGATTCTTCGATTGTGATATCTGTATAGTAGTTGCCGGTAGCATAGAGGTCGATCAGTTCTGCATATCCATAGTTTTTGTATTCCGGAGTAGCCCAATCAAAATCTTTACTCGGGTCATACTGGTTACTGGCAAAGTTGACTCCCACTTCATAATAGGAAGGATACCAGGCACCCGTATAAGTACCAAAAGAAATGTCCGGATTGACTGCTTTTACTTCCTTTCGGGCAAGAGCCATAAAGTCGTAAATATTTTTGGTACGCCATTCGATCCATTTCAGAAAATGCTTGCCACGCTCGGGATAATATTTGCCGTTGGAGTCTTTCTTCCATTCAAAAATATCTTCCGGGAATTTTTCTACTTTTTGTCCGATATATGCTTCAAACTGCTGGCGGGAGATATCGGAGAAGTCGGCGGAAATACCATCATATCTTACTCTGTCCAGCATTAATCCGTCTAAATCAGGGTAACGTTTAACCAGGTCTTTCAAGACATTCAGAATATGTGTCCGAAAATCCTCGTTGATAGGGTTCACCATGGCAGAATATTTTTTCTTTTCGTTTGTTATGGAAGTCATGCCTTCCGGAGTATATACAACAGATGCCCACTCGGGGTGAGTGGAATACACCAATCCGCGGTCAAAGTAGTTATGACCGGCAACAAATACATTGAGAGAAGCATGCACTTCTATTCCCAATTCATGCGCTTTCTTGATAAAATGTCCCAGATAGTCAAAGTCTTTACGTTCATATCCTTGCCATTCGCGCATCTTAGGTGCGAATTCTGTGTCGAACAATACTTCTCCCGTGATAGGGCGTACATCAACAACGGCGTGGGTAAAGCCCAGTGATTTTATCTTAGTCAGATAATAATCTATTGAATCGGGATGGCTGAAACGTTCAAAATTGGCTTCAGCATCAAACCACATCAAGGCAGGTTTTACATTTTTGTCTGCTGTCTGGGGTGTAGTGCTTTTACATCCTCCCAGTGCTGTGATCAGTAAAACGGATAAGAGTGCTAGTGTTATTTTCTTCATGTTATTATATGCTATTCAGTTATTCCTTTTATTTCATCGCAAGTTCGATGCCTTCTTTGGCATATTGCCACTGACCGGCTTTTTTCAAATGAATCATATCAAACAGGAAATATCCGTCACATACGTCCATACAAGCTTTTACAGACTGTACGATTGCTTGGTTTTCTTGTTCCTGGGTTGCCTGATTGTTGGTATCCCAGTTACCTACATCCGGACCTCCGGCTACAATAGGACATTCTCCTTTAATCTTATCTTTCGCCAATGAACAAAATCCTTCCATAGTCCATTCGGTAGTTCCATGTACTTTAAGCGGAGAAGCATAGGCACCGATAAGGATCTGATCCATGCAGGCAGCATAGCCATAATTCATATATTTGCCGGTTGCCCATTTGTAATAACGAGAGGTATCATAAGTGGTAGCAGCCCAGTTAACGCCTACATCATAATAGGAAGAGTACCAACCACCTACGTAAACTCCAAACTTAATTTTAGAGTTGACTTCTTTGACGGCAGTGCGTGCTTTCTGCATAAAGTCATAAATCACTTTTGCGCGGAATTCCAACCACTTAGTCATATATTTAGGATAAGTGGCAGGAAGACTGGAAGCACCCGGTGCCAAAATGTCGTCCGGGTAATTTTGGATTTTTATTCCTCCCATGTAAGCCTCGAATTGCTTACGGGACTCTTCAGAAAAATCGGCTTGCAGATTAAGGAAGCGTCCACGGTCTAAGAAGATACCGTCCAGATCGTAGCTTGCAAGATCTTTCAGTAAGTTACAAAGGAAAGTTTGTACTTCCGGATGGGCAGGATTGAAGAACTTGGCACTTTCACTAGTGTTCATTACACTTGTAATCCCTGTCTGCATGTTCATCTGCGTTGCCCATGCTGCTTTAGACTGATCTCTGTACAAAAGTCCTGTGCCTCCGTCGATCTGATTTCCACCGACAAAAGTATTAATGGCGGCATGGATACGAAGTCCCTGTTTGCGTGCTTCGTCAACGAAGGCTTGCAGGTAGTCCCATGTTGCTGTTCTTTCTACTTTGGTATAGTTGCTTCCGATCCAGGCATACATAAATTTGACCTGATCTACATGATTCGTTTTAAATAAAACATCTCCGGTAGTGGGACGTACATCTACTACAATATCAGTGAAACCGGCATCTTTGGCTAAAGCCAGATCACGGGCTATGTTTTCTTTGCTGTTGGCAAAATCGGGAAAGTTGGCAGCTGCGTCAATCCAGATATAACGGGGTTTGGAGGCATTAGGATTCTCTGTCGGTTCTTCGTCTCCTCCTCCGCTGGTGTCTCCCCAATAATCTTTTGAATCGCTGCCGCCACATGCCATGCACAAGCAGGCAGCTATTCCTCCTATAAATGCTTTTATTATATTTTTCTTGATATTCATTTTATACGACTTAATAGTTGAAGTAAAAAGCCTGTACCTGAAAGAGGTACAGGCTTTTTGCATAAAGATGGTATTTTACATGTCGATACAGTCACACTGTACGCAACCTACGTATCCATTGCAGAACATAAAGTAAACGTACATATAATAACCGTCATCAGAAACTTTCAAAACTACATCACCACAGTAATTACCGTTCGTATTTCCAAGAATCTTAGAACCATAGTTTCCATTGATTCCCAAACCGGTACTTCCGAAGTCAATAGCCTGAGTAGCTAACGAGCCTGATGAAAGATCGAACAAGTAGATATTATCGGCAGTTCCCCAATTCCATGGATTCACCAGATTTGAAGCTACATATTCCACCTTGTTAAATACTGTATAATCGACAGCATTCGGTACGTAGTTTCCATCAAGTGCCACTCCCTTATTCTTAATTGCATTTGTTTTTCCATCCATCCAGCATAGGTTGCGTGGTTCGGCGTAGAACGTAGTATAATAATCACTGGTCGGATCTGTCGGGTCAGAGTAAATGACATCAGCATTTGTTCCCCATCCGCCTATTCCTTGTGCTGTAATGATGTCCGGAGTCTGTGATTTAAGTACGCCATTCTCTACCTGCCAACGGGCAAACTGACCTGAAGTGGCATAGATAGGAGCAGTAATAATAGCATTACTGTTCAGACTGCCACATACTGACAGTTTTCTGCCCATAGCCAGCGAAGTAGTAAATTCTATGTATTTCTCCGGTGCTTGGTCGACTCCCGAGGCTTTCCATACAGTAAATGCTGGTCCGGCATTTGGAGTCAGATTCGTGAACAGAATATTTCCGTCCTTGTCTGCTGTTGCATAGAAATTTGTCAGACTACCTGCAAAGCTAATGTTCATTGTTCCTGCTTTTTCGCCATTCTTGGCATGCAAGTATACAGGATTCTTCGCACGTTCATTAATGACTACATAGTCATTTGTTACAGCAATACCGGTCGTCATATCGAAGCTGGAGATTCCCATGTCTGTCAGTTTCTTAGCCCAAATAAGTTTAGCACTGTTTGCACGCAAGCCGGCAGCAATCTTTTCAGGGATTTCCTTCTTGACGGTATACGTAGATTTAGTTGTACCGTTTTGCGCAGTCACAGTGACTTTCTGGTCTTGGTCGTAATTCAATGCAACCGTAGTCGGATCAGGTGAGATCGTTGCTCCGTGAGATATTGATACATCTGCTAAAACTTCACCTATACTTTCCAGGCTAATCAGAGAAATAGTTTTGGTACTTTCGTTGATAATACCTGATAATCCCAGACTTGTGAGATTGAATTTCGTGATTGCGCACTCATTACTTTTACGTATTTCTGCTACAACTTTATATTCGGTACTCGTACCGGTCTGATCTTTCACCGTAATATAATTGTCCTTCGTCATATCCATAAATAATAATGTCGGATAAACATATACATTATTATCAAGGTCAGCGATTACACGCATTTTCTTCAAGTCAGATGTTTGCAGAACGTTGTCTGAAAGTTTGGGGTAGTTATACGGAAATACAACTGTAATTATATGATTCGTATAATCTATTTCACTCGTGAAACTATTGTCATCACTGTCGTCATCCGGGAAGGATGCTGTCAAATTGTTGATTATGTTTCGTTCAACAGTCGGATTAAAATCTTCCGGGCTGTGACACGCACTCATACCCATCAGAAACGCAATGACTGAAACGATTGATAATATTTTATTTTTCATTGTATTAAGCTTTTAGTTATTTCCATTCATCATATTGCTCAATTAACGCATTGTTTTTTATCTCAGAGGTCGGTACCGGCAGGACATATAATTTCTGCGGGAATTTACGATCCTGTCCGTCACAATCGATGTATTCGTATGTGCCGTTCGTTATCTTAAGACCATGGCAGCGATAGTTGTTATATTCGATGTGGGCCAGTTTCCAACGGCGCATATCCCAGAATAAATGTCCTTCGTATGCCAATTCTACTTTACGCTCATTACGATAATCTTTGAACCATGCCTCACCACTCGAAGACTTGCCCGGCAAATTCACTCCTGCACGAGCACGAACTCTATTCATTAAAGACTGTGCTTCACCGGTTTTATTAAGCCGGTATGCAGCTTCGGCTTTGTTTAGCAGAACTTCTGCAAAACGGATTTCTACCCATGCCTGTGAACTTTTAGTACCTTTTACATCAATCAGTTTCTCATCCAATAGTTTGCGCAAGAAATAACCAGTGGTTGTTTTTCCATACGAATAAGATTGTTCACGATAAGCCATGAAAGCTCCGTTTGTTCCACCTACACTACAGTCCATGACTTTACCTTTCCATGTACAGCCACGATAGATAATTGTGGCTGCGAAGCGTGGCTCTAGTTGGTCATAAGGAGGTTCTTTTGTGGTAGTGCCATGCCATTCGGTCCAATCTACCTTATTGCCGTTCTTGTCTTCATAAGATTCTACCATTTCCTGAGTAGGAGTACCCAAAGCACCAAAGTCATAACCATCACATTGAGGAACATAATATTGGTCAAAAGTGTGGTTGGGTCCACTGTCTTTATTGTAATCAAATTCCAGAATAGCTTCCTTATTGTTACCTTTCCAAGCATCCGCATAGTTGTCTACCAAATCATACAACTGAAGTTTTTCAACTTCATCGGCTGCATTATAGGCATCTTGCCAACGTTCTGCATATAGCATAGCACGTGATTTCAATGCATAGGCAGCCCCCTTTGTCACCCGGCCTTTATTGGCCGCATCCCATTCTTTTGGCAGGTTGGTAGCTGCAAAGTCCAGATCATCTGCAATGAACTGCCATGTTTCAGCTGCCGTACTCCGTGCTTTATCATTAGAGGCAGGAAGGTCGTCGTAAAGAATAACTCCGCCATGACGTTTAGCTAATTGGAAATAAACGTAAGCACGGAAGAAACGTACTTGGGCTTCCCATTTCAAATTCTTGTCTTCAGGGAATGTTGAGTATTGTTTCTGCATGGACAGGAATTGGTTCATCTGACGGATATTACCGTATGCGAGGTCTTTATCCCAAATATTGTAACGGCATCCATCCGGACTGATAACATCCGGATTGGTGACGTAGTTGTTCGGATGTCCGGCTCTGTCTCCTAAAGCTACCGAACCGTATTTGAATGTCTCAGTCAGACTTTCAGTCAAACTTCCGGAGAACTGTGATTCACCGAACTGACCATATTTGTTCAGATATGTATAGAAAGCATTCACATACTTATCTACATATGCTTCATCTTGCCAAACAATCTCATCACTTACAGTCGATGTCTGTTTGACACCGTCCAGCCAATCATTGCACGAACTGATGGTAAAGCCTAATGCTAGTGCTAATGATATATTTAATAATATCTTTTTCATATACTTCCGTTTTTTAGAATGTTAGTTTTACACCTAGCGTATAAGTTCTCTGTTGCGGGTAATAACCATTGTTTACAGCAGGAGATTCCGGGTCAATGTTGTATTTGGTCAGTCCGCTAAAGGTCAACAGGTTATAGCCTTCAACATAGAGTCTCAGACCTTCTATACCTGCAGGGTTCAGCCATTTCTTCGGGAAATTGTAACCAATTTGTGCAGTCTTCAGGCGCATATAGTTTCCGTTTCTGTACCAGAAGGTAGAAGAGTATCCATTGTTATTACTTGGACCAGTAATTTCCAGGCGTGGAAATTCTGCATTGGTATGTTCCGGAGTCCATGAGTTTTCAACCAGGAATGTCGGTGAGTTTCCTCCATGATAGAAAGGTTTGGTAAATGAGGTATTATCTTGTGTACCCGCAGAACCGCTGGCTGTATACTGACCGGTCAGGGCTACGACATTACCCAATCCCCAAGAGAACAACAAGTCAAAGTCAAATCCTTTCCAATTACCGAATAAGTTCAAAGAACCGGTATGTTTCGGAGTAGCACTTTTACCTACATAACCTTGATCTTGTGCAGCAGTAATGATACCGTCTCCATTTCTATCTACATATTTAATGTATCCCGGCAGGGCTTTATAACCTTTGACGGTAGCCGAATTAGCAATCTCTTCTTCGCTTTGGAACAGTCCATTGGCGATGAAACCGTATTTGGAACCTATTTGCTTTCCTGTCAGACGCTGATATTCAGGAGCATTATCCGAATCACCTACATATTTCAGCCAACGGCCATATGCATAAGACCAGATTAATTTCGCACCATAATTGAATTTGTTGATATGATTATAGTGAGTCAGAGTTAGATCAAATCCTTTATAATCACTTTTATTCACGTTTGCAGAACTGAAATAGTATCCGCCTCTTGAAGGAGCATATGCACCTGTGACTGTAGCCAGTTTGTCATATTCATATTTGTAGAATACATCAAATTCGACACCTAATAATCCGTTCCACATCGTTGCGTCAACGCCGACATTATAATTCAGACATTGAGCCCATGACAAATTAGGATTACCTAATACAGAAGCATACATCATTGTCTGGCTGCTTCCACCAATGATTACGGCATTTTTTGTAATGCCCATCGTATTTCTCCATTGGAAAGCGCTTACGCCACTTGTTGCAGTCTTACCAATACCGGCTCTTAGCTTTAGGTTATTGATCCAGGGTGCGTTGAACCAGTTTTCATTATTGATTCTCCAACCTGCGGAAACACCGGGCAATGTCACCCAACGTTTGTTCATTCCACCAAACAGGTAGCTACCGTCATGACGTAGAGAAGCTTCCAGATAATACTTATCGTCGTAATTATAGTTCACACGTCCTACAAAGCCCGCTACTCTTGTATGTCCGCTATATCCTCCGATGCTCGGGAACTTTTCTGCTCCGTTTCCGGTTTTATTAGTTATCTGGTTAAGTTCATCCAGTTGGATAAAGTCCAGTCCGTAACCGGTTGCGCTCAACGCATTACTCTTATTCTCACGAGTTTCTGCGAGAAACATTCCACCTACGGTATGTTTGCCAAACTTATTATCATAGGTTACACTTGTTTGTGTAGTAAATGTATAGCCTCTGGATGCGGATTCACTCAAACTAATAGAGTTACCGGATGCATCTGTTCCTTTATAATAAGTTAATGAAGTGCTTTCACTTGTTGGAAGGTTCATTATCATCACTTCATAAGGATTACTCAGGATTTTGCTGAAGTTATAAGTTAAGTCATAAGCTCCCTGGAATTTGAAACTTAATCCTTTCAGCCATGGTGCGTCATACTTCAAGCTGAAGTTAGACTGAATATAAGAATAATTGGATTTGCTGTATCCTGATTCGTTGATAGATGCTAACGGAGCTACCGGAGAGGAAGCGGTCGGCGTAGATACATTGTAAGTTTTTCCATCATATTCGTAAGTATCGGGCACATAAGGCAAGGCACGAATAACTTGTTGTGGGACATTATGCCAGTCATCCGGATTAGCGGAATAACGAGGGGAATCTCTTTTCTCAATACGACCGGATACTCCTAATGTGAAGGTAAGACTCTTGGTTAATTTGGCATCGATATTGGAACGAAGGTTTAAACGGTTGTAACCATAATTGTCGATATTACCTTTCTCATCCAGATAACCGATAGATGCGAAGAAACGCACTCTGTCACTACCTCCGGTTGCCGATATATTATGGTGTGTACGAGTACCGGTACCATAAATCTTATCATACCAGTTTGTATTTCCCCAACCATCAACTCCATCTTTCATTTTCTGCACCATTTCTGAAGTAAATACTGTAGGGTCACCTTGTAACTCCCGTGCTTTATTATACCAGTAAGCATATCCGGGACCGTCCAACCACTCTTGTTGTTCCGCATTTTGGCTGAAACCGACCGAACCGGTATAAGTGATAGACATCTTTTCCGCTTTTCCCTGTTTGGTAGTAACGATGAAAACACCGTTGGCATCCAAACCATAAACAGCTACGGCAGAGGCATCTTTCAAGATAGATACAGACTCTATTTCGTTAGGGTCCAAGCCGTTAAAGTCGGCAGACGTACGGCGGATACCATCAATCACATATACAATACCGCTCTGACCGCGCATTGTCAGTGTTGCATTGTCCGATCCCGGCTGACCGCTGGACTGTACGGCTGCAACTCCGGCAATACGTGCACCAACTACGTTACTGATACTCATCGTAGGAGCTTTCAACAATTCTTTGTCGGATACTGTAGATATGGCTCCGGTAATACTGCCACGTTTTTGTGTTCCGTACCCAACTACCACCACTTCGTCCAGTGAAGCAACATCGTCTTTCATGGTTACCGAAATGAAATGCTGACCATTTACTTTGATGTCCTGAGTATTCATACCAACATAAGAGAATATCAATACATCATTATTTCGGGCATTGATACTAAACTTTCCATCCATGTCTGTTATCGTACCACTGGTCGTACCTTTGACGGCTACAGACACTCCTGGCAATGGTTCGCCACCACCATCACTTACTGATCCTTTTATTACGTTTTGTGCGAAACAACTCAATGTGCACATGAACGCAATAAACAATGAGGTCATGAACCTCGGATTCCATTTGATTCTTTTTTTCATTGCATTACAATATTAGATAGGTTTATAGAATAAAGTGTTCACAATATCTTTCATATAGGTGCCCGGCTTGCAGGTAAGCCGAGTTAGGGCTCATGAAATGAGAAAACTCAAATGTGATTGCATTTTCCATTCCAGCTCTTCTCGCAGCATCCAGCTTTAACAGCAGCTTTTCCCATTTGATAGGTAAGAAACGAATAGGCATGTCACGGTCGAAAGATTCGATATTGGTCCAGCATTTCATGTTGTATTTATCTGCCAGTTTCTTATTGATAACCAAATAGTCATATAATTCATGATAATCCACCTGACCATCTTGAAAAGCCATGATATCAACAGCTCCATTGACGTTATTCAATATTTCATCCCATTCTTCCTCATGCTCTTTCACAGACAGTGCTTTGTCGCCTGCCATTACCTGGTCTGTTTTTACTCCGTGTATATAAGGAGAGACCATGGTCGACAGATTCCCGGAAACTGCTTTGGCATGTTTCCCGACTTCTGCATAAATCTTGGACATATTCTTTGTGCGCCGGCTGATTTCTTGTGACAAATACCAGCCCTGGAATGATTTATGATGACCATATTTTTTCCAGACTTCGTCTATCAGTGCCATATTCAGATCTATTTCTTTCTGAGACAGTCCTTCCTGCCAGTACTTTCCGGAGTCATACATTCCAAAGTAAAAAGCCATATTGTATTTATCGGCTAATGTCAGGAACATTTCAACCAAGTCTACAGGGGGATAATAGACATCTTCTTTTCTTAATAAACATTGAAAAGGGGAGGCAATCCATTTGCCGAGACCGGCTCGAATGAGCACAACGGTATTGATTCCCATTTTCTTCATTGCTTTAAAATCCTGATCCCACTCTTTGGTACCCCAGTTCTGATGCGGAATATCCCAGCTTATTTCATCCAGAAAAGTCGCTTTAATAGGCATTCCTTTTAGAGCATCGGGCGTAGCAAACGTCTCGAATGTTTCTTCGTCAGTAGCTACTTTTTTTATAGGAGTGCAAGCTGTCAGAAGCTTGCTGCCTGCTAACAGTGAACATGTGGCAAATGCGGTTTTCAGAAAATTACGTCGTCCATCCATAGTGTTGTTATTAATTTAGGGTTATAAACTTTCCAGTGTTTTCCAGCACTGATATAGTCCTCTCGGTACATGGAAGCATCCTTTCCATTTTCCACCTTTGAGTGGCAGCAACACTTCACCTTGTCGATTCAGATAACCGAACCATTCCGGATATTCCGGATCTTTGAAATGTGTCCATGTATAGTCATGCACCTTCTCAAACCATTCCAGACATCTTTTATCTCCGGTCAACTGGTAACCTTTCAGTAAGGAGATCAGTGTCTCGATATGCACCCACCAAAGTTTCTGATCCCATTCCAACTGCTGGGGAGGACAACCGTTACGGTCCATAAAGTAATAGATGCCGCCACATTGCTTGTCCCAACCATAATCAAGCATTGTTAAGGTGGTTAACATTGCTTGTTGTACCAGCTCCGGTCGGTTCAGCCGTTGCCCCAGATCCATGATAAACCACATCGCCTCAATAGCATGTCCGGGAGTTACCTGACGGCCTTCGAAGCAGTCAACCAGATTACCGTCCACATCCACATTCTCAACGATGATGCCACCCAGCTCCGGACGGCAGAACACGTCCATCACCTCATGAATACAGGTCTCCATTGTCTGCTCCAGATAACCGGCAGGCAGCAGATGCTCAATCTCCAATGCCAGATTACAGAGAATCATCGGGAGTGCGAAGTTCTTCAGATTACGTGTGCCCGGATGGAGCTTGTTCCATTTGCCTTTAGGGTTGTCAACTTTGGACAAAATTATCTCAAAAGTCTTCTTGGCTATGTCCGCATACTCTTGATTTCCAGTTGCAAGACTTAACTGGCCAAAGGCCATCGTGGCAAACGTATATGAAAAAATATTATACGGTTCTACCAGTGGTCTACCCGAACGGTCCAGTGAAAAATACCAGTTAAACTGCCCGTCATGTCCGTATTTCTTTAAAAACTCACCACCCTGAACGGCACAATCGAGCCATTCCTGTCGTTTCTCTACTTTGTTGTAAAGCATGGAGAACATCCACACCTCACGTCCCTGCAACCAGATGAACTTATCCGTATCGAAAACCTTCCCTTCACGGTCCAGGCAGCTGAAATAACCGCCAGACTCATGATCCTGGGAATGGTCGAGCCAGAAAGGAAGGACGTTTTCCAGCAGCTCATCCCGGTATTGATTCGCTAATTTCTTAAAATCCATAATATTGTTTTTATTATAGATAGGTACAGAAGCACGGCAGGCAGGGAAACGTTTTTTTTGAATGGCCATACAAAAACCGCCTGTGGCCCCTCTATACTTCTCAGTTGTTAGTTTATTGTTATTAAGGTCTTTTTTCCCGCTGTTCCGAACCGGTCCAGTATCTTTCAATTTCTTCCAGCGACTTTCCGGTGGTTTCCGGTACAAGCTTCCAGACAATCAGCATATAAGGCACGCACATGATGGCGAACAGGAAGAATGTTCCGGCGGGGGTAAGGTTCTGGAGCATCCATGGAGTGAGCTGTCCGATCAGGTACGTCCCGATCCACAAGGCAAATCCTGCAATGGACATGGCCAGTCCGCGCACCTTGGTGGGATACATCTCCGAGAGGAGCACGAATACCACGGCGCAGATGGAAACGGCACAGCAGAATACATAGAACAGGAAGAAAACGAGCAGGAAGAGGCTGGATACTCCCAGGCTTTCGCCGAAAAGAAAGTAAGCACCGATCAGGAGAAGGGAAAAGACCATGCCCGATACGCCGTAGTAAACCAGTTTCTTACGTCCCACTTTGTCGATGATGACAAGCGCCAGGACGGTGGTCAAGGTGTTAACTAGTCCTACGAGAACTTGGTAAAATAAAGAATCCCCTCCGGAAAGGCCTGCATTTTCAAAAATAGAAGGACCGTAATAAAGTACGGCATTCACGCCCATGAATTGACCAAGAATCGCAATGCACACACCAATGATGACTGCCTTAAAAATTCCCGGTTTCATCAGTAAAGCCCATTCAGATTTTGTTTCAGACGTCAAAACGGATTTCGTTTCATTTAATTGACTTGTTGCCTCTGAAACAGAATTATATATTTTCTCTAATATATTGACAGCTTTTTCTTCTTTTCCTTTTACGATCAGCCAACGGGGACTTTCAGGAATGAAAAATATAATAATGAAGAACAACACAGCCGGCAACATTTCCATTCCCAACATTCCTCTCCATACTTCAGTCACAAATATTTTATTCAACCAGTCTATACTCAACTGCGAACCGCTTTGCGCATATCCAAGTAATTGATAATTGACCAGATAAGCTCCGAGAAATCCAACAGTTACCGCCAACTGATACAGAGAAACCAGACGCCCTCTGTACTGTGCCACCGAGACTTCGGATATATATAAAGGAGAGACAATAGAAACGACTCCAATACCCACTCCACCGATAATGCGATAAATAACCAGTTGAGTGAAATCCGCAGAAATAGCACAACCCAAAGCAGATGTAGAAAACAAAACAGCCGAAATAACCATCGTTAATTTTCGTCCCAGTTTGTCACTCAAAATCCCTGCAAAAAGGACACCAACAATAGAACCTATCAAAGCGCATCCCACATACCATCCTTGTTGCAAAGCATCCAGTTGAAAAAGTTGACTAACCTGAGCAATTGTTCCGGAGATGACAGCAGTATCATATCCGAACAAAAACCCTCCTAATGCAGCCACAACAGAAAGGAATATAAGATAGCTAAAGTTAATTGCAGACTTCATATTGTTTATTTTATTTCAAAATATTCTCTATATCTATCATATAAATGTCCGGCCTGCAAATAAGCAGATTGAGGACTCATAAAATGAGAAAACTCGAAGGTAATAGCCTTATCATATCCGGCTCGTTTGGCAGCTTCGAGTTTCATCCGAAGCTTATCAAATTTAATGGGTAGAAAATTAATAGGCATATCACGGTCAAAAGACTCAGCATTTGTCCAGCATTGCATACCATACCTATCTGCTAATTTTTTATTGACAGAGAAGAATGCATCCAATTCATCATAGTCAATATGTCCATCTTGAAAAGCACATGCGTCTACCACCTCATGGATACCATCGAAAATTTCATTCCATTCTTTTTCGTGTTGTTGTACAGAAACCGCATCTTCTCTGGTCAATTTTCCTGTTCCCATGATCGCTTTTTTTCCGTCAATCCACGGAGAGATAAAAGTAGGAAGTCCGTTTGATACATCTTTACATTGCTTTCCCATAGCACGAAAGGCGTCAATGGCTCCTTTCGTTGCCCGGCTAATTTCTCCGCTGATGTACCAGCCTCCAAAACTTTTATACTTCTCTCCGTACATCTTCCACACTTCGTCAATCACATACTTGTTATCCTCAATCTCCCAACTTAAATCACCTGTATCCCAATAACGTCCTGAGTCATATAATCCAAAATAGAATTTCATATTATATTTCTCAGCCAGACGCAAATACATATCCACTAAATCGACTGATGGCATATAACATCCCTTCTTCAATAAATAAGGCGAAGGATAAGTCATAAATTTACGGTAACCGGAACGAATCATGATCACCGTGTCGATACCAATTCTCTTCATGTGCTGAAAATCCAGATCCCATTCTTTCTCACCCCAATTCTGATGAGGAATATCATGAGATATTTCATCCAAAAAGGTTCCTGTAATTTTCAAGCCATTATTTTTAGGAACAATTAATTTGCTTTCCAAATCGCCAGCCTTGTTTATCGGGGAAAGTCCTCCCCTTCCCTCTCCCTCGGCTGCAAATAACGAAGGGGCAACTAAAGCGGAAGCTCCGGCCAGAGCTGCCTTCTTCAAGAAATCTCTACGATTATTAGTTTCCATAGTTTTAATTTTTTTGTTTTTACTTCATATATATGTTAACCTATTGAATATACAGAGTCTCACAAAAACAATTGAGCGGCATTTATATGGTTCAGATATATTTCCCCGTTATGCTCACCTGTTTCTTATTGAAAGGATCTAAAACCTGATCAATCAAAACAGCCATTTCTCCTCTCAAGATATCCCGATTCATATCCAACGTCTGAAATCCGTATGCTTTCCATAGAGTTTCCGGATCAACGGTAACAGCCAGCCTTTCGTTTTCCGCTATTTTCCGGACAAGCTGAACGGCTTCTGCAATACTTAATTTCTCCGTTCCGGTTTTCTTCCATTCATCTTTTGATGCAGGATATACATCAAACAATCCATCCAGTTCGGAAGCGAGTAAAACTGTATCCGCTCTCAGCCAAGTCTGATTAGACCAATCCACGTTCTTCCCTTCTCCTTTTAATATACCGGTAGAGCCAATCCGTTGATAAGACGCAAACTTCACATCCGTCACAGGCACATCCAGATAAGGAAGCAGATATCCTTTTGCATCCAGAATAGCATTCTGGACATCACGGACAGAGACTTCATCAATCTTCTGATTATTTTTTACTGCAAGCGCAGCCAAAGCACCTGCTGCCTGTCCTATCTGCAATACCACCGGCTGTAAACGAGTCGTCCCATTTATGATATTCGATACTGAAATGGATTTTTCGGCAACAATCAAGCCATCAACATCCTTCGGAATCAATGTACCCAACGGTAAACCATAAGAAGGTATCGGATGAAAATAAAGATTAGGTAATTCCTCATAGCCATGATAGCGGGTATGATGATGATCTACAGGATAATCGCCTACTGCGATACAAGTACGATATAGTTTTTCATCTTGTGTATATGGATTCAGAGCATGATTCAGATTAAAACGAACCAATCCGTGAATTCTTCTGGACTCTCTGTGATAAGGAATAAAAGGCAGCTTGTCTTCGGTCGGATATTCGTCATCTGCCAGGCCCAATGTATTGTATCCCAGCTCATGCTGCAAGAAATAGACAAAACACATTGTATAATGTTTGGCATATTCCAAAGCTTTTCCGCGTTCCTCCGGAGACATCTCAATCAGATTGATATAATAATCATTACCTTCTATCGGCCAGTTAATCATATATTTATGATTAGGCAGCTTCCCATAAGTAATCATCATTTCTTTAGACCAGACACGGTCCGGCTCCTTGGGAGTAATACATACCGGATTAGCACACGCACAAGCAAATTCTTTAGGATCATAGCCTTCCGGTTCCGGAATAGTCACATCCTTTCCATAATCCTTCAGTATGGCAACATAAGTGATATCCTGCACAATATTGTTCGGCTTCTCAGGAGCAATATCTTCGTGTGTATCATTTTTGCTCTCCATACCAATGTCATATCCCACTCCGCACATTTTTGCCACATCTCCCAGTTCAGTAGCATCAATCATCACCTTTGACCGGACAGTCTTCATTCCCTGCCCTTCCACATTCACTTTAGCTATCCACTCATCACCCACCCTTTTTACTTCTTCAAGGCGAGTCTGTTTCCAGACTTTCAGATTCTTTTCTGCCGATACCATTTCGTGAAAGATCTTATTTCCAACTGAAGGCTCAAATAATACATTGCTCACCCAGCCTGTCTTCAAGGAATCTAACCCTCCATAATAATCTGACAATCTGTTTTTGAATTCTCCCCAAAGTCCGGCAGGCAATCTATAATTTCCATCGACGGCACTTACACCTGCCGAAGTCAACATCCCACCCAACCAAGTAGTTTCTTCCAAAATTAAGGTATTTGCTCCCATACGGGCTGCCTGAATTCCTGAGGTCACACCACTGGCACCGCCACCTACAATCAGTACATCTACTCTATTATCTCCTGAATTCATACAAGAGGAATAGAATACCACCAGAAATAGCCCACAGAGTGTTTGGAGTAAGTTTTTCATTTTAGAACGATTTGGTTACAACACTTCTTAATTAATATCACGGTACAAATATAGCTATATTTATTAAATAAACAATAGATAATAAAATATTTT
>CEAF01034045.1_pt1 | contig 115911 bp, 66 predicted proteins | sample 557431 | NCBI WGS metagenome assembly CEAF01 (sample SAMEA3182068, study PRJEB8094) | gut metagenome | biome: human; feature: gut; material: Stool; isolation source: human stools | place: Canada | collected 2013-11-18 | reverse complement strand
AAAAAAGACATGTACATAATGCATGGGTGGGAAGTAAAAAACAAGAATATGTAAACAATATTCTACAAAAAAGATAGAAGACAGGGAGAGTTGAACGAAAAAATCAAGAGAAAAGCTTTGCTTTACGTGAGCTTTTCTCTTGATTTTTTAGAAAGAGGAACATTTACTGAATATCCCTAAATAGTGTTAGCAATTCCGTTGCTAATGAAAACGCTCCGTCGTAGTGATTACGATGGGGCGTCTTCATTATAGTTAGTGTATGTTACAGTATAGTATGTTGTAGTAAACTGATTACTTTTTGAAACCGTTTGCTGTGGAGGTTTGCTTACACTTGTCGCATAGCCAATGCCTTATTCTCCGCAGCTTCCATAATTTCCCGTTCTCCGGGTCCTTTATCGTTAATACCGCAAAGATGAAGAATTCCGTGGATAATGACACGGTGCAGTTCGTTGTCATAAGAAGCGCCAAATTGCTCCGCGTTAGTGCGTATTGTGTCCAGGCTAATGAATAAGTCGCCTGATAAACGATCGCCTTCACAATAATCAAAAGTAATGATGTCCGTGTAGTAGTCATGTTGCAGATACTGACGGTTTACCTCTAGAATCTTTTCGTCCGAGCAGAAGATATAAGCGATTTCACCGAGTCTTTTCCCGTAAGAAGCAGCTACGGCTTTTATCCATTCCGTAGTCTCACGTTTCTTGATATCAGGCATTTTTACGCCTTCTGTTTGATAAGTTACAGCCATAATTGAATGTTATGATTTAAAAGAAAAATAAATAACTGATTAAGATAGCGGCTATGATACCCGAGAAGTCTGCTATCAGACCGCAAGTCACCGCATTACGAGTCTTGGTGATCCCCACACTGCCGAAATAAACGGCCAGAATGTAGAATGTAGTGTCCGAAGCTCCGCGTACTACACAACTCATGCGCCCTACAAACGAATCCGGTCCCAGTTCTTTCATCGTATCAATCATCAGGCCGTTTGCACCGCTGCCACTAAGTGATTTCATCAGTGCAGTAGGCAAGGCTCCGACAAAGCTTGTATCAACCCCACATAGACCTACTATATAACCGATGCCTCCCACCAGAAAATCCATTGCTCCCGAAGTGCGGAACACTGCAATTCCTACAAGAAAAGCAACCAGATAAGGGATGATGCGCACAGCCGTCGTAAACCCTTCTTTAGCTCCCTCTACAAATGAATCGTATACATTGATTTTTTTCCTGACTCCCGTCAAAATAAACAGGATGATGACACTGAACAGCAGAATATTCGCTATCAATGTAGAATAAGTACCCATATCCTCTCGTGAAACGCTTAGGAACAAGTAAATCAAGCCGGAAAAGAAAAGACAAATAATGCCCATTAAAAGGAGAATAGGCTTATTGATTAAGTTTATCTTTTGAGCGATGCTGACTGCTATGACTCCTACTAAAGTGGAAATGAAAGTACTTAGCAGAATAGGGATAAATACATCTGTAGGCTGTGCAGCCCCCATTTGTGCACGATATACCATGATACTGATCGGAATGATGATAAGGCCAGATGTATTAATCACCAAAAACATAATCATCGGATTGGAAGCAGTGTCCTTTTTCGGATTCAGTTCCTGCAGCTCTTTCATCGCTTTCAGCCCTAATGGGGTGGCTGCATTGTCGAGGCCAAGCATATTGGCAGACATATTCATGAAGATGGACCCTAACACCGGATGTCCTTTAGGAATATCCGGAAACAGTCGGCAAAGCACCGGACTAAGAAAGCGAGCCAGTGCGTTAATCAATCCACTGTTTTCTCCGATTTTCATGATACCCAGCCAAAGAGCCAGTACGCCTGTAAGTCCCAGGGATATCTCGAAAGCTGTCTTTGAAGAGTCGAATGTAGCGTTCATGATAGCCGTAAATATCTCCGTATCTCCCAGAAAAATCACTTTTACAAGGGCGATGATAAAGGCGACGACAAAGAATCCTATCCAAATGTAATTTAGAACCATAGTTGATAGCGTGTATATAGATAGTGCAAAAGTAGTTATTACGTTTCAAATAAACTAAATCTTCGTCTTTCTTATACTGAAAATGAATGTAAATCTCTATCTTTGTCTCCTACTTTTCAAGAAATAAATGGAACAGGAAGATTTTAACATACGCGAACATCAGCTTACTTCAAAAGAACGGGATTTCGAGAATGCACTCCGTCCGTTAAGCTTTGAAGACTTTAGCGGCCAGGACAAGGTGGTGGAAAACCTTCGCATTTTTGTGAAGGCGGCACGTCTGCGCGGCGAAGCACTCGACCATGTGCTGTTGCATGGCCCTCCCGGATTAGGAAAAACAACTCTTTCAAATATTATCGCCAACGAATTGGGAGTCGGCTTTAAAGTAACTTCCGGTCCGGTGCTAGATAAACCGGGTGACCTGGCTGGTGTATTGACCAGCCTCGAACCGAACGACGTGCTTTTTATTGATGAAATTCATCGTCTGTCGCCCGTAGTGGAAGAATATCTTTATTCGGCCATGGAAGATTACCGCATCGATATTATGATTGATAAGGGACCTTCGGCACGCAGTATCCAGATCGATTTGAATCCTTTCACGCTGGTTGGTGCAACCACGCGTAGCGGTCTACTGACGGCTCCGCTTCGTGCACGTTTCGGTATTAACCTTCATTTGGAGTATTATGACGATGATATTTTGAGCAATATCATCCGTCGTTCTGCGTCCATACTGGATGTACCTTGCTCGGTACGTGCAGCATCGGAGATTGCTTCCCGCAGCCGTGGGACGCCCCGTATTGCCAATGCTTTGCTTCGCCGGGTACGTGACTTCGCACAGGTGAAAGGCACCGGCTCTATCGATACGGAGATTGCCCAGTTTGCGCTGGAGGCATTGAATATCGACAAGTACGGACTGGATGAGATAGACAACAAGATACTTTGTACCATTATAGACAAGTTTAAAGGCGGCCCTGTCGGTATAACGACCATTGCTACGGCTTTAGGAGAAGATGCGGGAACCATTGAGGAGGTTTACGAACCTTTCCTGATAAAAGAAGGATTCATGAAACGTACTCCCCGCGGACGTGAGGTAACCGAACTTGCCTATAAGCATTTGGGAAGAAGTCTTTATAACAGTCAGAAAACACTGTTTAATGACTGACATAAAGCGGCATGTGACAAGTGGTATTAACGGTATAAAAGAACTTTATAAAGCATAGTTGGATGATGAAGCAATGGATTACTTTATTTGTTTTTCTCTTTTTGAGCCTTTCTTTATCGGCTCAACAGGGATATGGAAGAGACATTTTTGTTTCTTCTAAAGGAGATTCTTTACCTTATCGGATGATTCATCCCGAATCGGTGAAGCCAGGTGAAAAGTATCCGCTCGTACTGTTTCTGCATGGAGCCGGCGAACGGGGAAATGATAATGAGAAACAGTTGACTCATGGTGGACAGATGTTTCTTAATCCGGTCAATCAAGAGAAGTATCCCGCTTTCGTTCTAATTCCACAGTGTCCGACAGACGGTTACTGGGCTTATACAGGACGTCCGAAGTCGCTTATCCCTACAGAAATGCCAGTGGGACAAGAGATCAGTCCTATATTGCAAACGCTTAAACAGTTGCTCGACTCTTATCTGGTAATGCCCGAAGTGGACACACAACGGGTTTATATTATCGGTCTTTCAATGGGAGCGATGGGAACGTATGATTTAGTCGTGCGTTATCCGGAGATTTTTGCAGCTGCAGTTCCTATTTGCGGTACAGTCAATCCAAGTCGGCTATCGGTTGCCAAGGATGTGAAATTTCGTATCTTTCACGGAGATGCGGACGATGTAGTTCCGGTGAAAGGTTCTCGCGAAGCGTATAAAGCACTGAAAGCTGCCGGTGCAGATGTGGAATATATTGAATTCCCCGGTTGCAATCATGGGAGCTGGAATCCGGCTTTCAATTATCCCGGATTTATGGATTGGTTGTTCAAACAAAAGAAGAAACGTTGAACCAATCTGAATGATAATTACTAATAAAACATGGCTGGACTAAAATCATTAGCTAAAGATACGGCAATTTATGGGTTGAGTAGTATTGTCGGACGGTTCCTTAACTACATGCTGGTGCCTTTGTACACAGCGGTATTGCCGGCTTCCACTGGAGGTTATGGAGTTGTTTCAAACGTATATGCGTTTACAGCCCTGATGCTTGTACTGCTTACGTTCGGTATGGAAACGGGATTCTTCCGTTTTGCCAACAAATCGGGAGAAGACCCGATGAAAGTATATGCCAACTCGCTGTTATCGGTAGGAGGTGTATCTTTGATTTTTGTTTTCCTTTGCCTGTTATTCCTGCAACCTATTTCCAATTTACTGGATTATGGCGATCATCCGGAGTTTATAGCGATGATGGCTGTTGTGGTAGCTTTAGACTCTTTCCAATGCATTCCTTTTGCCTATTTACGGTATAAAAAGCGGCCTATTAAGTTTGCTGCCATCAAACTGCTCTCTATCGTTGGTGGCATCGGTTTGAATTTATTTTTCCTATTGGTGTGCCCGTGGCTGAATGTACATTGTCCGTCAACGATCTCCTGGTTTTATGATCCGGATTATTTAGTGGGATATATCTTTATTAGCAACCTGATTATTTCGGTTGTCCAGATGTTCTTCTTTATTCCGGAACTGACAGGTTTTGCTTATAAGTTGGACAAGGTATTGCTGAAACGAATGGTCGTATATTCTTTCCCGGTATTAATCTTAGGCTTGGTAGGTATTCTAAACCAGACTGTGGATAAGATGATATATCCGTTTCTTTTTGAAGACCGGCAGGAAGGGTTGGTGCAATTGGGTATCTATGCGGCAACCAGTAAGATTGCGATGGTGATGGCAATGTTTACGCAAGCTTTCCGTTATGCTTACGAACCGTTTGTCTTTGGCAAAGACCGAGAAGGAGACAACCGGAAGATGTATGCCGCTGCGATGAAGTATTTTCTTATATTTTCCTTGCTGGCTTTCCTTGCTGTCATGTTCTACCTCGACTTGCTGCGTTATCTGGTGGCAAGGGGTTACTGGGAAGGTCTGGGGGTAGTAGCCATTGTAATGCTTGCAGAGATCTGTAAAGGGATCTATTTCAATCTTTCCTTTTGGTATAAACTGACGGATAAAACCTATTGGGGGGCCTATTTCTCGGTGATTGGTTGTGTTATTATTGTCGTATTGAACATCCTGTTTGTGCCGGTTTACGGTTATCTTGCTTCGGCATGGGCTTCTGTTGCGGGCTATGCAGTCATCTTGTTGCTATCCTACTGGATAGGACAGAAAGAATACCCGATTCATTATGACTTGAAGAGCCTCGGACTTTATGTTCTGCTGGCAGCGGTACTTTACGTTATTGGAGAGCAGGTTCCTATCCCTAATATAGTGCTCCGTCTCGCTTTCCGTACCGTACTCTTATTGCTATTTATAGCCTATATTATTAAAAAGGATTTACCATTGAGTCAGATTCCTGTTATTAATCGATTTATAAAGAAGAAATAACTATGAAGACAGATGAACGTAATAAGTTTGCTATCAAGTCCTTTCTGGGAGAATATCTGGACTTGAGAAAAGACAAGGATAACGAACTGGCCACAGTGGATTCTATCCGTAAGGGGGTAGAGTTCAAAGGTGCCAATTTATGGATCCTGATTTTTGCCATCTTTATGGCATCACTCGGATTGAATGTAAACTCTACCGCCGTAATTATCGGTGCCATGTTGATTTCTCCGTTGATGGGACCTATTATGGGGGTGGGACTGTCTGTCGGACTGAATGACTTTGAATTGATGAAACGCTCTTTGAAGAGTTTTCTCATCACGACCGCTTTCAGTGTGACTACGGCAACAATCTTTTTCCTTCTTGCTCCTATTGCCGGTTCACAGTCAGAGTTGCTGGCACGTACATCGCCCACTATTTATGATGTATTCATCGCGCTTTTTGGTGGTTTGGCAGGTGTGGTAGCTCTCTCTACCAAGGAAAAAGGAAATGTGATTCCGGGTGTTGCCATTGCTACTGCATTGATGCCGCCGCTTTGTACGGCAGGTTACGGACTGGCTTCCGGTAATCTCATTTATTTCCTGGGTGCTTTTTATCTTTACTTTATCAACTCTGTTTTTATCAGCCTGGCTACTTTCCTCGGTGTTCGTGTGATGCATTTCCAACGGAAAGAGTTTGTGGATAAAACCCGTGAGAAGACCGTACGTAAATACATCGTTCTGATTGTAGTGCTTACCATGTGCCCTGCAGTTTATCTGACATTTGGAATTATAAAGAGCACTTTCTATGAAGCAGCAGCCAATCGTTTTATAAACGATCAGTTGAGCTTTGAGAATACGCAGGTACTTGATAAGAAAATTAGCTATGACCATAAAGAAGTACGGGTTGTTTTGATTGGTCCTGAAGTGCCTGACGCTTCGATATCTATTGCTCGTAGCAAGTTGAAAGAGTATAAGCTGGAAGATACGAAACTGATTGTATTACAGGGGATGAACAATGAGGCGGTAGATGTATCTTCTATCCGTGCCATGGTCATGGAAGACTTCTATAAAAACAGTGAGCAACGGCTTCAACAACAGGCGGTGAAAATTTCCCAACTGGAGACAACACTGGAGCAATACAGAACGTACGATGCTATGAGTCGTACATTAGTACCCGAATTGAAGGTACTTTATCCTTCCATCACAACTCTTTCCATCGCTCACTCGCTCGAAGTGCGGGTCGATTCGATGAAGACGGATACGGTAACATTGGCTGTCCTTAAGTTCGCCAGACATCCGTCTGTTGCTGAAAAAGAGAAAATCAGCGAATGGCTGAAAGCCCGCGTAGGAACGAAGAAGTTGAGGCTGATTACAGAATAATGAATCTAAAAATAATAATATGAAGTTCAGACTAACCGTCTTGATAGTCTTTTCTCTCTGTCTGTCGAATGTATTTGCCGATGAGGGAATGTGGTTGTTGGGAAATCTCCGAAAGAATAAACAGACTGACCGGGTAATGAAAGAACTTGGTTTGCAGATGCCTGTGAATAAAATATATGATCCGAAGAAACCATGTCTGGCAGATGCTGTTGTCAGTTTTGGAGGCTTCTGTTCAGGAGTGGTGGTTTCTGAAGACGGTCTGGTGTTTACTAATCATCATTGTGGCTTTAGCAGTATTCAGCAACATTCTTCAGTGGAACATGATTATCTGAAAGATGGTTTCTTTGCACGTAGTCTTGAGGAAGAACTGCCGAATCCGGAGTTGTATGTTCGTTTCCTGCTTCGTACGGAAGATGTTACTAAACGTGTATTGTCTGCCGCCCGGCATGCTAAAACGGAAACAGAACGTCGTGTGGCTGTTGATTCGATTATGAATGTAATCAGTATGGAAGTCTCCGAAAAGGATTCTACATTGACTGGTATTGTAGATGCTTATTATGCAGGGAATGAATTCTGGCTTTCTGTTTATCGTGATTATAATGATGTCCGCCTGGTTTTTGCACCTCCTTCTTCTGTCGGGAAGTTCGGATGGGATACGGATAATTGGATGTGGCCGCGTCATACGGGCGATTTCAGCGTATTTCGTATCTATGCTAATGCCAAGAATGGTCCGGCGGATTATTCTCCTGAAAACGTCCCTTATCATCCCGAATATGTAGCACCCATTTCTTTGGATGGATACAAAGAAGGTTCTTTCTGCATGACGCTTGGCTATCCGGGCAGTACGGAACGTTACCTTTCCTCGTATGGTATCGAAGAGATGATGAATGGAATCAATCAGGCAATGATTGATGTACGGGGAGTGAAACAAACCATCTGGAAACGGGAGATGGACCGTCGTCCGGATATTCGCATTAAGTATGCTTCAAAATACGATGAAAGCTCCAATTATTGGAAGAATAGCATCGGAACGAATAAAGCCATCAAGCATTTGAAAGTGTTGGAAAAGAAGCGGGTGGCTGAAGCAGAGCTTCGTAACTGGATTCAGTTTCATCCGGAAGAGAGAGAGAAACTGATTCGTTTATTTTCTTCTTTAGAGTTGAGTTATAGTAATCGCCGTGAAACCAATCGTGCGTTGGCTTATTTCGGTGAATCGTTTATAAATGGTCCCGAGTTAGTGCAGCTCGCTCTTGAAATTCTCAATTTCGACTTTGAGGCGGAAGAGAAGTTGGTGATAACCCGCATGAAGAAGTTACTGGAGAAGTATGATAATCTCGATCTTTCCATTGATAAGGAGGTTTTTGCTGCCATGCTCAAGGAGTATCAGTCGAAAGTGGATAAGAAGTATCTGCCTGCTATGTATGAAAAGATAGATACACTCTATAACGGGAATATTCAGGCTTATGTAGACTCTTTGTATGCAACGTCCAATATAACGTCTCCTAAGGGCCTAAAACGTTTCCTGGAACGGGATACTACCTATAATCTGATAGAGGACCCGGCTGTTTCCTTGAGTCTGGACCTGATCGTGAAGTATTATGAGATGAATCAGAGTATTTCCGAAGCTTCCGAGCAGATAGAGCAAGGGGAACGTTTGTTCAACGCTGCCATGCGCCGTATGTATGCCGATCGTAATTTCTATCCGGATGCCAATTCCACCATGCGGCTTAGTTTCGGAACGGTTGGGGGATATACTCCTTTTGATGGGACCACTTACGATTATTATACCACTGTGAAAGGCATCTTTGAGAAGGTGAAGGAACATGCAGGTGATATTGACTTTGCTGTCCAGCCGGAGTTGTTGAATTTGCTTTCTTCCGGTGATTTCGGAAGATATGCCAATGCACAGGGAGACATGAATGTTTGCTTTATTTCTAATAATGATATTACAGGCGGTAATTCCGGCAGTGCCATGTTCAATGCTAAAGGAGAATTGCTTGGGCTGGCTTTCGATGGCAACTGGGAAGCAATGAGCAGTGACATCGTATTTGAACCTGACTTGCAGCGTTGCATCGGAGTAGATGTGCGGTATATGCTCTTTATTATGGAGAAATACGGTAAGGCGGGCAATCTTGTTCAGGAGTTGAAGATAAAAGAATGAGTTTATCATATAAACTAAGTTGCATTCTAATAATAAGTATTGGAGTGATAAGCTCCAATACTTATTTTATTTCTTTTGTTGGACTTTACTGTATGTAAATCTTATCTGTGGTTGTTGGACATAGATGGCGGTAGTTCTCCATTTTGTGACCATTTGGAAGGTTTCGGCCCCATTATGAATTCTAAAGTTCCTCCTTCACTGATATCTCCATGTCGAAACCAATTCTTAGTAAGAGGCTTGCCATTGAGGGTAGCTGACTGAATATAGATATTTTTATCATTATTCTTTTTTGTCACAATTTTTAAAGCTTTTCCATTTTCAAGATGAATAATTGTTTCTTTAAATATTGGACTTGAAATGAGGTACACATCTTGCCCCGCATTAGGATAGAATCCTAAGGAATGGAAAATATACCAAGCAGACATGGAACCTGAGTCATCATTCCCAGGAATACCGTCACGTGTCGTTTTATATCTGTTTTTCAAGATATACCGGACTATTTTAGCTGTTTTGTTTTGTTGATTTACGTAATTGTATAGGGTAGGTATTAGGAATCCTGGTTCATTGGCTATTTGGAATAGCCCTATATGATATCGCTGGTCCCATATTTTATGGGTGAAGAAGGTATCTAATCTTTGTGTAAATGCTTTTTCTCCACCACACTTGCGGACTAAGCTTTCCATATCATGTGGTACGAAGAATGATAATTCAAAAGAGAAAGTTTCATAAGTCGGCTTTCCCCAATTACCTCCTTTCAAGGTACTGAAATGTTCTTTATTCCAATATTTACCCTTTTCATTTCTTGGCCATGCAAACCCTGAAAATCCCAGACTTGTTATTGTGTCATTCCACGTATTTTGCCAGTTAGATGCTTTTTTATAATATTCATTGGCAATATCTTGCTTTCCTAAACGCTCGGCTACTGTAGCGATAGCAAAATCACAATTGGAATATTCGAATGTGCGCGTTAAGCATCTTTCATAAGCTGATGAAACATAGCCTAATGAATTATAATCAGATATTCCGCCTCTGCCTTCTTTTCTTTCATCTCCACCGGGAGCTACTTTGGCATTTTTTAGCATGGCTTGTAAACCTGCTTCGTAATCTATTCCCTGCAGATCCTTTACCATTGCATCGGCAATCAGAATATCACAATTACTTCCTCCTTGTACCCGTCCGTTATCATTGCCGCTGCGTGCATCAGGCATATATCCTTCATAGCGGTAAATGTCTATGAGTGAGCGGACCATGTTTGACTGTACAGAAGGAGTAAGTAAAGTAAATAATGGATGAGTGGCACGGAACGTATCCCAAATAGCGTAGAAATCGTCAAAGTTCGGTTCTGTTGATATCCATTTTGGATTTTCTCCGGTCTTGTCTATTGGCTGGAGATAACAATGATACAAAGCTGTATATAGTTTTATTTTATCTTCTTCGTTGCCTGTGACTTCAACTTTATTTAAGATTTTGTTCCATTCAGATACAGCTTGAGCATGTACTTTATCAAAGTCCCAGGTTGTTATCTGCTTTAAATTTTCTTTGGCTTTGCCACAGCTGATATAGGAGATACCTACACGTACTTTGATTTTCTGGTTTTCAGAAGTAGAATAACACAAATAAGCACCTGTTTTTTTACCTGAGTCGAATTGCTCGCTGGTATTGGGCATTAAAGTATTCCCTTTCCATGTACCGAAACTTTTTGCAGGTGTATCTGTTTCTGCATAAAAATAGACAGTATAGGCTTCTCCTTCATTCCATCCTCCTCGTACACGAGTGTAGCCTTCTATTGTAGAATTGGAAAGTATATGTACTTCAGAACCGATAACTTTTTGAGTTTCACATATTTGTAAAGCTAGACAACTACCTAAATCAAAAAGAATTTTGGAATCTTTATTGGAAGGGAAAGTGTATTCATGAAAACCGGTTTTGCTTAATGCTGTCAGCCGGGCCGCCGTGTGATAACGCGGCAACTCAACTTTGTATTCTCCTAAAACAGTATTCTCGTTGGCACGGGGGGAAGAATAATTTTCTAAATGTATATCTCCGGTCAGAGGTAACATTAATACGTTGCCATATTTGCATCCTCCGCCAGTTCCGCTTACATGCGTGTGGCTGAATCCATGTATGTTGCCATCGGGATTCCAGCCGGCATTCCAGTCTTTGTTACCGCAATCAGGACCGAGTTTTACCATTCCAAATGGAGTACATGCTCCCGGAAAAACATTGCCGCCGCCGTCTACACCGATGAAAGGATCCACATAGCGTGCGTTGCCTGTTACAACTTGTGCTTCAGCGGATGTTACTGATAGCAGTGCTGTCATACAAATTAAAAGTTTTGTTTTTAGCATATTTCTTCGTATTTGAGTATTTTGGATATTCGATTTACAATGGCTTTATTCTTTGCTTGATTCCCAAATAGACAAAAGAGCGTATAGTTCAACAAGTGCTCCTTGTTTTAGGATTTCCCATTTATTCATTGAGACAGTTCCACTTAAATCTTCGTCATTAATTAACCCGCTTATATGATGTGCTTTACCAAACCATGCGTGTAACATCGTGTTCCGTATGTCTTCAATATATGAGGGATTTTTATCAATTGAATAAAGTTCGAAAAAACCTCGACACATGATGGTGTTAAACCAAGCATGTCCCGGTGACAAAATATTGAAATCACGTTGTAAAATTTCTGAATGATAAGGGGTAAACCATTTTTTATGGCAGGCTTTTGCTATCTGTCGAGCTGTTGTCAGATAAGATCCATCTTCGGTTATTTTATAGAGAAGACACGCTAATTGCAATGGTTGGCCTGAATTATATGAATATTTATTTGTTTCCATGCGTCCTATTTGGGTTGGATTTTCAGGATTGGGAGAAGCATTGTCATAGTATAAATTATCGTTAGGATCACGCATATAAGTTTGTAACCAGTTGAAACATTCTATTGCTTTATCCAAGTATTTTTGCTCATGGGTCAATAAATATAGCTTGCAGCTCAGTACACCTGCCGGAGCTGTCGAGCAAGTGTGTTTTGATATACTTGGTTCATTCAACTCTTTCCAATGAACTCCACCACCACAAGTATTGTCCCATCCATATTGTGACAAGTAATCCCAAACCTTTTTAGCTTGATTTAAATAACGGACGTCTTTAGATATGGAATACCATTTTGCCATGTCTAGTCCTATCCATGCATTATCATCATAAAAACGATCATTTCCGGAATCCGGATATACGCTATATGCGGTACGTCCATGATCTGTCACCCAAAAATGCTGGATTCCATTAAATATATCATTTTCTAGAGAATGGTAATATGCTTCCTGCTCTGTACCTATAGATGCTTCTCTTATGGCGACAAATGCAGATAGTCCTCCTCCTTGTCCCCATACTGTTGCATCCCCATCCCAATAACCTTGTTCTTTGGGATACCATGTTTGCCAACACGTTCTGGGACCTTTATGGTAGTAATATTTCATTACACATGACATCATAGAATGGGCGCAGTTAAACATTTTTGTTTTTATATATTCAAATGTACTTGCTGTTTGACTTTTGGTTTCCGAGCGCACTTGGTCATTATTTATCAGGGTGATTGCTATTTCATAAGTTCCTGCGGAGGGTACTTTTAGCAGATAGGTTCCCCTGTATCTGTACTCATCCCCATCTAGTGCTATTGTTGTCCATTCACTAGTTTTTCCCAAAGAAATATTCCGGTGGGCAATTTCTATCTGTATGTCTTTTATATAATTGTCTCTTGTGAAGTTTATTAAAAATTCTTTTTCCCGGTTTGTCTTTTGTACTTTCAATTGTCTTACGGGAGCGATCCCGTGAGACAATTGGTCTTTTGTAGAGTCATCACTACACGATAGTGCCGTACATATGATGATTAATAGAAATATACTATTCAAAATTTTCATAAACTATTTTTTTACCATTGGATTGCCTGATCTTCATCCGGTATTGTTATGTTAATCTTCCGTTCCATGATCAATGAACCTTCTGCTCGATAAGAAATAGGAGTGTCGGATGTAGTTACATCGTCATATGTGTATTTGATGTATAATACATAATACCGATGCATTAAATAGGGCTGATTTGTATCCATTTCTTCCCAAATTTCGTAAGTAGGGTGACCTATAAGTTGGAAATTAATTGAAGTATTTTCTGCCGTTATTGTCAGGTTTCCAGTTTTTCTAGTCTCTGTAACTTCTGACGGATCTTCAAATTTTACTTTAATCTTATAAGTTTCCCGGTCAATGGCGTCATCTGCTTTGGTGCCGACATAGAAAAAAACTGTGTTCTCATCTACTACATGTGCTCTACGGTTGTCTACAACTAGCGGGTCTGTATTTGAATCGGCAAAATAAATATTCATGGCAGTTGCCGAATAGTTTCCAGAATAATCATTGAACGGTAATACATGCAGTAAGGCCTTTCTCCATCCTTTTCGTTTGTTGGTAACATAAGATGGATCTTCTTCAATAGTTAGAGGTAGCACCCATTCTTTTGATAAATTCATTCCGGAAAATTTGAATTTAATCGGGAATAATTCTGTCCTTGAACCTGCCGGAATATGGCAAGTAGTAGAAGTAAATTCATAATTATTCTCGGGCAACAGCTCATACCATAAATCCTTTCTAAGTTCGTGAAAGTTGGCTTCATTCATAGCTTTTAGCGTATCGGGATCTACAGCAATCTGTACATCAATAGCTTTGTCTAATGGAGTGGAACCGCTGACTAATACTGGAAGGTTATAGATAGCTTCGCCATTGGGCTTGTAACGGACATATATACTTGAAACTTCTCCATCATTGATTGGGGCCTTTAATGAGACCATATGGGTATACAGTTCGTCCTTCCATTCATCGTTGCATGCATTGAACAAAAACAGTGCATTAAATAATATAACTATATAAATGTATTTTTTCATTTTTTATTTTTTCATTTTAGATTAATCAAAAGTTTCCCATCCCGGTGCTTGTGTCATTTTTAGATTTCTTTTTAGTTCATCTTGAGGCATCGGCCAGAAATACATTTTACGTGAAAAATTTGATTGTAAATTTTCAACACGTATGCGCTCATAGAAACGATCTTTTTTATTTTCGGTCATCAGTACATTGTAACCATAGATTTGTTCAGATTCTTCTGTTGGTGCAATTTTCCAACGGCGTAAGTCGTAATAACGTTGATTTTCACCCATGAATTCCACTTGGCGTTCGTGTATTAATTTCTTGCGGAGTAATATTTGATCATCATATGTCGAATCTTCATAATCGGGAACTCCGGCACGCATACGGACAGGACGGATCCCTTTACGCATATCTTCTTTATTCCGTGAAACAGTTAATGGCTCTCCTTGCCAGGTTGTTACTTCATAACTACTACCTGGAGTCAGTTCATTTAAGGCTTCTGCATACATCAACAGGATGTCTGCATATCGAAGTGGTACATCTACTTTATCAAAGATTTTTCCACCGTTGGTGTTGCAGTCATTGGGGCTGATGAATTTCATGATGCCAATGCCTGTTGGAATCCAATAATCGGAAGCATTTTTTCTTCCATTGTCACTACCTCTGTAATACCATATTTGTTGATTGCGTTTCTCATCATCCTGGGCACTTGCCAGCGCCCAAAATGCTCCATTAAATGCAACGCTGGCATAGAAGCGTGGTTCGCGGTTTACATATTCTTTCCATACTCCTGTACGTACCTGTGGGTAAAGTCCACGATTATGCTCATCTTCTGAAACAAAACGCTTACTTACTTCACAAGTATCTAAGAAGGTATTTAGACTGAATGAGCTTCCATCTGCCATATCATAAGCGTCACATTGTTTAATGGTTAAACCATGACGATTCCTTCCGCCAGCGTTTGTAGGTAGCTGATCAAGAACAAGGTCTTTGACTTGATCATTCAATGCGTTGTTTCCTCTCGTAAATATTAATTCAGGATTCTCGGAGGCGTATAAGTCGCCATTGAAGAGTGAACGATAAGAAGCAAATGGATCAATATCAGCCCATCCTTCGGGAAAATCCTTAGTAGAATAAATCGGATGATGAGGCGGTTTTATTGTTGCAGGATAGGCATTGTCTCCTTTCGCCTGATAAGGGGCAGTATATAATTTGTATACACCAGTTTTGGTAGCTAAATCAATAACATCTTTTGCAGCAGCTGCTGCTTTAGCCCATTTGCTTTCATCATAAGTTTGAGCCATCAATATGCGTCCTTGATGATCTGTAAAATCTGAAAATTTATCAGGGTCTTCTGGACGTGGATTGTTTATAGGGCTTGCTGTATACAATAAAGCCTTTGCGCGTACTGCCAATGCTGCTCCTTTCGTTGCACGGTTAATATTTTGTCTGTCCCGTTTTTCAGGCAGTGCTTGTGCTGCTAATACCATCTCCTTGCTGATGTAATCTACCACTTCATCATAGCTGTTACGTGGATAAGACATACTTGTATAGTCGCCATCGATGCTAATTGTTTCTTCAGGCACGAGGGGAACTGGTCCATATTTTCTTAATAACAACCAATAGAAATAGCTTCTCAAAAAGCGGGCTTGTGCTTTATAGTCTGCAATTTCTTCTTCTGTTAATTCTTCATTGATATCTACATTGCTAATTAAGATTGAAGCTTGGCGAATACCTTCATAGCAGCGGATATATGAGTTGTTTGTCCAGGTATTGTCATATTGTCCGAATTTAAACGCATTATAGCTTATAGCTCCGCTGGTTTCATTGAAAATCATATCGTCTGCAAAATTGGTTGTGGAATAGAAGATACGTGTGATTTCCAAATTAGTTTCTAATAGACAGTTATAACATTTAGCAAGCCATTGTTCCGTAAAAACTTTGCTTTTGAAAATTTTTTCTTCACTTTGCCGGTCTTTAAAAAAACGTTCCACACTTAAATAGTCTGAACAAGAAGAAATGCCCAGTCCGAGAACTAAAATAGTTACTATGGGTAATATATGTTTTTTCATTTGTTTTAAATTAAATGTTAATGGTGAGTCCTAAAGTATATGATCTTGATAGCGGATATGCTTGACCGTTGCTGCTATTTAGCTCCGGATCCCATAATTTGAATTTGGAGAATGTCAGTAAGTTGGTACCCATAAAGTACAGACGAACATTGTTCAAGTGAATCTTGTTAATAATATTTTTCGGAATATTGTATCCGATTTCAAGATTCTTTAAACGTAAGTAAGAACCATTGCGCAGCCAATGTGTAGAAGGACGATAGTTATTTTCATTACCGCCATAACTCAGACGTGGGTATTCTGCATTCGGATCTTCATTTTCACCCAAGATCCAACGATTAGCATTTGCCATGTCAGCGAGGATATTTCCCCAATCGCCGTCTTTGAAAGGATATACAGTAGGACCTTCGATACAGAAAGTCGATTTGCCGGCACCTTGAAAGAGGATATTAATATCAAAATCTTTCCATTGTGCAGAAACACCGAAACCGTAAATCAAATTAGGACGGCTGGTTGCACCGATAGGCACTTCATCGTTTTCATCTACTTTTCCATCTCCGTTGACATCTGCATATTTGATATCACCCGGCATTACATCTCCCCAAGTCTGTTTTGGACTGTTACGGATATCATCATAATCTTTGAATAATCCCAATGAGATAAGACCGCGAGTTTGGTCTACACGGAAGCCCTGCTGGCTTTTGTAAGGATAATTGCTAAATTCCTCGTCATATTTCAGGATTTTACTCTTACTGTATGTAAAGTTACCGCGAAGTGTCAAATTGACGTCACCGATACGTTGTGTATATCCCAAGTTACCATCAAATCCTTTGGAAACTACGGAACCGATATTAGTCGATAATTTCGTACCTGTTCCTGTACCATACATTCCTACAGAAAGAGGAATATAGTTACGCTCTTGATAAATACCGTCGCGTTGTTCGTGGAAGTAGTCAATTGTACCAGTTAATTTGTCATTGAACAACGAAAAGTCGATACCTACATCATGTTTAGTGGCTACTTCCCAAGTAACAGCATCGGTTGCATAGTAAGTATAGGTTAATCCGTCGAATATGTATTCTTGTCCCAGATCTGCATAATTGTAATTATTGCTTGTTCCAAAAGTAGATAAGTAAGGGAAACGTCTTTCCATATTGTCATTGCCTACTTTACCGTAAGAATAACGTAATTTGAACATATTGATCCATGACAATTTGTTTTTAATAAAGGACTCTTCTGCTATATTCCAAGCTATGGAGTAAGCGGGAAAGAAGCCGAATTGGTGTCCTGTTGCAAAATTTTCAGAACCGTTGTAACCGAAGTTGAAATCAACAAAGTAGCGGTATTTCCAACCATAGGTGAAACGTCCTGCAAGTCCCTGATGGCGTTTATCGATACCTTGCATGATATCCTTGTCATCTTCTATGGCTGCATTGATAGTTTTATCTTGTGTATATTTTATCACACCTCCTATAATGTGATCGCCAAAAGTACGGTCATAATGTAATTCTGCTTCCAGATATTCTTTTCGTTCACCGGTTGATCTGCTTTCTTGTGACATTAATTGTTCATCCCTGACCTTTCTCATGACAAGGCTACCGTCGGAAGCTCTATTTTGTTCAGCTCTCCATAATTCTGGTATTTTTTTGCGATTGATCCATTGGTAGTTATTGGTATCAAAACCATATCGTCCGATAAATTTCAGACCTTTAGTAATGAAACTGAAATCTTGTTCAAGAGTAACGTTGGTTTGCAGTTTATTATTCCAGGTTTCCTGATAACCAGTTTGTGTAGCGATTGTCCATGGGTTAATTTGTTCGTCTTTTGAACCGAAAGCGGGAGTATATCCGTTAGAATACATAACCGGTACTGAGATCGGATTATAATTCATTGCGGAAGCCCATACATTGCTGGCCATACCTGGTTCATTCTTTTTGTCCAATGAACCTGATACACCTACTTTTAACAGTGTAGTTTTAGTGATATCCATATCCACATTCAAACGATAGTTCCAACGGCGATAATTGGCATTGGTATTATAGTCTTTCAGTCCTTTGTCCACTTTATACATACCGCCTTCATCTACATAACTGGCAGATACATAGTAGCGTGCCAATGAACCACCACCGTTCATGTTGATAGTAGCACGGTAAGTGGGGGCACCTTTTTTCAGTAGTATGTCCATCCAGTCTACATTTGGATATAAGTCTTGATCCAACCCATTGCGTAGTATATATAATTTATCTTCGGGGAAGAAAGGTTCCTGATTACGGGTAGTACGTGCTTCGTTCATCATTAAAGCATAAGTGTATCCGTCAACAAGTTCAGGAGTTTTAGTACGTGTATTGTAAGTCGTTTCTATTTTTGCGTCAATGTGTACCTTTCCTTCTTTACCGCGTTTAGTTGTTATCAATACTACGCCATTGGCACCACGTGAGCCATAGATAGCTGTGGCGGAAGCATCTTTTAGTACAGTAAAAGATTCTATGTCTTCAATGTTGAGTTCATTCATGTCGCGTTCGAATCCGTCAACCAAAACTAAAGCACTTGCACCGGCACCGAACGTGGAAATTCCTCGAATCCAGAACTCAGAGACATTGTTTCCGGGTTGTCCGGAAGTTTGGCGAGCCATTACACCGGCTACGTTACCAGCTAAAGCGTTGCTGATACTTGCAGTAGAGGTTTTTAGGGTATTTATATTTACATTGGTAACAGCTCCGGTCATCGTTATCTTCTTTTGCGTACCGGTACCCGTAACTACTACTTCATCTAAAGCTGTGGCTGTAGCTTCTTTCATTACCACTTTAATGTTTTTTTGTTCTTTGATCAGGATCTCTTGTTTGTCGAAACCGATAAAAGAGAATACCAGCCTATGATAGGGCTCCATTTTGATTTTAAATTTACCGTCTATATCAGTGATAGCACCTAAGCCCGGAACGTCTTTGATAATTACGTTTACGCCAATTAATGGTTCTCCACTTTCGTCTGTTACAATTCCTTTAACTTCTATTTTGTTTGTTACTAACTCAGTCTGATTATCCTGAGCATACAGACTGAATGCGTAGCAGAATAGGAGAAGTAAGTTAAAATATATTTTTTTCATTAGAAATGTGTTTTTATAGTTATTCTATAGAAATAGTACGAATACTGTGGTTTTCTCTGTCGGCTATATAGAAAGTCTGTGTTTCCTCGTCATAAGCAATACCGCATGGATTATCGAAACGTGCTTCTGTTTTTAATTCTCCGTCAATATTTCCATGTACATTACCATCAGAAGAAATACTGCCTCTTCCCGCAAAGAGAGAAACTGTGCCGTCAGGGGTGATTTTGAAGATACAGTGATTTCCTTTGTCGCAAACATAATAGTCATAAATATTCCCGTCCGGACGAGGGTTTTTAATATATTCTTCATTTTTTACAAATGTTCCTTGATAAGGTTCTTGAAAACGAGCGCTTGAACCTGGAGATAGGCTATATCCAGCTTCGCCTTCCTTGCCGACAAAAGTGGTTGGTTTCTGAAACTCTTTGGTTGTTTCATCGTATTGGGATACTAAGATACAGTTGCGTCCTGTGATATACATAAATCTTCCATCCGGATGGATGCACATATAAGTACCGAAATCACTGTTCTCATATGTACCAAATATTTCTTTTCCAACTTTGTTTCCGGTTATAGGGTCATCAACTGCCTTTTGAAGTCCTCCTTTCCAATAGGTATTGTAATAAAGTGATTTGTTTCGTGCACAATATACATTGTGGTATCCTGTGCGGTCATATACATAAGGATGAGCTTTCCGGAATTCTTCAGAACGCAAAATGTAGGCGATTTCACGTCTATCTTTGTTATTTTGTCCATGGTCATCTGATATGAAAAGTGTATCCCCTGTTGCGTCAAAAGACATATATTGCATATTGTTAAATCCTCCTTGACCATTGGTGAGAAGCGTGGATACATTTTCTTTTTCTAAGTTAATTTTGCGAACAGGACCACCTTTTCCGTTTATAATCAAACTTTTTTCGATTCCGAATGTGTCTAACAATAGCCATTCCGGTTTCCCAAATCTTGCTGTTGCAAAATCTCCGTCTACGTCAGATGAATTTCCGTTTTCATCTTCACTTCCCAAGAGTGTGCCTACGGAAGGCTGTGAAATATATTTGAATTTCTTTTCAAATTCATAGACTACCGGTTCGGCTTTCCCATCAGCGCTTTCAATTTTAATTTTGATATTACCTTCGAAAGCTTTAGGTGGAACCATGCAATAGATTTCATTGTTAGTGCATCCGATGGTGGTGGTAAACTGATTACCGATCGTGATATGAATTTTAGAAGGGTCACTTCCGAAATTGTCACCATAGATGTGAATTTGCGTACGCAGACTTCCTTTATCAGGAGTGAAATCTGCAAATGTTACAGGTTTGGATGGATCGTATCCACTGGTTCCGATGTTGTCATCCTTACAGCTGCTAAAGCATACTGCTAATAACAGGAATAATGTCTCCGCAATATGGAGACATTTTCTTTCATGTGTTTTTCTTTTCATATGAAAAAATGGTTGAGATTAGAACTTTGTTTCATTTTATTTTTTAGAAGAAAATATTTGTTTTATAATTTTATTTCGATGCCTTCTGTCAGATCACCGCTGGCGTGGTAAATTCCTTGTTCTGTGATAACTTTGACAACTGCCATATTGTTATTTTCAGTTTTATATTTACCTTTTTGATCTGCAAGCCTTACTATAACTGTATTGCCGTCTTTTTCAGCAGTGAATGTTTGTTGGCTATAATCACCTTTTTTGAATGTCCAACCGTCTCCTGCATCCCAATACATGGTCCCTTTTGCTTGTCCTTGACTGTCTAGGCATACGAGAAGAGTCAGAGGATCTAATGATTTTTCATTCGTATTTTGGATAATTTTTCCAGTGGGAACAATTGATCCACCACGTAATTTTATTTTGGCCTGATATTTATTTTGCTTATCACCTTCTACGAGTGATAATTCTCTCCATATTCCTTTGGGAAGGTTGGGGTGATTGGCGAAAGCCGGAATGATCAGTAAATCGTCTCCAATAAGGAAAGCTTCTTCTTCTGCACGTAAGGACAAATCTTTCGGGTCGGCAAAGAAAACCGGGCGCATAATAGGCATGCCATTTGTTGAAGCTTCATGCAGGAGTGTATAGAAGTAAGGGAGCAGTATATATCTGCGTTCTAAGGCTATGCGTGATGCGTCTTCTATCTCTTTTCCGAATGCCCAAGGTTCTTTGTTGTTCGTTCCGGCACAAGCATGACCTCTTGCAAATGGATAGAAAGCTCCAAATCCAATCCAATTTCCAAATAAGTCTGCATTTGCATTAAATAAGAATCCACCTATATCTGCACCACTAAATGGTTGTCCGGACAAGCCCAAAGTCAACGACATAGGTACGGACATTTTCAGATGTTCCCAGCTGGAACCATTGTCCCCGGTCCATGTTGCGGCATATCGTTGACCTCCGAGGAAATTGGATCGTGTTAAAATGAAAGGACGTTTTTCCGGACGGACATCCATGATTCCCTCCCTTGATGCTTTTACCATCAGGAATCCGTACACATTGTGATATTGAAGATGAGTTCCTGCCGGTATTTTTCCGCCTCCACGATGAAAGTTGTTTTCTGGCATTGTCTTATTAGGAGTATCGTTAATCTGAGGCTCGTTTACATCATTCCATACTCCATCTACTCCTTGTGCTAAGAAGTCTTTATATAGACTCCTCCACCACTTATTGGCTTTAGGATAAGTGAAATCTGGAAATGCTGCCGCTCCTGGCCAGGCGTCGCCTGTGAAATTTTTGCCATCTGCGGTTTTTACCCAAATGTCATTTTCTGTTCCTGATTTATATACGAAATAGTCGGGATCAACTTTAGCTCCTGGATCAATCATCCACGCAGAGTGAAAGCCACGTATGTGAAGATCGCGATTCACGGCTTTTGGATTTGGAAAGGTTGTCGGATTAAATGTGAAAATACGATATCCATCCATATAATCGATATCCATCCAGATGACGTCACATGGGATTTTTTTTTGTCTGAAAGTATCTGCTATTTCAATGACACGATTGGCAGGGGTATATGAGAATCGGGATTGTTGATAGCCTAATGCCCATCTGGGAATCATTGGCATAGTGCCGGTCAGTTCGGAAAGACCACGGACAACAGCTTGTGGAGAATCTCTGTCAATAATGAATACGCGAAAAGGAACGCCTTCACTTTTTAATTCAATTTTCTGATTTGTACAGCTGAGTTCAGCTTTCCAGCTTGTATCAAATAGAATACCGAAAGCTGTTCCGTCTTTTCGTACTCCCATCATCCATGGATGTGACTGATAAAGACGTTTTCCATTATCAACTCCATAAGCTCCGGAATCTGTGTTCCATAATTTAATGGTTTTTCCATTTCTTAAAAGTGGGCCGGTGACTTCACCACCACCATAGATACTTGTACCTTCCGGAATACTTAATGAGGCATTTGCTTTACCGTTTGTTGATGTGAAGTCAGGAATGAGCTCCCAGTTGGGAGGAAGTGCACCTTGTTCACGCGGCTCTTTATCAATAGCGAAAGAAGGTATTGACTTTGCGTCATACCCTGCGGGAATGAATTTTGCAATTCTGTCACCAACCATGACACTTTTGGTAATATCGACTTTCTGCGTAAAGGCACTAGCAAATAAAGGTAATGTGGTGAATAAATAAATTACTGCTGTTTTAATACAAATGTATTTCATGTTTTCTTTTAATTGATTATTTTTGAATGTTGATTTACTATTAAATACTATTTAACAAGTCAGTCTTTCCTTCATTGACAAGTTTTAGAATCAATTCTCCGAATAATGTGTTTTGCCAAGCGAACCAGACACGTGTGAAATTGGTAGGATCGTCTTTGTGAAAGGATTCATGTATAAAACCTGTTCCTGCATCTGTCTCTATTAATATTTTGATACATTGTTTGATTTCTTGATCGTTTTGACTGGTGAAAAGCTTTCATCATAATACTCATAGGCCATATCATGTCATAACCAATGTGGGGGCCACCGATACCTTCACCGGCTTTACTTTTGAAGAAATATGGATTGTCTTTACTCCATACGAAACGGCGAGTATTTTGATAAATGGGATCATTTATGTCTAAATCTCCTAAATAAGGCATCCCCAAAAGACTTGGGGCATTTGCGTCATCCATTAATAAATGATTACCGAATCCGTCTACCTCGAATGCATAGATTGTGCTGTATTTAGGGTGATTATAGGTTGCATATTGTTTTAATGCAATTTCCACTTCTTGGGCTAAATCCAAACATTGCTTTGCCAATTCTAATCGTTGGTTCACCGATTCCAATATTTCTGCAGCTTTCCGAAGTGAAGACACGGTGAAAAAGCTGGAAGGAACTAAAAATTGGAATGTTGTAGCATCATCTGAAGGACGAAAAGCGGAAGCTATTAATCCGATAGGATTAACCGGTGAGCCAAGTCCATTATTATTCAATGTGTCAAGAGCACGTTCTGTTTTTCTTTGAAATTTATAATGACCTGTTCCATTTTTTCTCTGTTGCTCTTTAAATGTTTTTAGGATATTGAGCACAGCCTGTATCCATTCATTGTCGAAAATGCTGGCATCTCCAGTTTTTTTCCAGTATTGGCATGCTAAACGAATAGGATAACAAAGAGAATTAATTTCCCATTTACGTTCGTGTAATTCAGGTTTCATATTTGTTAGATCTGTCATCCATTCTCCACTTTTGGGGCCATCATTGAATGCATTGGCATAAGGATCAATGTTTATGCATTTGAATTGTCGGCGGATTACGCCTTCAAGCATTTTTTTTAGCTTTGGGTCTTTATTTGCTAATTGGATATAGGGCCATACTTGGGCTCCCGAATCGCGAAGCCACATGGCATGAATATCATCGGTATATACAAAGGCGTCAGGTTTATCATCAATTGTACGATAATGTACAGTTGTTTCCAAAGTGTTCGGAAAGCAGTTCTCGAACATATTGGCTAATTTTCTATTTGTCAGTAGTTTTTTTATTTTAATTATCTCTGCTTCTACAGCTTCGGAGGTATATAAACGGTCTTTTAAGACAGGTCGCTGGCTTTTATATTTTTTATTTACTGCCGCTGTATTGCAAATTATTGTATTGTCTTTTGGGCAAGTAAGGGTAAATGCGTTGATGTTACTTCCTCCAATAAGGAATGCTGTTGTAGCTACATAAATTCGTATGTTTTTCATTCTTCTTAATTTTTGCAATAGTTATTTTAGAGAATATTATTGGATAGCTGCAAGACGAGCATACATTTCTACTATTGCAGCTTGTGTCAGTAACCACTTTTTGTTATCTTTATTTTTACCGCTTAGGTCTGTATTGAATAGTCCTTTATTATCTCTGGCGTTATTCCATGCGTGATTCAAACTTTTATTGAAGGCATTGATATAGGTTTTATTTTTGTCAATATGGTAAAGTTCTATGAAACCTCTTAACATTACAGCAGTAAACCAAATGTCACCTTGTTTCAGTATTTTAAAGTTTTCTCCTGTTGTAGTCGTGAAGTCTGTAAAGAAGTAATTATAGCATTCTTTAGCTACATTTTGTGCTTCTTTTAAGTAAATTGGATTTTGGGTTAGTTGATAAAGCAGAGCAGCAGATTGCATCATTTGTCCGCTATTATAAGCGAACTTGGCTTTCCCTATTTTTCCATCGAGACGAATATTGTCGAAATAGAGATAATCTGTTGAATCTTGTAAATTCTTTTGTGTCCATTCGTATAAATCTTTTCCTTGTTTGAAGTAAACACTGTCATTAGTCGCTTTAAACAATTTAAAGGCTAATACGGAGCCAGGAGCATTTGAACAGGTGTTTTTGGACTCTTTCTTTTGTTCACACCAATAAATGCCTCCACCTAATAAATTATCAGTTCCACTTTCTATGAATTTCCATATTAATTGAGCCTTATCTAGATATTTTTGCTCTCCGGTTATCTGATAGATATCAGTGAAGTCGATGCCTAACCATACATTATCATCATAAAAACGGTCAGATGCCGGAGCGGTTTGTATATATGATGAATAAGCATTGGGAGTTCTTTGGGTGTCGAAGTATTCTTCCAATCCTGGTAATACTCGTTTATCTAATAGCCTCAAATATTTTTTGTCATGAGTAGCTTCGAATAATGCGTTTACTGCTGAAAAAGTACCCGAGTACGGCCATAAATATGAAAATTGATTGGGAATGTTCGTTTGTTCTATTGATGCCAGATAAGTAACTTCGTACTATTCATCAAAAGGGTAACTTTCGTGAAGCAGGTGAGAATCCTTTATCGAATAATTTTGATAAAGAGAGCCTAATGTTTCTTGTGCTTTTTCCAAATTTGAAACAGAGTCGGTTTGTTTAGTTGAGGCACAACCAACTAAAGAGATAGTGCAAGCTATGGCTAATAAAAAATGTGATGCTTTCATGGTGATTTATTTTTTTATTAACTAGACATCCTATATTTATTAATGAAAGCGCGTCAAAACTTTTTAATTATTAACTTTGTAGTTTGACACGCTTTTTGACTTATATATTACCTATATAAAAACTGTCATTCTAATAGTCTTAATTTGATGCTGCAAATTTATCTATGTTAATTTGAAGTAATATACGAATATGTGACATAAATGTTTTCTTAGAGCTAAATGTCATAAAAATGAATATGAATGTCTATAAAACGTACATTTATTCCATATGAATATGTGATGTACTGAAGTTTTTTATACACTTTTTGGACGTTTCTCTAATTTTCTATATCTTTCCAACGATTTATTATATCTTGAATTAAACCTGAAGAATTATATGAAAAAGCACGGTGATTGGATGAAAGAAACCGTTTGTGCGGGACATTTTTTATTTTTGTTAATTTCCTTTCTTTTGATAGGGGCAGATATGGAAGCTTCGTATAGCCTTCGACAGTTTTCTAGTAAGAACGGATTATCCAACAGTGCTATCCTTTCAATGTGTCAGGATAGGCGTGGGGTGATATGGATTGGCTCATGTGATGGTCTGAATGTGTATGATGGTACTTATTTGGGGTTGTATAAACCTGTTGACATACATAATGGTTTTTCCGGTAATCTGATAGAACGTATAATTGAAGCGGATAATGATGTGCTATGGATACAAACTAATTATGGGCTCGATCGTTTTGACATACGTCGGCAAACAATACAAAGTTTCAGGGATTTTAAGTATGTAAATCACATGGCTTTGAGTCCACAAGATGATTTTTTTATAATCAAGGATGATGGTTATATTTATTATTATATTCCCGGACAAGATAAATTTTCCAAACTTGATACAGAGAAGATACATTTTGAGGAAGTACAGCAAATGGCTATTGATAATTCTGGAATTCTCTGGATCTTTTCTTCAAATAATGATAATCGGAGTTATGTAATAGAGAAACAGAAAGACCGGATAAAGTTGATTCCTTGTAGTGGTTTAAATCATCTGACAAAGTTGTTATGGACATTTATTGATGGTGATTCCCTATTTTTTATAGATGATACTTATGCATTTTATGAGTATGATTTGAATAATCGTAAGGCATATTTTGTAGCAGATTTGGGAGAAGAGATTTTGACTCGAGGAGAAGTATCTTCCATTATAAAGCATAAAGCTGATTATTTCATCGGTTTTAAAAGTAGTGGGTTGCTTAAGTTAGAGTATATACCAAATTCAAAGGTAAAATATAGCTTTCAGTCAATCAATATTCAATCAGGAATATTCTGTCTTATGAAAGATCGGTTTCAGGATATTGTGTGGATAGGTGCAGATGGTCAAGGGCTATATATGTATTTTACAAACGAGTATTCTATTGGTAATGTGCTTTTAGATATACCGGAATATCGGATGAATAATCCTGTCCGTGCATTGTTTCTTGACTATGAACAAACATTATGGGTAGGTACAAAAGGCGGGGGAATTTTGAAGATGATGGACTTTCATTCTCATATGGAAACGTTCTCCCGGACAGAAAGAGTATTGACCGGTAACAGTGCTTTAGTAGATAATTCTGTCTATAGTTTTGCTCCGAGTCGGCAAAAAATTTTGTGGATTGGGACAGAGAGTGGACTTAATTATTATTCGTATCGCAATAGGCGGATAGAAAAATTTCCTGTCATTGCAGATGGCAAAATTGTAAAATATGTACACTCTATCCGTGAAGTGAATGATAGTACATTATGGGTGGTTTCTGCAGGCGAAGGTATTGTGAAAATCATTTTGGATACTACCTCATTTTTACCTAAAGTGAAATCTGCCCGTCGCTTTACATTGGATGGTGGGAAGAGAAACTCTAATTATTTCTTTGTCTCTTTTCAGGAGAATGACTCAATCCTTTGGTTTGGCAATCGTGGATATGGTGCATATAAGATGAATATACACACCAACCAGTTGATTTCCTGCCGCATTGATAATAGTGTAAAGAATCAGACTGTGAATGATATCTTTGCTATTCACAAGAATGATGAAGGATATTGGTTTGGTACCAGTTTCGGATTGACCCGTTTGTATCAGGGGGAATATAGAGTATATAATGAAATGGATGGGTTTCCTAACAATACGATTCATGGTATATTGGAAGGGAAGAACAATAATTTATGGCTTAGCACCAATCAAGGATTGGTAAGGTTTAACATTCGTGAGAATACAGTTCAGGCATATCGGCAACAAGGGGATTTGCAGGTTATTGAATTTAGCGACGGTGCTTTTTTTAAAGATTCGCAAACTGGTACATTATTTTTTGGCGGTACAAACGGATTTGTAACAATCACTGAAAATAATTCTTTTTCGGAAGAGTATATGCCTCCTTTGTATTTTAACCGTCTTTCTATTTTTGGAAAGGAATATAATATCAATGATTTTCTGGAGGGAATGGAACAAAAGACTTTAGTATTGGATTATAGTCAGAATTTCTTTAATCTTTCTTTTTGGGCTGTGGATTATATTAATGGCAACAACTATACTTACTCGTATAAAATAGACGGGCTAAGTGATAGTTGGATTGAGAATGGATTTTCTACGGTAGCTGTTTTTTCTAACTTGTCTCCTGGTGAATATACTTTACGGGTGAAATACCGGAGTAATATTACAGGCAAAGAAAGTAACTCCTATTCATTGCTAATTCGCATTACTCCTCCTTGGTATATGACTTTCTATGCGTATGTTTTTTATTTTTTGTTGTTAGTCAGTTTGATGGCGGGAGGAATTTGGATGATGATAAGCCGTTATCGTAGAAAACGAAATGCAATGATTGAACAGATGAATCGTCAGCAACGTGAAGAATTGTATGAAGTGAAACTACGTTTTTTTACTAATATTACTCATGAATTCTGTACTCCGCTGACTTTGATTAATGGTCCGTGTGAAAAAATCCTGTCGTATTGCCATTCGGATACTTATATTCATAAATATGCTTCCATGATCCAGCAAAATGCTTTAAAGTTGAATGCGCTGATATTAGAGCTGATAGAATTTCGACGGTTGGAAACGGGAAATAAACTTTTAAATATAAAACGTGTTCCTGTTGCGGAGCAGATGAGATCTATTGCTGAATCATTTACTGAACTGGCGGAAAGTCAGGAATTGGATTATCGTTTACAGATAGACGAAAATATTTTTTGGAATACGGATGTTAGTTGTTTAAATAAAATTGCCAATAATCTGATTTCAAATGCTTTCAAATATACTCCGGAAAAAGGGATAATTAAGGTGGAATTGTCGATAAAGGAAGAACAGCTTTGCATCCGTATTTCCAATAGTGGAAAAGGAATTAAGGAAGTCGACTTGCCGAAGATATTTGACCGATACAAGATTCTGGATAATTTTGAGGTACAGAATAAGAAAGGTATTTCACCACGTAATGGTTTAGGGCTGGCTATTTGCCACAGTATGGTGAATCTGTTGAATGGGCAGATTCGTGTTTCAAGTGTTCCGAATGAGATGACAACTTTTGAGGTATTGTTGCCATCTATGGAAATTACAATTGAAAATATTGATACAAAGATTACGGAAGTTCCGGTTTCGGTATTGGATGAACATTTGGTTGAACTTAAGAATACGCCGACAGAATACGATAAGAATAAACAAATTATCATGATTATTGATGACGATCCTTCCATGTTGTGGTTTGTGACAGAAATATTTGTCGATTCATACAATGTCATATCATTGAGCAGTGCGGAAGAGGCATTGCAACAGTTGGCAGTCCAATTACCGGATTTGATTATTTCAGATGTAATGATGTCCGGTATGGATGGTATGTCATTTGCCAAAAGGATAAAGTCCGATAAAGTATTAAGTCATATTCCCTTGATTCTGCTTTCGGCGCTTAATGATATTGATGAGCAGACGAGAGGAATTGAATCTGGTGCCGAGGCTTATATTATGAAGCCTTTTAATGTGGAATATCTTGAGAATGTTGTTAAAAGATTGTTGCAACGTGGAGAAGAACTGAAAGAATATTATAGATCTGTCTTGAGTGCATTTGAATTGGAAGACGGGCATTTCTTACATAAAGAAGATAAATCATTCTTTGAAAAGATGATAGCGGTTATTGATAGTCATGTCCAGGATACGGATTTGTCCGTTGAATTACTCAGTAATTCATTGGGATATAGTACACGGCAATTTTATCGGAAGTTGAAAAATATTACAGAAAAGACGCCAGCAGACATTATCAGAGAGTATCGTCTGACTATTGTAGAACGCCTGCTATTAACAACGCAGCTTTCCATTGAAGAAATTATGGATCGGACTGGATTCTCGAATCGGGGAACTTTTTATAAGGTATTTGCTCAAAAGTTTGGAATGACTCCCAGACAATATCGATCTTATAAAGAAATGGATATTAAGCCTGTTTCAGCTGATGATTTGAAGACAAATAAATAGCAGTACGCTATTGCCATAATGGCGGCATTTGTACAGGATGCCGTCGTTATGGCAAAGTATACAGCTACTATGATTTCTTCGGTTTTCTACGTGCCCATCCCTCTTCACTAAAGTCAGGCTCTGTATCTTTGAAGAATGCTTGCCAGTCATCTTTCTTTTTCGGTCCGCGGGCCTCCGAATATCCTCGTTCTGCACGGCTTGGCTTTTCCTTCTTGCCGGATTTTGAACTTTTGGCAGAAGCATTCTTAGATTTTCTGTCCTTATTCTCATTGCGTGAAGCGCGTTCATCACTTTTATTATTGAATCGTTTACCGCCTTTGCGTTCGCCCGAACCGTTCTCACTCTCTTTGCCCCCTTCTTCGTTGGATACTTCAACAACAACTTTACGACCATTCCATTTGGTGCGATTTAGCGCTTTAATAACACTTACCATTTCTTTCTCCGGTACTTCAAAGAAGGAGAAATTCTGCATCATATCAATGCGTCCAAGCTCAATACGTCCGCGTGTATTACTGTTCAGTAGTCCGATAAGGTCGGTTGGGAAAAAGCTATCCGTTTTTCCCAAATTGATAAACAGACGGTTGAAGCCTGGAGCAGCTTTCCGACTTCTTTTCTCAAAAGCTCCCTCTTTTCTATTCCCTTTTCCGCTACGTTCACCACGGCTTTCAAGGGTCGGTTGTTCAATTTCCGGGCGATTACGGTAATATTCAGCGAAACGGTTGAACTCATGCGAAACCATACGTTTAATCAAGTCTTCCTTGCTTAACCATTCCAGTTTGCGGTAAATGTCCGGCATGAACTCGGCAATCTCTTCCTCATTGACTTTCACCTTTTCAAGTTCGTCAATCACTTTCAGCAACTGCTTCTGACAGATTCCGGCTGCCGTCGGCATTTCGCCCGGAATGAATTTTTTGCCGATAATGCGCTCTATCTCGCGCATCTTTCCTTTCTCGCGAAGGTTGATGATAGCGATAGAAGTACCAGTCTTTCCGGCACGTCCCGTACGACCGCTACGGTGGGTATAACTTTCCGTGTCATCCGGCAATCCGTAATTGATGACATGAGTCAGGTCGTCCACGTCCAGACCACGGGCAGCTACGTCCGTAGCGACAAGCAGTTGCAAGTTGCGGATACGGAATTTCTGCATTACAGCATCGCGTTGCGCCTGCGAAAGTTCACCGTGCAGTGAATCGGCGTTATAACCCTCCTGCATCAGTTTGTCTGCAATCTCTTGAGTTTCCTTACGTGTGCGGCAGAAGATGATACCGTAGATCTGCGGATAATAGTCAACGATGCGTTTCAGCGCTTCGTATTTATCTTTGGCATGCACCGTATAAACGACGTGTTTCACATTACTGGTACTTTCGTTTTTGCGGCCGATTGTGATTTCCTTTGCATTCCGGAGATAATTTTTTGAAATACGTGCGATTTCCGGGCTCATGGTTGCCGAAAAAAGTAATGTATTACGTTCCTTGGGTACATCGGCAAGAATAGCATTGATACTTTCCGTAAATCCCATATTCAACATCTCGTCCGCTTCATCCATTACCACATTGCGGATAGTCGATAAGGATACAGTTTTACGCTCCATCAGGTCTAATAGACGTCCGGGGGTAGCAACAATGATATGTACACCCCGTTTTAGGCTGCGTATCTGGCTATCGATGGAAGAACCGCCATATACAGGCAGCACTTTCAATCCGTCAATATATTTGGAGTAATCGTTCAGATCTCCTGCTATCTGGAGGCAAAGCTCACGGGTAGGGCAGAGGATAAGCGATTGTGGAATTCTGTTCTTTACGTCAATCTGTTGGAGTAAGGGTAAACCGAATGCGGCTGTTTTACCTGTTCCTGTCTGTGCAAGAGCTACTACATCATTATTTTCTCCTAAAAGGTACGGAATCACTTCTTCTTGTACCGGCATGGGATTCTCGTATCCCATTTCTTCAATTGCTCTACGTATCTCCGGAGAAACGCCAAGCTCTTCAAATGTCTTCATTAAATCTCTGTATATCTTTTATTTCGGCTGCAAAGATAGTCAATTTATTAACAATATGCTGCGTAACTGCCTTATTTCTTCTGTTGAAAGTCCGATTCCTTTCTCCAAATAGCCCTGTATGCTTCCATATTCTGACTCGATTTGGTCTTTGGCGGCATTCAGAAAGTCTTCTTTAGCCGAGTAAATGGTGGTAATTGCTTCCTGTGAATTTGCCGGTAACTCGTAGGCGTATTTTGAAGCTTTGGGAATGTTGAAATAATCATTACTTAAACGATAATCGGACATAATCACGTCTTCATTGACCCCTAATGCGGCAAGCAGCAAGGCTGATACTACCCCTGTCCGTCCTTTTCCGGATGTACAATGAATCACAGCCGGATAACAGTCCGGATTGAGAAGTATGTCGAACACTTCTCTGAACTCTTTTTGGTAATTTGCTACTAATTTCCGGTTCATACGTTCTACCAACCGGTAAATCGTGTCGCTTTTTATTTTCTCTTTCCGGATTCCTTGCAGGATACTTTCCATATTTCCTGTCGGGATGGGGATATGGACTATTCTAAATTCCTTATCATCCAGTTGCGGGTAATTGTGGAGTTCTTCTTCGGAACGGAGATCTATGATAGTGCGTATACCCATATTTTTGAGTTCACGGCGCGAACCGGGAGAAATGCTGTCTATCTGTGCAGAACGATAGAGCATCCCCCAACTGATCATTTTCCCTGTATCGGTAGATTTATATCCTCCCAGATCGCGAAAGTTCTGTACGCCGGGAATATTGACATTGCGGGTAGCTACTCTGACCCGGTATTTGTTGTTGAATACCATCATATAGTAATAGCGTTGGGAAGGATCTTCGGTGATGATTGTCATTTTCCCGTCGGAGATATTACTCATTGCCACAGGAGATTCTTCAGGAATCAATGTGGGGGATGTGGAAGCATAGACTTGTACCTGTCCTTTCAGCAAGGGGGCTGTTTCCCATTTGATGACACTGTTTCCTACGTTATTTTCTTCACATACCACTGATATGGCCGGTGAGGTGCCGGAACAGGAGGAAAGCCCCAGTAGAATGGTAAGCCAACTTAACAGGTTCTTGTACATAGTTTTTTTGTCTGAGTAAATCATATACGCAAAGTTAGGAATTATTGGCAGATGTGGTAATTCCTTTGCGATAATTAGTCAATGTTAATAGTAATTTACGTGTTGAAAAAGGGCACTCTTTCATAACGAAAAAGTGCCCTAAATTGAATGGCCATTTTATAATTTATTTTACTGTATGCTGTTCAATAGATCTATTTTCCCTTCGTTGATTAACTTTAAAATGAGTTCACCAAATAGCGTGTTTTGCCATGCAAACCAGGCGCGTGTGAAGTTTTTAGGGTCATCTTTATGGAAAGATTCGTGCATGAATCCTGTTCCTGCGTCTGTATCTATCAGCATTTTTATGCAAGACTTAATCTCCTGATCGTCCTGACTGGTGAATGCCTTCATCATGATACTCATAGGCCATACCATATCATAACCGATGTGAGGTCCTCCAATACCTTCTCCTGCCTTTCCTTTGAAGAAGTAGGGGTTGTCTTTGCTCCATACAAAACGACGTGTGTTTTGATAAATAGGATCGTTAATGTCTACATCCCCTAGATAAGGCATTGCCAGCAGACTTGGTACGTTGGCGTCGTCCATTAAGAGATGATTTCCGAATCCGTCTACTTCGAAAGCATAGATTGTACCATATTTAGGATGATTGTAAGTTGCATATTTTTTTAATGCAGCTTCCACTTCTAATGCCAAATCTGTGCATTGTTTCGCCAGACTGGTGTTTTTGTTTACAACATTCAGAATTTCCGCAGCTTTCTTTAGAGAAGAAACAGCGAAGAAATTAGACGGTACGAGGAACTGTAAAGTTGTCGCATCGTCAGACGGACGGAAGGCTGAAACAATGAGTCCGACAGGATTCACAGGAGCACCTAAACCGTTGTTGTTTAATGTATCGAGTGCACGCTCCGTTTTGCGTTGAAATTTATAAGGTCCTACTCCCTCTTTGCGCTGTTGTTCCTTGAAAGTTGTCAGTATGTTGGTGATAGCCTGTATCCATTCATTATCAAAGATGCTTGCATCACCGGTTTCTTTCCAATATTGATAGGCCAGACGTAGTGGGTAACATAGAGAATCTATTTCCCATTTACGTTCGTGCAGTTCCGGTTTCATGTCGGTCAGGTCGGACATCCAATCTCCTCCCACAGCCCCGTCATTGAAAGCATTGGCGTATGGATCGATATTTATACATTTAAATTGTCTGCGTATCACTCCTTCGAGCATTTTCTTCAATTCGGGGTCTTTATTCGCTAATTGTATATAAGGCCAAACCTGTGCTCCGGAGTCGCGTAACCACATGGCATGGATATCTCCTGTGTAGACGAAAGTATCAGGCTTACCGTCTGTTGTACGGTAATGAACTGTTGTCTCAAGAGTATTTGGAAAACAATTCTCGAACATCCATGCCAATTTTTGATTAGTAAGTAGCTTTTTCACCCTGGTGATTTCCGCTTCCACGGCTTTTGATGTAAAAAGCCGCTTGTTTACGGGTGGACGATTACTTTTATAAGCGGCAATTTCAACAGCTTGATTAACCACATTGGTATGATCCTTAGCCAGAATAAGTTCTGTAGCTTTAGCAGGACCTCCCATTAATAGGGTGGTCGTGATGATACATATTCCGATATTTCTTTTCTTCATATCTCTATTGTTTTTAAGAGGGTTATTAAAAGTGATTATTATAAATCGATTCCGCCTAGTCTTCCATACATTTCTATGAAAGCAGCTTGTGTCAAGAGCCATTTTTTCTCGTTTTTATCTGTACCGCTCCAATCTGTCTGGAACAAGCCCCGTTCATCTCTGGCATGATGCCATGCGTAATCAAGACTTTTTTGGAAATCAGTTAGATAAGTCTTGTTATGGTCTATTTGATAAAGTTCAATAAAGCCTCTAAGCATAACGGCTGTGAACCAGATATTTCCTTTTTTCAGTAATCGGAATATTTGTCCGTCTGGGGAGATGAAATGGGTGAAGAAGTGCTTGTGGCACGCTTCTGCTATATTTTGTGCGTCTTTCAGATAACTTTTCTGTTTGGTAATTTGATAAAGTAGGGCAGCTGCTTGCATCATTTGCCCACTGTTGTAGGCAAATTTGGCACGACCGATTTTCTTGTTGAGTGAGATGTTGTCAAAGTATAAATGATCTTTTGGATCTTCCAGATTCTTTTTAGTCCATTCGTATAACTCTTTTCCTTCTTTTAAATAGGCATCATCTTGAGTAGCTTGAAATAGCTTGAGAGCAAATACGGCTCCCGGTGCATTAGAACAAGTATTTTTAGATTCCTTCTTTTGTTCGCACCAGTAGATTCCTCCGCCGAGTACGTCATCTTTACCACTAAGGATAAACTTCCATATTAGTTTAGCTTTCTCCAGATAAGCTTGTTTTCCTGTCATACGATAAGAATCGGTAAAATCGATACCTAACCAGACGTTGTCATCATAAAAACGATCGGAGAGAGGTTGACTGCTGATATAAGATGAGTAAGCGAATGGTTCTCTTCGTGTGTCGAAATATTCTTCCAATCCTGGTAGTACTTTGTTTTCCAGAAGCTTTTTATATTTCTTATTTCCAGTGCTCTCCAGTAATGCATTTACTGCAGAGAATGTGCCTGAATACGGCCAAAGATAGGAATATTCATTGCGCCTTTTGGCTTGTTCTTCTGATGCCAGATAAGTTGCCTTACTGTCTTGGTCAAAAGGATAATTCTCACGTAACAGACAAGTGTTGGGTGCTGCATAGTTTTGGTAAAGAACATCCAAAGTTTGCTGTGCTTTTTCTATGTTAGGATTTGCGTTTGCAATGGTGAAAGCACAAATAACATTAAGTAATAGGCCGTTCATAATTTTTTATTTAAGTGGTGTTTATATAAATAGTAATTTGAATTAGTTCGCAGGTTTTATTGTGACCCTACAAAAATACTTTATTTCGGTTACTTTTAAAATGGGGAGTGAGCAGATTGTAAATGATTGTTTAGGGTATGTTGTTGATAATCAGGGAACATTTGGTCAGGGAGTCTCTGATAAATGTAAATGATGCTGTATGATTAATACACTGTTATTTCCGGATTTGTTGTCCGATTCGAGCTACTTTTTCTTCAAATTCATTCCGGTCTCCATTTGCTTTGATCCTCATTTTTGAGCGGTAATTATAGATGGTCGATAATGAGTACTGTAAGAAATGAGCTATTTTCACACTGTCTGTAATTCCCAATCGGATAAGTGCGAAGATCCGCAACTCGGGTGTTAAGAGTTTACCGGGTCCTGGAATGATTACATTTTCCGGTAAAAGCAATGCGTTAAAATCTTCGACGAAATTCGGAAAGAGATTTAGGATTGCTTTGTCGAAGTTATTATAAAATTCAGCCAGATCTTCTTCTGTATTGAGAGAGGAGTGGAGGAAAGAGGTTACTTTCTTTATATCTTCACTTTTGGCTATTTTGAGTGCTCTTTTCTTAAAATTGGCAATTTTACTGATATAACTGGTATATTGTTCCATATACAGCCCTACATATTCTTCTTTGATTTTATTGTTATCTGCCAATATTGAGTTCATTTGTTGTATTTCGTAAAGATGATACGACAAACTCTCATTAGCTTGTTCCACTTTACCTTTTTGTTTTTTCAGTTGTACGGACAGGATGAATAGCAGAATGCAGACAATGCATAATGCAATGAGCAATGCCGTTATGATGATAAATTTATGTTTCTCCTTTTCTTGAAATGCCTTATCTATGAAAAGGTACATATCTGAGGCTTCGATGGTGTTAATTCTCGCATTACATAGGATAGCGTCCTCCATTGCATTTTTCATATATTTAGATGCCCGGTCTATGTCCCCACTCTCAAAGATCAGCTTGGCTAATATTTTTAAAGAGAGGTTTTCTCTAGCTCCATTTAATACATCAGAAATGGCGGATATTGCGAAATACTTAATCGTATTCTCACGATCATTTTTACCTTGATAGGCAGATGCCAGAGAATATGCTATGATTCCGGCATTTCTTGAATAGGGTGTATAACTTTGATAAGTGCTGTCCAGTATATGAATAGCATCATCATACTTTTTATGGAAAAGAAGAGTTGGCGCGGTCATAAAAGCTCGTACATTCGTTGGGATTTCTTTGCATTGGAGCAGCGAATCGCGATAGATTTGTGCTATCAGATCATTTTCTTGTGAATCGTCCTCGTTGGAAGCAAAAGCTTTCTGGTGATTGTAGATCGTGACCTGTCCAAGAAAATATTCGGCTTTGAGTCTAGGAGATAGTTGCTCTTGTTGCATCGAATTGGTAATCGCCAGAGCTTCTTTGAAAAAGCCCATCGAAGATAATATTCTTGAATAATCCAGTTTAGCTTCAATTAAAAGTTCTTTGTCATTACTTTCTTGAGCGAACCTGTTCATGTGGATGGCATAGGCTAAAGCGGAATCTTTTTGGAAAGATGAATACTCAAAACAAAGAGACTGTGCTATCCCAACTTTCTTTCGAATATCCTTGGATTGGCTTAATATTATTTTCAGGCTGTCTATCTGTCTTTGCTTTTGTTGGGTATAACTAGCTTTGTTTTGTAGAGATTTATCTAATACTTTTAACAATGTTTTTACTTCATCGTTTGCTTTTGCTGGTAAACTGATGAAGATAAAGATTATCAATAGAGGTAAAATAAATCTTTTCATATCTTAAGTAAGATTGCTTATTGAATATGGTTGTTTGCAAAGATAAGGAAATCCATATTAGGTTAAGGTTGACAGATTAACTTAATATGGATTTTATGAAAAGCAGGATTTCGCCGGATGAACTACTTATATCCAAATCCTTATTTGTAATATCATTTGTATCTTCTTGCAAACTCCACCGAAACCGAATTGCTGAAACTTTGGCAAACCTCAGCGGCAAAGTCTTTTCCGCACTGAATGATTTTATCCCAGACTCCTTCGTTGAGATTATTCAGATCGCGGTAACGGACATCATATTTAAGCAGTCCGTAGATCAGGCCTGCGTTAAAGTTATCACCGGCTCCGATGGTGCTGACGGCTTCCAACGGCTCTATCGGATATTCTTTGCTGACCAGGTTGGTACGCAAAGATACTTTGTCGCCACCGGCGGTGCAGACAAAACGGGGACAGTAGAACTTTATCTTATCTTTGTATATCTTGTCTACGTCCTGCATATTATACATGTAGAGGAAGTCCTCCAAAGAACCGCGCACAATATCTGCATATTCCAGATTCTCGATGATGGTAGGGGCCAGTTTCATCGCTTCATTCTTGTGTGAAGAACGGAAGTTCGGATCATAGTAGATAATGGCTCTCTTCTCACGCGCCTGATCCAATAATTCGAGAATCTTATCCCGCAATACCGGATTCAAGGCATAGTATGAGCCTACCATGACAATATCATCCTCCTCCAATTTGGGAAACAGTACATCCAGACGTTGCTTCGGATAGTCCTTGTAAAAGATATATTCAGCGTCACTTTGCTCATTGAGGAAAGCGAGCGATACAGGTGATTTGCCATCGGGAAATACATTCACATGATTGGTTGGGATGTTGTTTTCATGCATGAATTGCAGGATGATATTCCCTACACGGTCATTGCCGGTCTCACTGATGAAACCGACGTTGACTCCCATCCTTCCTAAGGACACGATGCCGTTGAACACGGAGCCTCCCGGCACGGCTGCGGAAGGCTGTTCTCCTCGAAAGATGATATCGAGGATGGTCTCTCCGATACCGATTACTTTTCGCATAGTGACCTTGATTTTTCTCCCAGATAACCGCCGTGGTGGCGTTTCGAATATTCTTCTATGGTGAATTGGGTCTTTTTCATGGTCTGTACCACTAAGATATCGCCGATGACGGTCATCGCGGTTGTCGAGGTGGTAGGAGTCATTCCTAATGTACAGACTTCAGCCGGTTTTCCGGTGCTCAGGCAGACATCCGATTCTTGTGCCAACGGACTGTCCGGATTTCCGGTGATTACGATGAACTTCAAGTCCGGATCGAGGTTATGTGCCAACCGGGTCAGTTCGACAATCTCACGTGTCTTGCCGGAATTGGAGATTAATAAAAGCAAGTCGTTCTTCTGCAAGATTCCCAAGTCGCCGTGTTGCGCTTCGCTGGGGTGCAGGAAAACGGACGGAATACCGGTGGAACAGAAAGTAGTAGCAATGTTCATCGCAATTTGTCCGGCCTTTCCCATGCCGGAAGTAACCAGTTTCCCGTTTTTCTGATGTACTTGCTCTACAATCAGTTGTATAGCTTTCTCGTATGCGTCTGTTACAGGGATGTTGAGCACGGCTTGTGCTTCCTGTTGCAATAGTTGTTTGATGGAGTCTATCATATAATCAGTTTATTTTTTCTTTTAATTCTTCCGGCGTGTTTGCTATTTCGTAATAGGTGGAGAAAGGCTGCCGGGCAAATCCTTTATCCTCTAATGCCTTGAGTGTTTTCAACAGTTCGTCATAGAAACCGTATTCGTTGTAGAAGATGACTTTTTTCCGGTGGTATCCGATGGAAGCGGCAGCCATTACATGGAATATCTCGTCCAATGTGCCTATGCCTCCCGGCAATGCTACCAGGATATCCGATTTCTCTGTCATGATATCTTTCCGCTCACTAAGGTTGTGGGTATGGATCACTTCATCAAGGAACGTGCAGACACGTCCTTTCTCTTCCAGTTTGGTAGGAACTACACCGATTACTTTACCGCCGTTTTCCTTCACGGCACGCGCTACGCATTCCATAAGTCCGAGATCGGCTCCTCCATAAATCAACGTTTTACCTGTTTTACCCATCCACTCACCGATTTGGCGGGCACTTTCAAAGTACATTTTGTCAATGTTTGCGGCGGCAGAACAGAATATTCCTATCTTTTCCATATACGTTGTTACTGTTATAGTCCACAAATATCTGCAATTTTCTATAAACAGCAATAAGTTTTATTGTATTTTTGCGGCATAATTCAATAAGGAAGTAGAAAACAATGCATTATAACGAATATACACTACCGAATGGTCTTCGTATTATCCATGAACCGACTCTCTCGAAAGTAGCTTATTGTGGTTTTGCCATCGACGCCGGAACACGAGACGAGGCGGAGCACGAACAGGGGATGGCTCATTTTGTGGAGCATCTCATCTTTAAGGGGACGGAGAAGCGGAAAGCCTGGCATATCCTTAACCGGATGGAGAATGTAGGCGGTGACTTGAATGCCTACACCAATAAAGAAGAAACGGTAGTCTATTCCGCTTTCCTGACCGAACATCTGGAACGGGCGCTCGAATTGCTAGGGGATATTGTGTTTCATTCCACTTTTCCCCAACACGAGATTGAGAAGGAAACGGAGGTTATCATTGATGAAATCCAATCATACGAAGACACTCCGTCGGAATTGATATTCGATGATTTCGAGGATATGATTTTCCGTAACCACCCGTTGGGGAGGAACATCCTGGGTAAGCCGGAACTGTTGCGTAGCTTTCGCACCGAAGATGTCCTTTCGTTTACGTGCCGGTTCTATCAGCCGGGAAATATGGTATTCTTCGTTCAAGGGCAATATGACTTCAGAAGAATAATCCGTCTGGCGGAGAAGTATCTGTCGGATGTCCCTGCCGGAGAGGTAAACAGCCGACGTGTGCCTCCTCCGCTTTATGCTCCCGAGCATTTGATGGTCGCTAAGGATACGCATCAGGCTCATGTGATGATTGGCAGTCGTGGATACAATGCGTATGACGATAAGCGTACGGCGCTTTATTTGCTGAACAATATTCTTGGCGGTCCCGGTATGAACAGCAAGCTGAATGTATCTCTGCGCGAACGTAGGGGACTGGTATATAATGTCGAGTCCAATCTGACTTCTTACACCGATACGGGAGCTTTCTGTATCTACTTCGGCACTGATGTTGAAGATATGGATACCTGTTTGAAACTGACTTATAAGGAGTTGAAGCGGATGCGGGATACGAAGATGACTTCGTCCCAGTTGGCGGCGGCCAAGAAGCAACTGATAGGGCAAATAGGAGTGGCTTCGGACAATTTTGAAAATAATGCTTTGGGAATGGCGAAAACCTATTTGCATTATCACAAATACGAGTCGTCCGAGCTTGTCTTTAAACGCATAGAAGCTTTGACGGCGGAACAGTTGTTGGAGGTGTCCAATGAAATGTTTGCAGAGGAATATTTGTCCACGTTGATTTACAAATAATTAGTAGGCGGTCTTGCTTTTCGCTGATTAAATTCGTATCTTTACAGATTTTATTCTTTTCTCTAAAGAGATGTCACTCTATAAGGTGCCGTTTGTCACCCTATAAAGTGCCTTTTGTCCCTTTGTAAGGTGCCGATGGTCACCTTGCAAGGTGACGACTTCCCGGCTACATAAAACCGCACTGTTTTCTGCACTGAACATTCTTATTCTCTGCACTGAAGAGTCCTAAACATAGTAAGAAAAGAATTATGGCTTATTACAATTTGAAGAAAAAACCGTCCCTTACCACGAAAGAGGGTGAGAAGGAAACAATGTATGCCGACATTGTGTATAGCGGAACGATTACGGCAGAGCGTCTTATCCGGACAGTGGCCCAGAGAACCGGTTTCAAGGAGGGGATGATAGAAGGAATCCTTTCCGAGTTGCAGAACGAGACGTTGGAGTACCTGGGTGAAGGATACCGCGTCGAATTGGGAGAATTCGGTTTCTTTTCAGCCAAAGTAAAGTCCCGCCTAGTGGAGAACAAGAATGACTTGCGTTCAAATTCAGTTTCCTTTGATGGAGTGAATTTCCGTGCATCCAAGTCTTTCCGTACCGGTATCAGGGGAGATTTGGAACGTAGGAGATGTATCGGTTTCCGTACTTCGAAAGAGTGGAACAGGGAGCAACTGGAACAAATTGTATTGCAGCATATCCGGAAGCATGGGTTCATCACAAGGACTACTTATACTGAACTCACAGGTCGCTTGAAGAACTCCGCGCTTGCCGACCTCAAATCTTTTACGGCCGAAGGGATTATCAAGAGAGTGGGACATGGCAATCAGATGCATTTTATTGTGCCGCTCGTTGACGATCTGTAGCTTGTGTGCGTATTTGCGGAACGGATGAAGAGTGATTCTAATTAAAAAAGAGGGATGCTACTTGTTTTCGTCTGTATAATTCGTATTTTTGTAGCAGATCAGGTACGTGTGTGATAACAATCTAAAAACAGAAGCAGTATGTTGGTAACGGGTAGAAAACTCCCCATCGGGATTCAGGCTTTCGAGGATATTCGCAATGACGGGTATCTGTATGTGGACAAAACGGCATTGATGTGGACTATAGCGAACATTGGCAAGCCTTTCTTTTTAAGTCGTCCGCGCCGGTTCGGAAAAAGTCTGTTGATATCTACGTTCGAAGCCTACTTCAAGGGGAGACGTGAGCTTTTTACGGGGTTTGCTGTGGAAGAGTTGAAGAAGAAGTGGGAAGAGCATCCAGTGCTTCATCTTGACTTGAATGCCCGTAAGTACACCACTCCGGCGGATTTGGATGCTATTTTAAATCAGCACTTAGAACGATGGGAAGCGGTGTATGGAGAAGAAAAGCGTGACCGTGCTTCGGAAGAACGTTTTGCTTATGTCATCCGTCGTGCTTCCGAACAGACGGGCAAGGGTGTTGTGGTATTGGTGGATGAGTATGATAAGCCATTGTTGCAGGCCATTCAGAATGAACCTCTTCTTGAGTCTTATCGTTCTACCTTAAAGGCTTTTTACGGGGTATTGAAGAGTGCGGACCGTTACCTCCGTTTTGCGTTTCTGACCGGTGTCACAAAGTTTTCTCAAGTTAGTGTGTTCAGTGACTTGAATCAGTTGAATAGCCAGACTGAACGTCATTATCAAGTCATCATATATTTAATATTCAAGCTGATGGGGCAGTTCACCCAAGCGGAGGTCCATAGCTCACGGGGTCGTGCAGATGCTGTTGTAAAGACTCCTAAGTTTGTTTATGTATTCGAGTTTAAGTTGAAAGGAACTGCCGGACAGACACTGCAACAGATTGAAGAGAAAGGCTATACGCTTCCTTATGCGGCGGAGGGTCGGCAAGTGATAAAAGTCGGTGTGGAGTTCAGTGCGGAAAAGCGGAATGTGGAGCGCTGGATGGTGGAAGAAGAAAAATAACTGAATAACTAACTTTTGTATTTTAAAGCTTGATACTCCAATGAAAAAGAATAGTCTGTTATTCCTTGTATTTCTTTCTTTGCCGTTATATACTTGGGCCGATAAGACTTTAGATTCACTCTTGAACGTGCTTGACCGGACGATTCAAGAGCATGAGACATACGTTGCCCAACGTGAGTTGCGTATCGGACATCTTAAGTTATTGGTAAATGGAATAGAGGTCAAGTCAGCGGAACATTACAACTTGAATAATCAGATATACAAAGAATACAGAGCTTTTATCTGCGATTCCGCCATTCATTATTTGAATGAGAATATACGGATTGCAGAGTATCTGCATGATACAGACCGGAAGATAGAAAGCAAGCTGCAGCTCTCATTACTACTATCTTCGACGGGGATGTATACAGAGTCTATCGACGTTTTGGAGTCGGTAGACCGTCAGGAGGTAGCCGCTCGCTTAATCCCGGATTATTACACTTGTTTCGATCATGTGTATGGAGAATTGAGCGTTTATACACAGGATAAAGCCCTTTCGGGACATTATTGGAGTATCTCGCAGGCATATAGGGATTCTTTGTACGCCATATTGCCGCCTGCATCGGAAGAACGTCTGTTGATGCGTGAAGCGTTGCTTCGTGACCAACATCAATATGAGGAAGCCTTGAAAATAAATGACCTCCGATTGGCGGAGATGGAGCCGTATACACCTCAATATGCGATGGCCACTTATCATCGTTCCCTCATCTACAAGTACAGTGGGGATCATCTAGGGGAGGAGAAGAATCTCTGCATCTCCGCTATTTCAGATATCCGTTCGGCTATTAAAGATCATGCGTCGCTGTGGATGCTTGCCCAACTTCTTTATGAGGACGGAGATATGGAGCGTGCCTATCAGTATATGCGTTTCTCATGGAATGCGACCAAGTTCTACAATGCCCGTTTGCGTAGCTGGCAAAGTGCTGATGTACTTTCACTGATTGACAAGACTTATCAGGCAATGATTGAAAAGCAGAATGGTCGTCTCCAGCAATATCTGTTGCTTATCACTACATTGCTGGTACTGTTGATAGTGGCTTTGGGCTATATCTATCGTCAGATGAAGAAACTTGCGGATGCACGAAACCATCTTCAACAGGCTAACGAGCAGTTAAACGGACTGAATGAGGAGTTGAGGCAGATGAACAGTTGCCTGTCCTCCACCAACATAGAACTTTCAGAGTCCAATCAGATTAAGGAGGAATATATCGCGCGGTTTATCAAGCTGTGCTCCACCTATATTAACCGTTTGGATGCTTATCGGCGTATGGTGAATAAGAAAGTATCCGCCGGACAGATAGCGGAACTTTTAAAGATAACCCGTTCGCAGGATGCTCTTGACGAAGAGTTGGAAGAGTTGTATGCCAACTTCGATACAGCCTTTCTACATCTGTTCCCCGATTTCGTGAAGAAGTTTAATGACCTGCTGCAGGATAATGAACGGATTGTATTGAAGAAAGACGAACTGTTGAATACCGAATTACGTATTTTCGCTTTGATACGTCTAGGCATTGAAGACAGTTCACAGATCGCCGAGTTCCTTCGTTATTCGGTGAACACAATCTATAATTACCGTGCAAAAGTGAAGAACAAAACTCGTGGCTCGAGAGAGGATTTTGAGGATTTAGTACGAAAAATCCGCTAATCAAGGTTGTAAACTATCCACTTTTTTAGACTGAAGAAAAGAGAGTAAGCTTTTGGAAATGAATTGTTTGCCTTTTAATGGTATCCACTTATTGTCCCCTCCTTATGAATTCGTTCTCATTTCTTTATAATTTTGACCTGTGCTTCGGAAGCAATGAGAGAAACTCCATTGCGGACGGACGTTTATTATTAACTTTAAAATTAGTACGCATGAAAAAGAACAGGCGAAAAATCCTTTCGGGGAGTCGCAAGATTCTCTTTGCTATTCTGGCAATGTTTCTATCATTGAGTGCATCCGCACAACAAATTACTGCCTCCGGTCAGGTGCTGGATGCGCAGAACGAACCGCTTATCGGTGTTAGTGTACAGGAAAAAGGAACGACTAACGGTGCGATTACCGATCTGGACGGTAACTTTTCATTAAATGTTCAACAAAATGCCATTCTGGTATTCTCTTATGTGGGCTATAAGTCGCAGGAGATGAAGGCTACCCGTCAAATGAAGGTCACACTTCAGGAAGATAATGAAGTGCTCGATGAAGTGGTGGTAATCGGTTATGGCTCGGTGAAACGGAAAGATGTGACGACAGCCATTTCTTCCGTATCCACCAAAGATCTGGATATGCGTCCCATTGTATCTGCCGGACAGGCCATTCAGGGTAAGGCGGCAGGTGTATCGGTCATCCAGCCCAATGGTACGCCGGGAGGCGAGATGTCTATCCGTGTGCGTGGTACTACTTCAATGAATGGAAGTAACGATCCGCTATATGTAGTAGACGGAGTGCCGGTAGACAATATCAAGTTCCTTTCTCCGAATGATATTGAGAGTATGCAGATCTTGAAAGATGCTTCTTCCGCATCTATATACGGTTCGCGTGCCGCTAACGGTGTGATTCTTATTACGACAAAAGCAGGTGCGACGGGAAATGCGAAAGTTTCTCTGACTGCCCAGTTCGGACTGAATAAAGTGGCCGATAAAGTGGAGTCCTTGAATGCATCACAGTACAAAGAATTGCAGGACGAGATCGGACTGGTGTCTCTGCCTGACGGATTGCCCGACCGCACCGATTGGTTTGACGAGACATACCAGACAGGGAAGACCCAGAATTATCAGATTGCTGTATCCAATGGCAACGAGAAGATGAAATACTATCTTTCTGCCGGATATCTGAATGAACAAGGTGTGTTGGATATCTCTTACTACAAACGTTATAACTTCCGTGTGAATCTCGAAAATCAGGTTCGTAAATGGTTGACTGTTAGTGCTAATATCTCTTATTCCGACTATACAAGCAATGGAGGAGGCGCTATGGGTACAGGAGCGAATCGGGGAGGTGTTATTCTGGCGGTTATCAATACTCCGACGTATGCTCCGGTTTGGGACGCTTTGAACCCGAACCAATATTATAATAATTTTTATGGAGTGGGCAATATCACCAATCCACTGGAGAATATGGCACGTGCAAAGAACAATAAAGATAAAGAAAATCGTTTATTGGCTTCCGGTAACGTGTTGCTGACGATTCTTCCTGAGTTGAAATTCAAATCGACACTTACTCTTGACCGCCGTAATGCTGTCAATACTACTTTCCTTGATCCTATTTCCACTACTTGGGGACGCAACCAATATGGAGAGGCTTCGGATAATCGGAACATGAATACGGTCCTGACATTTGATAATGTCTTGACTTATAATAAGAACTTCAAAAAGCATGGACTGGAAGTCATGGCCGGTTCGTCGTGGACGGATTCCGACTATTCAAACAGTTGGATTAACGGTTCTCATTATCGTGATGACCAGATCCAGACCTTGAATGCGGCCAATAAGATTTCTTGGGATAATACCGGAACAGGGGCTTCCCAATGGGGTATCATGTCATTCTTCGGACGTGTAGCCTATAATTTCGACAGTAAGTATCTGCTGACTGCCAATATCCGTGCTGATGGTTCCTCTAAACTGCATCCTGACCATCGCTGGGGGGTATTCCCATCATTTTCTGCCGCTTGGCGTATCTCTTCAGAAAAGTTTATGGAAGATCTGACTTGGATTGATGACTTGAAGCTGCGTGGAGGTTGGGGACAAACGGGTAACCAATCGGGTATCGGAGACTATGCTTATCTGCAACGTTATAACATCGGTCGTATCGAATGGTTTAAGAAAGGTGAGGAAGGGGATAAGACGGATTATGCCAATGCCGTACCGACCATCAGTCAGGCGAACTTACGTACATCCGATTTAACTTGGGAGACAACCACACAGACAAATATAGGTTTGGATTTGACAGTCTTGAATGGACGTTTGACGTTCAATGCGGACTACTACTATAAGAAAACAAAGAATATGCTGATGAATGTATCTCTGCCTGCCGGCGCTGCCGCAGCCACTTCGATAGCCAGAAACGAAGGTGAAATGGTGAACAAGGGTTTTGAATTTTCTATCAGTTCGAAGAACTTCCGTGGCGGAGCATTTACTTGGGATACGGATTTCAATATTTCTTTCAACCGGAATAAACTGACGAAGCTGGAACTGCAAAAAGTGTATTATGATGCGAAGACAGCGGATGTAGTCAATGATTATGTCGTACGTAATGAGCCGGGGCGTGCTTTGGGAGGTTTCTATGGCTATATTAGCGACGGTGTGGACCCGGAAACCGGTGAGCTGATGTATCGTGACTTGAATCATGATGGTAAGATCTCATCTTCCGACCGTACTTATATCGGTGACCCGAATCCGGATTTCACTTACGGTATGACCAACACATTCTCTTGGAAAGGTTTTAATCTGAGTATCTTTATACAAGGTTCGTACGGAAATGATGTTTATAACGCTTCACGTATCGAAACGGAAGGTATGTATGATGGTAAGAATCAGTCGACCCGCGTGCTGGGACGCTGGAGAATACCCGGACAGATAACGGATGTGCCGAAAGCCAATTTTAAACTGTTGAATTCTACTTATTTCGTGGAGGATGGCAGTTATCTGCGGTTGAAAGACGTCTCTTTGTCATACAACGTGAAAGGCAAACTCTTGAAGAAATGGGGAATCACCCGTCTGCAACCTTATTTTACAGCTACCAACCTGCTGACGTGGACCAGTTACTCCGGTATGGATCCGGAAGTGAACCAATGGGGTAATAGCGGTACGGTGCAGGGTATCGACTGGGGAACTTACCCGCATTGCAGATCATACGTGTTTGGTATTAATGTTGAATTCTAATGAAAGGAAAGATTATGAAACTAAGAACTATATTTTGTGGATTGACGTCCGGTCTGTTATTGGGGATTTCTTCCTGTTCACTGGATTATGAGCCATTAGACACCTATTCGGATGTGACAGAAGGAATAACGGATAACGGAACGAAGATTGTGTTCAAGGATAAGGCAGCTGTTGAAAGCCATCTGACTACGCTTTACAATCAGATGCGTGATCGTCAGGAACATTGGTATGTGGATTTGCTGCTGATTGCGGATTCTCATTCAGACAATGCCTATGCAGGTACTACGGGAGCGGAAGTTGTTCCGTTTGAAAATAATTCTATTGAAGGATCGAATTCTGTATTGGAGCGTGACTGGAACCGGTATTTGGAGGATATTGCCCGTGCCAATAAGCTGATTTGCAACATCGACCTGGTGAAAGATAATTCATTGACTGCCGACGAACGGGCACAGTATAAAGCGGAAGCGGAGATATTCCGTGCTATGATTATGTTTGATATGGTGCGTCTTTGGGGAGACTTTCCGGTGATTACAACTGTGGCGGATGATATTACTTCGGATAATATTGAAGATGTATATTCCCAGTATTTTCCTGAGCAAAATACGGAACTTGAAGCTTACCAACAGATTGAGAAAGATTTATTGGATGCTGTGAAGTATGCACCGGACAATACACTGAGCAATAAGACATTATTCACCAAATCGGTGGCACGTACATTATTAGCTAAAATTTATGCAGAAAAGCCGTTACGTGACTATACGAAGGTAATCCAATATTGTGATGAGGTGAAAGCGGATGGCTTCGATTTGGTAGAAGACTTCAGCGATTTGTTTGGCATGAACGATGCTAATACGGATGCGAAAGTACGTAATACAAAGGAAGCTATTCTTGAGGCACAGTTTACTCCCGGAGCGGGCAATTGGTGTTCGTGGATGTTCGGACGCGATTTGGTGAACTGGAATACCAACTTCACATGGGCGAAATGGGTAACTCCGTCACGTGACTTGATTAATGCTTTCAAGAAAGAAGGTGATGAGGTTCGTTTTAAAGAGTCGGTTGTTTATTATGACTGTTCGTGGAGCAATTATTATCCGTCGGATAATTATCCGTTCATGTATAAATGCCGTTCGGCCAATAGTAGTATTATAAAATATCGTTATGCTGATGTGTTGTTGCTGAAGGCAGAGGCATTGATAATGCAGGATACACCTGATTTGGAAGCGGCTGCCGGTATTATTGATGAAATACGGAAACGTGCCGGTTTGGGGAAACTTCCTTCATCTATCCGTGAAAACAAGAATTCCATGATTGACGCTTTGCTTAAAGAACGTCGGTTGGAGCTGGCTTTTGAAGGACAACGGTGGTTTGATTTAGTACGTCTGGACAAGGTAGAAGAAGTGATGAATGCTGTGTATGCGAAAGATTCAGGACGCAAGGCACAGGTTTATGCTTTCGATAAGAACTCCTATCGCTTGCCTATCCCGCAGTCAGTAATTGATGCGAATGATAAGATTCAACAGAATCCGGGTTATTAATATATTAGAAACTTAAGATTATGATAAACATGAGAAATATAGCATTGACTTTTTTAGGGTGCTTCACCATATTAGCTGCATGCAGCAACAGTGACGACGCAGAAAAACCGGTAGCACCTGTTCCAACCGGAGATGTGACGATTTATGCAACGACCAACAGCCTGACGCGTGATTTAACCCGTGATGCGGTTAACTTCAGCTCGAAGGATAACCTGGCACCTACTTCTATCACGCTGGATCCTACAGAACAATACCAAACAATGGATGGTTTCGGGGCAGCCATAACGGGAGCTACCTGCTTTAATCTTTTACAGATGCAGCCGACGGACCGCCATGATTTCCTGACCGAAACATTCTCTGATAATAGTGGTTTCGGGTTTAGTTATATTCGTATTTCGATTGGTTGTTCGGACTTTTCGTTGAGCGAATATACTTGTTGCGATACGAAAGGAATAGAGAACTTTGCTTTGCAGAGTGAAGAGAAAAACTATATCTTGCCGATTCTGAAAGAGATTCTGTCCATTAATCCTTCTATTAAGATTATTGCAGCCCCCTGGACTTGCCCTTTGTGGATGAAGGTAAAGAGTTTGGAAGATCTTACCCCGCTGACGACGTGGACAAGCGGACAGCTGAATCCTGCTTATTATCAAGACTATGCTACCTATTTCGTAAAATGGGTACAGGCATTTAAGGTCGAAGGTATTGATATTTATGCTGTGACTCCTCAAAATGAACCATTGAATCATGGCAATTCGGCTTCGATGTACATGAGTTGGGAAGAACAGAGAGACTTTGTGAAAACTGCACTCGGACCTCAGTTCAAGGCTGCGGGATTGGATACAAAGATTTATGCCTATGATCATAATTATGATTACAGCAATCTTGAGGCAGAGAAACAGTATCCGGTCAAGATTTACGGTGATAGCGATGCATCCCAGTATATAGCCGGTGCAGCATATCACAATTATGGCGGCGATCGTGAGGAACTGCTGGAAATCCATAAAGCTTATCCCGAGAAAGAACTACTGTTTACGGAAACTTCTATCGGTACATGGAATAGCGGACGTGACTTGTCAAAGCGATTGCTGGAAGATATGAAAGAAGTTGCATTGGGAACAGTGAACAATTGGTGTAAAGGGGTGATTGTATGGAATCTGATGCTTGATAATGACCGTGCTCCCAATCGTGAAGGTGGTTGCCAGACTTGCTATGGAGCGGTGGATATCAGCAATAGTGACTATAAGACAATCATTCGTAACTCACATTATTATATTATTGCCCATCTTTCAAGTGTAGTGAAACCGGGCGCAGTACGTATCGGTGCATCCGGCTATTCCGACAGCAATATTATGTATTCTGCTTTCGAGAATACGGATGGTACATACGCCTTTGTTTTGATGAATAACAATGAGAAGACAAAGAGGATAACTATCAGTGATGGTAAACGTCATTTTGCTTATGATGTTCCTGGCAAGTCTGTGACCTCTTACCGTTGGGCGAAGTTGAAATAAGAACCTTAAAAGTATAAAGACATGAATAAAAGTATCTATATAATATTGGCATTGGTAGGAATACTGGTCATGAATTCCTGTAGTGACGATGAATTCCTTTCGGGTAATCCGGATATGGAACTCGGAGCTGGGAAAGTAAGTGCGCTTTATGGCGATAGTCTCCCGTTCACCATTAAGGCTTCGGATGTGGATGTACCTCTTTCTACTTTGAAAGCGAAACTTTTTTATGGAGAGGAATTGGTGTCGGAAACTGTGATTCGCACCAAGACAAGTGGTAGCGATTATACGGGCAAAGTCTTTGTGCCTTATTATCCCAACGTGATTGATGGTAGGGCTACTTTGAAGTTTGTCCTTCAGAATATCCATTTCACTACTACGGAAATGGAGCGGGAGGTTGTTTTGTCCCGACCGGACTTCCCTTATGTCACTTTGGTTGACGAAATGGGTGAAGAATATCTGATGAAGAGGCAGTCTCTGTATAATTATAGTGTGATCGGTAGATTTCCTCAAGATATGAAGGCTTATTTTAAAACCCCGAAAGTCGGTGAAAACGGTAACGAACTGACTTTCGGATGGGATAATGAGAATCAGCTTTCGGAAGGGAAGAATGTGGATCCCATCACTTTCTCCGGTACGGAGGCAGAACCTTATGAGGTAACTTTCAATGTGCTTACATACGCAGTTTCTCCATTGGTCAATGTATTGTTTGACGGAGAGAAGATGATAGCACAGGATGCGAATACTTATCTGATACAGAAATCATTTACTCAGGGACAGTCCATAGTAGTTGTGGGTATAGATCTGGATGGCTGGTGGATTAATCCGGATTATTTTAGGAAAGAATCCAATGGCACATTGACTTTCTTACCGGTGAATGGCAAGTATCGTGTAGTAGCTAATATGAAGCAGAAATATTTTAGTGTGACCCGCATGAACGGTGATGAGGAGGCTACTCTTTCTGATGACGGACATGGTGCTATTTGGTTAATGGGTTGGGGAGTCGGCTCTCCTTCATTGGATAGCCAGTTTGGGTGGAATATCGGAAGCAACTATTGTATGCCGGAAATTTCATCAAAGAAATATCAGTTTACCGGAGTGGCAGGCCCTGAACATGGTTCATCAATAGGACAGCGTTTCCGTTTTGATTATATAAGTGCTAAGTTCTTCTTCCAGAATGGTTATGGAGGAGAATTTTCTCAGATAACATTGGCTTCCGGTACAGAAGCATTGTTGAAGTTGACAGATAGCAAAAATTTTGAACTTGCTAATGATGTAAAGCTGGAAGAGGGAGCGACCTATGTACTTACTGTTGATTTGACAGCCGGAAATGATAAGGCAGTAATTTCTTTCAAGAAGATTTCAGATGGAGAGGTGAAACCGCAACCGACACTAGTACAGACATTGTATTTTGATTTCGGTGGTAATGAAAGTGGAACTCGCGGGGAACCGACAGTCTCCCCGGATAATAATGGAAATTACTGGAATAATATTATTAATAATGATGGATTTTATGCAAAGAAGGGCTCTGTTTATACCAATTTTGTAAATTCAAGGAATGATCAGACAGGCTTTTCATTGACGTTGAATTCACGTTTTACGGCTAATAAAGCAGGTGGTTTGACGAATCCGGATAAAGACAAATTAGGTGATTTAGCAGTGATTACAGCCACCGGTGATTATTTCTTCTTAGAAAAGTTGGAAGATAATGGTAACTTTACTCTTTCGGGCTTGGATAAAAATAAAGGGTACAAATTTTATATGTTTGCTAGTCGAGACGCAACTCAGATTCGTACAGCACGCTACACGATAGCTGGTACAAACGAATGGGCAGGAGAATTACAGGCGGCCGGCACCGATTGTGGAGGTACTGGGAAGAATCATAATGTAGAGAATATCTGTGAATCGGATTGGGTGTATCCGGATGAAGAAGGAAAGATTTTGTTTACAGTCTCCCGTGCGACAGGTGATTATATCCCTTTGAATATCATGAAAATGGAAGAATGGTCCGGCATACGATAACTATATCATATATTAATCTGTAAAAAGAAGGAACATGAAAAAACATATACTTTTGGTTATGGCACTCTTTGGAGTGCTTACTGTTGGGTCTTGCAATGACGATGAGCCTGTTGTTTCTCCCATACCGGGGGAAGACGAAGAGGTAGTGATACCTGCGCCGGAGCCTATCAATCCTGTATTGGTACAAACCCTTTATTTTGATTTTGGTTCGGTAGGAGGGGAAAATAGAGGTTCTCAAACTGAAAGTCCGGATGAGAACGGACACTATTGGAATAACATTTATAATAATGATGGGATTTATGCTGCTGTTAACTCTGTATTTGAAGACTTTGTTAACTCGGAAGGTACTTCCGTAGGCTATAAACTGACGTTGAATACCCGTTTTTCTACTAATGGAGGTTCTGGCGGAGGTGGTTTGTTAACTCCTGACGCAGAGTTGTTGAAAGATTTTGCCGTATCTACAGCTACAGAAGATTATTTCTATATAGAGAGTGGGGAGAATGGCAATAACTTTACCATTTCCGGCTTGGATAAGGAGAAGGCATATAAGTTCTATGCGTTCGGTAGCCGAAGTGCCACAGAGAAACGTGTTGCTTATTATACGATGTCCGGGTTGAACAGTTATCAAGGTGAGTTGCAGATTGCCGGAACAAATTTAGGCGGAGAAGGGGTTAACCAGAATATTGCTAATATCTGCGAGTCCGGATTAGTCTATCCGGATGAAGAAGGCACCTTGACCTTTGCTGTTTCTCGTAGTACGGGAGCATATATGGCAATAAATGCTTTGAAGCTAGAAGAATATACCGATGTAAAACGTCCCCAAACATTTACTTCGTTGACAATAACCGGTAGTGCGGTAGAAGAAGGAGAAGTGCCTATGCACATGATTTCTCCGACAGACAAGGTAAGTAATAAGTTTGAAGCTTTTTTGTCACTTCAATCGGGTAAGTTTTCTTTCAAGGGGGTAACATCGGAGGGTGTATCTACTGATATTGGAAAGGGACATGAACCTGGTGTTGTGGCGATGAATAGTTACGGTATCTCGGCAGAGGTGACAGGTCCGGTATATATTGTAGTGGATATGTCAAAGAAGAGTTATACCATTACTCCGGTAGAAGAATGGAGTATTGTTGGGAGTGTTACGGAAGGAGGTTGGAATGCCGGAGCTGGTGTACCGCTTGCCTATCAAGGTAAAGGTGTATGGGGTGGACGGGTAAAACTGACCGGACTTGGTACGGCAAGTGACCGTGCCCGCTTCAACTTTATTATGAACAAAAGTTGGGATTATACAATGAAACGTATTTCTGATACTCCTAATGAAGTGGCTTTCTCCAATTCTGGCTATTCTTCCAGTGATATAAATTTGAATCATGGTACGTATAATATCACTTTAGATCTCCGTCGTTTCGCTTTCTATATTGATTGTGGTGAAGAAGGTATAGATCCTTTTAAGATTTCTGTAATGGGATCTTCTGTCGCTAACGGACAGGGGGCAGACAGTAATCATGGTTATGCCTATATGTTCGGTGAATTGCAGGACGAGCGTTTCAAGAATCAGGAGACCCGTCTGCCATGGTATACATCTGGTATTTCTATTGGTGGAAACAGTACATTGAATTTGTTGGCTCGTTACAATGATTTGTTGTATGACTGCGGCAAGTATGTTATCTTCGGACTTTCTTTGGGTAATGAGGGAATACATGGGGCTGCCGATCAGCAGGCTATCTATAATCAATTCAAAGACAATATGCAGACTTTGATTAGTAAAGCGCGTGAAGACGGTAAATATCCCGTGATGATGAATAATTATACTCGTGGAGATTTTGAGGAGAGCGATTATAGATATGTAAAACAGATGAATCTGCTGATTCATGAGTGGGATCTTCCTTCTGTCAATATGTTAGGTGCAATAGATAACGGTAGTGGTAAATGGGCAGACGGTTATCAGAATGGTACGGATCTTTATCATCCGAATACAGAAGGACACCGTGAATTCCTTTATGCTATGGTTCCTTCGTTGTTTGATGCAATAGAAGCTGGTAAGACTCTTCCTGCACGTGTCTCCGGAACTTCATATACTTTGGTGGGAAAGGTTTTGGAATTTACTCCGGAAGAAACAGTACATCCGTTTACAATCTCTTTTAAGGTGAAAGGTGCTACAGATGGAACGATTGCCACTTTTACAAATGGTGGCAATACTATGGGAACTTTGAAGATTCAGGAGGGAAAGGTAGTATATAACTCTCCATCGCAAGGTAAAATAGTAGGTGGAAATGTTACGGATAATCAATGGCATGTAGTATCTTTGACACATTATTATGCACAAGGACGTACATTGCTATACACCGATAAGAGTTTAGCAGGAGAATTGAACGAGAAACTGACTGTAGGTAAGTTTATTATCGGTGATAATAGTTCTACAGAGGGCAGAGAGTACAGTGAACTGTTCTTCTACCGTTCGGCAATGAATGAGGAAGAAATAAACAAACTTTGTGATGGAAGTATGTTGAAGTCCAGTTTGGAAATCTATGCTCCGTTGGATGGTTCGAAATCAACAATTGAGAATCTGGCTCAAAGTATGAATACTGTGGTAGTAAAGTCTGAATAAGAATAGAAATTATATGAATATGAAATTCAAAGCAATGTTGCTTGGCCTGTCCATAATGACCGCATTGCCTGTCTGTGCGCAGAAACCGGTATATTTGGATACAAACAAGCCAATCGAAGAGCGAGTGAAAGATGCGTTGAACCGGATGACTCTTGAAGAAAAGGTCAGGATGATTCATGCACAGTCTAAATTTAGTTCGGCAGGCGTACCCCGTCTCGGTATTCCGGAAGTATGGGCTACCGATGGGCCTCACGGTATCCGTCCGGAAGTATTATGGGATGAATGGAATCAGGCAGGATGGACAAACGATTCTTGTATTGCTTATCCCGCACTCACATGCCTTGCCGCGACATGGAATCCCGAAATGTCCTACCTTTATGGAAAAAGTATCGGTGAAGAAGCACGCTACCGGAAGAAAGACATTCTGTTAGGCCCCGGTGTGAATATTTATCGTACCCCTTTGAATGGACGTAATTTTGAATATATGGGCGAAGATCCTTATTTGTCTTCCATTATGGTAGTTCCTTACATCAAGGGGGTACAGGAAAACGGAGTGGCTGCCTGTGTGAAACATTATGCGTTGAATAATCAGGAGTTCAACCGGCATACAACTAATGTTGAAGTAAGCGACCGTGCTCTTTATGAGATATATCTGCCGGCCTTTAAAGCTGCTGTTCAGAAAGGGGGAACTTGGTCGATAATGGGTTCCTATAACCTTTATCAAGGACAACATGGTTGCCACAATAAACGTTTGCTCAAAGACATTCTTCGGGATGAATGGGGTTTCGACGGAGTAGTGGTGTCTGACTGGGGAGGTGTGCATCATACCGAACAGGCCATCTATAACGGTATGGATCTGGAGTTTGGTTCGTGGACAAACGGATTATCTGCCGGAACGAGAAACGCTTACGATAATTACTATTTGGCTTTCCCTTATCTGCGGTTGATAAAGGAAGGGAAAGTCGGTACAAAAGAGTTGGATGAAAAGGTAAGCAATGTCCTTCGTCTGATTTTCCGCACCTCAATGGATCCGAATAAACCGTTCGGTTCTTTAGGATCTCCCGAGCACGGACAAGCCGGACGAAAGATTGGCGAGGAGGGAATTGTTCTTTTGCAGAATAATAATAACGTGTTGCCTATCGATCTGAACAAAGCGAAGAAGATTGCTGTTATCGGTGAGAATGCGATTAAGATGATGACAGTAGGCGGTGGTAGTTCTTCTTTGAAAGTGAAATATGAGGTTTCTCCGTTGGATGGATTGAAAAATCGAGTGGGATCGCAGGCAGAGGTTGTATATGCCCGTGGGTATGTCGGTGATCCGACAGGAGAATATAATGGAGTGAAGACCGGACAGAACTTGAAAGATGACCGTTCGGAAGATGAACTCCTTGCTGAGGCTCTGCAGGTGGCTAAAGATGCTGATTATGTAATCTTTTTCGGTGGTCTGAATAAGAGTAGCCATCAGGACTGTGAAGATTCGGACCGTGTTTCTTTAGGTTTGCCATACGCACAGGATAGAGTGATTAGTGAACTTGCAAAGGTAAATAAAAACCTGATTGTGGTTAATATTTCCGGTAATGCGGTAGCCATGCCCTGGGTGAATGAAGTGCCTGCTATTGTTCAGGGATGGTTTCTAGGTTCGGAAGCCGGAACGGCTCTTGCCTCCGTATTAGTAGGAGACGCCAATCCTTCGGGAAAGCTTCCTTTCACCTTCCCGGCAAAACTGGAAGATGTGGGTGCTCATAAATTAGGAGAATATCCGGGCAATAAAGAAGAATTGGCACAGTCTAAACATAAGGGAGATACTATTAATGAAATCTATCGTGAGGATATCTTTGTAGGTTATCGTTGGGCGGATAAAGAAAAGATCAAACCGTTGTTCCCGTTCGGACACGGATTGAGCTACACTACTTTCGCCTATGGAAAGCCTTCGGCTGACAAGAAAACAATGACAGCAGATGATACTATCTCTTTCACGGTCAATGTGAAGAATACAGGAACTCGTGAGGGGCAAGAAGTTGTTCAGCTTTATATCAGCGATAAGAAATCCTCTCTCCCTCGTCCGATCAAAGAGTTGAAAGGTTTCCAGAAAGTGAAACTGGCTCCGGGAGAAGAGAAAGCGGTAACGCTGACGATTGATAAGAAAGCATTGAGCTTCTTTGATGATGCCAAACACGAATGGGTGGCCGAACCGGGCAAGTTTGAAGCAATTATCGGTAGTTCATCCAGGGATATTAAAGGTATTGTACCATTTGAGTTGAAATAGGTAGATGTTTGGTTAGAGATTTTTTAAGGAGATGACAGAGAGTCTGGGTACTCGGAAAACGCTAAGTGATTGCAACAAATTGACTTAGCGTTTTTTATTGCCTAATTTTCCCCGTTAAGATTCTTAAGGAGGATAGGGCAGATTATATCCTTTCTTTACAACAGGCGCAAGATGATGAAACCAACCGGCCTTTTGGGGATTTCATGGCGGTGCAATTGAAAAAATCACAGTCTTTGGAAATTCAAAAATATAAAGCTTCTCACAATAAAGGATTTAGCTTTATGTTTTAATCTTGTAGGACTTCTTTTGATAAGACTTTCATCCATTTGTATATCTTTTACCGCTTAGTACCAACAGACTTTCCGGTCCCATATTGAACAACAAGTCTATGATACTCAAATTAGGCAGGAAACCCAGTTTGGACTCGAAAACCTGATAGTAAGGTTGCGGAACAAACTCTGTATCTACTTCCCGGAAATTCTTTTTGGGATGGATCGCTTCCCGAAAATCGGATTCTCCGGGAGCAAACTCCATCTTATATTCGGAAGTGCGCTCAATGGTGGGGTGAATATCAATCAGTTCACAGACCATCCGGCAGAGTTCTTCGTTGAAATCGATTAAAAACTCGTATTTCTTTTCATAGAAGGGGCGGAAGTCGTCCTTGTAGTACTCAAAGAAAGGAGTATTGTTGTAGGCCGATTCGATGGCGTTCCAATGTAGATGTCTCCAGTTGCCGTGGTCGGAGATGCGGATATCCTTCATTGGGCACTTCAATGTATCGGGCTTTACGGTTGGGATGGAAAGAGCTAACTCACCCGATGGGCCGGCAATGGTGCACCGGTTGCGGTAGGTTTGTTTTATATAGTGGTCGTATTGTTCTACAAATACCTTGTCATAAGCCAGTAGTTTGGTATAATATTCAACGGGAGCGAGATAGGCTGAAGATAAATAAGCGATGTTCATTTCTTTCATTTTAATTCGTTTAGGAGGCTCTGTTATTAAGGATATTATGAAGGGGTTGTTTCTTTGATGATCCGGAAGATTATTTCACTGTTCTGAAGAAACGCCTCCATCGATATCCGTCAAACAACCCTGTTTCTTTTTCTTTAGAGAACCAAATGATGGAGGCTTTTCCGATGATATGGTCTTGCGGGACAAATCCGAAGAGACGTGAATCGGAGAAGTTGACGGTATTGTTAGACCCCATCCAATAGTAATCTTTGGTGAAATAACAGTGTTGTGTGGGTTTTCCGTCCACGTAGAGAGTGTCGTTCTTAATTTCTGCCTGTTTGCCTTCGTGCATCACGAGGGTATTCCGCAGCAAGGTCATGTTCCAGGGATAGACCCGGATAAATTTCCCTTTTCCGGGGACAATCAGCGGATTTGGTTCGGCATCTTCTTTGTTTGACAAAGGTTGAACGAAACTCTCTTTCCCATTCATGGCCTGTTCCAGCAGATAATATTCGTAACGGCTGAAACTGCGCACATGGGTGCTGTCATTACTTCCCATCAATCCGTCGTTGGTGATGGAAAGGGTATGCATGAGTGACGTAATCAGATTTTCTTTTGAAGCGGGGTACGAATAAAGTCTTTTCTTATCCGGATTAAACTGTGCCTCCGGAGAAATAACGGAGAAAAGAGAATCGACCAACAATGTATCGCCCGGCACTCCGAGGCAACGGCTGATATAGATTTCCCGACGGTCGATGACAGGTTGCCGGATTCCGGCAGGGTTATTGAATACTACGATGTCTTGCCGATGCACGGGACTCTCGCACCAGCGGTGATAAGAGAAAAGCGACATGAAAGGAACCCGCAACCCGTAACTCCATTTGTTGACCAGGATACGTTCACCCTGAAAAATGGAATTCTCCATGCCGGTGGAAGGGATAAGGCAGGACGTGAAAGCAAATCCCCGGAGCAGAAGCACCACGACTACTACTCCGGCAAATGCTAGTATCCATTTGAATTTACGAATGTTCATCAATATTTATCACCTTATCACGCTATTCTATCCGTACACTTATCATCCTACCCACTTGAAGAGTCGGTTCCAACGGATCTTACCATCAAACCATCCGCGGTCTTTATCGAGCGACAGCCATACGACGATCGGTTTGCCTACTACGTGGTCTTCGGGCACGAATCCCCAATAACGGGAATCGGCGGAATTATGACGGTTGTCACCCATCATCCAATAATAATCCATCTTGAAGGTATATTGATCGGTCTTTTCACCGTTGATGTAGATACCGTCCGGTTTCACTTCGAGCTTGTTGCCTTCGTAGGCTACGATACAACGCTCATAGATAGGCAGATTATCTTCTGTCAGCGTGATGGTAGCTCCTTTGGCGGGAATCCAGATAGGACCATAGTTGTTGCGGTCCCATTTCGTGTAAAGATTCAACGGATACATCTGGCCTGCGTAATCTTCCGGTTCCATCACAATCTTGCTGATCAGTTTCTTGTTGCCGGACAGCGTGTCATACATCTTCTTGGTTAGCGGGAAATGATATACCGGATTCAGTTTGCCCTGTGCATTCCGGCTGTCCAGTCCCATTTCCAGCAGTCCGCTTTCCCAGCCGGAGTCTTCTATCAGCATGGTGTCGTCCTTGCTGATACCCAATTCACGGAGCATATCTTCCGGGATATACGGCCCGGTAGTCTGTACGAAATAGTTGAATTGCAGGTTTTCGGGGTTCTCGATCGCTTTACCGTCAATCATCACTTGTCCGTTGACAATCTGGAGCGTATCACCGGGAAGACCTACACAACGTTTAACGTAATTCTCTCTGCGGTCTACAGGACGCCAGAGGACTTCCCCGTAAGTACGTGGATTATTTAAAATCTGTTTCCGTCCGGCAGCGTAGTACAGGTCGTATACGGCACGCTGCTGTGCACGGGTTAAGCTGTCCATATCGATCCGTTTGGAATAGATACGTTGTCCTTCACCGTAAGCCAGCGTGTAAAAATCTGTAGTCTGTTGGTAGTTGACCGCTACCGTGTCACCTGCCGGAAAATTGAATACGACAATATCGTTCAACTTCACTTTGCCGAATCCCGGCACTCGTTTATATTTCCACTGTGGCCATTCTATGTATGATTTAGAGTTGAAGACGGGCAGTGTATGTTGTGCCAACGGCATAGAAAGCGGTGTATTCGGCACACGAGGACCGTAGCTCATCTTGCTTACGTACAGAAAATCGCCTACCAGCAATGATTTCTCCAACGAGGAGGAGGGAATCTGGTAGTTCTGGAAGATGTAGATATTGACGAAGTAAACGGCGACCAGTGCGAAAACAATGGCGTCTATCCAGCTCATCACGCTGCGGACAACCGGATTCTTCGACTTTTTCCAGAAAGACCAAGGTACTTTCTTTGTGATATAAATATCGAAAATGAAAGGAACAACAATCAATCCCCACCAACTCCGTACCCAGATAAGGAAGGCAAGATAAAGAAGAATAGCAATGGCGCATTTAATCCATTGTGCACGTGTGGCTTGTCTCATAATGTTATATTTGTTTAGAACTAGCTTCTGATATTTTAGTCATTTAAGAACGGGAATAAATCACTCATACCCAAAAAACCTTCGTGTGTGGCAGTATATTCGGCTGCCAATACGGCTCCCAATACAAACCCGCCGCGGCTCTTGGCATCGTGGGTGATAGAAATGGTGTCTACATCGGACTCATAACGGATGGTATGAAGTCCGAAAACTTCACCCTCACGAATCGAGCTGATAGGAAGTTCGTTAGGAGCACAATCGTTGGTTCCGCTAATGGCTCCGTCCGGCGCAAGGAAAGTCCCTTTCACCCATTTGTCCTTACGGTCTATCTTTTCCAGAATACCTTCCGCCAGTGTAATAGCTGTTCCGCTGGGGGCATCCAGCTTGTGGATATGATGTGTCTCGCTCATGGTGACATCGTATGCAGGGAACTGATTCATGATTTTAGCCAGATACTTGTTGAGAGCGGAGAAGATGCTGACTCCCAGGCTGAAGTTGGACGACCAGAAGAGTGTTTTGCCCCCTTCCGTGCAGAGCTTCTTGATTTCTTCGCCGTGCTCGGTCATCCATCCGGTACTGCCCGATACCAGTTTCACACCGGCTTTGAACGCTTTCATATAATTGCTGTAAGCTACCATCGGATTGGTAAACTCAATGGCTACATCGGCCGATTTGAATGCTTCCGATTCGAAGTCATCCTGATTATTGATGTCAATGATGCAGACGATTTCATGTCCGCGACTACGGGCAACCTTTTCTATCTCTTTGCCCATCTTTCCGTAACCGATCAGTGCTATTTTCATTGTTTTCTGACTTATATTCAAAATAATAGTCGCAAAGATAAGATTTTTATTACATTTGCAGCGCACATTAACGTCTTGTTAACATGGAACATCTTCTCCACTACGTGTGGAAGCATAAATTATTTCCCCTGAAAGTACTGCAAACCACCAACGGCTTACCGGTAGAAGTGATTGACCCCGGTCTGCAAACCCCCAACGCCGGTCCCGACTTTTTTAATGCGAAACTAAAGATTGACGGTACGCTATGGGTGGGAAATATAGAAATACATACACACTCTTCGGATTGGCTCCGTCACGGTCACGATAAGGATAAAGCATACGATTCGGTCATTCTTCATGTGGTCGGTGAGGCGGATATGGAGGTAACCCGCACGGACGGCGGGCGAATTCCGCAATTAATATTGACTTGTCCTGAAAATGTGCAATCTCACTATCATGAGCTCTGTGTAGCCGATCAGTATCCGGCTTGTTATCCTATCTTCGCCTCTCTTCCCAAACTTACCGTCCATTCTTGGCTGACAGCTTTGCAAACGGAACGTTTGGAACAAAAAGCCCGCTTGATAACGGAGCGCCTTAAGCATTGCAATCATAATTGGGAGGATGTCTTCTTCGTCACTCTTGCCCGCAATTTCGGTTTCGGCTTGAATGGAGACGCTTTTGAAACGTGGGCAGGAATGTTGCCTTTCCGTGCGATAGATAAACATCGCAATGATTTGTTCCAGATAGAGGCTTTCTTTTACGGCTTGGCAGGATTGTTGGAAGATTCGTTTCTTAAAAAAGGGCAGGAGGATGAGTATAGTCTACGTCTTATCAAGGAGTTCCGTTACTTGCAGCGGAAGTTTGAATTCACCCAAGTGATGAATGCTACTCTTTGGCGTTTTCTCCGGCTTCGTCCCGAAAACTTTCCTACTGTTCGTCTGGCTCAGTTGGCCTACCTTTATCAAAGAGGGGGTAAGCTGTTCTCGCGGTTGCTGGAAGCAGGGACACTGGCGGAGGTGAGGACACTTCTTGAGGTCGGCACTTCTTCTTATTGGGAAAGTCATTATCTGTTCGGCCGGACTTCCTCGCAAAAGAAGAAAACGATGGGAGAACGGTCAAAAGACCTGATTATTATCAATACAGTAGTGCCTTTTCTTTATACCTACGGACTGCATAAGGCAAACGAGGGAATGTGCGAACGTGCCGGGCGCTTTCTGGAAGAATTGAAAGCGGAAGACAATCATATTATCCGTTCGTGGAGTGCGGCAGGTCTTCCGGTGGTCAGTGCGGCGGACAGTCAGGCGTTGATACAGTTGCAGAAAGAGTATTGCGACCGGAGAAAATGCCTGTATTGCCGTTTTGGTTATGAATATTTGCGGCACAAATAATCAAGATATCAAACTAGTCATTATCTTTGCAGTGTCAATCAAACTCTTAATTTATATCGTGTTATGAGAGCTGAAAAGTTTGTATACTGCTTGCTGATGATAGTGTTGTTTGCTGGTATTCCCACCGGTAAGGCGGTGGCGCAATCCGGTGAGGACTTCAAACCGTTTTTGGATAAGTTTACTTCCAGTGCAGCATTCCAGTACACTCGCATTAAGTTCCCGTTGAAAACTCCGATTACCTTATTGGCGGATGATGGTGAAACAGAGAAGACATTCCCTTTTACTAAGGAAAAATGGCCTTTATTGGATAGCGAGACGATGAAAGAAGAACGTATCGCGCAAGAAGAGGGGGGAATTTATGTTTCCAAATTCACATTGAACGAGCCTGATCGCAAAGTGTTTGAAGCCGGTTATGAGGAATCGGAAGTCGACTTGCGTGTCGAATTCCAGCTCTTGCCTGATGGAAAATGGTATGTAGTAGATTGTTATACAGGATGGTACGGCTACGACCTGCCTATTGCTGAATTGAAACAGACGATACAACAGGTAAAGGAAGAGAATGCAGCTTTCAAGGAAATACATCCCTAGCGAATAGCCGGTAGGAACTTTGTTTATGGCGTCCCTACATAATACCCCAGTTCGGACTCTTTTCCGTCCACCATCTCTTTGACAATACCGTTTTTGGCATTGAACTCTTGGAAGAGTTCCTCATAGTCACGTGTATAGTCGGCGTCCGGTACTACATTGACATCAAAGGTCAATTCCGCTTTCCCGTTGGGAAGCATATTCCCGAAAATCCGGATGCGGTGAACAACCTCGCCTATATTTTTAATACTGTTGTAGGTTGCCTTGAATTGTCTGATACCCTCTTCCGGAATGATGATATGTGAACTTTTATCCAGAATGATACAGCCACAAGAAGGCTGGATATCCGAAATGACCAGAGGAGCGTCACCGGTGTTGGTGATTGTGAACATGATATCTAGTTGTTGCCCTTGTTTGATAGGATAATAGTGCCTTACCGAGTCTTTTATGACCATAGTTGTAGGACGTACTTTCTTCTTACACCCTGAGAGGAAGAAGGGAAATACTGTTAATAAGAGGATATAAAGTACCGATTTGTTCATAGTGGATGTTTTATGTTAGGGGTTACCTTATTTTTACTTTTTATGGAACGAATGCGATTTCATCTATACCGATCTGGGCTCTTGGCTTTTTAGCTCCCATGACCTTTATACTTACCAGTTCTGCCCTGTTCAAATCTATAGGAGTGGTTATTTTTACTAATTCGCCCTTTTCAACGGAATCATCCGTCTCCAGATTGATTGTCTTATAGATTGCTCCGTCCTTCGATATTTCGATTTGCCGGGGAGGGTAGAAACGATGTCTGGGAAGATTCAAGAAACTGATATAAATGTTTCCTGTCTTATTGATACCTTTTACAGGCAGACTGATTTCATATTTTTCTTTCGGAAGAGTTGTCCAGCCGCAATGATAATTGCCGGGTAAACCGTGCGTGCTGTCTGTGAGTCTCTTCAACCCATCTTTGTCCGTTGGGGGAGTTGAAGAAGGCATGATTCCGAGAAATAAGTTCTTTTTAATGTCGGAAGCAAGTATATACTGTTCCCATTCTTTTATATAGTAGTCGATTTCATCGGCCGATTCATTATAGTACTCCATCCCCGTGAAAGCATGATGTTCTTTGAGTTGGGTAAGCCATTTCCGCACTTGCGGAGTCGGTTGGATTTGTTTTCCGTTTCGTTGGGCATATCCGTAAGGATCATAACTGTGGTTGCGTCCCATCTCCAGACGTGTATAAGACAAGGCTGTCTGGAGTTCATGGAGCTTTTTACGCTCTTTCCCTTTCGCATCGGAAACATAATCGCCCATTTCATCATAGAATTTGATAAACTTCTCCGGATTGAGGAATGACTGCTCCAATTCTGCAATACCGACATAGATACCTAACTTCTTACCGGACTGGACGCTGTTTTCCAAGTTAATGTAATAGTCGTACAGCCATTTCTTTGATAGGGGGTACTCTTGATTGAAATAGTCTCTGACCAATTCCTCAACGGGAAGTTCCGGGTTGATGAGAAGTGCCGACAGTACAAAAGTCCTCATTGCATCGAAAGAAGAATAGCTGTATCCGCTTCCGTTGAAGAAAATGCCACTGGCTCCGTTCTGCTTGAAGAACCGGAGTCTCTGCTGGGCTATCTTCAATATGGGGAAAGGTGTCAGATAGTCATCGAAGTTGTTGATGTAATCCCATATATAAATGTTCTTCGAAACTTTCTTCCATTGATTCAGCTGTTGCATAAACTTTTTTTCCTGTGCATTCTTGCCGTCTATCCGTCGGAGTGGAAAGTCTATGGCACTGACAATGATACCTGCATTGGACGGCAACTGTTTGTCCGTAACCTGCTTGGTGCTCAGATAGGATATGGTAAAAAAGGAATGTTTAGGAAAACGTTGCGACAGCCGGAGTAACAGTTCTGTGACGGCAGGTGTTGCGTTCTTCTCCGTATTTCCCATCGCTGTGCAACTGGCGCAAGTACAGGCGTACGGAGTATCATCCGGAGCAATGACAAAACGAGAACTTCCCTTTTCACCGATATTATCTACGATATAGCTCTCAATTTGCCGATACATCTCTTCGGAAGAGAAACAAAGTTGTGAGTCGTCTGTCTTACCGTGGATGGTAGCATATACCTTATCTACATTGTCTCCCAATACTTTTCTCAGGTTGTGTCCCCATATACCCCAACTGTCGTCAAAGTTATTGAGTCCCATTACTCCCGTATAATCGGGATTCAGACCGGAAGGGGAATAGATACTTTGATAATCAAAAGCAAACGTACCGCAAGTATCTGTCAGATTGATGATGGCGGGAGGAAGGTCGGAACCGTTGATACGCGGGTCTTCCTTGCTTATCTTTTTTATCAATTGGTATTGCAGCCACAACATTTGTCTGTCATCGGCAGCTGTGAGTTCTATATCCGATCCTTTGATGGCCATCTTGAACCCTTCCTGCAAGGTCGGATCTATGTGTATGATAACACGCCACATATCCTTCTCTGATACCCCGAAAGCGACCATTTCATCGTCATTTGCACGCTTTTTGAGGTGCTCGTACAGGTATTTGGCCCATCGGGTATCTTTGTCCGTCGGGTCTTCGCCGATTGTGATGAGGTAGCCTTCCTTGGAGGCAAATATCTCGGTGCGCGCCTGCATATGGCAGCCGGATAAAAGGCAGCAAACGCATATCATTCCTGCCAGTAGGGGGCATAGCTTATCAGAATGAAATATAGATCTGTGCATAGATATTATATAGGTTTTTATAGCGTGTCGATACCGTTTCTATTCGATGGATCGGATCCTTTCCCCGCACTGTATTCGTCTGGTTATAGTAGGTATTCCAAGTCCCCATCAGGCCGATGGTAATGTTGGGACTGACCATATATTGGCCTCCCAAACCTACCATTGTGTTGGTATGTGAGAAAGAACCGGGCAACGCATAGTCTAATACGGCCGTTTCCGGTGCCGAACCGATACTTGCCATGGCATTGATATTTGTCTTTCCATCGCTGGCAGGGAAATATTTCGCACCGACCTGCGCATTGTAATAGAATTTGGAGTTAAAGAAATGAAGGTCGAGTTTGGCATTAAGCCGGACCTCTTCGATGGTCTTGGCTACCTCTCCGCCAACGGTGAGCAGGTTTGTTTTCGACTCATCCCATCCGGTGAATATGTATCCGTTTTCTCCGTTACTGCCGACAAAGAATTCGTTATTCCACTCATAATGCTTGTTGTAGGCAGCTACCCGTCTGTAGCCGACATGTCCCGCTATTTCCCAATCATTCTTGAGATAATGGCGCAATGCTACATCGGCAGTAATGTCCGGGAAGTATTTGGTGGCAAAAGCGGCATTGATCGTAGTGCTCCATTTCGGTGAGAAGTGATGCGCCCATTCGCCTTGTACCTGAATGCCGACTCCGCCCGGCGTCTGTTCCTCCGCCTCCATACTATCGCTTGCCGATCCGCTTCTTCCGGCATAGTTGATACGTCCGGTATAAGTGTTTTTCCGGTTTTTACGGGTATATTCGGCTGTGGCGACAGAGGTGATAATATCCTCTTCACCATAGCGGGCACGCAGATAAGTCAGGGCTATCTCATTTTTAAGCGTCATGCTTCGTAAGCCCGATAAATGCCGTTGGAAAGAGCGATATTCCATGATTGAAGGCTCGTAGAACTTCTGATAATAGTATGCGGAATCAGCTTGTCTGTTAGCCTCATACACCACTCCCTTTGTGTACTTCAAAGATTTGTTCTGACTGTCGAAAAGTAACGCTGTGTCAAGCACCGCAAGGGCTTGCTCAGGTTCTTTCGCTTTTGTCAGTTGCAAAGCGCGGTATTCACTGCTTTGCGAGAAAGCGCCTATAATCTCCTTATTACTCGGATATTTATTGAGTATCGGCTTCAAGAATTCCAGCGAAGCTTCATATTTTTTGTCACGGTCCAATACGGTAGCCCTTTTGGCTTGATAGAATGGCTCTTCCGGATAGAAATTGATACCTTGTGCCGTATATTTCTCGAATTCATCGTATTTTCCCAATAATCCAGACGAGTTGATGGCATAGCGTAGTCCTAAGTCACTCGATGGATTCAGGCTGACGAGTTTGACGGCTTCATCGTATGCTTTCTGCGTAGCCCCCGCTTCCATACATTTCTTGATGTAAGGAATTGCCAGTTCCTCGTATCCTATTACGTAGAAAATGCGCATATCCTCATCACTCTGTTCGATGGCAGACAGATAAAGTTGCAGAGCTTCTTCTGTTTTATCCATTTTATCGAGGATAAATGCCCTTTTCAACGTGCCGTTTTCGTAATCGGGGAAATGAAGTGTGATGGTATCCAATGTGGCGAGCGCTTCGTTGTAACGCTTCATATTGATATAGCAACTCAGTGCTTTTTCCCATGCGGCACCGTTTACTTCGTTGTCTATATGCCTTTGTGAAACGAATAATACATGAGGCAATGCCTCCGAATACAGGCCGAGTTCCATAAGTCTTTCGGCTTTTTTCATGTGAAGGGAATACATGGCCAAAGTAATATCGTAATCATCGGGATACATATCATACAGCTTCTTTAAAGCCGAGTAAGCGAGATCGTCCTCATTCATTTGACGATAAAGCATATATTCCTTATACAAGATTCCCTTGTCTGTGTTACCGTATTGTTTCTTCGCCTCTCTGATATAGAAGAGTGCGTCATCGGTGTATCCTCTTGTCACGGAGGTATTCAGCAGATAATCCAATGCTTCCTTATCCTTGTTTCCGCCTTCATAAGCCATTCCGTAGAGTACATAAGGATCCCGTTGCTTTTCGGAGCGGGCGGCTTCCAGCAACAGATTGTTATACATACGCCGTATTGCCGGACTGTTATTTCTTCTCATCTGTTCCTGTACAAATACCAATGCTTCCGGAAAACGTGCCAATTCACCGAGAATTCCGGCTCTTTTGATGATAAGTGCGGAACTTCCGGGAATAGCCGCCAATCCATTGGATGACCAGCCTAAAGCGGCTTCCCGGTTACCCTCCTGCAAGTGCAGATTGATAATGTCCAGATAAAACTCTTCATTATCGGGAGATATCTTGATGAGCTCGGTCAGTCTTTCGATTGCTTCCTTCCGGTTACCGCCTTTTTTCATCTGGCGATATCCCATTTCCAGACTATATACATAATCCTTCCGTAAAATGGTATCGTTCGGATAAATCTGATTGATACGTCTCAGCAAACGGTCGGCTTCCACATCGTTGTTCTGTTTGCGGTACAACTCAATCTTTCTGCGCCACAATCCGCGCCAATACGGATTTACTTCCAGCAACTCATTTACATAGCAAATCGCACTGGAGTAATTTTCTGTGATGTCTTCGACATCCACCAGTAAATGTTTGGCATTGACATTATTATAATTATCCTCCACCGCTTTGACAAGATGATAACGAGACTGATCGTAGTCTTTCTCATGGAACCAGTATTTACCCATGAGCCATTGAAGATCGGAGACTTTCGGGTATTTCTGAAGTCCTTCATCCAACAGTGCTTTCCCCGCTTCCCACTCTTCATTGGCAAAATGCTCCTGTATGATCTGGGCATATTGCTCCGGCGTCTGGAAACCTTTGTCGCTTCCGATGGAAGAGGTTATCAGCAGGAGCAAACAAGCTAATATGGTGATCTTATGGAGAAATACTCTGTTCATCTTATCTTGTTATTTATACATTCTTATATTGTTGCGGGTTCAGGATTGACTTTGGTATCTTCCTCATTGGCATTTCCTTTCTTCTGTTTGAATCCTGTCCGTTCCATCTTCTTCCACTTGAAGTCTCTCTTGGTCAAATAACTGAGGTATCCCCTTAGGGAACAGAACGTAATGATGGGATGATAGAAAATCGGTTCTAATATGGAGGCAATGATAATCCATAAATATTCGTATCCTCTTTTATAAAGCATTCCGACGTAGTAATCGTAAGTGATAACCACGATGGACAGGAATTGGCAGAATACGTAAATGGTCAGGTAAATCATCCATGCCGTATTCCAGTTGACAGCCCCTGTGAAAGCCAGGTAAATGAAAACGCTGAATCCTGTAACCTCAATGATGGGTGCCAAGAATTCAAAGATAAACATATAAGGTAGGGTTAACAGCCCCATCTGTTTATAGGTTTTCTTGAAAATCATCTTGTGATGGACGCTCAATGTCTGGAATAATCCCCGTGCCCAACGGGTACGTTGGCGGTAAAGCATTGCCAGGTTGGGAGGTCCTTCCGTCCAACAGCAGGTGTCCGGTATCTGCACTATCTTGTAAGGCCGGGAGAAGTCGCACATATATCCTACCATGCGGGTAATCATGTCCATGTCTTCCGCAAAGGAAGTGCCGTCATAACCTCCGGCCGCAATAGCTACGGAACGGTCAAAAAGCCCGAATCCACCGGATACATTCGGCATCCCGTTGATGGCCGACCATCCCATCTTACCTATCAGATAGGAACGCATATATTCCAAATTCTGGAAAAGCGGAATAGGGGTACGCGGAGTCTTGACATCAACAATCTGCCCGTCCTTCACTACGCAACCGTTAGCCATCAGCATAGTTCCGCTCACGGCAATCACTTGTTTGTCAGAAGATATGATCGGTGAAATACAACGATACAATGCATACTTCTCCAGAATACAGTCCACATCTGTACAGATAAAATAAGGATAGGAAGAGGCGTTGATACCTGCGTTGGAAGCGTCCGCTTTCGTTCCTCCGTTCTCTTTATCGACAACGATGAGGCGGCTGTATTTCGGATTTGTAGACTTCAGAAGCCTTTTGAACGGTTTGGTCTTGATTCGTTCGATGTATGCGTATGGTACTTCTATCAGTTCATAATATTCGGTAATTTTCTCCAAAGTCTTGTCCGTGCTACCGTCATTCACGATAATAACTTCGAAAACTGGATATTCGAGGGCAAGCATCGAGTTAACATTATCGATAATAGTCTTTTCTTCGTTGTAGGCAGGGGCAATGACCGAAACACCCGGTGTATAGGGAGATTCTTTGATAATTTTCCGCACATAACTTTCCACATAGTAGTCTTTTCTCCGTTTCAAAGAAATGAAAGAGAGGAAAGCGAATACGATAAAAGATATCGCCAGCATACTCGTATAAAAGAATACGAAATAATTGAAGAAGGTAAATAGTATATCTTTCATATTCTTTTTATATTAACTGGTTAATAAGCGGGTGTTTTGTATGAGCGAATAAGATCGCTGTATGAGAATCGGCTTTTCTCTCCAATTGTTCGAATGTTTTCCTGCCCATAGCACTGTAATCGTAAAGGGCTTTCAGAATCACTCGCTTTGTTCCCCAATTGTCAGCGTCATCGTAAGCATTGTACAGGAATCCTAAAGCCTTATCAGTTTTCAAGTCTGCAATAGCTGTGATAATCTGCCGTTTGACTTCTTCGGGCTGCACATTGTACATCTCAATTAGCTTCGGTTCTACCTCTTTGTACTTAAGTTTACCTAACGTCTTTATTGCCTCGCTTCGTATTTCTACAGAACGGGCATTGATTTGCTTGGCGAGAGTCGGAGCACTTTCTGTTTCATTATAAAGTCTGATTTCATTAATGAAGAATATCTTCACATTTTCTTCAGCCGAAGTATTTACCCATTTAATGAAACTAGGCGTATTGTAGCCTACTTTCCGGCGGTGTTCGAGGATAGCATGTAATTCCATCATATCCCATTGCCTTAGCTTCATGCTGATATCTTCATCGAAGAAACGGAACGGGTTTCCCTGACTTAGCCACATATATGTATAGCGTGCCGAATTCCTTAGCTCTATTTTGCGGTGATAAAGGAAACGCACCAATACTGCTTCAGAGGCATATCCATTGATGGATTGAATGATTTTCAGGGCTTGTATCTTGGCTCTCTTAGCTCCGAATTGAAGTTCATGTTCGAGGAAACGGGTTATTTGGAATACAGTTTGTATTGAATGGTAGTTCACTTCATTGATTTCATTCTCATGTGCAGTCTTTATCTCGGTCAGCAGTTGAGTAATGATACGAAGCTCGTTGGGTTTAGGACGCTTTTTGGTATCATACTTCAGTCTGTCAGCTATCTCTTCGTCACTTATTGTGCTGGAATCTAAAGAGATAGATAGCATATCTTCATAGTATTTGTCATAAGCCTTTTGGTATCTACGTTTTTCTTTCTTTCTGTTGAATATACCATATATGATATGTAATAAAAGAAATAGGTACGCAATGATGCAGAACATTACAGCAATCGAACATATTCTTATTATTAAAGGATAGCCAATAAACTTGTAATATATCCAATAGAAATAATATTCTATGTAATCTATGCCATATAATACTTGCTCCATTTCTTTTGATATATTTAGCCAAAAAAACTTGTATATTCAAAGCGATATTCTCATATTTGTTGTATGGAATGTCTTGTCTTATGCAAATATAAGAAATAACTTGTATATATTATCCATCGCCGATGAACAAAGCTTTTGCGGTAAGTTTATGGCTACTTGTTATTTTCGATGGAAAGGGTAAAAATTAAAGATAAACAAGGCTGTTATATGATTTAATGTTAAGTATTTTTGTGATTGGTTAACAAAAGAGGCTCGCTTATGGATGGCATAAAGCGTGGTTTCAATTGAGAAAAGGAAGATGAACAGTTATTAAATTTGAGAATTATGATGAAAATTAGAAGTTTGATGTATGTCCTTATGGGAACATTTACCATTGTTGCCTGTACAAACAGTGACAATGAAGCAACAACGGGAGATAGTTCTACGGACAAGATCTCTACGGGATTTGACTGGGCGACAAGCCGTACAGTCTCGGTATCTATAACATCGGCTAACAAGACACTTATTTCTTTATATTCTGATGCGGAATGTAAAATTCCTTTGTTGGAGAATGCTCTTGTAGAAGGTGAAACAACTGTGGATTTGAATATTCCGATGCATTCTCAGACTGTATATGCTAAATATGCTGCTATGTCAGGTCCCCAAGTACGGACAATTAATTTGAAAGCGGTTACTCGGGCAGATGGTTCTATTAATTTGGAGGATGCAGTAGCGCCAACAAGTGAAGAGGATGCGGGTTTTCGTTTTTATCATAACACAGGAGTTGCTATGTTTGAAGACAACTGGCCGAAGCAATCTAATGGTCCTGACAACGATTTGAATGATGTTGTCATCGAGTATGACCTAAAGGTTACCGAATGCCAAGTAGAAAACTTGTTACCTGCACATGGCTATAAAGAAGGGCTTTTGCTTACTTTGGATCTTCGTGCCAAAGGAGGATATTATCCGACAAAGTTGGGTGTGGAGTTGATTGGACTTGATAAGAAGTATATTAATGAGATTACTTCTCGTATTCTTTGGAAAGGCGGACAAGGTATGGAAGAAGAAATGGTCAGAGAAGAAACTGGGGGTGATTTTGTAGAGGTAAATATGAATACTTATAAACTGACTGTCGATGCAAAGACAGGTAATCCGGTGATTATGTTGGATGGATTGTCCGCACTTGGTGATAAACAGAATTTCTTTCAAACAACAGAAGGTTATATTGTCATAGGAAAACCGATGTTACGTGCTGAAATTAAGTTTGCCGGTAAGAATCGTTCTGAAATCACTGATAATGAAGGGAAAAATCAACTGGAAGTTTATAGAAATTTGATTTTGGATACAAAGAAACAAAATTTCTTTATTGTGACGAATGATAATAAAGAGATTCACATGAAAGGATATGAGCCAACCCGTTTCTATACAAATTATGATGTTGATGCAGCAAAAGCTGATGTTGAAATGATAAATGGTATTCCATATTGTAATAAGAACGGCTTCGTTTGGGGGGTAAAAGTACCTGTGGGTGTGAAGCATACATACGAAAGAGTGCCTTTTGCCGAAGCTTATCCTCAGTTTACTGAATGGGCACAAAGTAATGGAGCTCAGAATAAAGATTGGTATTTGGCACCATTATATGGAAAAGTAGTAGAAGCTTGGTAATACAAATGCATACCCAATACGTTATTTGAGGTATTTTGTACAATTTGAACCCCTCTTTTTTCGAAAAGAGGGGTTTCTTTGTATCCGAAAGAATGATCTTTAAACTAATACCATAAATAATGAAGCGATCTTTTATTAGCTACAGTCTGATTACTTTTCTTCTTTTGGATAGTGTGGTGCTTTTTGCGCAACATACTAGCTCTTTTGTAAAACAGTGGAAAATAGAAGATGAATCCCATGCTTTACAGATAATAGAACATGCCGATACATTGGAACTGATTGTACCGGGTGGGTTGACTCTATGGTCCTCACAGCGTCTGACGGGTGATTATGAAATCAGTTACCATATCTGTATGGTGATGAAAGGGGGAAGGCACGATCGTCTGAGTGATTTGAATTGCTTTTGGGCTGCCAATGATCCTAAACATCCCGACGATCTTTTTGCTCGCAGCCAGTGGCGCAACGGTGTCTTTAAGAACTATAATACATTGAACCTTTTTTACGTTGGATACGGGGGAAATGATAATTCTACCACCCGTTTTCGACGTTACAGAGGAGAATATTATGGTATTGCAGATGATAAAGTCAAACCGTTATTGAAGGAGTATACTGATACGCCGCATTTGCTTGTACCCAATAAATGGTATGAAATCCGGATTCGGGTAGAAAAAGGAATGACTACTTACGCGGTGAATGGTGAAGAATTATTCCGCTATACCCTCACCGGAAACGAAGGAGACGGACATTTCGGCCTGCGCCTTTTGCAAAACCACGTGTTGTTTACCGGCTTTAAAGTGACTTCTTTTTGAGACTGTTTATACCGCATATAGAAACCTAAATAAGATATAAATACCCATGATGAAACAACTCTTTACCAGATTACGGGTGATTACCCTATTTTCATTTTTGTATTCAGCATTTCTTCATGCGCAAGTCGTGACCGACGAGCGGATGTTCTCTTTTGAGGAATCGAAGATTCCGGATTACATAACAGGTGTCAATTCGCAACTCTCTATTTCCGATACACATTATAAAGACGGAAAACATTCGCTGAAATGGGTCTTTGAGCCTGGAGGGGTATTGGAATTGAAGAAGGATTTAAAGTTTGAAAAGAAAGATCCGACGGGTAAAGATTTATATCTTTCTGCTTTTATAATATGGGTGTACAATGAGGAGCCTCAGGACGCAACAATTGAGTTTGAGTTTTTGAAAGATGGCAAGAAATGTACTTCGTTTCCTTTCGGAATCAATTTCAGCGGTTGGCGTGCAGCATGGGTTTGCTATGAACGGGATATGCAGGGTACTCCGGAAGAAGGGATGAATGAGCTTCGTATTGTTGCTCCGAATGAAAAAGGAAGCCTTTTCATCGATCATTTGATCACTGCGACGAAGGTGGATGCCCGTCAGCAAACAGCCGACTTACAAGTTCCTTTTGTCAATGCCGGAACTAATAATCATTGGTTGGTTGTCTATAAACATTCATTGTTGCAGCCGGATATCGAACTGACTCCGGTGAGCGAGGCGCAAAAGAAAGAGATGAAGTTGCTGGAGAAGCGTTTCCGTGACATGAACTATACAAAAGGTAAAGTATCGGATAAAGAGATACAGACCATCCGCAAGAAATATGATTTCTATCAGATTACCTATAAGAATGGCAAGGTTTCGGGGGTACCTATTTTTATGGTACGTGCTTCGGAAGCTTATGAACGCATTATACCGAATTGGGACAAAGATATGCTGACCAAGATGGGTGTGGAGATGCGTGCTTATTTCGACTTGATGAAGAGAATTGCTGTTGCCTATAATAATAGTACGGCGAATCCGGAAGTTCAGAATGAAATGAAGGAGAAATTCCTGGCAATGTATGACCATATTACCGATCAGGGAGTGACGTACGGTAGTTGTTGGGGAAATATTCATCATTACGGGTATAGTGTCCGTGGTCTGTATCTGGCTTATTTTCTGATGAAGGATGTGTTGCGTGAGGCTGGTAAATTGCAGGAAGCCGAACGTACCTTGCGTTGGTATGCCATCACTAATGAAGTATATCCGAAGCCGGAAAGTAACGGTATTGATATGGATTCATTCAATACACAGACTACCGGCCGTATAGCAAGCATTCTGATGATGGAAGATACTCCTGAAAAGTTACAATACTTGCGGTCATTTTCCCGTTGGATAGATTACGGGTGTCGTCCGGCTCCGGGATTGGCCGGTTCGTTTAAGGTGGATGGCGCTGCTTTTCATCATCGCAACCTTTATCCGGCTTATGCCGTCGGTGGTTTGGATGGGGCGACTAATATGATTTATCTTCTCAACCGGACAGAGTTTGCTGTCTCTGAGCTGGCGCATGAAACAGTGAGGAATGTGCTACTTGCCATGCGTTTTTATTGCAATAAGCTGAACTTCCCATTGGCTTTGTCCGGGCGTCATCCCGATGGAAAGGGGAAATTGGTGCCGATGCATTATGCAATGATGGCTATGGCGGGAACTCCCGATGGAAAGGCGGAATTTGACGAAGAAATGGCAGCCGCTTATTTGCGCTTGGTGTCCGGTGCTTCTTCCGATGGCCAAGAACCGGAGTATATGCCGAAGGTATCCAATGCACAAGAGAAAAAGATTGCAAGGCGGCTCGTAGAGAAAGGTTTCCGGCCCGAACCTGATCCGCAGGGAAATCTGGCGTTGGGGTATGGTTGTGCCTCTGTGCAACGTCGCAGTAACTGGTCGGCAGTGGCTCGCGGACATTCCCGCTATCTTTGGGCGGCCGAGCATTATTTGGGACGTAATCTCTATGGCCGTTACTTTGCACATGGAAGTTTGCAGATTCTTACCGCAGCTCCGGGACAGATTGTGACTCCTGCTACTAGCGGATGGCAACAGGAAGGTTTCGACTGGAACCGTATTCCGGGTGTGACTTCCATTCATCTTCCCCTCGAACAGTTGAAAGCGAAAGTTATGAATGTGGACAGGTTCTCCGGTATGGAAGAGATGCTCTATTCCGATGAGGCTTTTGCCGGCGGACTGTCACAACAGAAAGAGAATGGGAACTTCGGTATGAAGTTGCATGAACATGATAAGTATAACGGAACTCATCGGGCACGTAAATCCTTCCATTTCATCGGTGAAACAATCGTTTGTCTAGGATCGGATATTGAAAACGCCAATGCGGAATATCCTACTGAAACCACTATATTCCAATTGGCGGTAACCGACAAAGCAGGACATGATTATTGGAAAGGTTATCAAGGTGAAGGTGAATTATGGATGGATCATCTCGGAACCGGATATTATGTACCCGTTACGGCTCGTTTTGAGAAGAAGTTCCCGCAACATTCCTGTATGCAGGATACCGGTAAGGAGACGAAAGGGGATTGGGTATCATTGGTTGTCGATCATGGAAAAGCCCCTAAAGGTGGAAGTTATGAGTATGCTGTTCTTCCGCAGACAAGTACGGCTACCTTACAAGCGTTCGCCAAGAAGCCTGCATATAAAGTTCTCCAACAAGACCGTAATGCCCACATCGTACAGTCTTTATCGGACAATATCTATTCTTATGTACTGTTTGAAACTCCACAAGCGTTGCTTCCCGGCGGATTATTGCAACGGACAGATACTTCGTGCCTGGTTATGATTCGCAAAGAATCTCCGGAAAAGATGTTGTTGACCGTATCGCAACCGGATTTGGCATTGTATCGCGGTGCAAGCGACGAGGCTTTTGATAAAGACGGAAAGCGGGTAGAGCGCAGTATCTATTCCCGCCCGTGGATTGATAACGAGAGTGGTGAGATTCCGGTAACTGTAACGTTGAAAGGACAGTGGAATATAAAGGAAACTCCGTTCTGTAAAGTACTCTCCGTTGACAAGAAACAAACAGTACTCCGCTTCACTTGCAAAGATGGTGCAAGTCTTGAAGTCATGCTGGAGAAGCGATAGTTCCCTACATTGAAAACTTTGGTTTCCTGCCTTGCAACTTTAGTTTCAAGCGCATGAAACTGAAGTTTCTTACCGATGAAACCAAAGTTTCCGCGTATGGAAACTAAAGTTTCTAACGACTGAAACTGTATAGTTCCTTCCGCATAAGATTGACTGTAATAAGCTGGCAACGTGTGACAGCAGTTCCTTCTGTCACATTGCCATCACACACTGCTGTCACAGTCTTACAGGTTTATTATCAATGATTTATCCCCTTTTATGTGACGAATGACAGCAGATGGATGAGTTTAACTTTATGAGAGAGGTTAGAACATGAACATGGCAACCGCTACGATACGGTTATTGCATACAGCATGCGCATTTTTAATTTTCCCGTTCATTGGGTTGAGAGAACCATACCATGCTGTGCTTAACGTATACTCCAGTCCGAATTTCCAGTGAGGAACATTATAAGTCAGTTCTGCACCCGCCGTTACCAATTGGTCGAGATTTGTACCTGTTCCGTAAAGTTGTGCTTTTCCATTCGGAGCATATAATTCGTCGCTTGTTCCCAAGTTCTTGGCGTATCCGACGAAAATTCCCGGTTTCCACTTCTTTCCATAGACAAGGTTGAACCACGAGCTGGAAACACGAATTGGAGTGTACTTCTGTTCTCCTGTACGTTCATCGATAGATTCGATACCGAATCCACCGAGTCCGGAAGCCTGTGTAAGGTTGGAGCCCAAAACGCTTTTGGCTCCGATAAACCAATCTTTATTGGTATATTTCATGTGAGCCTCATAGGATAAAGTAGTGATTCGTTCGTCTACTTTGAATCTCTTCCCATTTCCACCGATAGCTTCCTTTCGTGGTTTCATTGATAGCATTTCGATTCCCGCACCAATCAGGAATCCTCCGTTTTTATAATCGGCTCCTACGTAAATTTCCGGAATACAGCCGTTTTTCAAGTATTCGTGGCTCTTTTTACTCTTGGTGGGGTTATCTAAATCGATACCTTGCGAGGTATATTGGGATTGCCATACGGCAGCTCCTGTCAGTTGGAAGTTCTTATTAGTATAGCGGTAACGAATTTGTGGTGCACGGCTGAATGGCTGGAAAGGTGCTCCGACAGAAAGATTCAGAATCTGCGGAGCAACATCTCCAAATAGTGGATGCCAAGTTTGACCGAGCAATAAGGCCGATTTTCCCCAATCCAGATTGAGATAAGCATGGCGCAGGCGGACTACCGAATAAGAAGTACCGGTACCCCGAAAGTCAGCTTCTATTTTGGCGGAAGTCTTGGCTGTCCCCAGTTTAGGACCGGTCACGTCTACTCCCAGACGTGAATATAAAGTATAGAAGTTGCTGCTTGGCGTTCCATTCAAGTCATTTCCGTCTTCGTCACGTACTTTATCTTTCGGATACATATAAAATAATCCGTCTACGGTTTCTTCATTGGCGCGACTGTTGTAGTAGAGGTCGGTGCGAATCTGTCCGTAAAATTTAAACTTGAAGTCCTTTATTTGAGCAAAACTGCCCGATACCATCATCAGGCAAAGAAAGATTAGAATGTATTTTTTCATCATGTGTTTGTTTATAGACGGGCGCAAAATTACAAAAAATAACCGTCAATTAACTTATCGTTGACCAAAAAAGCTAAGAACGGCTTGGTTGTACTTCTGGAATGTGCCGCTTTTATGGATTGCTTTTAGCAATTTCCGGTCTGCTTCAGGTGCCAGGTATTCCCAGAAGGTTTTCATTTTATTGAGCAGTTGCCCTTCCCCTCCTTCCAATTGTGCGGCATATTGGCTGTATACGGAGGTGTGCATGGAGTATAGCTTGTTTCTCATTTCATCGGCGGATAGTGTACGGTTCTCTTTGTATTCCAGTGCCAATGCCGGATTGGCTAGTAATCCCCGTCCGATCATTACTCCCGCCAGCATGGGAAACTGCTCTTGGATGCGCAGGATATCTTCCCGTCTTTTTATATCACCGTTATAAATAAGCGGATGTTTGCAAACGCTTTGAAAAGCGGCAAAGCCTTCGAGGTCTACGTCTCCTTTATATTGCTGTTTGCCCAAGCGGGGATGCATCGTTACCTGTCTTAGAGGAAGGTTGTTTAATAGGGGAGCGATGGCGAGACACTCCTCCGGATTTTCCCAGCCTAATCTCATTTTTACGGAAAAGCGGATTTGCGGGTACTTTACGACTATACCTAATAATGTCTTGACCTCTTCCGGATAAGGAAGTATTCCCGAGCCGTTATGCCGTTTGGCTAAAATAGGGAAAGGACATCCCAGATTGATGTCTGCTTCGCCATATCCTTTTTCAATGAAAAGGGAAAGAATGGTCTCCGCTTTTTCTGCGGACGGAGCAATCAACTGAGGAACTAAATGCGGCACATGATTGTTTGCGAAATCAATCTCTCTGATATCTTTATTCCTGAAACTTTCCTTCTCAATTCGTACAAACGGGGTATAATAAGTGTCTATACCACCGAAAACGGCAGCATGCGCATTGCGGTAAAATGCTTCTGTATAGCCTTGTAGTGGGGCGAAATGGATGGGTAGCTGTTGCATAATGCTCTTTTTGCACAAAGATATATCGAATATCTTTGATATGTATGTTTTTGTACCATAATTGAATAATTTTGGTTGGTAAAATTGTGGATGTATCTTTAAATTTGCGCATTGACTAATCTAATTTTAAATGTAAAACGAATAGTATGCAAACCGAATTCCAATTTAAGTTATCATGGAAGAGAGGTCTCAGTGTGTTACTGTTAACCTTATTTTCATTCTCTCTTGCTGTGGCCCAAGTACTAGTACGGGGTACTGTCATCGATCAAACAGGAGAATCGGTTCCTGGTGCAAGCATCCAAGTAAAAGGAGGCACACAAGGTACGACTTCCGATCTCGACGGTAAATTCTCACTTAATGTTCCCAACAAGAAGTCTGTTCTTGTTATCTCTTTTATCGGATACACGACGCAGGAGTTGCCGGTTGATGTATCGAAACCTATGTCTGTTGTATTGAAAGAAGATACAAAAACGTTGGACGAAGTTGTTGTCGTTGGTTATCAGGAGGTCAAGAAGAAAGACCTGACCGGTGCTGTGGCAAAGGTAAATATGGAAGATTTGCTTAAAACCCCTTCCTCTTCATTCGATCAGACATTGGGAGGACGTATCGCCGGAGTAAATGTGAGTTCAGGCGAAGGTATGCCGGGTGGAACGATGAATATCGTTATCCGTGGTAATAACTCCTTGACTCAAGACAACTCTCCGTTGTATGTCATTGATGGTTTCCCTGTAGAAGATCCGGCTATCGCAGCTACTATTAACCCCTCCGATGTAGAATCAGTAGATGTGCTGAAGGATGCTTCGGCTACGGCTATTTATGGAGCACGTGGTGCTAACGGTGTTGTAATCATGACTACAAAGAAAGGTAAGATTGGAAAGCCGCAGCTTAAGTACGATGGAAGTTTCGGTGTGCAAAAAGTTACCAATACGATTCCTATGATGGATGCCTACGAGTTTGTAAAGTTGCAGAACGAAATGTTTCCGGCAGATACTAAGAAAAACTATCTGAAAGAATATGAAGGTAAGCAATGGACATTGGAAGATTATCGCAATGTTGCACAATATGACTGGCAGGATGAAATTTTCCGTACCGCTTGGCAGCAGAGTCATAACGTCAGTTTGATGGGAGGAACGGAAGGCGTCCGTTATAATGCTTCCGCTTCTTATTTTGACCAGGACGGTATCGTGCTGAACTCAAACTACAAACGCTTCCAGACACGTATGAATACGGTAGTCCGTCGCGGTAAACTGAATATGAGCATAACAGCCAACTATTCACGTGCTATCCAGACAGGTAGTTCTACCTCTTTATATTCATCCAGTGGTATGAATAACTTGTTTTATAGTGTATGGGGATATCGTCCTGTGACTGAACCGGATGTTCCATTGAGCACATTGATGGATAACGCACTCGATTCATCGGTAGAGCCGACGAATGACTATCGTTTCAATCCGATTATGTCATTAAAGAATGAATACCGTAAGAATTATACGAACAATCTTCAGTTGAACGGATTTGTGGAATATGAATTCATTAAAGGTCTGAAGTTGAAAGTGTCGGGAGGCTATACATACGACGCCCGTAACAATGATACCTTCAATAACTCGAAGACACGTTACGGTAGCCCTATTTCTACAGATAAGGTAAATGCTCAGGTGGTTCGCAATCAACGGCTGACTTGGTTGAACGAGAATGTCTTGACTTATCAGACTAATATAAAGAAGAAACACTTCTTTAATTCTTTGCTGGGTGTTACCTTGCAGAATTCGGATTATGAATACTACTCTTTCAAAACAACCAACATCCCGAATGAATCGATGGGAATGGCAGGTATGAGTGAAGGTATTCCCGCTACTACAAGCTCGGAGAAGTCTTCATGGTCTATGATGTCTTATTTGGGGCGTGTGAATTATAATTATAAATCGAAGTACTATGCGACAGCGTCTTTCCGTGTCGATGGTTCTTCCAAGTTTGCTAAAAAGAACCGTTACGGTTTCTTCCCTTCAGGCTCTTTGGCATGGAACTTTACTGAAGAAGATTTCATGAGCAAATATAAATCCGTCATCTCTAGCGGTAAGTTGCGTGCAAGCTGGGGGTTGACAGGTAACAACCGTGTAGGCGAGTATGAAACGTATGCTTTATTGAAAATGTTGAAGGCAACTTCAAATAATGTTCAGACAGGTGTATATCCGTTTGAGAATAACCTGAACAGTATCGGTATGGTGCCTATCTCCTTGTTAAATAAGGATCTGAAATGGGAAACAACAGAACAATGGAATGTCGGTTTGGATCTGGGCTTCTTTAACGAACGCATCGGGATCAATGTTGACTGGTATATGAAGACTACCCGTGACCTGCTGTTGGATGCCGATTTGTCTTACACGACAGGCTTCAAGAGTGCAATGAAAAATGTGGGTAAAGTACGTAACTCGGGTGTGGAATTTACTTTGAATACAGTAAACATCCAGAAAAACGGTTTTAAATGGAGTACTAACTTCAATATTGCATTCAATAAGAATGAGGTGCTGGAGCTGGCTGAAAACCAGACATCATTGCTGACTGCCGCATATTTCGACCAGGCCTACAATACGCAACCTACTTATATTGCCAAGAAGGGTTATTCAATGGGTATGATGTACGGTTATCAGTATGAAGGCACTTATAAATACGAGGATTTCTACAAATCAGGTGATACGTATGTGTTGCGTCCGGGTGTTCCTTACTTCTCCAGCGAAAGTAATACACAGCCGGGTATGCCGAAATATAAAGATCTGAATGGTGATGGTGTGATAGATACCAACGACCGTACGATGATCGGACGTGGCTTACCTATTCATACGGGTGGTTTCACGAATGATTTCGAGTACAAAGGATTCGACTTGAGTATTTTCTTCCAATGGTCTTATGGAAACGATATTTTGAATGCCAACCGTTTGTTCTTTGAAAACGTGAACAACTCACGTAATTTGAACCAATATGCAAGTTATGCCAACCGTTGGACTCCGGAAAATCCGTATAGTGATATTCCGGTTGCCAAGAACTCAAGTTCTAATAAAGTGGTTTCTTCGCGTGTGATTGAAGACGGTTCTTTCCTACGTCTGAAAACTCTGACATTAGGTTATACTCTGCCGAAGAAAGTAATTAAGAAGTGGGGAATCGGCAATGCCCGTGTATATGTGGCAGGGCAGAATCTTTGGACAATCTCCGGCTATTCCGGTTATGATCCTGAAGTGTCTATCCGTAACGGTGCTTTAACGCCGGGACTTGACTACTCTGCTTATCCGAGAGCTTATGCAATCAACTTCGGAGTCAATTTAGGATTTTAATATTATTTGATCAGATAATAGATATAAATAAGAATTTATGAAAACGATAAAAATAACATTCCTTTCTTTGGTAGCCGCATGTACGATGGCCTCATGTGACTTTTTGGAAAAGGAGCCTTATAAGATTACTCCGGAAAATTACTTCCAAAATGAAACGGAAGTTTCCAATTTCCTGACCGGTATTTATGCAAATCTATCGCAGACCTCTTTTTATGGTAATGATTACATGGTTCTTGCAGGCGGTGACGACTTGGAATTTTATGGCGGGTCTACCGGACGTATTTCTAATACAGGTTTGATCTGTAACAATACGACAACCAGTGACGCTGCTGTTACACAGTTCTGGGCGGATTTGTATAGTGGTATCGAACGTGCGAATATGCTACTTGAACATATTGACAATGTACCGAGTATGAGTGCGGAAAAAACAGCCCAATATAAATCGGAGGCTCGTTTCCTGCGTGCATTCTATTACTTTAATCTGGTTCAATGTTGGGGAGATGTTCCTTTGAAATTGGAATCTACTTATTCATCCGGTACTGTAACTGACAAAGATATTGCCCGTACCGACAAAAATGTGATTTATAAGTTTATAGTGAAAGAGATGGAAGAGGCAGCCGATGAAGGTTTACTTTCAGCCAAAGATCTGGGATATAAGCCTAATCGTATTTCAAAGTCTGCCGCATGGGGAATTTTGGCGCGTGTCTATTTGTTTTGGGCAGGTGAGCATAATCGTGATGACCAACCGGAACCTGCGGAAGCGAAATCTTACTTTGAACGTGCCAGTCATTTCGGACAGTTGGTAATGGGTGAGGGACATGAACTTGCAGAAGATTATTGGGATGCATTTATTGATATGTGTTCAGATAAGTACAATACATCTGGTTCTAATGAAAGCATTTGGGAGGTAGAATTTGCAGGTGACGGTACAGGTGATGTTCGTTCTGAAGGACGTATTGGTAATACAATCGGGCTTCAATGTGCAGACTTTTCTTCTCAATCTAGTTTGGTTGGAAAGGCTGATCCGGGATACTCTTACGGATTCTTGTGGGCTACACCGAAGCTTTATGATTTGTATACAAGAAATAATGATAAAGAACGTTTCACTTGGAACATAGCACCTTTTACGTATCGTGCGCTTGATTCGGATGCAGATAAGGATATTAAAGGTAAAACCGGTATTGTAGGGAGAACTTTTGAGAACCAGGAATTGTATGAATTAGTAACAGGATCTGGATGGTATGGCGAGAAATCTTATGATTATGATGGAGCGGACGAAGGTAAGGAATTCGTTAATAAAGGAAGTCAAAGAGGAGATGTTTATAAGAAAGCTGTTGCACCAGAAGAAGTAAGAAAGGATTTATGTTGTGCGAAGTTCCGTCGTGAATATGAGCCTGCTGCCAAAAGAAATAAGAATCTCACTTCTATTAACTTTCCTATTCTTCGTTATTCAGATGTGTTGCTGATGGTTGCCGAAGCGGAAAATGAATATTGGGGATATCCGACAGATTTGGCAAAAGAATGTCTTCGAGATGTACGTATACGTGCAGGAATATCAGATAATACAAATGATCTTAATTCGCAGAACGCTTTCCGTAATGCTATAAAAGATGAACGTGCTATGGAATTATGTTTTGAATTTACTCGTCGCTTTGACTTAATTCGTTGGGGAGAATTTGTGGATAAGATGAATGAACAAGTAGATTTGGCGTTAAGTGGAATAAATTGGAATCAAGGTTCTCAGGTTGCACCATTTTTCCGTGTGACTTCTGCTTATCAGTATTTTCCGATTCCGGATGCGGAAAAAGCTGTGAACAAACTTATTACAGGTAATAATCCCGGTTGGTAATCACCTTGAGTTTATTTAATTATTTAAGAAAAGAATGTAACGATGAAAACATATAAATTGTTATTATTAAGCTTGGGCGTTTTTTGCTTCACTGCGTGTGAAAAAGAACTGGACCGAGATTTAACGGATGCCAATGTGAGCGTGGCAACTGATGAGAATGTAAGGTATGAGGGAAATATCTTGACTGTAAAGAAAGGAACTCCGATCACATTCCTTCTTCATGGTGATCCGGATTATGTGTCTTTCTTTAGTGGTGAGCTTGGTCATCAATATGTCTATCGAGATCGGAAAGAATATTCGGCTGAAGATGTTGAATCGTGTGAGTTGAAGTTTGGAATTTGGACAGCAACAGGAAATGCAAATTCATGTACTAACCAATTGGATGTCTTTTATATGGCTGAAGAACAAGCCCCTAATTTAGAAACTACTACATTTTTTCCGGGAATGAGTAAGACTGATTTTGAAGCGGACTCGATTTTAGTAGAAAAAACGACAGAATGGAAAGCTTTGATATCACGGGAAGAGTTGCCTAACAAAGTGTTAGGTAGTGCTGCCAGTGCGCTAAATTATAGTAGATCAGTAAAAGAATTTATAGGTAAAAAGTTTACACTGGCTATTGTGCTGAATAAAGATGGGAAAAAGGCATCAGATTATCCAACTTATAGTGATGGAACTCCTATCCCTCAGTCTACATTCAACTTTACTGGTATGCGTGTTGAAACAACTTGGAGAAACGGACGTGTGACAACTGCTTATGCATCTTCTTTCGGCTTTACTCCTTTGAATATGAAGAATAAAACAGTGTTTAAGGATCAGGATGAGATTAATATGCCCAAAGACCGTGAGTATGGTTCTGTATCAACAGGAGTTTCGGGTATGTGGAATTTGAGCAGTATAGCAAATGGCGGATTCACCGTTACAGGAGCGGCTTCTGGTTTTGATTGGAAATATACTTGGTTGGTTTCTGATTATTTGAATTTCCTTGAATGTCCGGAACCAGATTTACCCGTGAAGGTAAAAGATGTTTCTTTGGATGTGGATACTTATAGTTATACATACGATCAGGTGGGTACTTATACCGCTACATTCCTGATGAATAATTTTAGTTATGCACATGAGGATTCTAAGGTTTGTGAGTTGATAATCAATGTAACAGAATAACTTTAAATACTATACAGATTATGAAGTACATAAAATTGTATATACTTTTCTTCTTGATGATCTTTGCCGTTACAGGTTGTACAACGGATGATTTGAAAGATGATGTGAACGACCTGAAAGATAGGGTGACGCTTATTGAGGAACAGGTGAAATTGTTGAATGATAATTTGGCGGTGATAGCTTATATTCTTGACACGCAGAATAAGACAATCAGTGAGGTGAAGAATGTAACCGATAATGGAGAGGTTACACAGAAGAAAATTGTTCTGAGCGATGGTACGGAATTGACGTTGACTATAGGTAAACCTGGAACTATAAATGAGCCTGAAGTTACAGTAGGAGAAGATAAAATGTGGTATATCAATGGAGAACCTACCGGTGTGATAGCCATAGGTGAGCCGGGAAAAAATGGTGAAGGTTATCCTGAGTTCCGTGTGCAGGATGGTGATTGGCAGGTACGCTTTGGTGACGGTGAGTGGAAGCCTGTAACTGGCGGTGAAAATGTGGCTGACGGTTCTTTGGGCGATCAGTTTTTTGTGAAAGCCGAAGTGGTAGATGATAATTTTGTGGTAACAATGACAGATGGCACGGTACATACACTTCCTATTGTTGCCGATTTAGCTTGCGCTATTGATAAGACAAGCATAGGTTTAGACGAAGAGGGTTTTTGGGTAATCGAGAAAGATACAAGAGTAGAAGTGCTTGTGAAGATAACAGGTGAAAATCCGCAAGTTACTTATCCGCAGGGTTGGAGGGCGACATTGAGTGAACTGGAAACTGCGGATGATAAAGGTAACAATTATAAATTGTATATCTATGCTCCTGCTGCTACAATCAAGACTATGAATACTCGTGCTGCTGCGAATAACACTTCCGATATAACTGTTCAGGTGCAGAAAGGTTCATTGTGGGCGGTAGATAAGATAAAAGTGAAAACACCGAAAGAACTGAACACAAATGAAGGAAAATATAATGATGGTCAAGCGATCCGTGTAGGTGGATTGGAAATAACAAGAGAATTATATGGTGATATTAAGGCTGTTCCTGCAGATGGTAAATTGACTGAAGGTGGCGTTTATTTCATTTCAGAGAATGGGAAAGAACTAACTTGTGGCTTTGAAGATGGAGTACAGAATCTAATTATTCTACCAAATACGGAGGAGGTAACGGAAATCAAATTAGAAATTGGCCAAAAAGTTACTTTTACTGGAACATTTGCTTGTCAGAATGTAATTTTTAACTGTACAATAAAAGATTATCCTTTGTGGGTACAAGGAGGTGATAAAAATGTGGTATTTGATAAATGTCAAATAAATGGGTTGATTGCGACAAAAGGTCTATTGGTATCCATAACGGATAAGAATGTGGATGGAACGGATAACCTGAATCGTTTTGAGATGTCGGAATCAAAGGTGGAAATAAAAGAAGCAGGTACTAACTTGTATTTAATAAATACATTGAGTTGTAAAACATTGAAATTCGATAATAATATTGTTTATTATTCGGGAACACCGTCTCAAGATAATAATTTGGAGAACTTTAAAGTATTCAATGGTAAGGATAATCATAGAATAGATGACCTAGTAGTAACTCGTAATACATTTATTGATATTGAGTCATCGTATACAGGGAACAATATTGGTTTGTTTTATCCTAAGACTCTTGGCACTGCTGTGGTGGATAATAACATATATTATTTTTCTTCTTATCGTGAGTATACAGCATTTTTGATTAGAGTTGCTTCACCGAATGAAATGAAGCTGATAAGTTCAGTGGATAATTATGCTTACGTAGGAGACAGTTCATTGAATTTCAATGTATTCCAAAATAAAGTTGATGATAAAACGATATCGTTTACGAGTAAGGATATTGATCTGTTTGATACGAAAAATACAAAAACTTTCGACAAATCAACCGGCACATTTATTCCTAAAGATGAATATAAAGCCTACGGTGCTCAACGTTAAAACTAAGATAATATGAAAAAGATATTAATACTACTATTAAGCCTATTACCTGTCATTACTTTTACAGCGTGTGATGATAAGGATGATATACGCAAAGACATTGATGAACTGAATGCTCGCTTGGACGCATTAACCGATAATTTGGAAAGTCTGAATACAAGCATTAAATCTTTCCAAGAGGCTATGCAGGGAATTGTTCTTATCACTGAATATTCTATGGATGAGAAAGGCAATTATACCTTGAAAATGAGTGATGGTATGGAACTGACTGTTTATAGCGGATTACCTGACGAAGATATACCGGTATTGGGAGTCAGTGAAGACGGTTATTGGACCTATACTCTCAATGGTGAAACAATAAAATTGTCTAGTAAGGCAAAGCCTGAAGACGGAAAAGACGGTGAAACGCCGACGATCTCAATTGATGAAGAGGGCTATTGGTGCTATACCATTGCAGGTGGCGAAACACAGCGTATCGGAGGACCTTATAACATTGCGGATATTACAAAGATTCCCGGAAGTATATTTGCGGATGTGGTGGTTAAGGATAATGTAATGACTTTTTCTTTTACAGGAGGAGGTACAACAGATATTCCTCTGTTGGGAGGACTGAATATGACTTTTGCAGATGGAGCAACTAGTCTGACCTCTGTAACGATTGCGAAGAATACTCTGAAAGAGTTGAAAGTAGAACAGATTAATGTGGATAAGATAATCATTGATCCTACACCTCTGATGATAGATTTGACCGATACGTCATTGACTATTCAGACGACAGGGGTAGATCCGGGAGTGTATGATGTTCATTTTCAGATATTCTCTAAGGAGGGCTATCGTTTGATTAAATCGTTGAAAGTGACAGTTAGTGAATAAGTGGAATCAATAAAGTAAAGAAATTATTATGAGATACTATAAATCATTCATATTATTCAGTTTGTTGGCACTAGTCTTTGTTGCGTGTGACACAGACGATTTAGAAAAGGACATTGATGCCTTGAAAGACCGTGTGGCGAGTGTGGAAGCACAAGTACAACGGTTGAACGATGAGATGAATATCTTGCGTGTAGCATTGGATGGCAATAAAACGATTACAGATTATTCCATTGATGGTGACACCTATACGTTGACTTTAAGCAATGGTGAGACATTGACATTGACGCAGGGCGAGGTAGGAGGTAATTATCCGTCTATTGATATCAGTGATGACGGTTATTGGGTAATTGCCGGAAGCAAGACCGAATGGCGTGCTAAAGCAGAAAACGGTGAGGATGCGACGATAACTCCGCAGTTTAAGATTGAAGCGAACCCAGATGCTGATGGCAAGAAGTATTGGCAGGTAAGCTACGATAATGGTTCTACTTGGGATTTTTTGGAAAATGGCTTAGCAGAAGGAGTAAATGAAAATACTCCGTTGATAAATAAAGTAGAGGTGAAAGACGGCTGTTTCAATGTTACGATTGGCAGTGAAGTTTACCAAATTCCTGTAGTGAAAGGTTTGGAATGTGCCATCAATGTTCCGGAAAGTGTGGCTGACGGGTCTTGGATGATAGCTGGTGGCGTTGAGGCTTCTTTTACAGTAAAAGTAAATTTGGCAGATGGTGATTTGGTTAGGGTAAATGCTCCGGCAGCTTGGAATGCGAAAGTTTCAGAGTATTCAGCCGGTACTACGGAAGTTACCGTAACCGTAACTCCTCCTTCCACTCCGAGTGAATGTACAATTAGGGTAGAAGTCACTCATGGAGTAAATACAGCTACTGATCAAATAAAGGCTAAAACGATTTCGGACAGTTACTGGGCGGAGTATCAGGCTGGATTTGATATCAAGATTGGGGATGTGGTGATTAATAAGTTTGATTATCCGGATGCGAAACTACTTCAAGATGGTGAAACTGTTCCTGCTACAGGTGTTTATTTTATTGCAGATGGTGCTACTGTGAAAAAAAGTGGTCCTGTTACTGATTTAGTTTTGATTGCAGAAAGGAAAGATAATAAATATTCTTCTAAAATATCTACCACAGGTAATATCTCTTTAGGAAATTTAGCAGAAGGCATAGGCTTCTTATGTAAAGGTGTTTCTTTGTCATCAGAAGGAACTAGTAGTGTCTATTGGTTTAATCTATCTGGGAATATAATTGAGAGATTGTATTTTGATCATTGTAGAATCGAGTTTATGGTAGACAAGAATTTCTCAAATTTCAATAACGCTAAATCTGGTATAAAGAATTTATTGATAGAATCTTGCCATATAGCGATACCGGCACAGCAAGCTAAAGAAGATCGGACAGCCTTGTTTTTAAGATATGATCAAGGACAATATGGCAATATGACGATACGTAATAATGTATTTTACTGTACAACAGAAAATAAAGCAGTTTCATTAGCTCCATTAATGACAACAGCTAAAGCCACTGTGCTGGATGGAATAGATGTTTGTATTGAGAATAATACCTTGATAAATACATTATTGAATCATGATAACTCTACTTCTGGTCTTATGAAGATACCTTATAGGAAAGGATGGAAGATGAAGAATAATTTAGTTTGGTATGATGTAGCTCTTATAGCAAATAAAAATGCAACGGCTAGCTTCTTATCAGAATTAGGAAGTATGGAGACTTTTGATATTGAAGATATCTCCAATAACAAAGTATTCACAACTATTGAAGACAATCCGTTGATATGGGGTATTTTTAGAGATAATAAGGTTTTTGAGGATAATGTTATAATCCCGGAGTTAACAACTCCGTTTGTTGATGGTACACTTGTTGATACCGAAGGTAAATACACTCTTAAGCCTGAATATCAAGGCATAGGTGCAATAATCGAATAGTTGTTGCAACAGATTAGAATAAATAAAGGAGAGTCTGTTGGCATGAATAGAAGCTGGCAGATTCTTCTTTTCTTATTGTACCACTTAAATTCGAAAAACATGAAATATCGTTTACACTATTTGGCTACTTGTTTATTTATTGCTATGTCATTTATATCTTGTTCAGATGATGAAGTAATAAGTAATCAACCTATTCCAGAGCAACCTGAACAGTTAACGGAGCTTATTGCTCAATACAACACTAATATTTCCGCCTATCAGGCCATGATGGATAATAAAGCGGAGATTGTTGATTATATCACTGATAGTAAAGGCTTCTATAAATTGCAACTTAGCAATCAACAGATTGTAGACGCTAATGCTCAGGCTACTGAAGATAAAGATATTCCTCTTCTGAGTATTGACGAAGATGGTTATTGGAATTATCTGTTAGGCGGGACTTCAGCTGTCCTTACTGACCTGCAAGGAAATCCTGCTCCTGCTTTAAGCAAGACGGGGAAAGGTATATTTACTCCTCAAATTGCATTAGGTAAAGACGGTTATTGGCAGGTTTCTTACAATGGAATTCAATGGAAACGTTTAGGTGATAATATTGCTCCATCGTTGGCTGAGAAAACGGCTGCTAACTTTTCTCTTTATCGTTCCGTTATTTTAGATGAAGTAACCAATACTATTACTTTAGAATCTCGTGCGGGTAACGGTATACTTAAACTGAATACGGTTAATAATGGTACGGCACAGGCATGGAAGAAATTTTTAATGAATAGTGATGATAATGTGTTGCTGGATTATTCGTATGCCGGATATGATCACGGTGAAACTGCTCCTAAGGATGGTTTTGCTTGGGGGTATAAGGTTTGTAATGTGAAACAACGAATGGAACAGGAGAATATTCCTGCTTTAGAAGCTTTTACTCGTATATTGGATGAAAATAAACTTATTCGTAAAACGACTTTGAATGCTACTAATGCGAATGCCAAGATTGTGATTTACTTTCCTGCAGGTGAGTATGTTCTGCATGAAGAAGCTGGAAAGAACTTCCCTTATGATATTTTAGGAGGAAACTTCATTATCAAGGGGGATGGTCCTCAATTGACTCGGCTGGTGATGAAAACGCCGAATGGAGATACGGAGGCTACTAATGTTCCTATGTTAAGTATCAAACATACTAATAGCCCGAATAATGCAGGACATTCTCCGTTATTGGCGAATGTTGTAGAAAATGCGAAGAAAGGTGAGTCTAATCTTGTGGTTTCTTCAACTACCGGATTGAAGCCGGGTAAATGGGTACAGTTACGTTTGCGGAGTGGTAATAAAGATTTATTGGCAAAAGAACTTGGTCCTATTACCCCGACCGGCTCGTGGTCAATAGAACAACAGCCTGTTCCTATTACGGCAGAGAAATCTAATGATAATTACGGAATTAAAGTTACGGAATTTCATCAAATAAAATCAGTCGGTGGTAATCGCGTTGTTTTCTATGAACCGATTATGCATGATATTGACACCCAGTATGACGATTGTTTGGGTTGGGAAATTCGCGAATATAAGTATTACGAAAATGTGGGAATAGAGGATTTAACTTTCGTAGGCCAGGCAATCACTCCCTATTATCATCACGGTGATGGTGCACCGAGTAACGTAGATGCATGGCGATATGATCAAGAATATAGACCGATCGCTATGGTACGATTAGTTAATTCCTGGGTACGTAATGTAGATTTTGAGAGTGTAAGTGAGGCGTTGACTATTTCTGAATCAGCCAATTGCTCTGCCTATAATATTGAAATCAGAGGTAATCGTGGACATGGAGCAGTACGTGCTGCCGGTTCGACACGTATATTCATTGGTAAGATAAATGATCAAAGCAAAGATGGAACTGCTAATAAATACGGAGTTATCGGTCAAGGGCAGTGGCATGGATGTGGTGTTTCCAAACCAAGTATTGGTAATGTGATTTGGAATTCGAACTGGGGTAGTAATGCTTGTTTCGAATCTCATGCCACACAACCTCGTGCTACTCTATTTGATAATTGTAGTGGTGGGTTGGTTCGTTATCATGCAGGTGGCGCAGAAGATGAGGCGCCGAATCATTTGAGTGATTTGACTATATGGAATCTGAATGTGACCGGAACAATTGATGAACAGAAGCGAGACTTTTCTACTAATTTCACTTGGTGGAATAATACAGATAAGTGGTGGAAGATTTATCCGCCTATCGTAGTCGGTACTCATGGCCAGGCCGTGACATTCTCACAAGAGGAAAAACAGCTTACTTATGAAGAAAGTACTGGAACGAGGGTTACTCCCGAGTCTCTTTATGAGGCACAGTTGGAAAAACGTCTGGGAGCAGTACCAGCTTGGTTAAGGGCTTTGAAATAATAATACTGGAATAAATGAATAATTTCGTAAAGAAATTCCGGCAAATGGCACCTGTGATAAGTATGATTATATCACAGGTGTTGTTGCTTGGATGTAAGGATGAAGACTCAAAAGAATATATCGAAGGGCAGATTCCGGAGACGGAGGTTGCTGCGTATATTGCACAAATGAATCAGGATATTGCTGATATGCAGCAGTTGGCAGATGGAAAGTTGAGGGTGCTCACTTATTTCCAAGAACAGGACAACGTTTGGGTAATGGAGTTGGAGAACGGTCATATTCTAAGGATCTATCCAGAGGTAGGGAAAAACGAAAAAAAGGAAATTCCCATATTGGGGATTAATGAAGAAGGATATTGGATATACGAGTTCTATAATACGGAGGACATACTGACTGACGTGAACGGTGAGCCGGTAGCTGCCCTTGCCAAAACGGGAAAAGGGACATTTGTACCACGGTTGAGGCTAAATGAAAAGAACTATTGGGAAGTGTCATTCAACGGGATGCAATGGAAGCAACTGACTAGTAGGCCGACAGATGTGATATCTACTACATCGGCTGCTTATTCTTTAATGAATGGACTTGTCGCTGATGAAAAAAATAAGACTGTCGGTTTGTCTTTGTGTTGTGGAGAGTTGATAATAACTTCTGTTGTGCTGGGAAAAGGTACTACTGAAGCTTGGAATAAATTTGTGTTAGGAACTTCGGATAATGTTCTGCTCGATTTTTCGTATGCCGGATATCATCATGGGGAAGTAGCTCCTCCAGATGGCTTCTCTTTGGGATATGAGGTGATGAATGTGAAAGAACGGATGAATGTGAAAAATCTGACAGCTCGGGCTGCATTGATTGATATTTTGCAAGAGAAGAATCTGACCCGCAAGAATGATACAAATGGCAATAATCCGAATGCCCGTGTTGTGATCTATTTCCCTGAAGGAGAGTATGTGTTGCATAATGAGGACGATAATGGTATGAGAGAGCCGGAAGCGGGAAAAACGTATGCAACAGATAGTAAAGGGAATAATACAAGTTATAGTATTCCTATTACTGGCGGACATTTGGTTATTAAAGGTGACGGTCCGGATAAGACTAAGTTGATTATGGCGACTCCTAATTTGCCTGGAAGTACAGAGGTGATGTATTCATCCCCATGTATGCTTGAACTGAAACATAATTCGGATACCCGCAAGATGTGCACTGTAACCTCTGACGCAAAAAAAGGTACCTATGTGGTAGAAGTAGATGATGTAACCGGTTTGAACAAGGGTGATTGGGTGTGTCTGTATTTAAAGGATAATACTTCTGAACTGGTAGATAAAGAATTGTCTCCATATAAGGCGGAGGCAACGATGACTAATATAATAGAGAAGGGTGTGCAGATACAGGATTTCCATCAGATTATAGCTAAAAGTGGTAATCGTATTACTTTTAAAGAGCCGATTATGCATGAAGTGGAAGCACGTTGGAAATGGGAGATTCATCGGTATCCGCATTATGAAGAAGTGGGAGTGGAGGATTTGTCTTTTGTGGGACAGGCAAAAGATGATTTCAAACATCATGGCACTTGGGAGGACGATGGTGCATACAAGCCGTTGAATATGGTTCGATTGACTAATTCATGGATGCGGCGTGTGAAGTTCACAAGTGTGAGTGAAGCTACTTCCATTATCAATAGTGCCAATGTGTCGGCTTATGATATCACGATAGATGGTAATCGCGGACATTCCGCTATCCGTTCCGCAGGTTCTTCGCGTGTGTTTATCGGTAAGGTGACGGACCGCACGGATGGATTGTTGATTGACGATAGAAATACCCGTGAAGAGGGTGTCGGGCAATATCACGCTTGCGGTGTTTCCAAACCAAGTATGGGAGCAGTTATCTGGCGTGTGCATTGGGGGAAAGATGCTTGCTTCGAGTCTCATGCCACGCAACCCCGCGCTACGTTGATAGATGCTTGCAAGGGTGGATTCATGCAATTCCGTCAGGGAGGTGATTATGATCAGTTGCCCAATCATTTGGATGATCTTACTATTTGGAATATGTATTCGGAAAGATCCCGGGTTGCAAGTGGTAATTCCGCTCCTTCCGGAGTATTCGATTGGTGGCGTATCGGCTTTAAAGGGTGGAAATTCTTGCCACCGACGATTGCCGGTTTTCATGGCGATCCGTTGAATTTTGTACAAGAGCAGGTAAAGCTTGACGAAAGTCATGGTACTCCGGTAGAGCCGGAGTCATTGTATGAGGCACAATTGGAACGTCGTTTGGGTTTTGTGCCTGATTGGCTGAAAGCGTTGAAATAGGTATAAAGAAAGCTACTACAAAAGATAAATAATTATGAAATTGAAGAACTGGATTGGTTTATTACCATTTTGTGTAGGGATATGTTTATCCCCTTATACTATGGGTAATGTCCACACAAACTATTCGGCACAGACAGAAATGTCAGTGTCTGATGTGGAAGTGAAGAAGAAAGAGTTGAAGGAGTTTAGGAAAAAGTATAAACTGCCCGTTCCGAAAGCGAATCAAAAGGAAATAGATGCTGCTTTGATGCAAGTGCAGTTGTACCAATTGGAGCGGGTAAATGAGACAACGGTTACCGGTGCTTCAATATTAAATAAGGGTAAGATAACTCTTCAGCAGGGACGGGATATCGCTAAAACAGTGCGTGCATTGGCTTTTGCTGCCCAACGTGACGGAGGTGAGGCTAAAAAGAGTTTTAATCTCTATTTGGATTTTCTCTTTACGGGAAATATCATAGAGAGTATTCCCAAGTATAAGTATAGTAATTATGATGATGTACGTAAAGTCCCGGCTGATTTGCTGAGTGCATTGTCCGTATGTGATGATATAAGAAGAGGAAGGTTGATTGCTGCTGTATGGAACTTATTGGAGGCCGAATGGCTGTATTTGAATGCGGAAGAGTTAAAATTAAAGGTGAACTCTGATTATATTTATAATGTTGTTCCGCACTTGTTTATCTGTGTGGTTCACAATCCGAATGATGAGCAAGCTATCAAAGATTTGACTGCCTTTTCTCATTTCCTGTCGGGATGTACCCAGTACAGCCCTAGCGGGTATGATATACTGAAACCTGACGGAACAGGATTTCATCATAATACCCATTATAACGGATATATGTATTCATATCGCACTTGGGTGGAATATATGGGACGACTGAAAGGCACTTCCTTCCGTATTGAGAAGGAGGCGTATCAACGGATGAGCAAAGCTGTGGTTAGTATTTATTTGATGGCGGTACGTTCTGAATCGGATAAAGACCGTTATTTTGCGAATAGTATGGCGGGCAGACACCCTTTTACCGGTTTGGGGATTAATTTCTCGCGACAATTGTTTGAGACATTGATTGAAGTGGGAGGAGATGTGCTAGGGATTCCGTATGATCAGGAATTAGCTTCTTACTACAATTATTTTTATAAGACGAAGAAGTATAAGGACGCTCCCGAACTGAAAGCGGATGGCTTTTATCAGTTTAATTTCAGCCCGGCAGGAGTTTACAGACAGGGTAATTGGCTGGCAGTGATGCGTTGTCCGACTACCAACTTTTGGGGTGGAGAGATATATAATAAAACCAACCGGTTCGGCAGATACCAAAGTCATGGAACGCTGGAAATACTTTATGAAGGTGGACTTGCCAAGTGTGGTTATCCCGTTGATAAAGAAAAGAAGAGTGCCGGTTGGGACTGGAATATGATGCCCGGAAGTACTACAGTACATTATACGGATTGGAAGGAAATGACGCCTAATAAAAATGATGCTGACCGTTTCGACCAAAAATCAACAACGACTAATTTTGCAGGAGCATTGGCTTGGAAAGACTGTGGCCTTTTTGCGGCTGCTTTCGATCAGGATGATCGTTGGGGAAGTCGTCGTTTTGAACCGACTAACCTTTCTTTCTGCAAGTCTGTATTTGCCGTTGATGGAATGTTGTATAGTCTTGGTACTGATATAGAGGCGAAAGGCGACTATTCGGATGAATGGATTACTGCTACAAATCTTTTCCAATCTATTGTATCTAAAGAATCCGGAGATATGACTGTAAACGGACAGATAATGAAAGCAGGAAAAGAACAGATTATAGAACCACAGGTTGCCGCTTGGATGGTTACTCCTACCACTACCGGGTATTTTGTTCCGAAAGGACACGACCGGTTGGTGATTAAGTACGGTGAACAGACTACTCCTTCATCAGCGGGTATGGCTGCCGGAATGGGAAAGGAGACTGCTGCCAAGGCTTATCTTCATCATGGGGTGAAGCCGGAAAAGAAAAGTTACCAGTTTATGGTTGTTCCGGGTACTACTTCCGAACGGATGAAGGAACTTGCCAAGAAGCAAGAGCAGGAGAAACTGTTTAAGGTCATCACTGCACAAGATTCTGTGCATATAGTGAAGTATCTTCCTACATCTACCATTGCATACGCTCTGTTTGCTCCGGTCTCTAATTTATCGGCGGGAGTGGTATGTGCTTCTAAAACGGAGTTACTGGTAATGGAACGTCTGGATAAAAGTGAAAGCGGACTGGAACTGGCTTTGTGTAATCCTAATCTTCGTCCGAAAACGATTAGTAAAAACAATTGGCGGACTACACCTACACAAGCTTCAATAGAGCTGAAGGGTAAATGGACTGTGAAAAGCGGTGATGAAAGCCAAAAGATTACGTTGGAAGAGAATGCAGCGGGAAATACAGTATTGAAGACTGTATTGTCCCAGGGAATGCCTGTTTATGTGTCGTTAGTGAAATAGTAGATCAAGAAAGAATGGTATGAATATGAAGAAGTTGTTAAGTATATTAATGTTGAGTTGGGCGTTTGTTTGCGGACAGGCACAACAGTCGGTAGATATGGACTGGTGGCGTGAAGGTCGCTTTGGTATGTTTATTCATTGGGGATTGTATTCAATTGCTGCCGGTGAATGGAATGGAAAGCCGGTGGATGGCATCGGTGAGTGGATACAGAATTTTGCCAAGGTCCCTAACAATGAATATGAGAAACTGGCTGATAAACTCACGTTAGCTAAATATAATCCGGAAGAATGGGTGAAATTAGCAAAGCAAGCCGGAGCTCGTTATATTGTATTTACGACTAAACACCATGAAGGCTTTTGTATGTATCCGAGCGAGGTGTCTGATTTTGATATTGAGCGTACTCCTTATAAAAGAGATCCTTTGAAAGAACTGGTAGAAGCTTGCCGTAAGCATGGGGTAAAAGTCGGATTCTACTATTCTCATCGGCAAGATTGGCGGGAAGAAGACGCTGCTGTGATGCAGAATGAATATGACGGGCATTATGGTAAGCCGAAATCGGAAGTAAAACCGAATCTGGACCGTTATATCAGGGAAAAGGCTTTACCGCAAATGCGGGAATTGCTTACCCGATACGGTAAAATTGATTTGTTATGGTATGACACTCCGTTTGACTTGACGAAAGAACAGAGTCGGACATTTGTAAATGTAGTCAGAGAATTACAGCCGGAATGTATTGTGAATGGTCGTGTGGGTTATAATCTGGGAGATTATGGAGCATTGGGAGACAATGAGATGCCTTGTTCGCGTGTGAATATGGATTTGGAAATGGTGGCTACCATGAATCATACTTGGGGATACAAAAAGAACGACCAAAACTGGAAGAGCCCGAAAGATATTCTTTGCTCATTGATAGAATGTGCGAGTCGTGGAGTGAACTATATGGTGAATATCGGTCCGAAGGAGGATGGAACCGTACCACAACCGAGCATTGATATAATGGATTTCATCGGAAGGTGGATGCAGAAGAATTCGGAAGCTGTCTACGGAACAACCGGAAATCCTTTTAATGATAACTTCCCTTGGGGGTATGTTACACATAAGGGTAATGTGATTTATCTGCATCTTTTGAGGGAACCTCTGAACCGTTGTATTGCATTGAAGGGTTTGTTGACATCCATTACAAAGGCAGAAATACTTGCTTCCGGTAAGAAAGTGACGGTGACTGATCAATCGTATCCGGTATTGACAGTGCCTGCTCATCTGAATTATGATGAAATTCCGGTGCTGAAGTTGGTATGTAAGTCTCCGGTGCGTTTTAGCGAGGATAATTACATGAACGAAAATGTAGTCAGTATTCCGGTGGCAAATGGTAAGATTATTCCGGGCAAAGAGGGAAGTTTGACGATTGCTGAGGGTGGAAATACACAAAACTTCCATGCAGGTACTGGTAAGTTGCAGCTGAAATGTGTGATTGATGAGCCGGGTACTTACAAAGTACGTGTATTCACCAGTCGCCATTGGAGAAGATCATTTGCTGAGGGAGCTAGAATTACATTGAAAGTGGATGATAATACTCCGTTCAATTCCGTATTGATGAAGAAAGACGGGGAGTTGTCCAATGTACGCCAGAACTCCTACCCGGAAACATGGAGTGATATCGGTACGGTACACTTCAAGCAGAAAGGCACAAAAGGGTTGGAACTTTCTGTGAATGCAACAGGCACGTTTAGCCGTTTGGGATTCTTTGGGGAGGATATCCAGAATGAGAGTGAGAAAAACATTCGCTTTATGAGAATAGAGCTAATCAAAGAAGCCTACTGATGTTCAAAGAGCAGACAATTCTTTACTTTTATGAAATAACTTTTTTCAACAGAGGTCAAAGTAAAAGAGAGGAGCCTCACGGTTCCTCTCTTTAGGGGGTTAAATTGATTAAAGTCCGATTTTATTATACGTTTTCAATAAGGTTAGAAAAATCGTGTGATATATTGCTTTTTGTTGTAACGCATATTCACTGTTTTATATTTTCTACAAATGTATGGATTTTGCGTGGGTGTAGTGGGTGTTATTATTCAAGATAGGTGCAAAATCATACAAATCTATTATTCTCATATTTCTATTCTTCTTTTACACTTTCCAATAATGCGGATAACTCTTTTACAATCTCGGGATGTGACTTCGCTACATTTGTTTTCTCCGATGGGTCGGATGAGAGATCATATAGCTGAGGCTGCTTGTCATTACCCAGTTCCATCTTTGTCCAGAATTCAATAGCAGGACCATCGCTTGGTTCAATATATTTCCATTCTCCCTTAACAATGGCAAGTGTGTTATTCAGATTTTGTTGGACTACATACTCACGACCTGTATTGTTTTTGCCTAAAAGCACATCAAGATGTTCCTGGCTGTCGGGGGCTGCACCCTTGCGCAAGGGCTGATTCAGAAGCGAAGCAAGTGATGCGTAAGTGTCGATCTGCGAGAAAAGCGCTTGTTGTTTGGAAGGCTGTATTTTAGCAGGCCAGCGAATGATAAAAGGAATGCGGGTACCGGCTTCGTAAGCACTGTATTTGCCACCGCGATAGATTCCCATTGGAGTATGACCATTGAGATTCTCGTAGGCATAGTCCTGATAGCCGTCGTCAATCACGGGACCGTTGTCGCTGGTAAAGATCAGGATAGTGTTGTCCGCTATGTTGAGGCTGTCCAATGTGTGCATGATTTCACCGATAGTCCAGTCTAACTGAAGAATGACATCGCCACGTGTTCCAAGTCCGCTTTTTCCTGCAAAACGAGGGTGGGGGATACGGGGCACATGCACGTCTTGCGTACCCATATATAAAAAGAAGGGCTCTTCCTGATGTGAGGCAATGAAGTTCTTAGCCTTGTCAGTGATAATGTCGGCTATGTCTTCATCTTGCCAAAGAGCGGATTTTCCTCCGGTCATCCAGCCGATACGGGGAATACCGTTAATAATTGTATTGTTGTGTCCTTGACTGGGCTTTAATTTCACAAGTTCCGGATTTTCTTCTCCCGTAGGCCAGTCACCTACTTTGTGGTCGTAGCTGACGGTGATGGGATCGTTCGGATCAAGATTCACTACACGTCCGTTTTCAACGAATACACAAGGAACACGGTCTACGGTTGCCGGAATGATGAACTCATAATCGAAACCGATACTTTGCGCATTCGGACTGATTTGGCTGTTGAAGTCTGTTCCGCCTTTCGGTCCCAGTCCCAAATGCCATTTGCCTACTGCACCGGTTGCGTATCCTGCATCTTTCAGCATATCTGCCATGGTGATGCAGGTAGTGTCGATAATGAGTTCAGAGTTGCCGGGAGCGATTCCTGTGTTTTCCTGTCTCCAAGGATACATACCCGTCAAGAGCCCGAAACGGGAAGGGGTGCTGGTGGCAGAAGTTGCATAAGCATTGGTGAATTGTACTCCTTGTCCTGCCAACCGGTCGATGTTGGGAGTGCTCACTTTTGTTGCTCCATAACAACTTAAATCACCAATGCCGAGATCATCTGCAAATATATAAATAATGTTAGGCTTTTGGCTATTCTGCCCATTGTTCTTTTGGGGTGCATGATTGCATCCTGACAGCGTGACGATGCCGGACAATAGGGGAATTAGACGCGAAACGTTTTTCATAATGCTGAATGTTTTAGGAAATAATGTAATGAACACAAAGATAAGCGAATGGAACAAAAAGAATGAGTAGGAATGTACAAGTGAAGTACAAAATAGTACACTTAAGAAGTTACCTTCTTTATTCGGGCGAAGATGTCCGGATTAAGAAACCGTTTATATCATAAATTTAGGCACGGATCACACGGATTTCACAGATTAAAAAACGATGAGTATGAAAACAACAGCGTTAATCCGTGTGATCCGTGCCTAATAATATAAGATTATTTTGCAAGAGTGCTTGTATAGTTGCCTGCTAATCTGCTTCTTCTCCGTCTCCTTCTTCTTCGCTCTCTTCTCCTTTACGATAAGCCAGCGGACTGACGTGATAAATCTCCTTGAAACATTTACTGAAATAGCGGGAGGAGGAGAACCCAATCCGGTCAGAGATCTCCGTGATATTCAGCTCCGGGTTATTCCTTAACATGACAGCGCCTTTTTTGAGACGTATGCTTAGGATGAAATCATTCGGGGTCTGGCCTGTAACTGCTTTCAGTTTAGTGAATAGGTTCGTACGTGCCATACCCATTTCGCGGGCGAAGATATTAACGTTGAAATCCGTATTGTCCAGATGACGTTCGATAATGGCCATCGCGCGGTCGAGCATCTCCTTATCCATCGGGTTGGTAGCCAACATTTGGGCAAAAGCCTGTGGTTGTTTGCTGAACTTCTCTTGCAATAGCCGGCGGGAATTAACCAGGTTATTGCAGCGGGAAATCAGAAGATTGGTATTAAACGGTTTCGTGATATAATCATCCGCACCAATCTTCAAACCTTCGATATTGTGCTCTATAGCAGTACGTGCGGTTAATAATACCACCGGAATATGGCAAGTGTTAAAGTCCGTTTTGATCTGTTTGCAAAGTTCCGTACCCGACATGCGTGGCATTACGACATCACTTAAAATGATGCTCGGCATATCCTTCTGTATCATCTCTAATGCTTCTACTCCGTCGGAAGCCGTACTGACCTGATAGAATGTTTTGAAAATACCGACTAACATCTGCTTGATAGATTCATTGTCTTCCACTATCAGCATTTTGGCGTCTTCGATACGCTTGTTATCTTCTTCTTTCCATTCCGAATCAGGGATTATTTCTACTGAAGGAACAATAGTCTCTGTTTGCTGGATAGTTTCCGTATCATCTTTCGCTATTTGCTCTTCTGTGAAGTGTTCCTTGCCTAGTTTGAGGGTGATAATGAAACTGCTTCCTTTGCCCGGTTCGCTTTCTACCCGGATTGTGCCGTGATGAAGTTCCACAATACCTTTTGTCAGTGCCAGTCCGATGCCTGTACCGGCTCCGGTATTCAGCGAGTTGAGATGTTCGGTCTGATAGAAACGGTCGAATATCTTATCAATTTCGGCAGCGGCGATACCTGTCCCGGTATCTTTTATTTCAATGATGACATGGTCTTTCTCCTGCGATACATTAATCGAAATTGTATCTTCGGCCTTGGTATGCTTCACTGCATTAGACAGCAGGTTGTTTATCACTTTCTGCATCTGCTTTTGGTCATACCATACTTCAATGTCATCCTTCTGTTTGTTGAACTTGAAGTTGATTTGTTTACTGCTCGCATATTCGAGGAAGAGCAGATAATTCTCATACAGGAAGTTAACCAGATTGTGCTGGCTAACTTTGATCTTCATGTGACCCTGTTCCTGTTTACGGAAATCAAGTAGTTCCGTAATCAGTTCCCGTAATTGGAGACTGTTCTTGTAGATTCCCAATACCTTATTATATATGTTAGGCGTAAATGTCTGCACCTGCAACAAAGTTTCCACTTGTCCCACGATCAGCGTTAACGGTGTGCGGAATTCGTGCGAGATGTTAGTGAAGAAACGGAGTTTCGACTGGTTCAATGCTTCGAGGTCTTCAATATGCTTCTTTTCGTACTTCAAAGACTCACGGAGTTTGATGCGCGAATTATAGTTCTGAATAAGATACCATAACAGGCTGATAGTGACAATGGTATAAATCAGGTAAGCCCACCATGTCTCATACCATGAAGGGAGTACGATAATCAGCAGTCTGGCCTCTTTTATTCCTTCCCTCTGTGATTTGATGACAAGGGTATATTTACCCGGATTCAGGTTTGTATAAGTAATCAGCGTTTGCTTCCGGTAAGTATGGTTCCATTCGTCTGAGAAACCCTCCAGGCGATAGAGAATTTCATCTCTGTTGGCAGGAATGAAGTTGGAAGTGGCATATTCGATGCTAAACATCGATTGATTCGCTTTCAGACTGATTTCCGGAGTATGACAGATCGACTGTTCCAGGATGCCGCTTTCATCTCCCGGAACTACTTCTTTTCCGTTGACAAACAGGCGGGAAAGAATGATATTATATGATTTGGGAGTGAAATGTAATTTTTTCTCCCAGAAAGAAATCATTCCCTGAATACCGCCAAGGAATACTTCTCCGTCATGTGTCACAAATAGTGCGTTTTCATTGACGGCAGTCAACGGGAATCCATTCTCCGTACCGTAATTATAGAATTTCTTGCTTGGATAGTTGAACTGTGAGAATCCCTGATTGGTAATCAGCAATAAGTCTCCTTTCTGTATGGACGATTCGCATACTTCGTAGATACAGTCGCTGGATAAACCATCTGTCTGTACATCGAAGTTTTCAAAGTCATCACTTGCCTTACGGTAACGGTCGAGACCGCTTCCGGAGGTGCAGAACCACAGATTACCGTTACTGTCCTGCATGATACTGTTGATATTATTGTTGCTAAGACTGTTCGGATTAGCGGGATTGTGTGGATAATTAGTAAGTTTACCGCTGTCGAACCGGTAAGAATAAACACCCTCCCCGGTAGCCGCAATCCACAATGTACCGTCTTTATCAATGCAAAGACTGGCTACCATGCCAATACCTCTTCCTTCTTTAGTCTCTTTGAAGAGCTGTTGGCAAGCGCCTGTTGCCGGATTGAAAAGACAAACACCGTTTTGTGTGGCGACAACCAGCTTGTCCTTATAAGGTACAATGTCTCGGACGATATCCGAAGGTAGTGAGGTTGGGTCTCCGGCTTTCATCCGGTAGACTGTGAAACGGTTGGTACGCAGGTCGAGTTTGTTCAATCCTCCCAAGTGTGTACCTATCCACATGATTTCATTAGTCTGGTCGTAGTAGATTGCTTTGACATTGTTATGGGAAATGCTATTTTTGCCCTCTTCGTGGCGATACCACCGATAGGTGTTGTTTTTCCGGTCGTACACATTCACGCCACCGCCTTCAGTACAGATCCATAACTTTCCGTCTTTATCTTCAGTCATTCTGCCAACAATCGGGCTACTTAAACCTTCTTTTTCTGTATCTCCCGTCTTGTAGCGGGTATAGATTTCATATTCCGGATTGAAATAGTTGACACCTCCGAAATAAGTACCCAGCCAAATTGTTCCTTGTTCATCTTTGACGATGCACCAGATGGAGGAGTGGGTAAGTCCGTCGGGTTTGTTCGCGTTGGCAGTGTAAAGTTGGAATTTACCTGTGCTCTTTTCATAGCGATTTAACCCGTGAAAGGTTCCTATCCACAGATTTCCTGCATTATCTTCACAGCAACTCCTTACGAAGTCGGCACAAATACTGTTTGGATTTTTAGGATCATGACGGAAGTTCTCAATGGTACTATCTGTTTTTATCCGGTAGAGTCCTTCTTCCCAGGTACAGATCCATAATTCTTTAGACGAATCTTCGTAAATACTCGCGATATTACCTCTTGTGACAGGTTGGGAAATCTTTTTGTCTCCCGATAAACAGTAAAGTCCGTTACTGGTAGTTCCCATCCACAGATTTTTCTTTTCGTCCAGGTGGAGACAGGAGAGGGTGATATCTTTTCCGGCAAGATGATAGTAGAGATCGAAGTTTCCGGTACTTTCATTATATACAAACACTTCTTCTCTTTTCCCGATATATAATTTCTCGTTGAAATAAATAGCATCCACATTGCCTTGCAGCAACGTTTTGAATCTTTGTGTGGTCAGATCGAACTCTGCTACCCCGTCCGTACAGAGCAGGTATACCTTCCCGTTTTTGTTTCCGGTGATACGCAGCACTGTATTGCTGAACAAACTGTTCGGATCGTTTTTATTAAGTTTGAAACTTTTGATATCGTTACCGTTATACCGGTTCAGTCCTTCACGCGTGCCAATCCATATAATCCCCCGTTCATCAATATAAAGGCTATTGACAGAAAATTGGGAGAGTCCGTCGTCCGTGGTCAAGTGGCTAAAAGTGATGTTTTGACCTTGTGTGCGGACTCCAGCTACGCTTAAAAATAGCAGAAATAAAAGAATTACTTTTCTCACTAATTTATTTTTTAAGGTGTTTACATCTATGCAAATATATTGTTTTTATTCGATTTCAGTGAATCTTATTAGAAGAAAGTAACTATAAAACACCGGAAGAGAATTCTATTTAACAGAATTACTCTTCCGGTTTCTAACCTAACTAACCTCTTGTTATAGTGTTTGTGCCTGTTTCGTTTTTATCAGTTCAGATTATTACCACACTACATACTGATTGAAAAAACGAGTACTTTCAGCAATCCATGAGTCCATGTTCTCATAAGCTGCAAAGTGTCCTGATGTAGGGTAACATATCCAGCGTTTAGGTGTACGGATGTGATTGTATGCTGCAAAATTTGTATGTGGTGGTGTAATGTTGTCCTGAAGTCCGAATCCCATTAATACTGGGCATTTGATCCATCCGGTCAGATTCTTCAAGTCAAAGTAAGTTAGTAATGAGAATATTTTATCTTTGTCAATATTCTGCCGGGCAGCTCCTTCGAATACCAAGTTGGCAGGCCAGTGAACCAAACGGGAATAATCGGGATAGTCTGACAGAAAGGGTACGATAGGCGCAGCTGCGGAAATACGATGGTCGAGTGACGCTGCTGCTAATGTGAGCGCTCCACCTTGCGAAATACCTGTAGCAAAAAGGTTTTGTCCGTCAAAGCATGGCTGAGCAAAAATAAAATCAATACTGCGGACTGTATCAGCAAAAGCACCTCTGTAATAGTAATGTTTGGGTGAATCCAGTCCGAAAGCAATCCACTCACCAAAGCGGTTATAAGGTTTGTTGAGGCCTTGTCCACGGGGTGGAATGACCAAGATACACCAACCGGGATAGTCGTCGGGACTGGGAATCCAGGTGACGGCATCATAACCTTGATAAACCACTATGGCCGGATGACTCTGACCATCTGTAGGGACTGCCCAATACCCCCGTAAGATTTCTCCTTCAAGCGAGCGCATTTCTACTTCGTAAACATCACGCTCTGGCTTCGAAGATTCAGGTAGACGTGTCATTTTATAGGCAGGGTGTACACGTTTAAGTTCGGTGATGGTTTTATTCCAAAATCTTTTTAAGTTAGGGGGACCATCCGGTTTGGATAAAATCTGTTCGGCTTCGTATCCAAAGAAGAAATGTTTCAGAGTGTCGGTGCCGGCAATGAAACAAACCTGGTAAAATCCGGGAGTGAGATTCGTGAGAGTGACTGATGCACGACTGCGAAAGCCTCCACCGGGAGCTATCGAATCTGTTCCGAAAGAGTAGGTTATAAAGGTAGACGATACAGCATTGCCGAAATCTGTTGCAATGTCCATGCGTATCCTATCCGAAAAACCTGACTGTGCAGATGTCAATTCCAGCATGAAGCGTACTGGATGTTCGTTATCGAACATCCAGTTTTGCTCAACAGGAATATTGAGATTTATGGTCTCCTGTGTATAACTTCTTATTGAGTATCCGGTCAGGAGTATAATGACGTATATCCACTTTTGCATCCTGTTAATCATTGTAATTACTCTTTGATATAAAACGTAATCAGCACTCCTTTATGATCGCTTGGCCACTGATTGTTTACGGGCGGAATGATTGGATCTTTGGTTTGTTCTTCTATTCTTTGTCCGCGTACAATAGAGCCTGTTGGACCTACTATCTGGGCACTTTTTATTTGTAGATTTTTATTTGGATAATAGTAAACGAAATCAATTCGTTCGCGTTCATCTGCCTCCGGTGCCCATGAGAGATTCTCTGGAATGACTGATTTATTGTCTGCTGGAAAAGTGAATCCCGGACATTTCACCGGATCGGGATGAATTACCCGGTAGGCATCTTTATATCCCCGTTGAACCAACAATTTGGAAGTTCCCCAATTGACGATACATCCGCGATGATCGAATAGATCTTTTGTATCGGCCTGCCAATCCAGATAAGAAGGCTCATTCAGATCTCCGGCAAAAAATACGAGTGCTCCTTGCTCTAGCTCTTTGGCAGCGTTGTTGATAAAAGCTTGGGCGGATTCTATACGGTCTGATTCTTCGCAGACAGCAAGTATCTTGTTTACATCAGTGATAGGAGCCGGAAGTTTATCCCAATTAACGCTACCGTCATTGTATCCCCGGGGATAGTAACAGGTGTAGTAACGATACTCTGAATGTGCCGGGTAAACGGCCACTCGTTTCCCATTGACATCCAGAATCGCTTTGAACATCCATTTGTTGATGCGTTCTGTCTCTTTGATCGGATATTTTGATATGACCGCTCTTCCGTCTATTCGTGCATCGTAATAGATGAGTCCCTTATCTTTAAGCCCTTGCATTAGTTTAGGCATCACGGGATCGTCTTGTGGACCTTTATATAATTCGCAAAATGTAGCAATGTCTGGCTGTAGGGTAGCAATCTGTTCTATCAGATATTCCGGAGCATGTTCCACCTTGGTACACTCCACCCATAAGTTGAGTTGAAGGAACTTAATCTCTGTTTTCTTTCCTGTTTCTTCTTCCGGTACAGATACTTCCGTATCGGTTTTAGAACATGCAGTGATAACAGGAAGTATGGCAATAATAATAGTTAATAACCACTTTTGCATAATCTGTATTTTTTAGATTTGATTACCAGCCCGGATTCTGACAGTTAGTTCCTGAAGCATTCTGTAACCGGATTGCTTCGTCACCCGGTATTGGATATAATAGGAATTTTTCACTATATGCTTTTCGGTTATTATCTACTACAAAACGGGAGTAACTTCCATCTGAGTTTGCTTTCATTCCGGTGATTACTTTATCTGTTTGATCCAGTATCTTCCAACGGCGTACATCAAAGAAGCGGTGTTCTTCAAAAGCAAGTTCTACGCGTCTTTCGTTCCTGATTCGCAGACGAAACTGATCACAGGATAATCCGTAAGGAATGCCTGGCATACCTACTCTGGAACGTACTGCATTGACTGCGTCTACCGCATCATTGGGTACAGTTCCGGTAGTGGATGCTTCATTAGCTGCCTCTGCATAATTCAAATATAATTCAGCCAGGCGGAACTCTTTGAAGTAGCCATCCAGATTGCCGGAACGTCCGGATTTATAATGCGAGAACTTACGTGTATAATAGCCGGTACAGGTGTAACGTGCATTACTGGGATCAAGTGCACAGTTTCCTCCTGTCTTGGTTGAGAGTAGTGCACCGGTTTCCAGGTTTAGTTTGGAACCATCATAATAAATAGAAGCTTTAAGACGCGGATCACGGTTCTCATACGGTTTGGCTTGATTGTAGAGACCTTGAACAGCCGAATTCAAGTTAGGCTGCAGATGATTGGCATCTAGATAAGGGCTCTCTAAATTGAGCAGAGGATAAGATTCTGTCATGTCACCGTTCACAACTTCATAGGCATCAAGTAGCTCTTGCGACGGACACGCACCGGCATCTGTCTGGCCGTCGGTAGTTGGCAGGCCAGCATAATTCCACATATACATTTGTCCAACTTCCATAATGGTTTCTTTGTCATTAACTACCGGCAAGTCAGTGCGCGAATAGAAATACACATCATAAGGAGAATAACCAGCTGTAGCATTCGGCTGTTTCTTATAAAGTTCATAATTGTTCGCCAGACAGTCATCCAGAGACTTTTTAGTAATTTCTGCGGCTTCTGTCCAAGTGATTGTTCCGTCATTGTACAGAGGACTGGCTGCATAGAGTGATATCTGTGAACGGATGGCTGCACAGATGGCTTTTGTCATAACGTGACGGTAGTTCTCCTTATCTAAGGAACGCCATCCCCATTCTTCAACAGTGGGAATATCAATAGCAGCCTGACAATCAGCTAATATTTGGCGGGCACACTCGCCAAATGTACCTCTTTTAACCTTGGTATAATCGTAGTCGGGAGTTGTTATGATGGGAACACCTCCATAACGTTTCACCAATTGAAGATAATAGAAAGCGCGTAATGTAAGTACCTGTGCCTTGAAACTGTTACGTATATCTTCCGAGTAGACACTGGCAGTAGGGATATTGGCAAGAAAGATGTTGCAGGCACGAATCCCTTGATAATAATAATTGTAGTTTTCCGGATTTCCTTCGATGCCCTCCAGCGGATTGCTGAAGGGAGATAATTGTCCTTCATTCCATTTGCGGGTAACTCCGTTCTGTAGTTCCCAGGAATCTTTGGCTTCATCCGTACAACCAGCTAGCATGGTATAGTTATAGTTCATTCCGTAATTCAGAATCCATCCATAACATTGATTCATATAAGTATACGTTTTACGGTTCGTGGTAAACAAATCGCTGTAATCCGTACGGCCGTCCGGATGATCTTCAATTTCAGTACATCCTATGAATGAGGATAATATGAGTAAGGAGAATACTCCTGATATGATTTTATTTATTTTCATAACTTCAGTCTTTAGAAATTCAGGTTAAGTCCTATGTTAAATGTTCTGTAAATGGGGTATACAGAGTAGGAATATTGTTCCGGGTCCAGATTATCGAACTTGAGAGATGAGGTGGTCAACAAATTGGCTCCGCTGATATAGAATCTCATTTTCTCCAGTTTCAGCTTACTGCTCCAACGTTTAGGAAGTGTATAACCTAATACTACATTCTTCAATCTCATATAGTTATTTTTGGAATAGAAGAATTCATTCGATTGGAGACTTGAAGAGCTTCCTGTGGTCAAAGCCGGATAGCTGATTTTTTCATTTGCCGCATAGCGATCTGCTGTCCAGGCATTACGGTGCAGGTCTGTGTACACTCCTTGGTAAGCATTATCGAAGATACCGCATCCACTGTAATAGGCTGCTGTACCTGATACACCTTGTAACTGAACATACAAGTCAAAGTTTTTGTATTCCAGTTGAATAGAACCACCATAAGAAAGTGTAGGTAGTGTCTGGGCTTTGTCCATCGGTGCCTGGTCACGCTCATCTATATTTCCGTCGTTATTTAAGTCTTTGTAAATGAAATCACCTGGGCGCGGAGAAGCACCAGAGAATCGCAGACCGCTTTTATCTATTTCCTCCTGGCTATTATAGTAGCCGTTTCCGTTGGAATAGTCAATCAGATATCCGAACTGTTGTCCTGCAGAATAGCCGGTTTTACGATATGGATAGTAATATCCGCTGGCGGTACGGTTCAACTCTTTTATGTCAGTTACTTCATTTTTATTGTATCCCATATTCCCTCTGATAGTCATTCTTAATCCACATTTCAGATTCTTGATATAAGATAGTTCAAGATCAAATCCTTTGTTGTTCATCTTACCCAGATTTTCAAATGGCAGATTTTCACTGGCGATACCTTGTGCAGAAGATACACTGTTATTTTGGATAGCCATTTGGGTCTGTTTCACGTTCCAATAATCAAATGTGATACCTAGTGAGTTGAATAAGGTAACATCTATTCCGTAATTTTGCTGGAAAGATTCTTCATAATGGATATACGGATTACCTTGCATACCTTCTACAGTATGAAAGCCATAGTAGTTGCTTAGTAAGTAACCTGCATCTTTATAACGTACATCTGTAGCATACAGGAAACGGGTGTCAGATATCTGGTCATTGCCCAGCCAGCCGGCAGATGCGCGTATTTTGAGGAAGGACAACCAATCTGTGTCTTTCAGGAAACTTTCGTTGGATACCACCCAAGCGGCAGATACTGTCGGGAAGAATTTAAAACGGTTACCTGGTTTGAACTGTTCTGTGCCATCATAGGTAAAGTCTCCCTGTATATAGTACCGTGAATCATAGCCGTATTTCACATGTCCCATTAATGACAAACGATCGTATGGGAGATCACCGTTTTTCATCATATTCTCATTGAAATAGCTGACAAATGCATCTACTTCATGTTTGCCTCCAAAAATACGATTATAGTTGATGAACCCTTGGAAGTTGATAAAGTAGCGCATATTAGCGGTCTTACTTAAACTTAGAGGAAGAGTGGTGTGAGTACCGAAAAGTCCGCTGCCATTGGCTGCATAACGTGCGTAGTCAGTAGAACCATAGATTGTTCCGTCATAGTTTGCTTCATAACCTACTATTCCTTTTACGCTCAATCCTTTAGTCAGGAATCCCAGATCCAGATTCATTCCATAAGCGACGTTCAGATTGATACCTGTTTGATGGCTATATCCGGAGCGGTTGATAAGTCCGTAAGTAGGATATTCATTGTATTCTGCAGTAATCACTTTTCCGTCTTCGGTGATAGGTCCAGGTACGGTGGGGGCCATCTGATAGATCGAATTCATGATATCTCCTGTCCCGTTGTATCCTTGATTCATCCGGTCGATAGTGACATTTGTGTTAAGGAAACAGTTTAGATAACGATGCAGAGTGACGTCCACATTAGCTAAAATGTTGAAGCGATGCAATTTGAGTGCAGGATTATAATTATCATTCTTCTCTGCATCAATCAGGCTGTTTTGGTGAAGATAACCGGCATTAACAAGGTATTTAACCCGGTTGTTACCTCCGCTGATATTTACGTTGTAACGTTGCATACTGGCTGCATCATTCATGAAAGTGTCATACCAGTCGTGTCCCGGCATAGTTCCATCTGTAAACCCGGCTATTTCATATAAAGAATAGAGTGGAGTACCACCGTCATTGAGTAAGGCCTGGTTACGCATTTGTGCGTATTCACCGGTACTTACTATTTTAGGACGCTGGGTAGCCTGTTGTATGGAGAAGTCCATGTTCACATTTACTTTAGTACGTCCTATTTCGCCTCTTTTTGTAGTAATAAGAATTACTCCGGAAGAAGCTCGCGGACCATATAATGCTTTAGCTGCGGCATCTTTCAGAATACTGACAGATTCTACAGTGTTGGCATCGAGTGTATTCATATCGAATAATGGAGCCGGAATTCCATCGAGTACAACCAAAGGTGAATTACCGTTTATGGAATTCAGACCACGTATATACATCGTTGTTGCATCATCGGCTGGTGTGCTGGTGGATTGGATAGAAGTCAATCCTGCCAAGCGTCCGGTCAGCGTAGCTGAAAATCCGCTATTAGGTGTTTTAACTAACTCTTCTCCCTGAACGGTAGAGATTGCTCCTGTATAACCTCCTTTTCTCTCTTTCTGCAGCATGGCTACTTCGAGAGATGTATCCTGACCGGCGATGTCTGATATCAGACAAAACTCTACCGGTTTATTCAGAGTGAATTTCATTGTCTGGTTCCGATATCCCGGAATCTTACAAATGACCATACTGGCTCCCGACGGAATCTCCATGATGAATTTTCCGTCTTTATCACTGCTTGTGGTGTATTCGGGATTGTCCGGGACAGAAATGATTGCGCCGTCTAAAGGTTCGTTGCTCTCATTCCGCACCACACCGGATATAACTTCTTGCACTTGTGCCCGGCATACTTCATTGCCTGTGAACAGGCATACGATGCACAAAAGTGTGATTATTCTGTTTTTCATATACATTCTGTTTTATGATTACCATCCTGCATTTTGCCACGTCTGTCCTGTCGTGCCTTCCAATACGGCTGCTTCATTGGCAGGGATAGGATATACGTGCCATTTCTTTTCATAACTCATTTTGCTCGGTTTGCTGCCGTCTGTTCCTAGATTGATTCTTTCATAAGAGAATGAGTTTCCATTTTTGGTGATTCTCATACCTGTGGTAAACTTCTCATTTTCCATATTCTCATTGGCGGGTGTCCAACGGCGGATATCGAAATATCTGTCTTCTTCACAAGCCAGCTCTATCTGGCGTTCGTGGCGTACCAATAAACGAGCTTCGTTCTTGTCGTTTGTCGACAGATCAACCGAAGGATCAAAACCTGCGCGATGACGGATTTCATTGATCCATTCCAGGCCTTCGGTAAGGTGTCCGCTTTCAATAGCGGCTTCGGCGGCATTCAGATAAATTTTGCCTAATCGGTAAAAACGGAAACGGCCATCATATCCAGCCACTCCGGCTGCCTTACAGTTACCGTTTACCATTCTTTTTCTCCAATAATAACCGGTACGTGTGTTCGTATTTCCACTTGTACGGATTTCGCTATTTCCTCCCACGTACGTTTCTACTACTGCCGGTTCCTTTCCTAACAGCACAGGACTGTTATTATAAAAAATTGTAGCCTGGAAACGAGGATCACGTCCCTTATAAGGGTTGGCTGGGTCATAACCGCTATTAGGGTTATAATTAGGTGACAGATGCTTCTCATCGTTATAAGGTTTCGATAAATCCAGTACAGGCTTTCCTGTTGCTAGCATATCATAGGCGTCTACTAATTCTTGGGAAGGAACAATAGTTAATTGAGCGTTTCCCAATACCGGAGCTCCGATAACGTCATACAAAGGATTGGTGTATGGGTCGGGCCAATAGCCTTCGGTACTTTGCCAGATTGTTTCTTTATCACTGGGATCTGTTCCGATATAGTTATTGAGCGTAAAGTACTCCATATAAGCATTGTTATAGTACTTTTCAGTATCCGCACATTTAGTATACAATTCATATCCATTGGCTTTCAGCTGTTCCAGACAGTCTTTGTTGATTGTGTAAGCCCATTCCCAAAGATCTTTGCCGCCATTGTTGTAAGTGCTGGCTGCGAATAGAGATGCTTCGGAACGGATAGCCATTGCGATACCTTTGGTCATTCTGATCTTCTCGTTGAGTGTTGTCAGTCGCCAAGGGAGGTTGCTGGATTGCAAAGCTATTTCGCAATCATCTACAATGAATCGGGCACAGTCTTCGAAAGTAGGACGTGATAGAGTTGAATAATCATAGTCTAACCCGTATGGCTCTTTCTCAATAGGCACAGGACCATACCATTTCAGTAACTCCATATAGAAATAAGCACGGAGTACATGAGCCTCTGCTACCCAACGGTCACGGTCGCTTTC
>CEAF01052647.1_pt1 | contig 117316 bp, 115 predicted proteins | sample 557431 | NCBI WGS metagenome assembly CEAF01 (sample SAMEA3182068, study PRJEB8094) | gut metagenome | biome: human; feature: gut; material: Stool; isolation source: human stools | place: Canada | collected 2013-11-18 | reverse complement strand
ATTAATATAAATGTAATTATTTATGCATTTACTTTATATGCCGAATAATCCTCCATATGACAATAAATGCAAAATATATATTGCAGCTCCAAATACCAATATCCAGAAAACAATCATAAATGCTTTCTTTTCTGTCAATCCTTTTTTGATTGAGATAACTCCAACTATACCAAGTATAATCATAAATACAGCTAAGACAATTCCTCTGATAGCATTGCTCTTATATTCCACATTAAGTGCCTTATCTGTTCCGAGGTAATATGTAGAGCTTGTTCCTTTCTCTTTAAGCATTTTTGATTCTTTAGCCTTTAATTTGATAATTTTACCTTTGACAGTAACACCGTCTCCTTTAGCATATCCTGTGCTAAGGAAATTTTTCTTGTAAAAGCTCTTAGATGCCCTGAACACGATAATTCCGTCAACATCATCAGATACACCATAGTAATAATGAACTGTTGCTGTAGGGATGTAATTAACAGAATATTTCATATCAAAAAATTCTCCTGCACCTTCAAGTGTTACAGTCTTGTAATCACTTTCATCACCTGTTAATGCCCTGATATTGGTCACAAGTGAAAATACAACAACAATTGCAATTAAAACAATTGCGACAATACCGCCTACGTTTTTTTTCTTCATTCCTTTTCTCTCCTTTAAATAGTTATTTTATGCTGTCACATCAGCATACTCTGCTTTCGTAACCTTTAATAAATCATCCGGATGTAATTTAATCTGTATTCCTCTCTTCCCTCCGCTCACATATATAGCGTCCTGAAGTATGGCAGATTCATCAATCCTTGTTACATAGTGTTTTTTCATGCCGACAGCCGTACAACCGCCCCTTATGTAACCGGTTACGTTAGTTACATCCTTAAGCGGAAGCATCTCAACTGACTTTTCGCCCACTGCTTTAGCTGCTTTCTTTAAATCAATTTCCTTTTCGATAGGTATTACAAAAACATAATAGTTCTTACTGTGTCCTACAGTTACAAGTGTCTTGTACACCATTTCGTGAGGAAGTCCCAAAGCGTCTGCGGTATGAACACCATCTATAAACTCATCGCATTCGTAATAACCTGTCTCAAAATTAATACCTTCCGATTCAAGTATACGCATTGCGTTGGTTTTAACTTCTTTTACTGACATTTTATTTCACTAACCTTAAAAAATATGCACTGTTTGGTTTCATTGTAAAACCATTTGCAATATCAACGGTTTCTCCTGTTATCATATTTACTGCTTTATCTGCACCGGCATTGAAACCAGCCTTAAACTCATTATCATCGATATTAATTCCTACAAGCACTGTCTCTTCTTCTGTCCATCTTCCGAAAACACACTGTCTGTTAGTAAGTAAAAGACTGTAGAAATTGCCGTAATTAAGGGCTTTGCTTTCTTTTTTAACCTTGGCATAGCCTGCAATTATATCGGTAAGTGCGTTTTCTTCGTAGTTTTCAAAATACGGTCTTAACGCAGGGTCTCCCTGTGACTTATCGGCTTTGAAGCCCCATTCACTTCCGTAGTATACGCAAGGAATACCCGGCATACCAAAGATAAATGCATATGCAAGTGGAAGATTTTTCTCATTATTAATTACGCTTGCGATTCTTGACACATCATGGTTATCTACAAATGAAAGCATGTGTTTGCCCTTGTAAAGAGTCCATTCTTCCGGTCCGAACTGGCGTAAAAGCGAATGTACTATTTCAAAAAGATTCAAACTGTTAATTGCCGAATGAATACCCTTGTAGCACTCGTAATTAGTTGCCGAATGAAGCATTCCGTCATTGACAAGCCTGTTGTAATCTCCGTGAACAGTCTCTCCCACAAGGAAGAAATCATTTTTAAGGCTGTCCGTAAAGCCTCTGAGCCTGTGCATGAAATCAGGGTCAAGACAGTACGCAACGTCAAGTCTTATTCCATCAATTTCAAAATATTCTATCCAGTATTTTACACAGTCAAAAAGATAATTTACAACTTCATCATTTTTAAGGTTGAGTTTTACAAGGTCATAATTGCCCTCCCAACCTTCGTACCAGAGTCCGTCATTCCATGCATCATTACCATTAAAATCAATATTAAACCAATAACGATATGGTGAATTTTCCCTGTTCTTGAGAACATCCTGAAATGCAAAATGCCCTCTGCCTACATGGTTAAATACACCGTCAAGAACTACTTTGATATCATTTTTATGTAATTCATCACATACCTTTTTGAAATCTTCGTTAGTTCCCAGTCTTACATCTATTTTCTTGTAATCTCTTGTATTGTAACCATGTGTATCGGATTCAAATACAGGTGAAAAATAGATTGCGTTAGCTCCCACTTTTCTGATATGCGGAATCCAGTCAATAAATCTTAATATTCCGTGTCTTAATTCTCCGTCATTTTCAAACGGTGCCCCGGTAAATCCTAAAGGATATACCTGATAAAATACGCTTTCGTATGCCCACATAGCTTATTCCTCTGCTGCCTTTTCAAATCTGTTGTAAAGGTCTTCTCTTTCTCTTTTTAAATTAATAGGTTTAAATGTCTTATCATCAACAAAACAATGGGAACTTTCTCCGGTTACACGGATCTGTCCGTCATTCTTGTCAACCACTTCGTAAGCCAGTTCGATAATTATGCCATTAAATTTTTTAATCCATGTTTTAACAATAACATCATCATCAAATTTGGCAGGAGATTTGTATTTGCATGAAACAGATACAACCGGAATCTGAATTCCTTCTTCTTCCATATGACGATATGATATATCATTGTCACGCATAAATTCAACCCTGGCTTCTTCAAACCATCTTATATAATTAGAATGATGAACTACACCCATCTTGTCTGTCTCATAATATTTTACCTGTCTTTCATAGTTATACATTCTCTTTGTCTCCATTCTTTGAAAATACACATCCGCAGAAATTCTGTCTGTATAGATTATATTCCTTTGACAGCTCTATGGATTGCTTGTAGCCTTCCTTCTTTTTAAAATCCGAAGGCAGGTGTCTGACGCCGTATTCTGCTTCAAGTTTTTTTCCTATTTCGTTAATCTTGTCAGCATTTTTTAAAGGGCTTATTGATAAAGTTGTAGTAAAATAATCTGCACCTGTCCTTCTGGCATATTCAGCTGCTTCTCTCATTCTCATTTCGTAACATATAAAGCACCGCTCTCCGCCCTCAGGCACATTTTCCAGTCCTTTAACGGCTTCATAAAACTCTGATGGTTCATATCTGCCCTCTAACATAGTAACAGGGTACTTAAATTCCATCTCTTCGATAAGTCTTTTCTGTTCCGCAACACGCTTTTCGTATTCCTCCTTAGGAGATATATTAGGATTAAAATACAAAAGAGTGATTTTAAAATATTCCGACAGATACTTTAAAACATAGCTGCTGCAGGGTGCGCAGCAACTATGAAGCACTAAAGTCCCGGGTGTATCCATGGTTTCAAGCAGTCTGTCTAACTCCTTCTGATAATTCTGTGTTCCCATTTACCGCTCCATAATATTTGTTCATTGTTTGTTAACTATTTAATCACATTTTATCTACATTTGTATTATACACTAAAGTAGTAATGAAGTTGAAAACCTTTTCATAATTATTTTTTTCTTTTTCATAAATGCCCGGTAGTTGGTAATACTACCGGGCTCTCCTTTTATATTAACATAAATAATTTATTACCTAATTGCTTTGATGTCAATACCAAAGACCTAGTGGCACCATTTTATAAAAAGAGCTTCCGGGCACTTAGCTGTCCGGAAGCTCTTAATTTATTATTTTTTATTATTCTTCTTACTCTTCTTACTGCCTGAATTAATCATGTAAAGCACTGTGCCGATAAATATGCTGAAATCCGCAATATTATATGTCATGCGCTCCATTCTGTCTGATTTATCCATATTAAACTGGATGTAATCTACAACCTTTCCACGGATACATCTGTCTGCCACATTGGAAAGTGCTCCCCCGATAATCAGGGCTGCCCCAAGCTTTCTGTTGATTCTTCCTTTTTTGGAGAAAAATAACGGAAGTGAAAGTATCAGAAATATCACAAGTACAAGGGATGATATTTTCTTAACCTTTGCCGGGTCCTCGTCCAACACATTGGCCGCCATGCCTTCATTAAAGGTTCTTATTATCTTAACTTTTCCTTTAAACTTTTCAATTGGGAAACCGGCTTCCGGTATCTCCAATATCTTAGCCTTAATAATCAAATCAGCCACAAGGACAACCAGTATGACAACTATGTATACCATGCTCTACACTCCATTTAATATACTACTCTACTTTAAATACACTTACGCTGTTCTCAAGATTGTCGGCAAGTTCATTAAGCTTATTAGCCGATGATGCAAGTTCTAACATCATTGAAGTAAGTTCTTCGATTGATGCCATAGTCTCTTCAGTAGCAGCAGCATTTTCTTCAGATACTGCAGAAAGTGATTCGATAACCTCTACAATCTTATTCTTGCTAGCGTCAAGTTCATTACTTTCATCGCTGATACCATTAATCTGATCCATTGACTTCGCAACGCCATCTCTTACTGTTCCGAAGATTGACTTAGTCTCATGAATCTTCTTTTCCTGATCTGATACTGCACTCTTGACTTCTTCCATAATCTTAACTGTCTTATTGGATTCAACTGTAAGACCGTCTATTATTTGCTGAATCTTAACTGCCGACTGGTTAGACTGTTCTGCAAGTTTCTGTATCTCTGATGCAACAACTGCAAATCCTCGTCCTGCTTCACCTGCTCTTGCCGCTTCAATACTTGCATTTAGAGAGAGAAGGTTGGTCTGTGATGCTATGTTGGTAATTATCTCAACTGCCTGTCCGATTTCTTTTGCGGAAACATTGGTAGCTTCTGTCTGTGTTGCTATAAGTTCAACGGCTTTACTTGTCTTAGCTGTTGTCTCATCAAGGTCGCCCATAATATTCTGCGCATTATTCTCAGCATTACCCATATTGGCTGCTGTGGCTGATAATACATCTACTTCTTCAACAACATGTTTGATAAGTGAACCGATGTTGTCAACGTGTTCTACTGCTGACTGTGTCTCATCCGCCTGTGATGATGCACCTGCTGCAATTTCTTCGATTGCATGGCTGATACCTTCTACGGTTCTGGTTGACTGGTTAGACATTGTGTCAACATTGTCAGAGGCTTTCTTAACAACGGATACAGATTCCTTGATTTGACCGATAACCTTTGTAAATCTGTCACGCAATACCTGTGTTGTTCTTGCTATGTTACCGATTTCGTCTTTACGCTTAAGGTCTGAATCGTCAAATGTTACAGTAAGATCACCTGTGGACATTGTATCAAGTGCCTTATCTATTCTCTTCATGGTCTTAGACATCTGTCTTGCAAGAATTGTAACAATTACAAGTGATACAAGGAATACTGCACTGAGTCCGATAACCGATGTCTTGGTCTTATCTGCTATTCTCTGCGTATCGCCTGTTGTCTCGATACCTACATAGATCATTCCTACTACATCGCCATCTTCGCCGTCTGAATACAATGGAAGATAGCATACATAATAGTCGGCTCTGTTAAGCCTTTCCTCACCATAGTAAGTATTGCCTTCCATAACCGTGTTGTAAATATTTTCTTCTGCCTTATTGCCCAATGTTCTTCTGCCATTGACATCCATAATAGATGTTATTTTGATTTCATTGCCATAGTAAAGGGCTGATTCAATTCCTGTCTCTTTCTTAAGTGTATCAAGCAAGGAATTATTACCTGTAAGTCTTGTCTCTCCTTTGAAAAGGGTTCCCGAACCGTCCACCATATATTCGCCTTCATATCCGTAAACATATGCACTCTTAATTGCCGAAGCAGCTGTCTGTAAAGTGGTTGTTCTGTCCTCTTCAATGGTCTTTTCAATGAAATCCCTTGTGAAAAGAAGTGAAATGGCAAACATAAATGTAAGAGGAAGAATCGTACATATAAGGATACGGAACATAAATGATATTCCTTTTTTAGCCTCCTTGACTTTCTCTATTACTTCTTCCGCCTTTTCTTCGCCGATAAGATTATCAAGTATCTCCATCTTTTTCTTGTCCCTGCGTTCTTTTCTCTTGCGACACTTATCTTTAACCTTAGTCTTAATATCTTCACCGGCTGTGCTTTCTTCTATAACTTCTCCGGAAGTCTCTTCCGTTGACGCCTGTTTATCAGACTCCTTACATTCCTTAGTCTTAGGCTTCTTCTCTTTCTTTGGCTTAGGTTCTTTCTTATTCTTAGCCGCTTTTTCCTTTTCTCCTTTATTATTATCTGCCTCTGTATCAGTTGTTAATTCTGAATCATTGACTGTTGATAAATCCTGTTCTGTATTATCTTCCATTACCTTATTAACTTCTTCATCAAGGTCCTCTCTGTTGTAGTTATCACTCATAATTACTTCTCCTTTGACGTTGGTAAATATGAGTATATTTTACTATACTTGTATATTATTTGCAATAAAATACCATCATTTTTACCTATTTTTCTTTTCCAAGTCGTATCCTGAACAGTTTACGTTTTAACATATTCCAGTTAAAAGGAATAATAGGATATATATAACTTTTTTCTGATATTGTTCTGTTAAACACAAGGCACAAAATAAAAATCAGAATGCCTGCAGTAAATCCCCAGATATTAAAAAACCATGTCAGAACAAGTATTATTAATCTGAAAAATTTAATGGCATAACCTATTTCAAAACTTGCCTGTGTATACGTTCCTATTGACACAAATGCCATATATAACATGCTTTCCGGGTCAAACCAGCCCGAGCTTACCGCATATTCGCCTACAACTATACCTGCAATTACACTTAACGGTGTTGACAAAAGAGTCGGTGTATTCACCGCAGCAAGACGTAATCCGTCAATGGCAAATTCCAATATAAAAAGCTGCAAAAGCACGGGTACCGTTGAACTATGTTCTTCTATCAATACAAATTTCAGCCATTCCGGCACACTTCCGGGATTGTTTAATAACAGCACCCACACCGGCGTAAGAATAAGTGAAAAAACAGCTATGCAGTATCTCGACAGTTTAAGGTAGGTTCCCGTTACCGGTGGGAAATAATAATCGTCCGCTTCTTCAGCTATATCAAAAATAGATGTGGGAAGAATCATTACTGCCGGAGAATTATCGATTAAAACAACTATATTGCCGTCAAAAACCGCCGCTGCCGCCGAATCAGGTCTTTCCGTGTATTTGAATTTCGGAAAGGGATTGATATAGCTTCCCTTTAAAAGGGTTTCGGCAAGGCTTTCAATATTCATGGTAAGCGCATCAACATTAATGGTTTTAATTCGTTTCTTAATATTGTCAAGGAGTTTTTTGTCCGCCAGTCCCTCAATATAAGCAATAGCAATATCGGTTTTTGAAAGTCTTCCCGCGCTTAATGCCTCTACCCTGAAGTCTTTAGTCCTTACCCTGCGCCTTATAAGTCCCACATTGCCTGCAATGGATTCCACAAAACCGTCCCTTGAGCCTCGCAGCACCCTGTTTTTCCATGGCTCCGATACACTTCTTGAGGGGTACGTCCTGCAGTCAATCAGAAAAACATTATCAAACCCATCCAAAAACATAACCACCATTCCCTGCATAAGCGGCACGATTGATTTAACAGGGCTGTATTCCACATCCACCTCGATATGCGGGATTAAATCTGCCATTTCATCAGCTGACCCAGGTATGTCGTCTTCTTTCAAATCCGAGAAATACTCCAGAAGTTTTTCCATAAGCTCATCTTTAGTAAAGCTGTCTATCATAAAAAGCGTTGCTTTTTTACCTGCTATTTTAATTTTTTTCACGATCATGTCAAAGTTTTTATCAGGCTGTACCAGCTCTCCAAAATATTTTACATTTTCTTCAAAATTGTCACTATATTTTTCCATAAAAAAGCTCCCCGGCAAATATTATTAATAGCTTGCCCGGAAGTTCCGGTAATATTCCTAATTTTCTGCACTTTCGGAAAATATTTGTGAGGGGGCGCCACAACTCTACACACAAAAAAACCTCCGTCCACATTCCGTGAACGGAGGTCTGATATAACAGGGGCAGTAGGATTCGAACCCACGACCTGCGGTTTTGGAGACCGATATTCTACCAGCTGAACTATACCCCTATACAGTGGCTGTAAAAACGCCACTTGTATTTTATATCATATATTTGGAATAATTGCAAGCATAAAATAAATTAATTTTCGTACTTTGTGTCCTGCTTTGTATTATTCTGCAACTTCTTCTGCTGATTCTTCTGAATCAGATTCAAGGCAGCCCCTGACATTATTAACGATGTCTCTCTGAACGGCTATTTCATGTTCCATTCCTCTTGATTCGTCATTGGCAACTGTAGCAGCGTCAAGGATTTTGTTGAGGAGTGACTCTATCTGCATTGCCTTTTCATTCTGCTCAACGGAATGTTTGTAAATATCAGCCATAGCGTCAACTGTTATTTTGGCAAATTCCCTTACGTGCTCGACTGTGTCTGTAATATCCTTTGAGGATTTGGTTGACTGAGCGGCAAGTCCTCCGACTTCCTTGGCAACAACGGCAAATCCACGTCCGGCTTCACCTGCTCTTGCAGCTTCAATGCTGGCGTTAAGGGAAAGGATGTTGGTTCTTCCTGCAATCTTACCGACTGCTGTGGCAAATTCCTGAATGGTATCGGAAAATTCCTCTAAGTTCTTGATATTCTCTGTTGAAGTCTTGATAAGTTCATTCAGTTCTCCAATATTATCAACGATTTCTTTAATATTGGTAATTCCTTCCTTAACAAGGTTAAGTGATGTATCCGAAGAATTAATAACATCAAATGCGTGTTTTTCAACTCTTGTCTGTGATTCATCAAGTTCATTAATAGTCTTCTTTAAATCCATAATAATACCTCTTTCCTACAGCCCGATATTACTCAATTCGGATACTGATTTTATTCCAATTAATTTAATCCTGTCTTCTTTGCCGATTGATTTAAGACAGGCATAAGGAAGAATACATTCTTCATAGCCTAGCTTGACAGCCTCCTGAACACGCTGTTTTGCCTGACTTACGGCTCTTACTTCTCCTGTAAGGCCAACCTCTCCGAAGCAGAGTGTTTTGCTGCCTATAGGTCTGTTCTTAAATCCTGACATTATTGCAAGCACAATTCCAAGGTCTAATCCGGGTTCACTGACCTTAAGACCTCCGGCGACATTAAGATAAGCGTCACAGCCGGATAACTGCAGACCAATTTTTTTCTCAAGCACAGCCATCAGTAAATTCATCCTGTTATAATCGGCACCCGCCGCAGTTCTTCTGGGGAGTCCGAAATTAGTATGGCATACAAGTGCCTGTATTTCTACAAGAATAGGTCTTGTTCCTTCCATAAGGCATACAACCACAGAACCCGGCTCGCCCTCCGGCCTGCCGCTCAGCATAAACTCTGATGGGTTAAGTACCTCACGGAGTCCATCCTGGCACATCTCGAAAACACCAATCTCATTGGTGGCTCCAAAACGATTCTTAACAGCTCTTATGATACGGTAATTCTCGCTTCGCTCACCTTCAAAATACAGAACAGTATCTACCATGTGTTCCAATACTCTCGGTCCGGCGACAACACCCTCCTTGGTAACATGTCCCACAATAAAAACTGTAATTGAAAGTCCTTTGGCAATCTGAAGGAGAACATTAGTGGATTCTCTTACCTGTCCGACACTTCCCGGTGCTGACTCACTGGTCTCACAGTACATTGTCTGGATAGAATCTATAACTACCATATCGGGGGCAAAATTTCTGATTGCATCGCTTATCTTAGCAAGATTAGTCTCGCAGAGCAGATAAAAATTATCCGGCATCGTGCCAATTCTGTCAGCTCTCATCTTAATCTGTCGTAAAGACTCCTCGCCGGATACATATAATACCTTCCTATCGGCGGATACATTCTTACATACCTGTAAAAGAATGGTTGACTTGCCGATTCCCGGATCTCCTCCTACAAGAACCATTGAACCGGTCACGATACCGCCACCGAGAACCCGGTCAAGTTCCGCAAGTCCCGATGTAAAACGGTTCTCCGATTCAGTATCTATCTGGGACACTCTTACGGGAACAGCCTGTCCACCCTGTGTAAGAACAGAAATTCCTTTCTTAACAGAACTCTCTACAGGAGCCTCCACAAGCGTGTTCCACTGTCCGCAGCCCGGACACTGCCCCATCCATTTAGATGTCTCATAGCCGCATTCTTTACAGAAAAATGCTGTACTTCTGCTCTTAGCCATTCTTCACCTTCTGTTAGTTTCTGATAATTTTAACAGGAACGCCCTCTCTTGCGAGTTCAACGCTGATACTTAATTTACCGCTGATATTGGTCTTCATGCTTCCTATTGAAGCGCCGTCAACAAATACTTCATATTCTGTCTCCGGTTCAAGTTCAAGAGTAATCTGCGGGTCATCTGCGCCCTCAACTTTAAGTTCTACTTTGTTATCACTTATTGAAAGGTTGTGGACTGTTGTTCCCGGTACAGACTCATAAACAAACATACCGTTCTTCTCAAGCTTGGTAATTTCCTTAAAAGTCTTAACCTTGTAAATATCTCCGTTGTACTCTACATTGTCCAGCTTGGTCTTGGTATCCAGAAGATAATTTCCAAAGCTTATCGTACCGTCTCCCTCAATGTGAATTAACTCGTCTACTACAGACATATTGTGTCCTCCTGTGTGTTAAATTTAGTAACTTATTAATAAAAATATTATAATATATTTCCTGCTTTTTTTCTACACTATTTTACAGAAAAAACAAGTTTTTCGCTGTCTTCTTTTTTGTCGACATAAACAACATCCGAGCTCTTTATCCTGCCCTCCAGAATCTGTTCGGCAAGCTCATCCTCCACTTTCTGCTGAAGCGCTCTCTTTAACGGTCTGGCACCGTATTTTTCATCATATCCTGCGTCAACGATATAAGATTTTGCCGCATCGGAAAGTTCAATGGTAATATTAAGCTGCTCCTTAATACGTTTATTGATAGAGTTCATCATAATGTCCACAATACGGGCTACATTTTCTTTGGTCAGCATGTGGAAAACAATCATTTCATCGATTCGGTTGAGAAATTCCGGTTTAAAAATTCTTTTAACCTCATCCATGACCTTATTTTTCATGTTTTTGTAATCCTGCTCAGGATCCTTTGATGTGTTAAAACCAAGATTTTTAGGTGAAACGATATTCTCGGCACCGGCATTGCTTGTCATTATGATAATAGTATTTTTGAAATCAACTTTTCTTCCTGAGGAATCCGTTACCACACCGTCATCCAGTATCTGAAGGAGCACGTTGAATACATCGGGATGTGCTTTTTCTATCTCGTCAAAAAGAATTACCGAATAAGGATTACGTCTTACTTTTTCGCTAAGCTGGCCGCCTTCCTCATAACCTACATATCCCGGAGGTGAGCCTATCATCTTGGATACGCTGTGTTTCTCCATGTATTCCGACATATCAACTCTTATGAGGGAATTTTCATTTCCGAACATGGCATCCGCAAGTGTTTTTGAAAGTTCGGTTTTGCCGACACCGGTAGGTCCAAGGAAAAGGAATGAACCAATCGGTCTCTTAGGATCTTTAAGTCCAACCCTGCCTCTTCTTATTGCTCTTGCTATAGAAGTTACAGCCTCGTCCTGACCTACAACACGTTCGTGAAGGGTCTCCTCAAGCTTCATCAGGCGCTCTGATTCCCCGATTGAAAGCTTGTTGACAGGTATTTTAGTCCAGTCTGACACAACTAAAGCTATGCTTTCCTCGTCTACCACAAGATTTCTGTTGTTTTTCTCGTTCTGCCATTTTGTATTGAGTTTTTCAAGTTTTTCATACTTTTTAAGCTGTTTTTTCTTGATTTCCCCGGCTTTTTCATAGGCTTCAGCCTTGATTGCTTCTTCTTTGTCAGCCTCAAGTTTTTCGATTTCGGCTTCGGTTTTGCTTATTTCTTCAGGCTTAATAAACGCCCCCAGCCTTACCTTTGAAGATGCCTCATCAATGAGGTCAATGGCTTTATCAGGTAAAAATCTGTCATTGATGTATCTTTTTGAAAGTTTTACGGCAGAATGAAGTGCTCCATCCGTTATTGTAACGCCGTGATGAGTCTCATAAGTCTCTTTTAATCCTTTGAGGATCTCGTATGCTTCATCTTCCGATGGTTCATCCACATTAACGGGCTGGAAACGTCGTTCAAGTGCAGCATCTTTTTCTATATATTTACGATATTCATCGATAGTGGTGGCTCCGATAATCTGTACCTCGCCCCTTGCAAGGGAAGGCTTAAGTATGTTGGAAGCATCAATCGCTCCTTCTGCTCCACCTGCGCCTATGATGGTATGAAGCTCATCTATAAAAAGAATGACATTGCCGGCAGCACGCACTTCCTTTATTACTTTTTTGATTCTTTCTTCAAATTCGCCACGATATTTTGAACCGGCAACCATTCCTGAAAGGTCAAGGGTAAGAAGTCTCTTGCCTCTTATGGTATCAGGAACATTGCCCTCTGCTATTTTAATTGCAATTCCTTCCACAACAGCCGTTTTTCCTACGCCCGGTTCTCCTACAAGGCATGGATTGTTTTTGGTTCTTCTGCTGCCAATCTGGATAACTCTCTGAATCTCTCTTTCACGTCCTATAACAGGGTCAAGCTTACCTTCTTCGGCAAGTGCCGTTAAATCCCTGCTGTACTGGTCAAGCGTAGGGGTCTGGCTCTTTTTATTTTTGCGGTTAAAAGAAACCTCATCTTTATAGTTATTGCTGTCCTCGCCCATTGCGACCACGGTATCAATGTAGGCTTTCTGGATTTTGACGCCTATTGTTCCCAATAAACGTGTTGCAACGCAGTCCTGCTCTTTTAGCATTCCTATAAAAATATGTTCCGTTCCGATAAGCCCGGATTTGAACCTTTTTGCTTCTTTTCTTGCATTTTCAAGAATTCTTGCAGCTCTCGGAGTATAGGAATCAGGTTCTTTCAATCCCACATTTTTTTCAGGAACAATAAGTTCCTTGATTAGCTCCACAACCTTGCTTTCTTCAACACCGTTATTCACAAGTACGGCATTGGCAATACATTCTTCCGTTCTTAAAAGTCCGATAAGAATATGTTCGGAGCCGACACTGCCATGCCCAAGCTCAAATGCTGCTTCCGTGGCATTCTGCAATGCTGTCTCGGCTTTTTTGGTAAATCCACTTTCCATATATATATTCCTCTTTCCTATCTGTGAAATAATCAGATTATTTCAGGGAGATATTTTCTTATATATTCTGCTCTTAATACGTCTGTCTCTGCTACAGACATCGCCTTGCCTGAATTCTGTCTTAAAACTGCAGGCTGTATATCCATTATAAGCTCGTTGATATTATATCTTCCGTTATGTGCAAACTGCAATACGCCCAACGATATGCCTGTCATAAGTTCCGATATGAGAACCATGGAATCTTTTAATGAAAGTTTTCTTGCATATTTTAAAACACCGTATGATTTGTAAATCTCATCATCCATCTGTATCTTGTCTTTTTTGTAAAAATGTTCTCTCTGTTCTTTTTCCTGATTGACAATCTGCATAACAATGTCATCAAGGTCTTTTATAACTTCACGTTCATCCTGTCCAAGGGTCTTTTGTGTGGATATCTGGTATAAATTACCATATCCATTCTGACCATCACCATAAACTGTCCTGAATTTTAATCCGAATCTTCCAAGCTCCGCGCTGATATCGTTAAGTCTTCTGGCATCCGACAGGGAAGGCAGGTGAAGCGTGTATCCTGCTTTCATTCCAGTTCCTGTATTGGTGGGAAAAGTTGTCTTATAGCCGTATTTTTCATCAAAAGCATAATCAAAATGTGCGTCTATATAATCGTCAATTTCATTGGCTTTCTTAAAACAGCTCTGGATATCCATTCCGTTACATAATACCTGTATCCTTACATGGTCCTCGCCGTTTAAAAGAACAGAAGTTCCTTCATCCTCCGATAAAATAACCGCACCATTATTTTTGCCTGCAAGATAAGATGTTATTACCCTCTTTTCTTTAAGGGCATTACGGCCTGATTCGCTGCACTCTTTCATGTAAAGGCATCTGAACTCTTCGGGATAATCGGTCTCAAACCTTTTTGCAACCGAATTAATCATCTTAGCAGCATCTTCTTCACTTATTTTGTCGGCAAAAAGATAATCGTTAAAATTTCTGGCAAGCCTTATTCTGCTTGAGATTACGATATCCCCGGCAGTTTCTTCATGTTCATACCATTTAAGCATTTTTACCTTCCTTTCTGCTAAGTTCAGCTATTAAATCCCTTAATCTGGCTGCTTCTTCAAAATCTTCTTCTTCAACCGCCGATTTTAATTTTTTTCGTAATATCTCTATTTCTCTATCAAGGTTGTTATCTTCTTCCCTTTCAACATATTCCAGAGGCTCCTCCTCCGGCTTGCCGTATTTCATAGGCTTCTTGCCCATATATACGTTGCTGCCATGAATTTTTTTCATTTTATCGGATATAAGAAGTCCGAATATATCGTAACATACAGGGCATCCGAACCTTGAATTCTTAACAAATTCGCCGTATGTTGTCTTGCAGTTAGGGCATGTCACATTAACTGACTTGTCACTTTCGCCATTGCCTGACACAATAGCCTTACCGCCCAGTATTCCAGATATCAGTCTGGTAAAATTCTCATCGTTTTCAAAAATACTGCTGTAAAAACTTACGTCTGTATTAGCCGCACATTCACTGCAAAGATGGTGTTCGCTGCGGACACCGTTAATTACCTCCGCATAGTGAAATGTTGCCTGGTTTTTATTACATTTTTCACAAAGCATTGTTATCCCTCCTTTTTATTTTATTCCAAATTCACTTATAATATCGTCAACAAGTGCATGTATTTCCGCTGATGTTATATTCTTACACATTGCTTTAGCAATAGATACCCTCAAATCCCTTGAAAGTGATTCCATGGCTTCTATCTTATCGGCATCAACAGCTATAACGGCACCGTATCGTCTATCCAGTTTAATATATCCTTCCTGCTTAAGAATTGTGTATGCTTTATTAACAGTGTGCATATTAATTCCTATATCCTCAGCCATCTGTCTCACTGATGGAAGTGAATCGCCTTCATGTATATCATCATTGGCAATACTCATTATAATCTGGTGGCATAACTGGATATAAATTGCCTCATCACTGTTAAAATCAATGCTAAAAATCATATTCTCAACTCCTTGGCCGTGTTATATACATACTATAACAAGTAAACGCAGCAAAAGCAATAGTTTTGCCCTGCTGCGTTTAAATTTAATACTTTTTTTTATTTTTCTTCAGTTTCCTTTGATACTTCCTCTAATTCCGCTGTAGCTTCTTCCTGTGTTTTTTCATCGGTTGCGGCAAATTCTTCATTATATCCGTTATATTTCTTTTCCTTTTTGCTGATTAAAAATATAACTGCTCCGGCTATGACAATCAATAACAAAGCTCCACCGATTATAATAATGTTTTTATTGTTAAAGGAAACTCCGTCATCGTTTTTTCCTGTTACCGGAGTTGAGGCTGTCTCTTCCGGTGTTGTTGTCTCATCTTCAATAATTTCAGGGGATGTGGTACGCAATCTTTGTATTGTACCCTCCACAGTATCGTAGGAATACCACGAATACTTTTTATTGGAATTCATTGCGTAAAAATAAATATATTCTCCGTCAACATATCCTTTTATGGCCGTATCCTTAATTTTTACATCCTTTTCTTCACCTGCCATCGATGTATCGGCCTTGCGGCTGTCAAATACATAATATGTATTTTCGGAATTAGATATTACAATATAAGGATAAAAATTTTTGCCATCATATACATAAAAGTTTCCGTTTCCTTCAGAATCCACAAGGTACATAAGTGTAAATCCTGTTGCACTTCCGGTTGCGGTTATTACATCTTTTCCGTTATATGAACCAAGCTCTACTTCAAATCCGTCAGGCACTTTGCTGGCATCAAACTCAGATGATACGTTATATTCTTTGCCATCTATAGTTACTTTGAAGCTTGCAGGCGGCTCTGTAGGAGGGTCAGTGGGTGCTTCTGTAGGTGGATCTGTAGGCGGCTCCAGCCTGAAAATATTAAGATTATATTTCATTGCCTTGCCGTTAGGAGCATAACTTGTGATTGTAACGTAATTATTACCAACCGCAAGATTATTTGTGTTGCCTGCTATCTCCACTCTTCCACCCTGTGAGCTTGTAGCTGCAACATTAACGGAGGTTACGGAATTGTTCACATAACATACATAATCCACTGTCCATTTTGCAAATGCAGGGCTTAAGTTAGCCCCTCCTACCTGGATTGAACTGAGTGTGGCATCATCGGAACCTACTGCCATTACCTTAACGGAAGCCGAACCGCATGCAGGACTGAAATCATTCACATCTGTATCAATAAACTGATATCCTTTTATTGTAAAATTACAGGTTCCTGTCTGGTTAGCTTTGAAAGTGATATTCCACTTATACTCGGTCTGTTCCGTAGCACCGCCTGTAACTGAAAAAGGTATTACTCCATTGAATCCTGAGCCATCCATGCCACTGACATAAGCGAAAATATTACCATCATATATAAGTTCAAAATTTGCCGATGTTATTCCCGCAGGATTATTTAATTTAACTTCCACGGTAATCGTATTACCTGCTATTACTTCTCCGGCACTTGCCTTAACAGTAATAGTGCCTTCTGATGCATAAGTCTTTTCAGGCTTTGAGAATATTGTAAAACATATTGAAATACATAGCAAAGCAATCAGCATTATTTTAATTAATTTGTTATTTTTAGACATTACTTACTCCTTTATTTCTGTTCAATCGCAGTTCCTTTAATAATATATCTTCTCATAACAGCAAAATCATATATGTCTACACCTTTATTTTCCTTATGTATATCTGCTGCTTCAAGGAATATTCCGGATAATCCTGTTTTCTTAATTATAAGTTTTCTTATATAAGCAAAGTCATATATATCTATCTTTCCGTCTCCATTGACATCACCATATATCACAATATTCTTTGACATATACAAAGCGCCATTTGAATCATGGATTCTCAATATATCACCTGTTCCGATAATCTTGTCCCCGGACTTTACATTACCCGAACTGTCGGTAATCTGTGCCGTGCCGCCTGTAACTTTAAGTCTTTGAAGTGCGGTATTCACTGTATCACCCACGGCAAAATTATGTATATACTGATCCTTTAGTATAAGTGCTTTAAAATCAACGCTTACCTTGGTAAGTCTTGTGATATCCACTTCGTAAGTCTTATGCTCGCTTCTGTCGGAGGCTGTCGGATATACATCTATGTACACCTTGGTTGTTCCTTCAGGCAAATTGATATTGCCCGTGGTTCCGTTTGAAAGAACCGTTGTTGTACTGCCTGTTCTCATCTCAACAGTTGATCTTGACGATTCCGTCTTATAATTTAATGCTAAGGACGTAACATCATTGGCAACTCTCATGGTGTATTTATAAGTATTCATTTTAAAAGTCTCATTAAATCCCGACTTGCTTGAGGAAAGTGATGTCAGATATGTACTACCTTCCGACCTTGTAACTTTAACCTTATAAGTCTTGGTTGTACCATATTCTGATTTACAGACAATATTAAACTCATTATTGCCAACTTTTAGGCTGTGTGTTCCCGTTCCCGATATTGAAGATGTCTTGGCATAAGCTGATGCCGACAATTTGATCTGTGAAACCTTATACGGAACAACCAGCGAATATTCCGTTCTCTCCGAATTAAATGTAGGTGTAAGGTTAGCATTACTGCTTTTTCCGTCCATATCTATAAGTGTTGCACTTATTCCTGAAAGCCTTGTATTAGGATTAGCCGTTGTTCTTTCATCACCTGAAGGTGAAGCCGGCTTTTTACATGATGAAGGCATATTTTTATATACAGGGATTCTGAATACAAAAGACGAATTAAGAAGTCCTGCATTCTTATAAGTCTCATATATCTTACTGCCTTCAGTCAGTGTTGCGGTAAGATTCTGTGCATACTGCTTCCAGTAATAATATTTATGATTGACCACACTGAACATTTCAAAATATATTGTATCCTGGCCTATTCCTATGTAACCGGTATATACTTTAACGGCACCGCCCATTATTGCAAGATATGGGCTTGTCCAGCCTTCAGCCTTCGCTTCCTTGCCTCCGTTATTAATAACGGTCTGCTTGCCGCTGCCTGCAGCTCCTATGTTAAAAAAGTTATAATATACCGCGTTGCCATCGCCATTTGCCTGATAAAAATGACTGCCGTCTTTGGTTGACACACCTTTACCAAGTTCATCGTTGCTTGTACCTTTTTCCTGACGAAGTCTTACCGCAAGATGTATGGCACTTACCTTAGACTTTTTGGCTGCTTCAACTATTACCTGGGCATAAGTCATATTATTAGGTGCTCCGGGACATTTTGCATTATACATAAATGTTCCGTGAAGCGTGGAATTAACAAGCTCAACCGTATCATGATTGCCGTCATAACTTAACTTTTCAAACATATATATATAACTCTCGTTAAGCCAGTTTCTTGGATCCATAATGTATGAAATAGCTGATGTTGATGCCTGATTCCAGTATCCCGTATCAAAGCTTACCCAGTTATTGGCGGAGTAGTTATATGCACCCGCTACATCATCATAAGCTTTCCAGGCTGTCGGTGTCTGATACCACGCCCATTCACCGTTAGATTTAAGGTCTGCCAGTCCTAATGACATACTGTGTCCTGCTGCCGGAACAAGTTTTCTGCTTAATGCAGCCTCATTCTTAAGCACTTCATTCCAGTCAAGTCCTGTATTGAACGCTTCAAAAGTCCAGTTAGGATGTTTATCATGCAGTGCCTGTATGTAAGGTCTGTATGATTCCGGAAAAGACTTAAGTGTCTGTTCAAATGAGGTATCTGCCATAATATCGTATATATTTTTTCCGACGATACCTCCTACCAGTAAAACAACTGCAGTAAGGAGACATACTATTTTTTTATAAATTTTCTTTGTATTGCTCATTACTTTATCCTGTCAAATATTATTTATTTACATTATAAAAAGAAATGCCCTCAAGGTCAACCTAAGGGCACTTCCAGATATTGTATTTTTTGTGAATATTCTGTGAAATTACAGATTCAAACCCTTTGCTTCATCACAGCCAAGCACAATGTTCATACACTGTATCGCAGCACCTGACGCACCTTTTCCAAGGTTGTCAAAACGTGATGAAAGAAGGATTCTGTCATCATTACCGCAAATGTATATTTCCATTCCGTCCCATCCGGAACATGAGTTGGCTGCCATAAAACCGTTAAGTTCTTCTGTCTGTGAATCGAAAGGTTTTACATTGATAAATTTCTCACCCTTGTAGAAATCTGCAAATACTTTCTGAAGTTCCTCAGGCTTCATGCCTATCATATCCACATAAAGTGGGATATTGACAATCATTCCGCTGTAATAATCGTCTACGATAGGGGTAAAAAGAGGTTCCCTTGAAAGTCCTGTAATCGCTTTCATTTCTTTTAGATGTTTATGTTTCTGCGTAAGTGCATACTCTCTTGGAGCATTCATTTCCACAGTCTTCTCATCCGATTCATATATGGCAATAGTCTTTTTGCCTGCCCCGCTGTAGCCTGAAAGGGCAAATGCAGAAATCGGAAAATCAGGTCCTATTATTCCCATTTTCACAAGCGGATAAGCAAGTGAAATAAATCCTGAAGCATAGCAGCCAGGATTGGCAATTCTCTTGCTGTTTCTGATATTTTCCCTGAATTCTTCCGAAAGTTCAGGAAATCCGTAAGCCCAGCCAGGACTTGTCCTGTGTGCCGTAGAGGCATCTATTATTGTAACATTTTCATTTTCCACAAGGGAAACGGCTTCAATTGCAGCCGCATCAGGGAGACACAAAAAAGTTATGTCCGATTCATTTATATATTTTCGTCTTTCATTAACATCCTTACGAAGTTCACTTGGGATTGTAAGAATCTCTATATCGTCCCTGCCTTTGAATCGCTCATTGATTCTAAGACCTGTAGTACCCTCGCTTCCGTCAATATATACTTTTGTCATAGTATACTCCTTAGTCCATATTCTCTATAGCCTTACCTATATCATGGCGCATATATTTGTTTTCAAAATCAACCCATTCGGTTGCAGCGTAAGCATTGGCTCTTGCTTCTTTGAGTGTATCGCCTTTTGCGGTAATTCCGAGAACTCGTCCGCCGTTAGTCACAATGTTGCCGTTGTCATCAAACTTTGTTCCGGCATGGAAACAGTAATAACCGTCTTTGCCTTTGAAATTATCAAGACCTGTTATAATCTTACCTTTTTCGTATGCAAGAGGATATCCGTCACTGGCAAGGATAACGCATACACAGGCTTTGTCTTCAAACTGAAGGTCAATCTTATCAAGTGTTCCATCAATGCAGGCATTAAAAACGTCAATAATGTCATTTTTAAGCCTTGGAAGAACAACCTGTGCTTCAGGGTCACCAAAACGTGCATTGTATTCAAGAACTTTTGGTCCCTTAGGTGTAAGCATAAGTCCGAAGAAAATAACGCCTTTAAATTCCCTGCCTTCTGCTTCCATTGCATCAACGGTTGCCTGATATATGTGTTTTTTGCAAAAATCATCAACTTCTTCTGTATAAAAAGGACTTGGTGAAAAGTTACCCATTCCACCTGTGTTAAGACCCTCGTCACCATCTTTTGCCCTCTTATGGTCCTGGGCTGATGACATTATTTTAATTGTATTGCCGTCAACGAAAGAAAGTACGGATACTTCCCTTCCTGTCATAAATTCTTCTATAACTATGGTATTGCCGGCATCGCCAAACTTCTTGTCAAGCATAAGCTCATCAACGCCTGCCAATGCTTCTTCCTTGGTATTACAGATAAGAACACCTTTACCAAGTGCAAGTCCGTCAGCCTTAAGGACTATAGGATATTCCGAAGTCTCAAGATATTTCTTGGCATCGTCCGCAGAAGTAAATGTCTCATAAGCAGCCGTAGGAATATTGTATTTTTTCATAAGGTCCTTTGAAAACGCCTTGGAACCTTCAAGAATAGCCGCATTCTTACGAGGTCCGAATACTCTTAAACCTCTCGCTTCAAACAAGTCAACAATGCCGCCTACAAGTGGGTCATCCATTCCGATTACGGTAAGGTCGATTTCTTTTTCTGCTGCGAAATCTGCAAGTCTGTCAAATTCCATGGCTGAAATTGGAACACATTCCGCAAGTTCCGAAATTCCGGCATTACCCGGTGCACAGTATATTTTATCTACTTTAGGGCTTTTACTGCATGCGTAAGCAATTGCATGCTCTCTTCCGCCGCTGCCTACAATCAATATTTTCATAGTACGTTATCCTTTCAGTTATCTGTTTGCAATCATATTTATTGCTTCAGGTAAAATAATCCATTCTGCCTGTTCCATAACTCTTTTCTGAAGAATCTCAGGTGTATCCCCGTCCTCTATCATTACAGGTTTCTGGAAGATAATTTTACCGGTATCCGTTCCTTCATCAACATAATGCACGGTTGCTCCTGTAACTTTCACACCTCTTTGCAAAGCGGCTTCATGTACCTTAAGTCCATAATATCCTTTTCCACAAAAAGAAGGGATAAGTGATGGGTGGATATTAATGATTTTCTCAGGAAATGCTTTAACCATTTTCTCAGGGATTGCCACAAGAAAACCTGCAAGAACAATTAAGTCCGGATTGTATTTTGATACGCCTTCAAGCAGTGCATCATTAAACACATCCCTGTTTTCATAATTCTTAGGTGATATACATTCATTTGGAATATTGTGTTCCTCAGCTCTTGTAAGTGCATAGGCATTGGCATTATTACTGATTACGCCCACAACTTCCGCATTCTTAATCTTACCGTTATCAATGGCATCAAGAATAGCCTGAAGATTGGTTCCGCCACCTGAAACAAGTACAACTACTCTTAACATAATGTTACACCTTTTTCGCCTGCAACTGTCTGTCCTATTACAAATGCATCTTCCCCGGCAGACTTGATTGCTTCTATGGTCTTATCTGCATCAGCAGGGTCAACTGCAAGAATCATGCCGACACCCATATTGAATGTATTATACATCATATGTTCGTCAATATTGCCTTTCTTAGCCATAAGTTTAAATAATGCAGGTACTTCGTAGCTGTCTTTTTTAACTTCGGCTCTTATTCCGTCAGGAAGCATTCTTGGAATATTCTCATAAAAACCGCCGCCTGTGATGTGGCTGCAGCCCTTAATGGTTACTCCGGCATCCTTAACTGTTTTAAGTGCCTTGACATAAATAATTGTTGGTTTAAGTAAAGCATCACCGAGAGTTGTTCCAAGTTCATCATAATATGTATCAAGGGATTCTTTTGTCATATCAAAAACTTTTCTTACAAGTGAAAAACCATTGCTGTGTACACCTGAAGATTTGATTGCAACAAGTGTATCTCCCGGCTTGATATTTTCTCCTGTAATAAGGTTCTTTCTGTCACATACACCTACAGAAAATCCTGCAAGGTCATATTCGTCCTCAGGCATAAGTCCGGGATGTTCTGCTGTTTCTCCGCCGACAAGAGCACATCCGGATAATTTACAACCGTCCGCAACACCTTTAACGATTGTTGCGATTTTCTCAGGAATGTTTTTTCCACATGCTATATAATCAAGGAAAAATAAAGGTTCACCCCCTGCACATGCAACGTCATTAACGCACATGGCAACACAATCAATACCGATTGTGTCATGCTTGTCCATAAGGAAAGCAAGTTTAACCTTGGTTCCGCATCCGTCTGTTCCGGATAAAAGCACAGGGTCCTCCATGTCTTTGATTGCTGCCATTGAGAACGCACCTGAAAATCCACCGATACCTCCGAGTACCTCCGGTCTCATTGTGCTTTTAACATGTTCCTTCATTAATTCAACCGACTTATATCCGGCTTCAATATCAACGCCCGCTTTCTTGTAATCCATTTTTATTTTTCCTCCATGTATTTTTTATATCCGACTTTTTCGATTTTGTCTTTTTTCTTCATAACGCCGTCTTTTAATTCATCTTTATATGCTTTGATTCTGTTAAGAAGTTCGTCATCACTTGTTGCAAGAATCTTAGCTGCAAGAATTCCCGCATTAGCTCCTCCGTTAATTGCAACAGTTGCAACAGGGATTCCGCTTGGCATCTGTACTATTGAATATAAAGAATCAACTCCGCCAAGAGATTTGGTATGGATTGGAATACCAATAACAGGCATTGGGAAAATTGCCGCACACATACCCGGAAGATGTGCTGCTCCACCGGCTCCTGCAATTATAACCTTAAAACCTTTTTCCTCTGCTGTCTTTGCATAATCAAAAAATACGTCAGGCATACGATGTGCTGAAATAACAGTCAGCTCATAATCAATACCAAACTTTTCAAGCATTTCCGCTGCTTTGCTCATAACCTCAAGGTCTGAGTCACTTCCCATGACAATTCCTACTTTAGCCATTTTCTTACCTCGCTTAAATTCCTACAAATAATAACATTATTAAAAGTACTATTATAATACCATTAATCAGGCTTCCTATCAATGAAAAGGTATAATATCTGTCAAATTCCCTGTAACTAAGTAAACCGATAATCAGTCCAAATACAGAAAAGGCAAGTGCCATCAATGCCAGGGAACCGACTATTTCCCCGCCTTCGCCTCTTGCCTTAAATGAGAGGACAATTGAAAAAACAATCAGTACAATAGCAGCTGCAGCCATAATTGTAGCAGCAACGCCACCTACACTATGCTTCTTATTGGTAAACTTATACTTATGCTTTGACATTAATTAAACCCTCTTCTATTTAATTTACACCATACTGCTTGTAATAATCATCAATAGCAGCTTTAAGTGTATCGTCTATTATAACTTCGCCCTTATAAGGTCTGTTATATAAATGTTCTACAACCTCTGCCATTGTAACAATCGCAGTTGTCCTGATTCCGTAATTCTCTTCTATCTCTGTAAGTGCACTCTTGGTACCCTGACCTCTTTCCATTCTGTCAACGGATACAACAAGTCCTGTAACATTAACGTTACCCTGTGCTTTGATGATAGGGAGAGTCTCATTTATTGATGTTCCTGCTGTTGTTACATCTTCTATTATTACAATCTTATCGCCATCCTTGATAGGGCTTCCGAGAAGGATTCCCTTATCGCCGTGGTCTTTTATTTCTTTACGGTTAGAACAGTATCCTATATCTGCCCCATATTTATCGTTAAGTGCTATAGCTGTGGTAACCGAAAGCGGTATACCCTTATATGCAGGTCCGAACAGAATATCAAAATCTGTTCCGTACTTGTTATTAATAGCCTCTGCATAATATTCGCCAAGTTTCTTAAGCTGTGCACCTGTTCTGTAAAAACCTGTATTAATAAAGAAGGGTGTCTTTCTTCCGCTCTTAGTTACAAAATCACCGAATTTGAGGACTTTACAATCCACCATAAATTCAATAAATTCCTGCTTATACTGTTCCATTATAGCTTAAAACCTCCTGTTTATGGGGCTTTATTCCATTCTAATTATTATAAATTACGATGTATGCCCATTTGAATTTCATTCTAGCATAAAATGTTTAACGTTTCAATCTGTAATTCGTAATTAACAATTCTATTAATTTATCTGCCTTTTATTTAAGTTAGTCAGTTTTTTAATATCATCAGAATTATTAACTATATGCATCTTTTTATGGCAATTAGGACACAATGCTACACAATTTTCAATAGAATCCTCTCCGCCTTGGGATAACCATACTATATGATGTGCTTCTAAATACGGTTCACCATCAGGTCTATTAAAAGGAGCTTTTTCCCCGCACAATTGACATATCCCATCAGCCCTTCTTCTTGTATATTCAGCGATATATGGGTCTCTCTTTCTTTGTATAACAGTGGATGTCCATACATATGGTTTATCCTTTCTCTGGCTCAATGCCACTTTTTTCAGTTCATCCATATTCATGTTATCTGCATGAATTATCTTTTCTTCTTCAGTATGAGTATCATCTAAGGGCTTAATCTTTTCTTTTTCCGATAAATACTTAACTTTTATAGTATTTTCATCTATTATCTCCGTGATTCCACCCCAGTTTTTAAGTATTAAAAACTGAGGTTCCTATAAAAATCTCTCTATAAACTGTGTGGGAGACATAATCTCAGGCTTCTCAATTTCTATATCCGAAAAATCCTTATCTCCTGTTACAAGAATATCAACATCTTCAATAATCGCCGTGTAAAGAACCGGATAATCCTTTACATCCCTGATATCAGTACATTTGTATCAAGCATAATTCTCATCTATTTTACCACGCTTTCTTCCCTTAATTCTTTTATCATTGCCATTACATCGTCATCATTCTTAAGTCCAAGTCTTTCTGCCTCTCCTGCAAATGCTTTCTGGGCTTCCCGAAATGCGTCCATTGAAGAATTCATCATATATATTCTTCCAGACTCCTCAACAAACAATATCTTATCGCCATTCTTAATTCCAAGTTTTTTTCTGATTTCAATAGGTATTGTAACCTGACCTTTTGATGTTACTTTAGCTAATTCCATATAAAACCCTCCATTCTCCGGTAATGTATTCCTTACTTTCCTTACAACCTAATTATATCCCGTTTTCATTATTTTATCAACTTCGTTTCTCTATATTCCCAAAGATACATTTTTCAAAACACAATATAAAAAATCCATGTATTTGCCTAATTGCAAACACATGGATTATTACCTTAAATTCCTAATCCAACAGGTTCTTCATATTTTCAAGTCCTATAAGAAGGGTTGAAGAATTATGAAGTAAAGCTGATGTTGTAGGCTGTATGACACCTGCAACTCCGAGGAGTATTAACATGGAATTGAAACCGACAATGGTTCTGTAATTTTTACCGATACGTTTCATTAAGGCATCGCTTAAGTTTTTCAGAGTAACAACACGGTAAAGGTCATCGGCTCCTATTGTAATATCCGCAATTTCCCTTGCTATTTCGGCACCGTCACTGATGGCTATTCCTACATCTGCTGCCGATAATGCCGGCGAATCGTTAATGCCATCGCCTATCATCACTACTTTTCTTCCTGCCGCTTTTTCTTTTTCTATAAAGCCTGCCTTATCTTCAGGAAGCACTTCCGAGTAATATTCGTCAACGCCTACACGTCCTGCAACGGCTTTTGCTGTTCTTTCGCTGTCACCGGTCATCATAACAATCTTTGTAAAACCTGCTTTGTGAAGTTTTCTGACTACGTCTTCTGCTTCTTTCCTTAACGGATCCTCTATGCATATAACTGCCGCAAGAGCACCGTCGATTGCCATATAAAGATGTGAATATTCCTCCGGAAGTGTATTGAATAAATCCTTTTTGTCCTCAGGAATAATACTTTTTTCATCTTCAAAAACAAAATGGTAGCTGCCTATGATAACCTTTTTATTGTTTATCATGGTTGATATTCCATGTGCCACAACATATTCTACCTTGGTATGCATTTCTTCATGCTGCAGATTCTTTTCCATAGCCGCATTGACTACCGCTTTTGCCATTGAATGTGGGAAATGTTCTTCAAGACATGCCGCCGTTCTTAAAAGTTCGTCCGGTGTTTCTCCGTTGAATGAAACCACATCCGCAACTGTTGGTCTTGCCTTTGTCAGTGTACCTGTCTTATCAAATACAATTGTATCTGCTTCCGCCATTGCTTCAAGGAATTTACCGCCCTTGACAGTAATGTCATGGGCATTTGCCTCCCTAATCGCAGAAAGTACGGATATAGGCATTGCAAGCTTTAAGGCACAGGAGAAATCTACCATTAAGATAGAAAGTGCCTTCGTCACATTTCTTGTTAAAAGGTAAGTAAGTATCGTACCGCCAAGACTGTATGGAACAAGACGGTCTGCAAGATGCTCTGCCTTGCTTTCCAATCCCGATTTGAGTTTTTCGGATTCTTCTATCATTGCAACAATCTTTTCAAAACGGCTTGAATTTTTAGTCTGATTTACAAGGATTGTAATTTCGCCCTCTTCTACAACGGTTCCCGCATATACAACTGCGTCTTTTGCTTTTCTTACGGCAACGGATTCGCCTGTAAGGGATGCCTGATTGACCATGGCTTCACCGTCATATACTTTTCCATCAAAAGGTATTACATTACCCATATGTACTACAACCTTGTCTCCCGGTTTAACGTCATTTGAGGATACAAGAACTTCTTTTCCATCAACCGACAGCCATACTTTGCTGATATTAAGTGACATACTTCTTGCGAGGTCACCAACGGATTTTTTATGTGTCCATTCTTCAAGTATCTCGCCTATGCCAAGCATAAACATAATTGAGCCTGCGGTTCCTATGTCATCCCTGAGGATGGATACTCCTATTGCAGTTGCATCAAGAACAGGCACTTCAATCTTATGTCTGAGCAAGGTTCTGATTCCGTTTCCTATGTATTTAAAAGATTTTGATATTACCATCAAAGCCCTTGCAGGTAATGGTATGAAAAATCTGGTTGCGTAATGCAGTGCAATTTTTGTTACAAGTTTTTCCTGATACTCCGCATTAACCTGTCTGCTGGAATTATCTGTAATTACTGCGGGCACCTCGATATCTTCATAGTGGAAACGTCTCAATGTGTTGATTATGTCTGTCCGTTTTCCCTTGTATTCTATAACCGCATCTGCAGTTCTTTCATATACCTTTGCAAAAGTGATATTTTTAGTATTATTAAGAAAATACAACAAAATATCCGCTTCTTTATATGTCATTCTACTGACTGCGAAATGAACTCTCATCCGCTTATCTGATTCATGTCGTATTATAAACTTCATAATATTTTTCTATTTCTCGGATTCTTCTGCTTCTTCAGTATCTTCTTTGACATCTTCAAATTCTTCTGCTTCCTTGGCAGCTCTTTCTTCATTGATTGCCTTGGCATCCGCAAGAATATCTCCTGCATTTTCCTGAACTGTATTGACAGTCTTCATAACACTGTCTTTTGCCCTTAATACGGCAGCAGTACAATTTGTATATACCTTCTTTGCATCTTTGCTGGATAAAATCTTAACTCCGGCAGTTCCAAATGCAAAACCGGCAGCAAAAAGTCCTACTTTTTTCCAATTCACGCGCTGTAAACACTTTAACATATTATGTACCTCCTGCGAGCATTTCTTTAATTTTTTTTGATTATATTTCTGTTATCCCGCAGTGTCAACGATAAAATTTCTCAATAAGATTTGTGTCCTACAACTCTGCATTGTATTTCTGTGCCGCCACTTTCTCCACAGCCTACGAAGCATATAATCCCTATGCTTTTTACACTCTGTCCGGATGTAATCAAGATTGAATGTGTCTCCCTTTGCATTCAGATAGGCATAAAAATCCATTAAGGTACGCAAGCCTGTACCACTGCCGCTATAATGCTTGTAAGCGTAGCTTGTGATAGACATCATGGTTACCCTTACCTACATACTCTGCCTTGTAGCCCTCTGAAATCATATGCTTCTCCATACGCTCCCATGCATCCGCATCAAACAGGATATCATTGTCCGACATCTGCCGCATTCCTACTGACGGATAATAGTCTTTCAGAATAATGCCCTTTAATGTCAGATGCCATATATGCTCGCTGTCCATCCATGCACACAGTTTTTTTCGCTCTACGTCAAAGAGTAGCACCTTGCGGACTGCCTTTACCATGCGGTCTTCCCAATATTTCGGTAAGGTTAATCCTGCCTGCTTTAAGGTTGTTCCAGCTTCCTCCGCCCCTGCCTGAATTGGTTTCATACCGAACACCATGCAGGCACTTAAGAGTACTGCTAGCCCTCTTTTTATGCTTCTTATGCCTTTTTTCATAGATTACATTCCTAGCCACACTTTTCATTGTAATCCGTGTTTTTTTAGTCAATTTATGCAGTTCGTCACAGCATTTATTCCTGCGTTAAAAGGATTTACCATTCCAAACTATCTTTATTGAGCAGGAAATCATATATACCCATAATGAGAACCCCGTCATCATTATAATATTTTGCAGGTGTATCTTTAGTAATTATAATTTTTTTGAAAGCATCGCCTGTCAGCATCAACGATCTCTGTTCCTGCTCCATTTTTTCTTGTGTAGGCATTGCAAATGCTGATTGAATATAATAACGCTTAGATGCCTGATTACATACAAAATCTATTTCTAATTGCTTTCGGACATTATTGCCATCCTTTGTTGTATAATTTACAGGGACTACACCTACATCAACATTATATCCTCTCATTTTTAACTCATTAAATATGATATTCTCCATTGTATGGGTTTCTTCCATTTGCCTGAAATTTAATCTAGCATTTCTAAGTCCCATATCAGTAAAATAATACTTTGATGGTGTATCTATATATTTTTTCCCTTTAATATCATAACGCACTGCTTTATCAATCAAAAATGAATCACACAAATATTCAATGTAATTTGTCAGTGTATTTTTGCTAATTGTTTTCTGCTTAACACTCTTAAATGTAACGGATAATTTTGAAGGGTTTGTAAGCGAACCAATGGATGACGAAAGAATATTTAATAGTTCTTCCAATTCTGACCGGTTACGCACACGATGTCGTCCTACTATATCTGAAATATAGGTTTCTTCAAACAGCGATTTTAAAAATGCGATCTTTTCCTCCGGAGTTGTGAAGTTTAATATAAGCGGAAGTCCTCCGTATAGCATATATTCATTCCATCCATCCTGTTTCGTCCCATCGTATACTGACATAAATTCCTCAAAACTAAGTGGATACATATGCACCTCATCTCCACGACCACGAAATTCAGTTATTACATCTTTTGATAAGAAATGTGCGTTACTTCCGGTTACATAAATATCTACATTTCTCATATGAAGCAAACTATTAAGAACTGATTCAAACTGATCTAAAAGTTGTACCTCATCCAATAGAACATAAAACATTCCTTCACCACTTATCTTTTCTTTCAGATAAGGGAACAGTACATATGGATCTTGATATTGTTTATTTTCAAATGCATCAAATGCAATTTCTATAATATGCTCAGCATCTACACCATTTGCTAACAATTGATTTTTAAAAAGTTGAAATAAAAGGTAGGATTTTCCACAACGACGAATTCCGGTTATAACTTTTATTAACCCATTATGTTTTTTACTTATCAATTTATCAAGATATACAGTTCTTTCAATTACCATATAAGTCTCCTTCCTATTGAACATTTTTGCCTATACCCGCATTTTTGTTCAATTAAAGTATACCCAATATTTCAAATAATATCAACACTTATTGAACATTTTTGTTTGTACCCGCATTTTTGTTCAACAGAATCCGATGAGAAACATTTTACCATCCCCCCGTTTTATTCAAGGTTCATGTGACAATTTGTAAAACTTTTTGTGCACAGTGTATCTCATCCAACGGGAATAACATGCATTTAACTTTTCAATAATAGCCGCATAGATTCTGTATGCACTGAGTCCAAAATCTTTATGTATTATCTTTCAACCCATAACACCGGTACAGCATATCTGTCATTTTTTGCTTATCTGTTCCGCCTATACCCAAGGACTTTAAATCTACTGTTTCATCAGCTATTTCAGATAAGAACTTTTTCATATCCTCTTATCGCTTGTATCTGCAAAAGACAAAACAATGGAAATATCATCAGCACTGTTACCCTCTGAAAATTGTTTCGGGCTGTATGCCCATAATTCAAGTCTGACCTGTTTATCCGGGTCTATCAAATCATCAGTCAGCAAGATTTTATTATAATCTTTCTCGCTAATTGCATAGGTAACAACTCGGCTTGGATTTAGCATTGTTTTTTCAGAAAGTGCCGTTTCCCCTGCAAATACCATATTTTCTGTAACTTGTGTCTTACGGATTGGCTATTATGATTAAAGGGTCAAAAGGTATCATCAATGCATGCTTGCATGCAATTCGATGTATACCTTAATGACCCACACTTCACCGAGAAAGTAGCCATTTACTGCGAAAGCGAAGGAAATTAGCCCTATTTCAAGATAGCGTCAGATTACATGAATGCATTACATGTAGTAATCTGATTAATCATAATTGAGGGACAAAATACCTTTTGACCCTCATTTTTTATTATTCTACTGTATTCCGGGTGTTATGGCAATGAAGATTTTCTTGAATTTCCGTACGATAAAATTTCTCAATAAGTTTTGTGTCCTACAACTCTGCCGTGTTCGAGAGAAATCACTTCATCGCAAAGGAGTTCTATATCTTCCCTTATATGGGATGATATGATAATCAGTTTATTTTTTTTCTTTTGTTCAAGCATAAAACTTCTGAACCATTTTACACCATCTTCATCAAGAGCGCTTGTAGCTTCGTCAAGAATAAGTATTCCCGGGTCTTCCATTATAGCCTGGGCAATTCCCAGTCTTTTCTGCATGCCAAGACTAAATTTACTTACTTTTTTGGAATCCTCAGGATCCAGTCCTACAGCCTCTATATCCTTCTTAATTTCGGATACAGGTATATTTTTACGTATTCCTGCAAGCAGTTTCAGGTTGGTAACCGCAGAGTATTGTCCGTAAAATGTAGGTTCTTCAATAAGTATTCCTGCATCAGGTATAAAATCACTGTCTTTACCGATTATTTTATCATTGCATATTACTTTTCCTTCTGTAAGTTTCATAAGTCCTATAATGCTTTTCATCAGCACTGTTTTACCCGAACCGTTACGTCCATATAGTCCATATGTCTTTCCACTTTCAAACTCAAGGTTTATATTTTCCAGAATGTATTTATTTTTTATTTTGATGGAACCATCTTCTATTTTTATTTTGTACATATATTTCTCCTCTTAATACCTACAAATGCTACAATAAGCATCAGAACTATCCACACAGACATATATATATATGAAAGGTAAAACGGCATATTACTCGTTCTTCCTATTTCTGTATATCTTCCCGCTAAAGAAGCGTTTCCTGCCGGAAAGAAAAAGGCTGCTTTATGTTTTATTGCTGCAAGGATTCCTCCTGCTGCCATAAGTACTACATCTATTCCCATAAACAGATTTTTTTTGTTAAATATCTTTCCGATTAACAGCATTAGCGAATATCCGAATATAAGCAATGTAGTAAGCAATATTGAATGAATAGCCGCTATTCCCGGATATATATGATTATAAATATCACGCTGTATCAGATTAAATACTGTATTGTAGGTAAGCTCCGGATAATAATATGCAAGTTTTGTCGTTGCAGGACTCCATTTTGTGCCTGACGAAATCTTTCCTGCACATGGTATTGTAGACAAAACAAAAACAATTGCCATTATTGTGAAGCTGCATAAAAGAGCAAATATTACTTTCCCGATGAGCCACTTAGTCTTACCCATTCTGTATATGGTAAACATATACCCGTCTTCAAGATTAGGGAAATCCGACATAAGTATAAGTGCAAATATCGGTACTATTAAAAGAACCAGGTATGAATTAGCCGTGGCAATATACGGTTCAAAAAGCTGTAAACCTGCTTCCATCATTTTTGCATGGTTGCACAAACTTGAACCCACAACCTGCCATACAAGAATTGCAAATGCAAGAAGAATAATCATCCTGCTCCTGCATATAAAGCTATGGTATTCAGATTTTATGGTCTTAATCATAGGTCACCTCCATAATCTTTTACGGAACGAATCTTCGCAATATTGATTACAATGGCTAATACCCAGATTCCGACAAAAATAAGCAGATTTACCAATAATCTTTTTTCATTATAAGGAATTCTCAGATAATAGGATAAATAACCTGTATTCATTATTTTCCGGCCGATTTCCGGTTTATTAAATATAAAGTAATTTACCAGAACATTTTGTCCATATCCTACAAAAAAAGGCAGACATATATTAAAATAAATATCCTTGGTCAACGCGTATACAATAAAGCCTATGGATGCACACAATCCTCCATATAGCATCATTCCGAATATTCCATAAAGATATGCAGCTCCAAATCCCATCTGCGATACGAGATTTAATTTTCTTCCCGTATCACTATAACCGCTGCTCTGCATTTTGAATTCTATAAATTCGCTGTCTGCCTCACTAATTGATGGGAACCTTCCATGAATGTATATTGCACATATTATGGCAATAATTCCCATAACAAATACTGAAGAAATAAATGCAAGAAGTGCCTTTGAAATTACGTATCTTTTTATTCCTGTTCTGTAAATAACATACTTCGTTGTCTTATTCTGTTTCTCTGCATACATACCAAATGCAAAGGAAAATGCAGCAAGCATCATTCCATAAGGTGCAAGGGATCCCAACAAATTCAGAAATATTGTTTCTCCCATTAAGTGCATTTGCAAAAGTTCTGTTTTGTTATATGTACTGAATATGCTTATACAGTTAAAAGTTCTTCCTTCGCCATCTGTATATATACCACATATTCCAATAATAATCAGCCCGATAATTATGGATGAAACAATGCCGATGGTTGTAAAGTTAATATATAAGTCTTTTTTTACTGTCAATATAGTTTTTTTCATAAATTACAGCTTTCTGTTATTCCTGTACACGTCTTACGAGTACATCACCACTTTCAACATTTACTAAAGCAACATATGCATCATTATTAATCGGATTAAGTAAATCAACTTTCCAGAATGGAACAATGTACTTTGCTCTATCATTTTTACTTTTGTCTTCTTTATCATTGAACATTCTATATTCCATCTTAATCTGGTTAACTTCAAAATTTACACCGGGCAGCTTTGAAAGTTCTTTTGAAACATTATTGAGTACTGACTCAAGTGATAATATTGTCTCATAATTAGTTATTTCTTTAGGCACGGTGTAACTGTTATATTCTCCGTAATACACATCAATTTTGCCGCTTTCTATCATAAAACATTCTGACATTATGCCTGTTTCTTCGCCATAGTTTTCTTCTTCACCAAAACTTATCTGTCCGTTAATTAACTCCTGGACATCAATACCTTTATAATTTTCGGTTCTGTTGAATTTGAAAACGGTTTCTCCGGAATTTTTAATTTTATATACATACACGTCATATACTTTTGTCTTAATTCCATTTTCTCCTGTATATGGAAAAATTGAATTTATATAATTTTCCGCCGATTCAACAGCTTCCGCAACAGTAACTTCTTTATCAAGGAGTTTATATTTATCAGATAAATCATCCATTCCTATACGATATCTTTTAATTAATTCCATATCCTCCTGCAATCCAAAAAGATAATTTCCACCAAGGATTTTGTTGATGGCTCCTGCTGCATAATTCATTATATTTGTGTCGGTAAATATTTCAGATTTTCTTTTAGTCTTGGGATCGCGGTAATAAATTAGTTCAGGAGCTTCTGTGTATTTGGTTTTTGAAATTTTGTTTTCATAATTCGCATTATACCAGTCTTTTTCCTTCTCATATTTACGCAATTCTTCGCCATCATAAATATATTGTTTATCAATTTCTCCTATAAGTTCAGGTGTTATGTCATCAATAATATAATTTACCAGTTCATCAGGTTTTTTCCATTCATTAAGATATATTGTATCAATCCACCATGTCGCTATTTTATCTGTCTCAGGAAAAATTACACTATCACATTTTATATCAAGATTATCATACTTTGCTGTTTTAATTATTTCCTGTGCCTCTTTTCTTACCTCGTTAAAATCATTTTTAATTATTTCTGATTTGTTTTTGTCCTTACTTCCACAACCTGCCAACATTACTGTAGTAAGTAATAACGGAATAAATGCTTTTTTAAACTTCATACTTTGTACCTCTCTTTTTTTATTATTATTTATTTATCAAAATGTAGAATTACTACATAATGAGCATAATATAAGACGTGCAATGCACACTTTCCGGAAAATTTCAATTGATTTCCACAAAAAAACACCTCTTTTTCAAGAGGTGTTAATTTCTAACATATAAATATATGACTCCTTAAAAATTACTTAACCCTTGAAAAATAAATTCACTTATGGCTTATATATAATACTTTTTCACAATATTTTTTTTGTCACATTTTACAATTATATAGAATTATATGTCGGAATATGTAAATATATTTTAGTTATATCTACTGAAAAATTTTTCAATAAGAATCAACGATTTATTAGTTTTTCAATCTGATTAAGTTTCTCCAATGCAACTGTATTTCCAAAATTCTGGGCAACATACAATATTATTTTTCTGATGCCCTCATCGGCTGTATCGGTTCTTATTACTTCATACTTCATAATCACTCCTCCTGAAGCATTTTTCTCAAATCATCGAATGTCTCAGATATCGGAGCAACTCTGCCATTTTTTGCATCATCTTCTGCTTCGGCTAATACCTCTAAGAGTTCTATTCTCGCTTTCATATTTTTATATTCTTCATATGAAAGTGCAACCGTATCACCTCCGCATATATCTTCAATATTATTTCTTACGGTGTCCTTGTTACTTCTCATCACACACCTGGAAGATGAAAAATTTTAACCGATAGCTTTCATAATCTCTTTTTCATGATCTCTGGTAAATTCACTTAATTCATAGAATCGAATTCTCTTATTGACTAATATAGGAATCACAAATCCATTTTTTACCAAAACCATCAGTCTGTTAATAATCGTTTTATTTGTTACCGACAATTTCCTGCTGACTTCAATCGGAGTAAACTCTCCTTTATAGTTTTTTATCAGAAATTGCAATAGCTCTTTTTCTTTTCCTTTCAAAAACGACAGACTTCCGGTAATATCTTCCTCTTCAGAAGCCAACTGCAAATCACAGACTTTTCCGGAATACAATTTCACCATTCTGAGGAAATAGTTGATCCAGATCTCCGGATGTGGCGGGTTATCTCTGCCAGAATAGTACAGCGCAGGGAGTCCCATCTGAATGGATTCATAATATTCATCAATATCATAAGCAAAATATTCTTCCAATGAACCGATTCCATTAAAGCCGTATCCATTCAAGTCCATAATATAACCGGATAACAGTCTTGCAGTTCTGCCATTTCCATCTTCAAACGGGTGTATTGTCACTAATTGATAGTGTACAACTGCTGCTACAATCAGAGGGTGGTCATCGGTTGTATTTACATACTCCACCAACTCATTCAAAAGTCCCGGAATGTCGCAATATTCCGGCGGAATATAATCAGGGTTTCCTGTCTTAGAATCATATACCGCAAATAACACTCCCGGTGGCATAGGTCCTCTGAGTCCGATTTTCTCCTTGGAAGCCCCCTTTTCTACCAATTTCTGTACATCTAAAATAAGTTTCATGGATAATTTCTCTTTTTTACTTACCTTTTCTTCAAGATAATTCAGTGCCAGAAAATAATTCCGTACCTCCTGCTCCGGTTTCAGATAATGTTTTCTTCCGTCGCTTTCTATTACTTCATCCACCTGTTTTTCTGACAATGGATTACCTTCAATTTTATTCGAAGCATAAGAACTTTTTTTCTTCGAATTTTTGCGAAGCTTATTCATGACAGTTTTGGACAGCTTTACCGATGATACTTTATATCTGTTCTGTTCAATCTCTGTTATATATCTTAAAATTTCATTCGTTAAAGTCACTTTTATCATATAAGAAAAGCCTCCCTTTCAAATATTATTATATACAAAAGGTAAGCTTTTTTCCATTAATATTTCACTATTTTTTCACTATTTTTCTCTATAGATTTTTTAAAACCAAATAAATCCCGGACAATATCAGCGATATAGACAGCCAGATCCAGTAAAGCAAAGGGAATCAGCAGCAACGCAAATTAGACCTTCGGGTCAAGACTTTCAAATACCCCTGTTCTCTTTGCTACCATTCATTATAGGTTGCGGACTAAGGCAGTCTCTCTGACGGGCTATGGTGCTTCGCACCTTTTTTCATGCAAAAATAATTTTTGTATTATCCTTATAAACTTGAAGTTGCCAGCTACAATTCTTTCATCATACACAATGATTCTGGCATCGAAATGTAAGGACCATAATTATCTATTTTTTCAAATCCTACTTTCCGATATACATGACATGATTCTTGTAGCAGTTCTCCAGTTTCAAGAATCAACCTCTTGTATCCCAGCTCTTTTGCCCACTCAATCAATTCAAGAACCAGCTTGGTTCCTATTCCTTTCCCCTGAAACTCATCTCTGACAAATACTCTTTTCAATTCGGTTGCATCATCGATATCACCATAATGATATTCTCTAATTGCTCCTGCACCAGCGGCTTTGCCATCAACATATACAACTATAGCCTCTTTAATTTCATCAAGTTGGTTGTACTGTTTGTACTTGTCTCTCTTAATTACCCTTCCTACTCGCCTATTTAAATCCATATCTAGTAACTGACAGTTCATAATAAAGTCTTCATTTATGCCAGAACATCTAACAAATTCTATATCATCCATATTCGACCATCCTCCTATGTTAAGTATATAAGAACTTACAAGCTCCACAAATTCCGATTGAGATTTCACCTGTTTTAGGGAATTTAATAACTGTTATATTTTGTTATTAAATTCTCTGCAAGCCCTTGAAAACACTGGATTTATCGCAGGTGAGCTTTCCCTTATTGTTTCCCTTGTGTTATATCGTCCCGTCAGTGTTTACGAACTCTGATAAGGGCAAATACAAGGGCAAGAAAAATCTATAAAACAGTATAACACAAAATAAAAGTGACATGGTGAACTGATTGAAATGCTTCTGATTTTTGTAACAAATGACTGATTGAATGATAAGGAGATTCTATACGATGAGAACAATATTTGCAGAATACAATCCACACAGAAACAGCATTGATATTTATACTTCTGCTGGTTATATGCTCCGCATTGACTGTTGGGAAGCCGAAAAGGATTTAAAAACCACACCCGGATCAGACTGTGCATTGAACGCATTTGCCATTGATAAACCGCTTGAATATGCAAAATTATATCTTGATGGAACAATGCAGATATGGGTAGATGCAGAAGATTCATTAGAACTATGGTGATTTTTTCAACAGCACTAAGGTTACTTTTTCCCAATCTCATTTATTGAGAATCGTCTTTTTACCGTGCATATATATTCAATATCTTTTTATCTATTATAATGAAATCAAGGGCTGGTCTAATGCCAGCCCTACAAAAATGAAAATTCACATAGAAAATAAATTTACAATTTTTCCGATATAAACCTGTTATCAACAAATACAAACATAATTTATATTATCGTATCTATTGATATGATATGTATTTCAAAGAGTTACCAGAAGTTTTTGAAAACTTTTCCCTTGTGATATTATCTAAAGCTCCTAATTTTATACTTTTCCCATGATGGAGCAGCTTATTTGACCGTATCTCTAGCACCAAAGATGTTGTATTCTATACTGATACATCAATAGAATTGCGAACTAACCTATTACCATTTTTGACAAGCGTAGATTCCACTGATTCTCTTGTAACGTTATCAAGAATGCTTGTATCAAACTTTTGTCCCGGCTTCCAATTTGGATTAGCCGATTTCACTGCTGCATACATAGCAGCTCTATACTGTCCTTCGTATTGCTCTAAAGTCCATGTACCACTTAAACGTTTGTCTTTACTTACGCTTAACTGATAATCCTTAAAAATATCTGAACGCTTAGTTGTATCACCATTTGAAATACCGTTTTCCTTAATAAATTCCCTCTTCACATTATCAAACATCTTTTGACGATATTCCTCGGATACACTCGTGAGCTGCTGCCATGATGTACCTTTTCCGGTAACTTGCCACTTGTTCTTTTCAGAAGTTTTAGCACTACTGCTAAAACTTCCAGATACGCTTACCGTATTGATAGCATTTGATATATTCATCTCTATTACCTCACTTGAAAATTTGTTTTCAATATAGACATTTGGCACATATCATCAATACCCCTTGCAGAAAATGGCACAAAAAAGTCAGACAACAGACACTATCTGTTATTTGGTCTTTTTACGTTTGAACTCAACAACAAACAGATTATCCTACTCATATCTTGCTTAATGCTCTTCTAAAATCTGCTGATTATAAGCCCTCAGCGCCAATGCCTTTTTATTAAGTTCGATATTTTGCTCTTTATGCTTAAAATTCTCTTCTTTGCGAAACTCCAGTATGTCCTTACGAGCCTGTATTTGTTCCTCAATATATTCCTCTAAAAGCTGCTTTTTTCTATCTTTCTCATTTTTCTTTTTTACATTATTTTCATGTTTTGAAGAAATTCCCTTAGTATAACTATCGTTCTCTTTCATTCCTTTAGTATATCCGTAACACCCTTCCCATGTATCATCTATATGCATATATGATATTTGTGGAATATAGTTTCCAAAATTAACTGCCTTATTCTTCGCTAAAGCGTCTAATATTTTCTTCTCATATTCCGGATCAGTCTGCATTCTTTTATAAGCGGCATCCGTAATATCTATAATATCATTTCTATTCCGCTGCGATGGATGTGTATATAATGAATTCATCTTTTCATTAAAATACGCCTTGTATTCCTCTAAAGTCATATCTTCTGGGGAAACCGGATTTTTCTCTGTGACCTTGCCAGCAAATCCGTCATTTTTTCCCGTGCTGTTTACATTCTTGGTGTTTCTCACTGTTGCTACATTATTATGATAATAATTCTGTCCTATTCCACTAATGCTCATTTTTGAATCCTCCATTGTTATGATATGGTTCCCTTTGCGTTTTCTCCATACTCCTTTTTCAGTCGTGCCAGTTCATCATTATAGATAGATGTAAATACACGTGCCCTTGCAAATTCTTCCTCTGTGCTTATGGCTTTCCAGTTCCTTGATTCAGGATTGTAAGACAGCGTTTTATTTCCATTGTTGTCCCAAAACATACAAGCCGCATTCATCTTTCCTCCTGTCTTTCTCATGCTTGATTCATAGATGGTTTTTCTGTCCGGGGAAACTGTCTCACCATGCTGCATACATAATTTTCGGTATGCCGCATCATCCCGCTTCCCGGTGGCAAATTCCTTCTGTGCAAGTTCCTTTATAGCTTTCTCGAATTCTTCCTCCGACATTGCAGGCTTATCACGTTTCGTCATAATATTATCCCAATTCGGTTTTGTGAATTGAATATCAACCGGCTTGAAACGCAGTGCGAAATTTCCATAATCACATTGTTACACCATTTACAATAAATTTGCGTATATTCTCTCCATCGACTAAGCTGAGAAACACTGTTCACAATAATTTCCATTACTCTATTTTTCACTATGCTTTGACATCAAAACTGCTTTGCAAATTTTCTTCATTTACGGATTCCCCTCCTACTATCGGAAGTCCTCTTTTTGCATTTCCCCATGCTTCATTATAAATCATGCACATTTCTGTTTGCCTCGCTGCCTCTGCATTCGTGGTATACATTGTCCATCCATTGTTGGAATAAGTTGCTACCATCTCCCCATTCTTATCATAAAATTCTATGTACTCACTATTGCCCGATGGCAGTTTCTGATACTTTACTTTCCCCTCAAGCAGAGTTGCGACAAAATCTATCGGCTTTAACACATTATGTCTATTTCTTGAAACAGCTTTTAATCCAGAAGTAATGATTCCCTTTCTATCCGGGGATACTTCTGATGTATAATTTTTCATCAATTTGTTAAAGCCATCTGATTTATTTTGAAATGTACCCTTTTCAAAATCTTTATAAGCCTGCGCTACAATCTGTTTTCTGTATTCTTCATCACTAATACCGCTTTTCTTTTTGGAAAACACATACTTATCGTTAAAATCGGGCAGATGGACACCGCCTATACTTCCTGTTCCTGAAAAAATCCTTTGTTGTAATGAACCATTGGACGAATTAACCTGCATTATTCCACCCTCTCCTGTAAATTTCCTAATTTATTCAGCATCTCATACATCCGGCTACTACCTAACATATAATTTTGCAAAACAAGAAACTTACCTGTCTGTTTGCTTTCTTGATATAACTTGATGTAGGCATCCTTCGCCTGATAAAAGCTGTCCTCCAATTCTTCAATCTCTTTTGTTGGCACTTCAGGAATATTCCCCTGAAAGACCTGTCCCCGGGCTGCTATTCTGGCACAGGATTTCTGCCATGCCACTTCCTGCTCATATTGCATATCCAGCCACTCAATTTCTTCTTTCGTCCATGGTGTACCACCTGCTGACTTATAATACTGCTCATTTCCATTTTTATAACGTTCCTCAATTTCAGAATAAAGCCTTGCATAACTCAATCCGCAGGCATTTACAACATCAGTATAGTCATACTGCCCTTTTTCTTCCCTAATTTCTTTTAATATTCCGGCTCTCATATCGCTGAACGATGTAACCGAATGCACAACTGTATGCTTAATTTTATCCATTAAATTTTCCCTGTTTTTCGATAATTGAGAAACCTCTAAAATATCCTTATGAAACACTTTCTGGTCTTCATTTTGGCTTTCCTGTTTTCCCAAATATTCCCTATCAAACTTGAAAAAATCCGGCAGATGAATAGGATGACTTAAAAATGTAATTGACATATCTCTTTCTCCTTACTTAAAAGCACTATCCGTAACCGCTTCCGTCATAGCATTTGCTTCATAAGCATTAGACGCTTTTGACAACAGCCTTTCATTGTTCCACGACCGTAATAATCGGCTTCTTTCCTGTTCCTGCTTTGCAATCTTTTCATTCAACATTTCCTGCTGCTGTTTTTTAACCTGCGCCCGTTTTTCCAGATATTCTTCCAAAAGCTCTTTTTGTCTATCTTTCTTGTTGCTTGTCTTTTTATAAAAACTGTTTTGTGAACGAGCATAAAATTCCGATTGATTATTAACACCAGACCATGAATCGCCCCTATAATCTTTAGCAGTAGCTCCTACAGTGAGCACCATAGAAGCTTCCAACGGTGCAAAGGACGAAGTTAAGTCACGTTTAAGTGCTGATAATATCTTTTCCCTGTACTCCGGATCATCTTTCATATTCTTAAATGCTTCCTCTGATATGTTGATAGCCACATTGGTTATAGTTCTATTTCTGGGTATCTTATCAATTTCAGCATAAAATTCCTTTTTGAAAATCGCCATTTCTTCCGCTTCTGATAATTCCTTTGTATTGCCCGTTTCTCCCGTGCTGTTTACGCTCTTTGTACTTTTCGTTGTTGCAACATTGTTCTGATAATAACTCTGTCCTACTCCACTAATAGCCATTTTTAATCCTCCTTTATCAGCACTTTTTCATAATATCCGATAGTTTGCTTGTTGCTGTTCCTTGTTTGTAATTTATACTTTTAAAGGCTACCAAAAACTTCTCTTTAGCCTGCTCCATTATTGATACTGCGGTTTTCTGATATTTTGTATCAAACATTTGAGCCTTATCTTGTGTTTTTACTTCATTTTGAGGGCTATTTCTACGGAAATACCATGAACTGTCTGCGTTTTCAAATGCTTTATGCCTTTATATCAAAACTTGCCCCTGTCGGCGCAGATGTACCAGAAACCGCAGCTAAGAGGTTCTGCGTAACACTTTTTACATCAGTGCCAGTAGCCGATATTGTAAACGTTTCATCTTCTGTCAGCTTCTCCAACTGCGCTTTTTTCTCTGCCCGTCTCTTAGCTGCCTTTTCTTCTGAGATTTTTCTTTCCTCACGCTTTTTCAATAATCTTTCTTTTTGTTTCTTTTCCGCATTCAATATAGTTGAATTTTGTTTTGAACCACTGGTTCTTGTCATACCTCCGCAAGTAACAGAAGCATTCCCATCGGCATCTATTACAGTTGTAACACCATGTATCACTGCATTATCAGCTTTGGCTTGTGCAAACATTCTATTCTGTCCCGGTACTGCACCAGTTAAATTAAACTCTACTTTCTTGGCAAATTCCGGATCATTTGCCATTTTCTTTAGACATTCGCTAGAAAGATTTATTACCACTTTATTTTCATTTCCACTCATAAGACTGCTACCCGTATTAAAAGTAATCTCCGGGAACTTTTTACACAGTTTCTCATAATATTCCTGCACTTTGTCCTTGCTGTTTGTCTTTACCTCCGTTGCTACATTAGTGTTTCACACTCTTATACTTCGAGAATTAATTGCTTTTTCATATCCTGTCATAAAACTCGCTATATTAAACAATTCCACCGTGCTTATATTGCTGTTCCCGAAGCTTATCCAACGATTTTGCTCCATCTGGGCTATACAAATCCAATAATTCCAAAAAATTACCAGACTCCTTACACCCATTCAATATCATACGCATACTATCCGCATCTTTACCGAATAACATACCCAACAGACTCATATCATACTGATTTTGACTATCACTTAATACTCCCTGCTGATGTAAATCCTCCATAAAACCATAAGAACGAACCTCGGAACCTATTCGCATCGCCACATTATATAAATCCGGATCAACAGTATGAAGATAATTTAGGTAGCGTGTCTCAATATTTCTATTGGGCGTGCCGCTCATCATCCAATTTGCTATATCTTCCAAAGATGCACCTATGGCAGCATCATCAATCAAATGCATCTGCCATCTTCCGCTTTCAGTCTTTGTAAAGGTATATTTTCCATCTTCCGAATACAATGTATTTGACCATGAGTTTTTTGGAGCCGCCTGGTCTCTGACAAGCACTTCAAATGCATCCATTGCAACTCTGTCTAGGATACACTTTTTCTCATCTGTTGGTAATTCCATTTTCCCCAATGCTACTGCAGTTTGCACTAGTTCATAATCCGATATGTTTTCTCCATGATAAAAATAAGAATTTTGTTCTTTCAATTTATCAAATGATGCCGGTAGTTTTACTTCTGCCAACTGTTCTTTGGAAACCTCAGTCCAATCTTCTTTTTTCTTACTACCTGCGGTCTGCATCTGCACTCTCGGACCGTTTGTAATCTTTGTACCATATTTTGCATTTACCATATGTTCTGTTATTGTCACATGTGCAAACTGAAATAAACTCCTTTGGTTTCTTGTATTTCCGTAACCTTCAACTTTCACAGCATATGGAAATGATGACTTCGTATTCAAAACAGAGTAAGTACCTATATAAAATGTATTTGCCGCTTGTATTCTCATAATATAACCTCCAATCCAAACAGAAACAGCGTCTATTTTCACATTGCAGAATTCATACCATTCTTTACGGCATTATATTCCTTCCAGTAAATGGAATAGAATTCATCTTTTTTTGTAAGTTCTACCGGAGTCATTTCGTATCCCCAGCCGGCACCGGTATTTAACAATACATTCACGCCCTGACTCTGAATTTGAACACCATAACCACCTGATGTTAAAATAGTGAATTTTAATGTTCCGCCTCCTGCCAGTGCAATCTGCTTGCCTGCAAGATTCTGATTTTTTCCCTCTGCCTGTTCCAAAAAATCCAGTAAGGTTAATTCTCCGATCCCTTTACATTTTGGATTGGCATTTTGATTTGCTGGTTTACTGTGTTTACATCTGTTACTGTCTTCATAGCTAGTCTCCAAACCCTTTTTCAACATTAAACGCCAAACATATGCTGCAATTTGTCCAGCATATTATTTACTCTGCCTTCAACAGCTTCTGGCTGATTCCTTAATTCATACCTGCTTCCATAGTAATCATTTAAACGGTCTTTCATCTCATTACAAAATAATTTTTGATCTGTTTTACCATTTAAAAACTGATTGCAGATACCACTTATCTCTTTCTTCTCATTTGTATAAAAAGCTGTCTCATCTGAGATTATTTCTGACTTGTACTTATAAGATTCTGTTTTGCTTCCAATTCCAACAACCATGTAATCTGGTGTCATTCTCTCCATGATGGAATTACGTGCTGAATCATTAAAATGAACATATTCGTCAATCATGTCTGAAAAACCAGCTTGAAATTGCTCTGGAACATACATTTCATTTACTTTCCTTAGCCCAGCTTCACTTGCACTTAACAAAAATACAGATTCATAAGAAGTTCCTCTATATCCCTCCTGAGCATTCAAAGAATCTACATCTGCTGTCATTGCATTAATCTTCTCTTTTAAATCTTTCATTTCATCTTCTGTCAAATATTCAGAAGCATTTTCGTCCAGCCATTTTTCAAAAACCTCTGACTGATTTTCCGAACAGCCTTCAAACGCACTTTGTTCTCCAGAAATGGAAGTTGCTTTCAAATCTAATTTGAATAAATTTTCACATTTATATTCTGCTGGTATCTCTCTTATCTCTCCCATAATAGATGAAAAATGCATTGTATGAAAATCCGATACCTTATTACGAGCAGTCTCAACTAACTTTCTTGCTGAATCACTGATTTTCACATCATCCTCCGAAATAATATTCTGAGGAACAGTTGTTTTCTTCTCAACCTTATTTTTTATCATCTCTGGATTATTAATATACCTATTTCCTTGAACTTTCATAGCAACCTCCTTAAGTTAGTCCACACTTTCTATACTTCTTTATCTATCTTGCTCGATGTCAAAGAACCTGCATCTATTTTCAGGTAATCTACATCACTGTCATTGCTCAATGAACCAATAAAACGATTTATATCTACTGACTTTCTGCCACTCTACTCTCTGGTGATGCCATCCAATGCACCAATTTGATATTTTCCTTTTATCGAATCCTCTTATGCCTTAATATCAAAACTTGATCTATCAGGTGCAGAAATACTCACAGATTCTGCTACAAGGCTCTGTGTCATACTTTTTACATCATTACCAGTTACGGATAAGGTATAATCACCCGTTTCTTTTCCTTCTGCCGATTTTTCTGCACGTTTCTTTGCAGCTTTTTCTTCCTCTGCTTTTTTAGCAGCTCTTTTTTCTTTTACCTTTTCCTCTTTTTCTCTGTTCTCTTTTGCCTTTCGTTCAGCATTCTCTTTCGCTATTTTCCCATCTGGATCATTTGTACAAGATGCTGTCTCTATAATATTTCCGTTTGCATCAATCATATAACTCTGATTTGTCACAGTGCCCAAACATCCATTAATCGTATCTTTTGTACAATCCGGAATGGCTGCTAAGTTTTCCTCCAAATACTTTGCTTTTTCCGGATCATTCATGCACTTTTGTAAAAATGCACTTGAAACAGATACCGTTGTCGGAATACCCTGCATTGAAGTCAGCCCTATATTCATATAATGGTATTTTCCTTGCAAGTATTTTGAATAATCATTTACATTACTATACCCTGTCTTAATCTGCTCTGTTTTTGTCACACCGGGACGTGATGTTTTTAATTCAACTGTACTTGTTGTCACGTTGCCATCTTTTGTATTTGTACTATCCTTTTCACTATCTGTTTTTTTTACAGTATTCTTATAATTTGAAGCATAATACGATGTGTAACTGCTGTTATTGATACCCGTAATTGCCATAATCCTACCTCCCTGTTATTGAAACTTAAAATAATTTCTATTATATTGAACGACTTGGATATTTAATTTCTCTCAGCCTCAATATGATATGTAATCCAAGTTCTCTTTTTTTCCTATGTTCAAATGACTAAGCACTATTTATACTTACTATTTGCATTTGGCAAATTAAGATATGTATCCATACTTTTCGTCCAAAGCAACGATAAGTCAAACCTTCCCAATTTGTTTAAATCTTCTATGCTTTTTTTGAACATTGCGATAAAATCTCTTCTGTCGTTAAGTCCCATATTACCAGCTTCAAGCGGCAGAGACGTGAAACCTCCCTGCTTTTCCACTTTGTAATGTGCCTCCAATGCACGCATTTCGACTACTGTAGCATTTGATGGATTAACATCATTGATATAAATTCTTTGCTCAAACTCTTTCCCGTTTTCGTCCACACCTTTCGCTAACACCACAGGATTTTCATCCGTCGAATCATCCGCATATTTAAGACAATAAGAAAGACCTGTACCATTACCTCCTGTCCACAACATATTATCTGTTGTAAATATCTGATATACCTTCGGTGTTTCTGCCATATAAAATGTCTTTTCCCCAGATGCAGGAGTTTTCATTTGATTACCTTTTTGTTGACCGTACAATGAAGATACGGTATTCAGACCAGAACCAATGTGCATACTTCTATTCCTCCAATCAGTTTATCTGAATTGTAAATGTACTGCTTGTATTCCACCATCGTCATATCTTTAGCAGACACAGAACCTATTTTTGAATTGCCCACTATACTTCCACTAGCTTCGCTCTTTTCTCTTACACTATCCGCAAACCTTGTATCTTCCTTCTCCTGATCTTTAGCCGCATTTTTCTGCTGGTACTGATTGTAAGCCCGTGTCATATAGTTCACATTAATTGTATTACTCATAGTAACCTCCTTTGCTTTCTTTATCGGATAAAATAACCTGTTCTCCTAGTCCCATATCATCAAACGACCATATTACGCACACAAAGACCATATTTTTACAAGATGACCACTGCCTTAGTAGAAGCTCTGTATCTCAAACTCTTTGAAATACAATGCTTCCCTGCATTTTCTATATCGGCATGTTGATATTATTACTTTACTATCCTGCACACTCTCTGAGAGTGACTGTATCTATCAAAAAAGAAGCCAGCAGTTTATTCACGCACTGCTGACTTCTTATAATACTACTCATTTTATTTACTTCGCTGCGTCTCAGACAATTTTTTTATTTTTAAACATAACCTCTGTTTTCCCGCCATCCCTTTACATACCACCTGATTCCAACATATACCAGTTGCACGAATAATAAGAGAAATAGCAGATTGATTGGCAATACTTCCTTTATCCAATCCCCAAAGTAGATAGCTATTGCCATACTTACAAGTATCACCATTATGGTAATCATATCCCAACAGTATTTCTTATATAGCCCTGCAATCTTTATTTCGATGAATGCCAAAAGTATTCCCACACCCACCAGACATCCACCGCAAATCAATATTCTTATCAGCCAGTTTATAATTCCAGCAACGACAGGATTGGATATTCCATCACTAATCTGTGCCACGTTCTTTCCTGCCAGTACAACCCAGCCAGCAATGGTCTGTGTGAAAGTTGCGATTGTATCAAAGAATACCACGCAATCAGAAATAAATATTTTTGACCGTATCATCTGAAAAAGAGTAGTTGATACGGAATACCATATCAGCAGAAACATCAATGCTTCATACATGGCTGTTTTTGTTTTATATCTGCCTGCCAGTTTTTCCCTCTGCATATCATACTTTTCCTTAGCTTTCAGATAAGCTGTCTGTTTACAATTCCCGCACTTTTGATAGAGTACCGGCTTTTCAACCGGTATCTCTACTTTTTTCTGATGGGAGAGTGCATAATCCCGTTCCTGTTCTGCCTGTCTCTGCTTATCTCGACATTCCTCTATCATGGCTTGGACGGTGTGTGTTTTCTCTTTCTCGCTCTGCAACAATTCTTTTGTTTTCCTCAAGTCGTTCTTTAAGGCTTGAATGTTCTCTGTTTTGTTCTCGCTGTTTAACTTCTCGTTCAAGGTCAGCGATTCGTCGAGCTGCACTTTCAGTTCCCTGATAGTCCGGTCTTTCTGGTCGAGTTCTTCCTGCATCTGCTCTGTCAGCAGAAGCAACTCTTCCAGTTGATCGTCGCTCTTTGAGTTTCTTAATTCGTTCATCAATCAACCTTCCTTTCTCTAATTGCTGTTCAAGTTCAGTAATTCGCTGTTCTGTTTCTGCAATAGCCGGTTCTCGCTGTTTAATTTCTGTGCCAATTCCTGCCATTGCTGATTTTCGTCTGTGAGTTTCTGTATCTGGTCTGTCTTTTCTTCCAGAAGCATCAACAGTTCTTCTGTATCCGGTAAGATTTGTAGCAGCTCTGACAATTCTTTCTCTAATTGCTGCAATCGTTCTTCCTGCTCCTGAAAGCACATCAGCTTCTCGTCCTTTTCCTGTATCTCCTGAAGCATCTCTGCCATGATATTCTGCTGTTCCTCTATCTGTGTAATCATTGCTTCCATCATGGGAATTACTTCTTTGCTTTCTTCTAATGTCATTCAACCACTCCCTCCACATCGACAATGCACCGGATACCTTACCAAAGGTTGCAATTACCTTTTGCAGCAGTGCATTTTGTTTTTTTATCATCTGGTTTTCCTCGACCTTCCATGAACCTTTCCTTATCTGCCCGGTGAGATATTTTTCCTCAATCTTCCTTGCATCTGCACCCTCATGAATCGTAGGGACTTTCAATTTGCCCTGTCTTTCATAAGAGCGGTGGTCAATCAGATTGTCTATGGATAAATGCCGGTTACACATCTTTGCCCATTCGCTTCGCCATAACTCACAATTCTTTGGATTGTTCCAGCCGGTAGCGTCAGTCAGAACCCTTTTCCATTGTTTTCTGTTTCTTGCCCCGACTTTCTGTACTCCGTTTTCATCAAGTACCGGAATACGGATTCCATGACGGTCTGGATTTTTCTTATCCTGCCACCAGTCCGGGTGGGATTCATCAACCACGATATTTCCGTCAGTATCTCTGACAAAATCCCAGTCCTTGACTTCCTTGCTGCCCCATGAGTGGTCTGGATTGAATGGTCGCATGGTTACAAGTAAATGCACATGTGGGTTCCCGTCGCCCTTATCGTGTATGCTCCAGTCGGCACACATTCCCTCGTCCACGAAAGTCTTTTGAATATATTCGGTTGTATAATCAATCTGTTCCTGTCTGCTCCATTCTTTCGGCAGGGAAAATTCAAATGAGCGTCCAAGCTGTGCATCTGCATTTTTTTCTATCTTCAATACCTCATTCCATAGACGCTGTTTCTGAAATGTGATTTTAAACTTTTCCAGTGCGGCATCTTTATCATCCGCTCTTTTATAACGGATAGACTGTTGAAACCTTTTTATATTTTCTTCCGGTACATGCAGCCATTCAGGAGGTGCATTTTCGCACATCATCAGACTGGTGTAGACGACTTCCTTTTTGGAAGTATAGTAACTGATTCTGCCTGTTTCCTCATTCTTCATCACATCTCCATTAAGATATGCCGATGCGGATATGACAGATTTTCCTTTACTGCGCCCGACAATCTTTACTGTAAAGTGAAATATCGCCATGATACGATTCCCCCTTTCTGCCGTATCCGGCATTGATTTCCGACAGCATCTTCTTCTGGTTTGGCAGAAGTGAAGCTGTCGGAACGCCCTCTGCGCAAGAGTGCCCCCTGCGGCATGAGCAGGTCTGGCTGAAAGCCCCGCCGACGGAACGAGCCCGGCAAGCGTAAGCGCAGACCGGTTGCCACTTGTGGCAAACTTATAAGGACGACCTCTGGTTGTCCATAAGTGCGCCCTTCATTCAAAGGCAATGAAGGGAATGGAAAAACCACTCCCTCCGCCATTACACTTCCTCCATATCTGTAAGTGGCTCTTTCTGCATCGCCTTTGAGAAAAACTTTCCGTTTGTTTCCTGCCTTTTTAAGAAGCCTATCAACTTTGGTAAATCTTCCTCCTCAATCGGACAGCCAAGAACCGATTCCACCGCACCGCCAATCTGACAGAGCCTGTGGGTTCGTTTTTTACTTTCCTCGGCTTTCTTTCTCTTTTCCAGTTCCTTTCGCTGTGCAATGAGCTTTTTGGTAGCTTCGATGCTTTCCTGTTCCTTTTTCTCTAATGCACGTATTCTTTCTTCATAAGTCTTTGTTGATTTCGCCATATCGTCTTCATCCTTTCTTTTTCCGATAAACAACAGTTCCCGGTTGCATATCAGGAGAAGCACATGGTATAATCCTCTTGCGTGTAGGTATATCATGGCTTCGGTCTGATAGAACCTTTGGCGGTTTCGTAGGAAGCCGCCTTTTTAAGTTGCCACATTTCTTGTGACAGTTTTTACATTTCCTTTATCCCTCAGATCTCGCCCCTCGTTGGCTTCCATGAACTTTTCCAGAATGTCAGTTTTAATAAGGACTTTTCTTCCGACTTTTAATACCGGAAGTTTCTTCCATTCAACCAGCTTTCTCAAAGTGTTTCTGCCAATTCCTGTATAGTCGGCTGCTTCCTCGATGGATAATGCAATCTTTCTTTCCGTCATCTTGTCACCTCCTTATGAATTGCATTATGCAATTTTTGTTGTGCTGTTAGTATAGCGGTTTTATATTGTGTTGTCAAGCGTTATGAAATTTTAAAAATAATTATTATATTGCATATTGCAATTATGTGAGGTACATGCTATAATTCATACATACCGAAAAAGGAGGCAATCAGCATGAAAGATAAAGAACTACGCAAGCTGATAGGCAGCAGGGCAAAACAGCGTCGTCTGGAATTAAATCTGACACAGCCTTATGTTGCAGAGAAGATGGGAGTTACCGCTTCCACAATCCTGCGTTATGAGAATGGTTCGATTGACAATACCAAAAAGATGGTGCTGGAAGGTCTTTCGGAAGCACTTCATGTATCTATTGAATGGCTCAGAGGGGAAACCGATGAATACGAAACCGATATTACGGATAAGAAAGAATTACAGATTCGTGATGCAATGGGCGATATTCTCAAACAGTTACCTCTCGACCTTAGTAAAAAGGAAGATGCTTTTTCCAAAGATTTACTGCTGTTGATGTTAAAGCAATATAACCTGTTTCTGGAATCATTCCAGTTTGCCTGCAAGAATTACAAGGGCAACACGAATGAAGCTGATATTGCAAAAGTAATGGGGTTTGAATCGAATGATGAATATAACGAGATTATGTTTCTCCGGGAGATCACCCACACTGTTAATGCCTTTAACGACATGGCAGATATCGTAAGGCTTTATTCCAAGAAACCGGAAATGGCAGAACAAAGGCTTGAAAATCTTTTATCAGAAGTTTTGTATGAGGATTCCGATTCGGTATAGAACGACAACCGGAGTTATGATATACTTACACGCAAGAAGCATTTCATCAGTTCCGATTGTCTGATATCGAAAGGAGACACACGATTATGGCAAAAGGATCTGTAAGAAAAAAAGGAAAGAAATGGTACTACCGCTTCTATGTAGAAGATGCAAGCGGCAATCTGGTTCAGAAAGAATACGCTGGAACAGAAAGTAAAAGTGAAACGGAAAAACTGCTCCGTCAGGCAATGGATGATTACGAAAGCAAGAAATTTGTCGCAAAGACAGATAATCTTACTGTAGGAGAACTTCTTGATATGTGGGCGGAAGAAGAACTGAAAGTCGGAACACTCAGCAATGGTACAGTGGAAAATTATCTTGGTGCAATCCGTTGTATCAAGAAACATCCGATTGCAGAACGCAAATTAAAAACCGTTACTGCTGAACATTTACAGGCATTTCTCGATCTGCTTACATTCGGTGGGGAATTTCCAGATGGAAAAGTGAGAAAAGGATACAGTAAAGATTACATCCATTCCTTTTCAGCAGTATTACAACAGGCTTTCCGGTTTGCAGTATTTCCAAAACAGTTGATTACTTTTAATCCTATGCAGTATATTAAGCTGAAAAAACAGGCAGAGGATGTGGATTTATTCTCAGATGATGAGGTAGAAGAAGGCATACAGCCTATTTCCCATGAAGATTATGAGAGACTGATAGAATACCTCAAAGTAAAGAATCCACCTGCAATCCTGCCAATCCAGATCGCATACTATGCGGGACTTCGTATCGGTGAAGTTTGCGGATTGACATGGCAGGACATCAATCTTGAAGAACAATGCCTGACCATTAAAAGAAGTATCCGCTATGATGGCACAAAACATAAAAACATCATCGGACCGACCAAGCGAAAGAAAGTAAGGATTGTTGATTTTGGCGATACTCTGACTGAAATACTGAAAACCGCCAGAAAAAAACAGCTTAAAAGCCGGATGCAGTATGATGAACTTTACCACCGCAATTTCTACAAGGAAGCACAGGACAAAAACAGAGTGTATTATGAATATTATCATCTGGACGGAACCGAAGAAATCCCGGTAGATTACAAGGAAATCTCCTTTGTCTGCCTGAGACCGGACGGATGTCTGGAACTGCCAAGCACACTCAGCATTGCCTGCCGATCAGTTGCAAAAAGGCTGGACGGATTTGAGAATTTCCATTTCCACCAGTTGCGACACACCTACACAAGCAACCTCCTCTCAAACGGAGCTGCCCCAAAAGATGTGCAGGAACTGTTAGGGCACTCTGATGTCAGTACCACAATGAATGTCTACGCCCACTCTACAAGAAAGGCAAAGCGGAACTCCGCCAGACTTCTTGATAAAGTGGCAGGCAACGACTAAATAAAAAATTCCCTTATTTCCCTTGCTGATTCCGCATAAGGTCAAAAATAAGGGAAAATACATATCATTTCACTATTTAAGGGGCTGGAAAGCCCGTAAAATAAGGAAAGTTCAAGAAATCTCTCCACAAATTCCGATTTGTTAATTTGTTTTATTATAGCACATATAAGCTCATTCACAATAAAAAAGAGCAACCGAATTTTCTCGATTACTCTCTGTTCATTACTTTTCATCAACAACCTGGAAGATATAGAACTTCAGATAATAGCTTTCATCCGCCGCCCAGAGTATAGGATGGTCCGGTGACTGGGTTCTGAATTCCACCTGTCTGAGCCTCTTATGTGCGCTTCTTGCAGCTTCTCCGATTGTCTTGGTAAACAATTCCTGTGTCATAAAATGTGAACATGAACAGGTAGCAAGGTAACCGCCGTCTTTAACAAGCTTCATGCCTTTAATATTAATCTCCCTGTATCCTTTGGTGGCATTTTTTACGGAATTACGGGATTTGGTAAATGCGGGAGGGTCAAGAATAACTACATCATACTGCTCACCTTTTTCCACCAGTTCAGGAAGAAGTTCAAATACATCCCTGCATATAAATTCTGTTTTATCCTGAACATTGTTAAGAATGGCATTTTCTTTTGCCTGCTCAACTCCAAGCTCCGATGCATCCACACCGAGGACGCTTTCGGCTCCTGATGTAGCCGCATTAAGTGCAAAAGAACCTGTATGTGTAAAGCAGTCAAGCACTTTGGCACCTTTACACAATCTTCCCACTGCAACCCTGTTATATTTCTGGTCAAGGAAAAAGCCTGTTTTTTGTCCATCAGCCACATTAACCATATATTTTACGCCATTTTCAACAATCTCCACTTTGGTATCAAATGGTTCCCCGATAAAACCTTTAACCCTTTCCATGCCTTCATTAAGTCTTACCTTGGCATCACTTCTCTCATACACACCACGGATATTCATACCGTGGCTTGCAAGCTCTTCTTTCAGACATTCGATAATATCCGCCTTAAGCCTGTCAATTCCGAGGGCAAGGGATTCGACTACAAGGATATCCGAAAATTTATCAATAACGATTCCCGGAAGATAGTCCGCTTCACCGAAGATAAGACGGCAGGATGAAGTATCCACCGTGTCAAGTCTGTATTTTACGGCATCTTTTACTCTCTTTTTTATAAATTCACGGTCTATGTTTACGTCCTTATGACGGGTAAGGATTCTTATTGTTATTTTTGAATTGGTATTGATAAAACCTCGTCCCAGATAATATCCGTCAAAATCCAGTACATCGATAATATCTCCGTTTTCAAATTTTCCCTCTATTCTGTCGATTTCATTATCGTAAAACCACATTCCGCCGGACTTAAATGAACGGCCTTCGCCTTTTTTAATATATACATCTGCCATAATTTTTAACCTTTCTTTTTTTACAAAATCAGGATTTCCACACAAGTATAAAAAAAATATAATCAGCAACAATATAACCATGATTAAAAAATATATGATGTGCGGCCTGACCGGATGGTGTATGGAAGTGTTCTGGACCGGTCTTGGTTCTGCCATAAAAAAAGACAAGAAACTTACCAGCAACACTTCTATATGGATGTTTCCGATTTATGCGACGGCAATCATCATTGAGCCAATCGGTACAAGAATGAAAAACAGGCATTGCGCCGTGATGCAACGTGGTTTTGTATATGCAATGTGTATTTTCATTACCGAATTTCTGACAGGAAGTCTGTTGAAAAAAAATGGTTGCTGTCCATGGGACTATTCAAAAGCCAAACTTAATATCAAAGGCGTTATAAGACTTGATTACTTTCCTGTATGGTTTATCGCCGGACTTTTTTACGAAAACATTCTCTGTAAAGATGAAAAAAAGTAAGGACAAGGGCTTAAAAAGCCCTGCCTTACTGAATTTACATATCGGATTAATAGAGTGGATTAGAGTCTGTTAATGCTTTAACAATAGCCATTGCCTCTGCTTTCTTAACATCATCATCCGTTACTGCAAGAGCGATTGCTTCAGCAACTTTATCCATATCCTCTGTATTAAAGCCTCTTGTAGTTACTGCTGCTGTACCAAGTCTGATACCGCTTGTTGTAAATGGCTTTTCAGGATCATTTGGAATTGCATTCTTATTACATGTAATATTAACTGTATCAAGAAGTTTTTCTGTTGCTTTACCTGTAACACCCTTGCTTCTTAAATCTACAAGCATAAGGTGGTTATCCGTTCCGCCTGATACAAGATTAAAGCCTCTGTTTAAAAGACCGTCTGCAAGTGCCTTGGCATTGTCTATAATGTTTTTGGCATAAGTCTTAAATTCAGGTTCAAGAGCTTCTTTAAAGCATATTGCCTTACCTGCAATTACATGCATTAAAGGACCGCCCTGGATTCCCGGGAAAATTGCTTTATTAAAGTTATACTTGTCTGCTGCTTCCTGATTACAGAGAATCATACCGCCTCTTGGTCCTCTGAGCGTCTTGTGTGTTGTTGTTGTAACAACATCTGCATAAGGAATTGGGCTCATATGCTGTCCGCCTGCAACAAGACCTGCAATATGTGCCATATCTACCATAAGAACAGCTCCGACTTCATCGGCTATTTCCCTGAATTTCTTGAAATCTATTGTTCTTGCATAAGCACTTGCTCCGGCAAGAATCATCTTAGGTCTGCATTCTTTGGCAATTCTTAATACCTCATCATAATCAATGAAGCCCTCGTCATTAACGCCGTAAGGCACGCAGTTAAAATATTTTCCTGACATATTTACAGGTGAACCATGTGATAAATGTCCGCCGTGTGCAAGGCTCATTCCCATGTATGTGTCACCGGGATTGAGGATGGCAAAGAATACTGCCATATTAGCCTGTGCTCCTGAATGAGGCTGTACGTTTACATAATCACATCCGAAAAGCTTCTTCGCTCTTTCAATAGCAAGGTTCTCAACAATATCAACATACTGGCATCCGCCGTAGTATCTTTTTCCGGGATAACCTTCGGCATATTTGTTGGTAAGCCAGCTTCCCATTGCTGCCATTACAGCCTTGCTGACAAAATTTTCTGATGCAATAAGCTCTATATGGTCATTCTGTCTTCCCACTTCAAGCTTAATAGCCTCGGCAACTTCAGGATCAAATTCTTTTACTTCATCAAATGAATACATTAATACAGTCCTCCTACTCTTCTCTTTCTTTTACAATAGCGATGTGAACATCATCAAGCTGCTTCTGGTCTACAGTGGCAGGTGCTCCCATCATAACATCCATTGCGTTTTTGTTCATTGGGAAAGGAATTATCTCTCTTATGCTTTCCTCTCCGCAGATAAGCATTATCATACGGTCAACTCCCGGAGCTATTCCTGCATGTGGTGGTGCTCCATAGCAGAACGCATTATACATTGCAGGGAATTTGGCTTTAACATCATCTTCACCAAGTCCTACTAATCTGAATGCTTCTATCATTATCTCAGGGTCATGGTTTCTTACCGCACCTGATGATAATTCGACGCCATTACATACAAGATCATACTGGTATGCAAGTATATCAAGAGGTTCTTTGTTCTTAAGTGCATCCATTCCGCCCTGTGGCATAGAGAAAGGATTATGACAGAACTCAAGTTCTCCCGATTCTTCACCTATTTCATACATAGGGAAATCAACAATCCAACAGAATTCGTATGTATTCTGTTTCATATGTTTTTCACTGGCTGCACCGAGAAGTCTTCTGAGTACACCGGCTGTTTTCTGTGCGACAAGTTTCTTTCCGGCTGTAAGTCCTACAAAGTCTCCCGGCTTAAGACCGAGTGTGTTTATTACCTGTTCTTTGATGTTCTGAAGGAACTTAGCGATTCCGCCTGTAATTTCTCCATTCTCATCTACTTTGAACCAATATGCCTTATTGGCTGTGGCAACTTCCACATCCGCACATATTGCATCTATCTGCTTTCTTGTTGCAGTAAATCCGTCAACAACAATTGCCTTTACTGTCTGTCCTTCAAAAGGTCCGAATCCGCATCCTGAAAGAAGTTCTGTAGCATCGGTTAATACAAGGTCAATTCTTAAGTCAGGCTTATCTGTTCCGTATTTATCCATAGATTCAAGATAAGGTATTCTCACAAAAGGAGCCTTTGATGCATTGGAATATACACCGTATTTTGCAAATACAGGAGGAAGAACCTCTTCAATTACCGAAAATACATCTTCCTGTGATGCAAATGCCATTTCCATATCAAGCTGGTAAAATTCTCCCGGTGAACGGTCAGCTCTCGCATCCTCATCCCTGAAGCAAGGTGCTATCTGGAAATATCTGTCAAAGCCTGATGCCATAAGTATCTGCTTGAACTGCTGTGGAGCCTGTGGGAGTGCATAAAACTTACCCGGATGATTTCTTGCAGGTACAAGATAATCCCTTGCTCCTTCAGGTGATGAACATGTAAGGATTGGTGTTGTTATTTCCATAAATCCAAGTGAGTTCATCTTGTTACGGAGTTCGGCAACTATTTTGCTTCTTAAAATAATATTGCCCTTAACCGCAGGATTTCTTAAATCAAGATAGCGGTATTTAAGTCTTGTATTCTCATCCGCATCCTTAGACTGGTTAATCTCAAACGGTAGTGCATTGTAACGGCACTTACCGAGAACCTCAATCTTAGATGGAACAACCTCAATCTCACCTGTAGGAAGTTCTGCATTCTTGCTTGAACGTTCTCTTACAACACCTGTTACCTGAATTGTAGATTCCTTATTGATAGAATCTATAACCGACATCATATCTTCTGTCTCGATAACAACCTGTGTTGTTCCGTAAAAGTCCCTTAAAATCAGGAAACCTAAGTTCTTACTTACCTTTCTAATATTCTCATACCAACCAACAACTGTTACGTCCTTACCGGCATCGGCAAGGCGGAGTTCTCCACAGTTGTGTGTTCTAGACTGTACCATAGATAGTTCCTCTCTTTATTTTACTATTGGATTTTTGTAAAATTCCTTAAATTCCTTGTACCCCTGTTCAATGAGGTTGTCCTTCTGGAATTTTTTATTTTTATTCATTCTTACAACAAGCACCTTGATTCCTTCTTCCCGAAGTTTCTGTGCTTCTTTGATAATATTACATAACATCTCTGATTGTATACCTTTTTCTACAAGAAAAGCAATACTATTTCCCTGATTTGGTATCTCAAAATTATTATCCATAAGAATAGTAATTATTCTTTCAAAACCAATTGAAAATCCGCAGGCCGGTGTCTCCTGTCCGGTAAATTTGCCCACCATCTTATCGTAACGTCCGCCACCGCCAACGCTGCTTCCGAATTCAGGAACTTCAATTTCAAAAATTGTTCCCGTGTAGTAAGACATTCCTCTTACAAGCGTAGGGTCAAATACTATATCAAAATCACAGTTCTTTGTTCCGTTGACGCTCTCAATAATCTCAAGAAGATTGTCTTTAGCCTCATCAGGAAGAAATTCAGCGATTGTATCCGCAAGATATAAAAGGCCGTTATCGGCTTTTTCAATTCCGTCAAAAAGACTTACATACTTCTCTACCGAAGCCGCATCATAGCCGTTGGCAATAAGATCTTCCTTAACGCCTTCAATTCCGATTTTGTCCATTTTATCAAGAATAATAAAAACATTATCGTAAGATTCTTCTGCAAATCCGCTGTATGCAGCCATTGCCTTAAGTATTCTTCTGTCATTTATTTTAATCTTGAAATTCTTAAAACCAATCCTGCCAAGCGTTGTGGTGGTTGCAAGAATCAGTTCTATCTCCGCAAGGTTGGTTGGTTCACCGAGTATATCTATATCACACTGGTAAAACTGTCTGAATCTGCCTTTCTGAGGTCTGTCTGCTCTCCATACGCTTCCTATCTGAAGTGCTTTAAAAGGTGATGGCAGGGATGCCTGGTTATTGGCGTAAAATCTTACAAGGGGTACCGTAAGGTCATATCTTAATCCTCCATCCACAAGGTCTGCCTCTGATGAAGCACTTTCAAGATTAAGTTTTTCTCCTCTTTTCATAATTTTGAAAATAAGTTTTTCATTTTCACCGCCCTGTTTACTTGAAAGGTTGGCAATATTTTCAACTGCCGGTGTTTCAATGGACGTAAAACCGAACTTTGAATATGTTTCTTTAATTATTCCGATAAGATAATCTCTTATCTGCATTTCCTTTGGCAGAATATCTTTCATACCTGTCATAGGTTTTTTAATCAGTGCCATTATTATATCCTCACTTTTTCATAATCTCTCTTGTTGTAAAATTAATCATCAGCCTGCTGTTCTTAATTTTCTCTATGGTTGAAGGCTCATGAATCAGACGTTGGAAAGCTAAAAAAACTTCCATATCATAGCAGTCTATCTCATCTATTATTATCTGCATCGCTGTTTCGATGTCAAATGCCCTTCGATACGGTCTGTCTGAAATCAGGGCGGTAAAAGTATCCGCAACACGCATCACTCTCGCACCAAACGGTATATCTTCGCCTTTTCTGTTTTCAGGATAACCGGTTCCGTCATAGTTCTCATGATGATACAAAACAGAATCAAGAACAAGATCCGAAAAATCATACTTTTTAAGTATATCATAACTTAACTTGGAATGCATTCTCATATATTCCGTTCCATCATCATTTTTATGGTCATCATCCTCGTTTCTGCCGTAAAGATACCTTGATAGTTTAAGTTTGCCTATATCATGGACAAGTCCGGCAAGTGCCAGTTCATAACAAATGCTCTCGTCATAGCCCATCTCTTTGGCAAGAAGATATGTAAGATTGCTTACACACACTCCATGATTGATATTATCTTCAAAATCCGATAGAAGTGTTGCCTGAACCGGATTGGCTTTTGCTCTAATTCTCATTAAAAAAACTTCGCTTTCTTTCTATCATTTCATCTACACGTTCTATGTAATTAGATACATCTTTTACATTTTCTATACGTTCAACTCTGTTTTCATCCGGAAAAACTATTTTCGACTGTGCTCCCGCGCCAGCCGCATATATGGACTGTTTCTCTTCCATTATCAGGATATTATATACACCTTTTTTACCTTCTTTTGCATATCCAACATTTTCAAAATTACCTGCCATATTTTTCTGACGGTAAAGGTAATAGGGTGTCATACCCATCATATCGGCATATTCCTTTGTCATGGTGATTATTTCGTCCGTATTATCTATTCTGTAGTCTGCGTATGCTTCTTTCATATAGTTAAGCCTTGCGGCTCTTTTTATCGCCAGTGAATGAACCGTAAGATTGTCCGGGGATAATTTCATTATCTGTTCAAGGGTATTTCTCACATCTTCCTTATCTTCTCCCGGAAGTCCCACAATCATATCCATGTTAATGTTATTAAAACCACAGTCTCTCGCCATCTTAAACGTATCACATATCTGTTCTACGGTATGTCTTCTTCCTATCAGATCAAGGGTCTTCTGATTCATGGTCTGCGGATTGATTGAAATTCTTCCTATTCCGTGTTTTTTGATAACCTCAAGTTTATCACGGTCAATACTGTCCGGTCTGCCTGCTTCAACGGTAAATTCTTTAAGGTTGCTGTAATCAAAACAGCTTTCAAGGAAACCACAAAGTCTTTCAAACTGATATGGTAAAAGTGTGGTGGGAGTTCCGCCGCCTATATATATGCTGTCAGGTTTTCTTCCTCTAAGATGTTCCGACAGATATTTAAGTTCTTTAAAAAGTGCATCAAGATAGCTGTCTACTTTGTCCTTCCACATGCTTATGGGATAGGAGGTAAAAGAACAGTAAAGACAGGTAGTAGGACAGAACGGAATACCTATATACAGACTGTATCCATTCTTATAATTGAGTGTCTTTAACAGTTCATTTTCGTTTGCAGCAACCTCAAGGCTGAGTAAAGATTTCTTTTCATTAACAAGATATTCTTCTTCAAGATGTCTGATTATTGTCTTATCATCAACACCTTCTTCAACCATGGCAAGTGGTATCTTAACAGGACGTATTCCCGTAAGAGTTCCCCATGGCAGGGACTTGCCCGTAAGAGAGGAATATATTCCGTAAAGTTCTCTTTTCAGTCTGTTTCTGGTTCTTTTCTTATCCTCATATACATCATATTCAAAAGAAGCCCCGGTTATATCTGCACCTGTAACGCTTCCCTTTACCTTTTTGCCATCAACAAATACTGCTATGGAAAGTTCGGGATTATCGCAATTTTCCGTCGTAATTTTTGTATCGGGATAAAATGCCTGTGTCATGACCCTGACATCATTTTCATAATCTTTTGTATTAATACTAAAAAAAATCATTTTATATCCTATCTTACAAAAGGGTTATATTTTTTCTCATGCCCTATAGTGGTTGCTTCCGAATGTCCCGGATATACCTTGACATCATCGGGAAGAGTATATAATTTCTCTTTAATTGAAGCGATAAGGGCAAATGTACTTCCTCCCTTGAAATCACTTCTTCCGACTGATTCGCAAAACAGTGTATCTCCCGAAAAGAGCACACCTTCATCCATAAAATAATAGCACATTCCGCCTATTGTATGTCCCGGAACTTCAAATGCCTTAATTCTGAAACCACCGGCTTCAAATTCTTCTCCGTCCTTAAGGTACACATCTGCACTGAAGGTTCTGCCCTCACCCATAAAGCCTGATGTAAGATTGGCCTCCGGGTCTTCTAATACAGCCTTTTCCGTATTTCCTATATATGCTTTTACATTGAAACGTTCCCTTACTTCATCAAGGGCAAGCACATGATCAAAATGTCCGTGGGTAATAAGAATACCTTCAACGTTTATCTGTAATCTGGCAACACGTTCAATAATTCTGACAGGGTCTCCGGCCGGATCAATAATAAGGCCTCTTTTAGTCTCGTCATCATATACATAATAGGTATTGGTAGCACACATTCCTATTATATTATGTTCAATTTTTATCATACACTAACCTCTCGTTCTCTCAATATCCAGAACTCCTTCAACATTTCTTAATTTATCAAAAAGTTCCCTGAGTGCATCCACGCCGCTTATTTCAAAACTAAGTTCAAGTGTTGCCGTTCCTGTCTTGCTTGTACGGCAATTCATGGTCTTAACATCAATCTTTCTCTCTGTAAGTATCTTTGAAATGTCTACAATAAGGCCTGTTCTGTTATTTGCATATATTTTAATATCTGTTGTATATCTTTCTTCTGAATTTTCATAATCAAGTTTCTGCCATTCAGCGTCAATAAGTCTTGATTTATCAAGTTCCGACATGTTAATTACGTTAATACAATCCGTGGTATGGATTGATATTCCTCTTCCTCTTGTTACAAAACCTACGATTTCATCACCCGGAACAGGATTGCAGCATTTTGAAAACCTGACTGCCACATCATGTATGCCCTTAACAATAATTCCGGTCTTAGATGGCTTACCGTCATCCTTCTGTTTTATGGTACTTTCGGAGTTGTCTGCAAGAATATCCGCATCGGTAATTTCTTCCCTATGCTTCTTATCGTATTCTTCCTGAAGTTTACCAACAACCTGGCCTTCCTTAAGTCCGCCGTGTCCTACAGCGGCAAGTACGGAATCCCAATCCCTGAATCCATACTTTGTCATAGTCTTTTCTATGAATTCAGGCTTAAGAAGATCTGATAAAACAATGTTTTTTGTCTTACAGTAATTATGGATAAGGTCTTTTCCTTTTAAAATATTATCTTCTTTAAGTTCAGCCTTGAACCATGAATTAATTTTGTTCTTAGCCTGCGGGCTTTTTACTATTTTAAGCCAGTCACGGCTTGGTCCTTTAGAATTCTGGGACGTAATAACTTCGATTCTGTCACCGTTTTTTATCTTGTAATCAATAGGTACCAGCTTGCCGTTTACTTTGGCCCCCACCATTTTATTACCTACAGCCGAATGTATGCTGTATGCAAAATCAATAGGAGTGGAGCCTGCCGGCAGGTTCTTGACATCTCCCTGTGGAGTAAAACAATACACACTGTCCGAGAATAAATCAAGGTCGCTCTTTATTATGCTTAAAAATTCCTTGTTATCGGACATATCCCTCTGCCATTCAAGAATCTGTCTTAACCATGTAAGCTTTGCTTCCTCGCTGTCATCACCCTTCGTACCGTCAATATTCTCTTTATATTTCCAATGGGCTGCGATACCATATTCAGCGGTTCTGTGCATCTCGTAAGTACGGATCTGTATCTCAAACGGCTGTCCTGTCTGGGATATAAGCGTTGTATGCAAAGACTGGTACATATTTGGCTTAGGCATAGCAATATAATCCTTAAATCGTCCCGGTATAGGCTTATACATCTCATGGATAAGTCCTAACACCGCATAACAGTCTTTGATTGTATCAACAATAATTCTTACCGCAAAAAGGTCGTATATCTGGTCAAGAGTCTTGTCCTGATTAACCATTTTCTTATATATGCTGAAAAAATGTTTTACTCTTCCGTCTATGGTGTAATTTATTCCGGTTGTAGAGAGTTTTTCCTTGACTTCTGCCACAATTTCTTTTACAAAATTCTCCCTTGCCTCTTTACCAAGAGTAAGGTCATGCTCCAGTTTATGGTACACATCAGGCTGGAGGTACATAAGTGATAAATCATCAAGTTCTACTTTAATCTTGGAAATACCGAGTCTCTGTGCTATAGGAGAGTATATTTCCATGGTTTCTCTTGATTTTTCTATCTGTTTCTCAGGCTTCTGGTACTGCATCGTCCTCATATTATGAAGTCTGTCGGCAAGTTTTATAAGGATTACTCGTATATCCTTTGCCATGGCAAGAAACATTTTTCTTAAATTCTCTGCCTGGATTTCTATCTTATCATGCTCATAGTTTAACTGGGTTAATTTGGTAACTCCATCTACAAGAAGTGCAACTTCTTCGCCGAATTCACGGCTTATATCTTCATAAGTTACTTCTGTATCTTCTATAACATCATGAAGTATTCCTGCTATAATTGTCTCTTTATCAAGTTCAAGCTGTGCAAGTATGATAGCCACACAAAGAGGATGGATTATATATGGTTCTCCCGATTTACGTTTCTGACCGCTGTGAGCTTTATCCGCAACCTTGTATGCCTTTTCGATAAGGCTTAAATCAGTGGATGGGTGATAATCAAGAATACTTTTTTTCAATATCTCAAACAATTCCGAAGGAACATTGGTCTGAGGTGGTGTTAATGGTCTTTCTTCAATTTTTCTTCTCTGTCTGTATTCTTCCTCAGGCATATAAGTACCTCCTGTTCTATTATATGATGCCCGTATTAAAGCAGTAACATGTCCGCCGAAATTATTTTCCCGGATATATTATAACCGAATCAACATCATATCCGGCAAGTTTTTTACGTCCTTCAAGTCCTGCAAGTTCCATAAGGAAAATAACTTTCACTACTTTTCCTCCAAGTTCTTCAACAAGCTTTATTATTGCTTCTGTTGTTCCCCCTGTTGCAATAAGGTCATCAACTATGACAACCTTCTGTCCGGGCTTAATGGCATCCTTATGCATCTCTATTGTTGCTGTGCCATATTCAAGGTCATAAGTTGCCTCTACAGTCTCACATGGAAGCTTTCCTTTTTTTCTTACAGGTACAAACGCCTTATGGTTAACATAAGCGATAGGTGTTCCGAAAATAAAACCTCTGGATTCAGGTCCTACCACCACATCATAATCAACATCTTTAACAAGGTCGTTAAGACCGTTAATTGCGAGCTGTAATCCTTCAGGGTCCTGCATTACGCTGGTTACATCACGAAACATAATTCCCTTCTCAGGAAAATCAGGAATTGTTCTTACATAATCTTCAACTTTTTTCATTATCTGTGCCTCCATGTTAAATATCTTCTTCTATTCTATACCCTGTAATGCAAATCTGCAATTTTTTATTTCCACGAAATTCATTAATTTCAGGATAATATGTACAGGAAATTTTTTTATTATTAATAAATGCCTCGTTAAGTCCGTCACAATTATTAAAACACATCGCAAAAATGGACATTCCGTTATTTTTTTTTAGCTCCATTTTAGCAAATTTTCCATCCCTTCCAATCCGCATAAATGAAACAATTATAAGATTCTTGTCTGCAAATACAGGCTTTTCGTTGCCCTTGCCGTAAGGTTCAAGCAACGAAAGTTCGTTAATAATATCTTCGTTTATGTATTCAAGCGGCATAGGAACATCTATCCATACTTTTTCCGTAAGGTCATCCTTTGTAAGATTACTGTGCTCATTGAGATATTTCCTCAATTCTTCGATATTATCTTCTTTAAGTGACATTCCTGCCGCAAGGGGATGTCCTCCGAATTTGGTGAGGAGATGACTGCATTCACATAATTTTTCAAAAATATTATAGCTTTCTATCGATCTTGCCGAGCCTTTTACTCCATCTTCTCCTTTGGTCAGTACAATAACCGGCTTGTAATATTTTTCTCTTATTCTTCCGGCAACAATTCCTGCTATGCTTTCATGACAGTCAGGTAAATATATTACAAGAACGGTATCATCTGTGTAATTCTCATCAACAATTTTTTCTGCCAGTATTACTGCCGCTGCTGTCAGTGATTTACGTTCTTCATTTAAGGATACAAGGTCGCCTGCAAGTCTTTCTGCTTCATATTTGTCCTTTGAAAGAAGCATTTTCAACGCTCTTTTTGCCGTATCAAGTCTTCCGCTGGCATTAAGACATGGTCCTATTATGAATCCTATATGATATGCACATATTTCTTTATCATCAAGTCCATTAATTACCGTAAGGGCTCTCAGTCCATAATTGTCTGTCTCTTTGAACTGTTTAAGTCCTTCTTTTACGAATATCCTGTTCTCATCCTTTAAGTCAACTACGTCGCCAACGGTTGCTATTCCCGCAAAAACAAGGAATTCCCTTTCTTTTCCTTCGTTGCCTGTGCGTTTGAAAAGTTCCTGCATAAGCTTATATGCCACGCCTGCCCCGCAGAGAAAACTGCAAGGATAACTGCAGTCTGACTGTTTCGGATTCACTATGGCATCCGCCTCCGGAAGAATATATGTCTTCTTACCATCGATTTCTTCATATCTTATATCATGGTGGTCAGTTACAATAACGGTAAATCCAAGTGATCTGGCATATCTTACCTGTTCTGTGGCAGCTATGCCGTTATCACATGTGAGGATTACTTCCCTGCCGTCATCATACGCCTGTTTAATAAGGTTCTCGTTAATTCCATAACCATCTTTTATTCTGTCCGGAACTTCATAATCCACATCTGCACCTAAAAATAAAAGTCCCTTAAACAAGATATAGATGGAACAAATTCCATCTATATCATAATCACCTATTATGCGAATTTTTCGCTTGTTTTTTATAGTGTCAAGAAGGATATCCACAGCTTTTCCCATATCTTTCATAAGCATAGGGTCATACATGGAATCAACATTGCCGTTAAGATAGCTGTCCATAGCTGCATCGCCTTCTATATCCCGGTTGCGGATTACTCTTGCTATTACCTGATCTATTCCATATTTTTTACCTATGGCACTAAAATCAGCTTTTTTTGAATAAATTCGCCATTCCTGCATTTATTTATTTTCCTTCTTAAGAGCTCTCTTATACGAAGATTTCTTCATCATAAACCATAATGCGCCTGTTATACATACAGATGAGTAACCACCTGCAAGTATACCTACCATAATTGGTGCAGCAAATTCTCTTATTGATGATACGCCTAAAATGTAAAGCATCAATACCATAATAAATGTCGTAAGCGATGTATTAATACTTCTCGAAAGTGTTGATGTAATACTGCTGTTTACAACCTCTGATAATGTTGACTTTGTCATAATCTTCATATTCTCACGGATACGGTCAAAGATAACAATTGTTGCGTTGATTGAATAACCTACAATCGTAAGCATACATGCTATAAATGTATTTCCAACCGGTATTCTTGAAATTATATAGAATGTAATAACAATTAATACATCGTGAATTAATGCAATAATTGCACTTGTTGCAAATTTTACATCCCTGAATCTTATCCAGATATAAATAAGCATACATATTGTTGCCACAATAACGGCTATAATCGCATCTCTTCTCATCTCTGAGCTTATTGTTGCTGAAATCTTTTCTGAACTTAATTTGTCAGGATTGGTTACATCCACATTATATTTATCTTTTAATAAGCTGTAGAATGAATTCTGCTGTTTTTCTGTGAGCCATTTAGTCTTAAATATTACCTGATTGGTTCCTTTTACAGCCTGCTGCTGTACCGTCGAAAGACCTGTTGCCTTCTTAATTTCCGGAATTATCTCTTTTTCTACTTCATCAAGTGTATATTCTTTATCAAAATTTACAGTTGTTGATGTTCCGCCTGAAAACTCAAGGTCAAGATTAAAGCTTCCGTTACCCTTTACTCCGTTAATTGCCGCAAAAGCAACACCCGTTGCAATAACAAGAGCTGAAATTGATATAAAAATCTTTCTCTTTGATACAAAGTTGACACTTGCTCTTTCCTTGTGGATTCCGTACATTTTTTCCTTATTACATCCAAGATGATAAAGAAGAAGTAATACCCACCTTGCCACAACAAGGGATGTAAACATTGAAAGTGCTATACCGATACCAAGTGTTAATGCAAATCCCTTAACTGGGCCGGAACCGATTATTCCAAGTACAATTGCTGCAATAAGTGTTGTAACGTTACCATCAATGATTGCAGAAAGTGCTTTTTTAAAACCTGTTGCAATTGCTGACCTTACAGATACGCCTCTTGCCAGTTCCTCACTTATTCGGGCATTAATGATTACGTTGGCATCCACCGCCATACCTATACCAAGAATAATACCTGCTATACCAGGTAATGTTAATGTAAAGTTAAATACATTAAGGATAAGAAGCATACCTGCTGTATAAGCAATTAATGCAAAGTTAGCTGCAAGGCCAGGGATCTTATAGTAAGCTATCATAAATATGAAAAGCAATACAAAACCGATTATACCGGCTTTAACACTTGTGCTTATTGCTTCCTGTCCAAGTGTAGCACCAACAACCTGTGATGATACTTCTTCAAGTTCTACAGGAAGGGCACCGATACGGATTGCAGAAGCAAGATTCTTTGCTTCCTCAATATCTGCCATTCCTTCAATTACACCTTCACCATCGGTAATTGCGCTGTTAACTTTAGGAACGCTGATGAATTCTCCGTCATAATACACACCTATTGACCACTTCTTAGAAGCAGCCTTTGTTGTAGCTTCCTTAAACTTAGCAGCACCCTCTTCAGTAAGTGCAAAACTTACTACGGCCTGTTTGCTTCCTGATGAATTCTGCTGGTATACACCCTGTGCATCCTTTATATCCTCACCCGTAAGGATAATTGTTCCGTCTGCTTTGATTTCATCAAGGGTCTTGTTAAGTTTTGTAACAAGTGCAAGATTACCTGATGCATCAACCGCATACTGTGATGTATAGTTGGCTGTTTTGTCGTCTGATGCGTACTGGTTAATAAAATATAACGCACCGGGCTTACCAAGTTCTTCAAGAATAGCCTGGGCATCATCGGCACCCGGAATCTCTATTGTAACTCTGTTACTTCCTTCCTTGTATACCTGTGCTCCGTCATATTCCTCTACTCTTTTAACCATCTTGTATACTACGTCGTTCATATCCTGTGAAGTTACTTCTCCCACAGCCTGATATGTAACACTTACACCACCATTAAGATCAAGTCCTAAAGTGATATTTCTGGCACTGCCCTTATGTCCGTTGCCGAATCCACACAACACTGTGTATCCGGCGAGTACAAATGCACCGAGCAATGCTACTGTTGCAACTATTTTCTGCCAAATTTTCATTTTGTCTTTTACCGTTTACGGCTATATTACATTGGGTGAGCCGTTTACGGTTTGCCTCCTTATATTTTTTCACCCTTAATTAACAATGCACTTCTATATTACCGTAATCTGCTGCCTCAACGCCTTCATCCGCAAGTGCACATTTAATCATAACTGCACATTCAACTCTCTTACGCTGAAGCTTACATCCAATATCATACGGATTATTTATATCGTGATTGAAATTATACGCATTAGCTGCGCAGCCGCCACTGCAGTAGAACTTACAGAAGCAGTCCTTGCATTTATCCTTTGAATAAACATTGCTTTCATTAAACATATGGCGTATGTCAGGAGTCTTGATTCCTTCATATACATTACCCATAATAAACTCTTCATGGCCTACAAACTGATGGCATGGGTAAAAATCACCCCATGGTGTCACGGCAAGATATTCAGTACCGCAGCCGCAGCCTGATAATCTCTTATATACACACGGACCACCTGTTAAATCCACCATGAAGTGGAAGAAATTAAATCCTCTGCCTTCCTTCTCGCGCTTAATCATCTCAACCGCAAGCTTATCATATTCTTCATATATCTTAGGAAGATCTTCTTCCCTTAATGCATAGTCTTCGCTTTCATCAGCAACTACAGGTTCAACCGATATCTGCTTATATCCTAAATCAGCAAGGCTTAATACATCTTTGGAAAAATCAAGATTATTATGTGTAAAGGTACCTCTTACATAATAATTCATCTGATTCCTTGAATCGGCAATCTTCTTGAACTTAGGCATTATAAGGTCATAACTTCCCTGACCGTTTCTGAAAGGTCTCATCATATCGTGGACTTCCTTACGTCCGTCCACACTGAGTACTACATTGCCGCATTCTTTATTTACAAATTCCTGTACTTCATCATTAAGAAGTACACCGTTGGTTGTCATTGTAAATCTGAAAAGCTTATCATGCTCTTTCTCAAGCTGTCTTCCGTATTCAACAATTTCTTTAACAACACCGAAATTCATAAGAGGCTCTCCGCCAAAGAAATCCACTTCAAGGTTGCGTCTTTTGCCTGAATTGGCAACAAGGAAATCCAGTGCTTTCTTTCCGACTTCCGCTGACATTAAAGCCCTTCTTCCATGATATTCGCCTTCTTCCGCAAAACAATACTTGCATGCAAGGTTACAATCATGGGCTATATGTAAACACATAGCTTTAACGATTCCTGACTGTTCTTTTTCCTTTGTAAACTTATCTATATAATCTTCGTAAATATCTTCTGTAAAAAGAGCTTCTTCTCTCTTAAGTTCTTCTATTTCCGCACAGGCTTCCAGAATATCTTCTTCCTTATATCTGTCACCCAGCTTCTTAACTATTTCCTCTGTATCATTATCTTCATAAAGAGGAATTATATCATATACAATATCGTCTACAACATGTACAGAGCCACTGTTGACATCCAATACAATATTGTATCCGTTGTTCTTATACTGATGGATCACTTTCTCCTCCTACGCAAAACAAGAGAGTGTACGGGTGTCCTGATGATGCTGACACTCCAGAAAAACACTCTCTCATCATTGCTAATTATTAAGTTCTTACTTATTCTCGCAGCTCTGGTTACCAACTGTGCAAGAAGTCTTACATGCTGACTGGCATGATGTCTGACATTCTCCACATCCGCCCTTCTTAGCTGTCTCCTTAAGATTCTTAGTATTAATTGTCTTAATGTGCTTCATGACGAGCCTCCTTTTATTTCATAAAAACTAGTTAGATTATATCATATATTATAATGGAAATAAAGTATTTTTTTATTTCTCCAGCTCAATTTCCCTGCCAATAACTACTGCCTTGGAATCTGCGCCATGACCGACTTCATCCGTTACTGCTATAGCAAGTTCCTTATCATCGCATACATCTGTAAGAATTTCTGCGGCAGTTGTAATTCCTTCCTGTGCAAGTTCCGTAAATGTTCCGAGTAAAACTCCATTTACTTCATTGAATACGCCCATCTGCTTCAACTGGGTAAAATAAGAACGTATTCTGTTTTCTCTGCCGCTGTTACTCTCCAGGAATAACACTTTATGTCTGAACGACGGCATGTATGATGTTCCCGCTAATTTTAAAAAGCAGCGGATATTTCCTCCGATAAGTACGCCCTTCATTTCTTCGCCGCGTACAAATTCGTAATCTATATCGTATAAATCATCGCTTTCTCCGCTTAACACCATTTCAAGGTCTGCTTTCTGCCTTTCCCCATATCCGGTAATAATATTTCTTATCTGGTACAGGTATGTGCAGATTCCCGTCTTGCAATATATGGCATTAAGAAGGGTGGTAAGATCACTGTATCCGAAAACCGGTTTGCCATTCTCTTCTAACATATCGTAATCAACATAATCAAGAATTTCATTAGCGGAATCGCCTCCGGATATATCAAAAACAACTTTAATTTCCGGATTCCGGACCATTTCATTAAAAACATCTGCCCTGTCTTTGCTGCTAAGTGTTCTGTTTTCCTTAGTACAGTATATATTACCAGTTACCGCCTTATAGCCCATATCATACAGGCTGTTTTCAACCTCCTCGATTACCTCATGATTATCATTTGGAAATCCATCAGAGCAGGCCACAAGCCCCACCGAATCTCCTTTATCCAACATTTTAAATCTCCTTTGCTTTTACAAATTTATATTAAAAAAAGGTCATGTCATAAACACAACCTTATTAATAGTGCAGTCGGCGGGACTTGAACCCGCACCCAAGCAATATGGACTAGATCCTTAGTCTAGCGCGTATGCCAATTCCGCCACGACTGCTTATGCTATTAAATGCAGACGGCGGGACTTGAACCCGCACCCAAGCAATATGGACTAGATCCTTAGTCTAGCGCGTATGCCAATTCCGCCACGTCTGCTTAAATGTGTCGCCAATCACCAGCGACGTATTGTATATTATCATATCAGGAATATAATTGCAAGTATTTTTTAAAATTTATTTTTCCCAAAAAGATTGACATTAAAATTAAGCAATGCTAAAATAATATAGTTGTTTGCAGTCGTGGCGGAATTGGCATACGCGCATGATTCAGGTTCATGTCCGGGTTTCCGGGTGTGGGTTCAAGTCCCATCGACTGCACTGATAATTTTTGGCTCATGTACATACATGGGTCTTTTTTGTTGAAAGGATATTATGGAAGCTTATTACGAAAAAATGCTGGCATTAGCTGAAACAATCGCCGTTAATGCTCATAAAAGTCAGTTGGATAAGGGCGGGCATCCTTATATCAATCATCCCCGTTTTGTATCTGCACACTGTACTTCTCCTGAATCCAGGATTGTAGGGATGCTTCATGATGTAGTGGAAGACACTGATGTGACTCTTGATGCACTCAGAGAATATGGCTTTAACGAAGATATTCTTATGGCAATTGACCTTGTAACAAAGAAAAAAGGTCCTGATTATGACGAAGATCTCTATTATGAAAAAATAAAAACAAATTCCATCGCAAGAGAAGTCAAGCTTGCCGATTTAAAGCACAATTCGGATATATCAAGAATTCCACATCCCACCAAAAAGGATATACAGAAAATAGAATATTACAAATCAAGAATAGAATATCTTGAAAGTTAGTCATACCAGAACTTACAATACAAAAAGACCATATGTATCAAACCGTTACATATGGTCTTTTTTTCAAGACTGTTTTGCAGTCATTTTTTTCTACAGGGGATATTCCCCCGTATATTGTAACATATATATCCTTACGATCAAATCGACTAAATATCCTGTTCTTTTTTTCTGCCCATTATTACTGCAAGAGTTGCTGCACTAAGTCCAAGAATTGCAATATAAAGTGTCATATTGCCATCACCTGTTGCTACGTCTTCATCAGCTTCTACTTCCGGTTTTCTTACAGGTCTTACAGACGGCTTATTATCATCTGACGCATTATTACCAGGGTTGATTTCAGGTTTTTTATCAGGTACTACGTCCTCATCTGGTACTATGTCCTCATCACCTTCCACCTCCGGAATTCTGTTTAATCTTACTGTATATGTTGCAGTATAATCAACATTTTCCTTTACTGATGTTACTTCTTTATCCCAGCCCGCAAATGTGTATGTGTATTTCTCATCTGCTTCCTTTGCAGGATTAGCCGGTATCACTACGTTATCTCCGTAATGATAGGTTTCTTCTGTTATCACACTTCCGTCTTCATTAAGGAATCTTACTGTATAGTCAATATATGATGACTCATATACTGCTTTGTAATCAACATTTTCCTTTACTGATGTTACTTCTTTATCCCAGCCTGCAAATTTGTATGTGTATGTCTCATCTGCTTCCTTTGCAGGATCGGCCGGTACCACCACATCTTCTCCGTAATGATAGGTTGCTTCTGATATTACGCTTCCGTCTTCATTAAGGAATCTTACTGTATATTCGATATATGATGATTCATATACGGCTTTGTAATCTGCATTTCCTTTTACTGATGTTACTTCTTTATCCCAGCCCGCAAATGTATATGTGTATGTCTCATCTGCTGCCTTTGCAGGATTGGCCGGTACCACTACATCTTCTCCGTAATGATAGGTTTCTTTCAAAATTACTGTTCCATCTTCATCAAGGAATCTTACGATATACTTATTGTATTCATCTGTATATACTGCGGTATAATCAACATTTCCCTTTACTGATGTTACTTCTTTATCCCAGCCTGCAAATGTGTAATTATATGTCTCATCTGCTGCCTTTACAGGATCGGCCGGTACTGCTACGTCATCTCCGTAATGATAGGTTGCTTCTGTTATTACACTTCCGTCTTCATTAAGGAATCTTACTGTATAGTCAATATATGATGGTTCATATACCGCTTTGTATACAACATCGCTTAAAGCTTCTGTTGAGATTTCTTTATCCCAGCCTGCAAATGTGTAATTATAAGTCTCGTCACTTTCCCTGACCGGATTAGAAGGAATTATTATATTCTCATTAGCATTATATATTCTTTCTGAAATAATGCTGTCATCATAATCTACAAACTTAACCGTATAATCCTTTAAATTTCCTCCGTCTACATGCCAGCCGTCTGTTTCACGTTTAAGAACATACCAGCAATCAACCGCGTCTTCTTTAATTCCTGCTTTTTCTGCTGTAAGACTTACAAAAGACTTTACAAATTCTTCATTATTATTACCGTAAATAGTATCTGATTTACCTTTTATATAAGCTTCTTCAAGCATTGATATTATATTTTCATATCCGGTAAAATCATTTGTTACAGTAATTGTTGAACCAAGCTTTGTAAAATACTTTGGCTCACGTCCTGTGATGTATTCGTAATCAAACAGATCTTTTCTTGACGATACTTCAATATTGTATTTATAGAATGCAATCCTAATTGATTTATTAAATACTGCTTTATATGTTGCATCTCCTGTACATACATCGCTTACTTCCTTATCCCAGCCTGCAAACGTATGCTCATAAATATCTTTGTTTCCGGGATACTTTGGGTTGCCCGGTTTAACAATCTTATCACCATATTTTAAATTCTGTTCTGAAATTACTTCCCCGTTACTGTTTACGAATTTTACCGTATATTTAATATCCGTTACGTCATAAAGTGCTGTATACACAACATCTTTTGTAACTTTTTCAAATTCCTTATCCCAGCCTTTGAATTCATATCTTTTGCCATCAATTTCATAATCTGAAGCTACTTCCGGTGCCCCACTTCTGACATCTTCAGCCGATGTCAGAGCATCAAATATCTTTTCAGTCTCTATGCCGTTTACGGAATATATAACTTTGTACTTTTTCTTTACGGCTTCGTATGTTGCCTTATACTCTGCATTGCCTTTACATACAGTGCTTACTTCAGGACTCCATGCTGCACCTGTATATTCAAATTCAACATCGTCCGCCTTTTCAGGTACATCAGGCACCGTAATTGTATCATTATATGAATAGTTATGTTCTGATAACACCTTTCCGTTTTCATATAAAAACTTAACTGTATACTGTTTTACTTCCTCAGCAAATGACGCATATACTGTTTTATCTGACTTAACATTAGTTAAATCTGCTGGATTATCATTTACGTCAACCCATCCGTTAAAAGTATATGAAGCATACTCAGTTTCAGCTTTTACAGGTGTAGCGCCATTGTACCTTGCACTCTGTCCATCAATAACGCTGATTGTTTCAATAACTTCTGTTCCATTTACAAACTTAACGGTATGTCTTGTGACATTCTGTTTGTTTTCAAGTTCAAAAGCAATGCCTCCATCATCTAATACATAATGGCAGCTGTTTTCCTTATCATAGAATGTCATTTTATCAGTAAAAACAACTGTGATAGATTTGCCATTAACTGTGAATGTTACAGGATATGATACCGTATAATATATTGGGTCATTTTTTGAACCAATATAAAAGTCATTACCAAGCAAAACCGCGTCACTGCCATCCATTAATTTTCTGTTGTTAATTTTGATATTAACTTTTTCTCCATCACCATACGCTGCGGTAACAGTTATTTTATTCATATCAAAACTTTTTTTGTTCGTCTTAACTGTTCCTACCAATTTCCCATTATCGTACAGTTCAAACTGATTATTAACAGAAACGTAAAGGTGATCCGCTTTTATACCCTTTGCTCTTGAAACATTAACAACATACGTTTTAGTTTTTTTCCCATTATTTACAACAACTGTTGTGCTGCCACGTTTCAATCCTTCGACTACAAGCTTTTTTACTCCTATAATGTTAGTATGGATACTTGCTTTTGCAACCTTAGGATTGCTGTTAGATTCAACTTTCCATTTATCCCAATCAAATGTTACACTATCCTTTTCTCCCTCTTCAACAGTTATTACATTATTCTCTGCTGCAAGAGTTTTTCTTGAAAATCCGGAAAATACTGTAGTAACTGTAAGTGCCACAGCAAGAATCATACTAAGCACACGTCCTAATACATTCATCTTTGTTTTCATTTTTCTGCTCCTTTTCCTGTTTTTCCATATGATGCCATATTATCACACCCATTTTTTTCATTCTCCCCCCTAATTGGGGGGAATTGGGCAAAGCAGATATATTTAATTATATTGAAGGGAATGTGCCGTTAAGAATAAAAAACGGCTTTAGAAAATTTAATTTTATTTTATTTAGTTTATAAGTTTTTTATATTTATTTCACAGTTTAGACTTATTTTCACGTTACAATACATATTGTACCAAACCAAAAGAAAAGGCTATATCCTTTTTCTTCATTCCTATCCGGGCACCTCTTAACCGAGGTGCCCCTCCTATTTTTACCGGTTCTTTATCTGTTCATCCAGTTCGGTAAGATATTCCCAACGTTCCATTTTATATTCAAGTTCTTCATTGAGTTTATTTTTTTCACAATCAAGTTCATTGAGTTTTACGAAATCATTGGAATTTTTTACCATAAGATTATCAATTTCCGTAATCCGTGCTTCTATTTTTCCAATATCATCTTCAATATGCTCAAATTCCTTTTGTTCCGCATAAGTAAATTTAAGTTTTTCCTGCTTAACTTTTTTCCCGGTATTCTTCGGTATCCCGGGCTCGGCTTTTACAGGTTCTTTGTCAAATTCAGCAACCAGCTCATAATCTGAGTATCCGCCCTCATACTGTCTTAACCTGCCATTTTCAAATGCAAAAATTCTTCGTACCACTCTGTCAAGAAAATATCTGTCATGGCTGACAGCTATTACTATTCCGTCAAAAGAATCCAGGTAATCTTCAAGAATAGTCAGTGTCTTTATGTCAAGATCATTGGTCGGCTCGTCAAGAATCAATACATTAGGTGCCTCCATAAGAACCCTTAACAGATTCAGGCGTCTTTTTTCACCACCTGAAAGTTTTTTTATAAGGGAATACTGTTCTCTCGGAGGAAAAAGGAATTTGTCAAGCATCTGGGATGCAGAAAGTGAGCCATCCCGCGTCTTAACATACTCTGCAGTATTTTTGATATAATCAATCACCCTGATTTCAGGGTCCATAAAACTTATCCCATCTTCCTTACGTGTAGATATTTCCTGTGCATAATATCCGATTTTTACTGTCTGGCCGATAACTATTTCCCCTTCGTCAGGTTCAACAATCCCCATAATAAGCTTTAACAGAGTTGTCTTTCCACAACCGTTAGGACCTACAATACCTATGCGGTCATTTTTAAGAAAAATATAACTAAAATCATTAATAATATGCCTGTCGCCGTAGGCTTTGCTGAGATTATTAATTTCCACAGTGGTTCTTCCAAGCCTTGTGGATATGGAACTTAATTCTATTTCCGAATCCTGTTCAGGACGTTTTCTGTTTTTAAGCTCCTCATAACGCATGAGTCTGGCTTTCTGCTTGGTGCTTCTCGCCTTTGCTCCTCGCATTACCCATTTAAGCTCGTTTCTTAAAAGATTGGCTTTCTTGCTGTCCGTTGAAACAGCCATTTCCTCTCTTTCGGCTTTAAGCTCAAGAAATCCCGAATAATTGGTATTATAGCTGTATATTTTTCCTTTATCCAACTCCACTATTCTGTCAGAAACGCTGTCCAGAAAATATCTGTCATGCGTAACCATAATTACCGATTTTTTATAATCCTTAAGATAATTTTCAAGCCATGTTGACATCTCATTGTCAAGATGGTTGGTAGGCTCGTCAAGAATCAGTATATCCGCACCGGATAATAAAGTCCTGACTAATGCTATTTTTTTACGCTGTCCTCCTGACATATGGCAGGTCAGCTCATCATAATCCGTTAGTCCAAAAGTCTGAAGCATGGCCTTTGCCTCTGCCTCCACCGCAAACATATCCTCATCCTTTGGTACATCTGTCATTACATAATGTATAACTGTCTCATCATCATCAAATGACGGATGTTGTGAAAGCATTTCAATAATAACTTTATTGGCTATGGTAACTTTGCCCTCATCAGGTACAATATTTCCTGCTATTATATTAAGAAGCGTTGATTTTCCCGTTCCGTTAATACCTATAATTCCTACTTTTTCACCTTCCTCAAGGGAAAATGAGGTATCATCAAACAATTTTCTTTCCGAATAAGAATGTGTCAGATTCTCTATAGTTAAAATATTCATACATTTATTTTATTATGAGAAAATATGCCGCAATAGCCGCAATTGCCACTACTGCTATGATAATTCCTGTCAATAAACCCTTTCCTGATTTAGTTTCTTCCTGAACATCTTCCACAATGTTTTCTTTAATTCCGATACTCATTCTGTCAAGAGTATTCCGGTCCCACAAAAGCACTCCGGCTTCATCACCAAGTTTCTTTGCCCCTGATATAAAAGAACTATTGGTTATAAATGCACGGGCATCATGAGACATGTCTTTTGTTCCATCCACAAATTCCTTCATAGCTGCCGTTCCGACTGCGTCTATATCATACTGACATTTAAAGCAGTATTTTTTATCATCTTTTACCGCCGTTATATCATAAGGTTTTCCTGTATGCATCTCAACTTTGTCATAATTAAGGGCTGTAAGTATCTTAGCTATTAATGGTAAAAAATTGTCTTTGTCTCTGATTATCATAAAATATTGTTACCTCCGTATTTTTCGACTTAATATGTGACATTATAACATATTTTTATTTTTTACGTATAGGTTTATTGTAGAATTTCTTGACTATATTGCCAACTCAATGTAGTATTTTATTATAATACATTTAGAGGTTTCTTATGGAAGATAATATAATTGAATTAAAACAGGGAGAGGTATTGCTCCACACCAATGATGAGATAAAATGTCTTTATCTTATTCTTAGTGGGGAGACCGATATTTATTCCCGCTACGGCAGGATAAGCACATCTGCCGGAAGTATTCTTGGGTTATCAGGCAGTTTATATGGTTTAAGTTTGTATAATTATGTTGCAAAAAGTGACTGTATTTTAAGGAAATTCACGGTATCAGGAATCTCTGATCTTGAAAAAATACTACGTGAATATCCTGATATGGTACCGGATATCGTAATCCTTAATGAACATTTTATAATGGAACTTATCAAATTATATCTGTCCATGATGATAAAATGTAAAAGAAAAGATCCATCATTCACGCCCGACAGCAGGCTTAACAAATGGGTTCTTGACAAGCATAACGGAATAGCATCCATTCCGGAAGATATTAAGAAAGCATATTTCGGAGCGAACATAAGTAATTCAGCAGGTATCATTATTGAAAATACTGAATTTATAAATCTCCTCCATGAAATATGTCTTGATATGTCAGAACTTCTAGGCATTAATAACGACTACATTCCTAAACAACAGAATGCAGCAGCCAGAAGTCCCGTTCCCGCACTGACATTTACGAAGGACGACCTTTTTATTCTTGATGAGCTCAAGGGTTCATTTGATAAAATATTGGATTATTCTGAAATTGACGATGATACCAGAGCTTCTGTAACCGACACTTTCAGACGTTTCAAAATATGCAGCGACAGATTATCAAGTGATGAAAATATACGTCTCTTGAGAAAACAGATAACCGGATTTTTCTATGACATATACTATAAAGTATTTATTAAATCCATTAATGATGATGCCATACCTTCGTATATATATATGTTTTTAAATTTTGGATATATGGATGAGGAACTTGCCGGTGAGGAGGTATCCGTCCTTCTTTATAAAATATATAAAGCCGGCGATTCGCTGTTTAACAATGATAATATATTCACAATGTACCGTTGGTTAAAGCTCGTAATGTCGGGGGAGAAGAACCCTAGCCGCAACAACTTTGACCAGTCATACGAAGAATTCATCCGTCAGGAAATCAAGAATAACAGAATAGATATGCCCGAGGAATCTGCATTAAATAATTGCGAAATGAAACTGCGTTTTGAAATTGACAACCTTTTCAAATCAGCCAATTATATGACCTACGGCAGGGTAAGTACATTCGTACCGGTTGTAATTAAAGAAAATATTGCGAAAAATATTCCTGATGCCATGCTTTCTGCAGATAGTGTCACAGATATCATAACCAAAATTAAGGAAATCGATTTTTCTTTGTTTTACCGTTCTATCGTATATACCAATGAAGAACTCGGCATAAGCCAGTTATATGTATATGAGGAATATCTCCCTGAGATTATCCTTACACCATGTATCGGCTCCAGAGGTGTTCTGTGGCAGGAAATCAATGGCAGAAAAAGAAATTCTTCCGCCAGAATGTTATTTCCTATATTCTGTAACACAATTCCCGAAAATATATTTCTTAATGTCATGGGAAAATACCGTTGGGAAATATGCAGGAGAATACAGGGTTCCTACTGGAATGTGGCAACTGAAAAGTCCCTCACCTCCGAATATTACGATTACCTGCTTTTCTATAAGAAAAACAAAGACTTATCAGAACAGCAGAAAGAGAAATTAAAGTCCCTCCTTATCAACTGCCGTAACAATTATTCAGAAGTCTTTGCGAAGGATTACGAGACATGGATTAACTACGAATCAAAGGGAGCAAGTAAACTCAACAAAATATCCCGTAATATACTTGCAAAATATTGTCCATTTAACAAGGACATACGCAAAGTGCTGAGAAGCAACCCGATATTTACAGACTGCATTGATTATTATGAGCGTCATATGTTAAATGACAGACGAAAATATGATAACCTTATTAAGGTAATGCAGACAAAGAATATTCCTATTCCTAAAGAAATAGAAGAAACAAGAGCCTACTATAGCAAGTAGGCTCTTTATTTTATAATTTATTTAGCTGTGATATACTTCTGTGCTACAAGTAATTCTGCGCTTAATACCGCTCCTCCGGCAGCACCTCTGATTGTATTGTGTGAAAGTCCTACAAACTTCCAGTCAAATACAGCATCTTCTCTTAAACGTCCGAATGAAACACCAAATCCGTTTTCATAATTAACATCAAGAGCTACCTGAGGTCTGTTGTCTTCCTCAAGGTACTGGATAAAATGCTTAGGAGCACTTGGAAGATTAAGTTCCTGTGGAAGTCCCTTGAAGTTAGTCCAACGGTCAAGAATTTCTTCCTTAGTTGGTTTCTTTTCAAAATTAACAAATACTGCTGCTGTATGTCCGTTTAAAACAGGTACTCTTAAACACTGCGTTGTAATAACAGGTAAAGCTGCTTTCTCAATATGTCCGTCAACTAATTTACCCATAAGTCTTAATGGTTCCTGTTCACTCTTCTCTTCTTCACCTGCGATGTATGGAATTACATTGCCTTCCATTTCAGGCCAGTCTTTAAATGTCTTGCCTGCACCTGAAATTGCCTGATATGTTGTTGCAACAACAAGCTTAGGTTCGAATTCTTTAAGTGCAAAAATTGCAGGAGTATAACTCTGGATTGAGCAGTTAGGCTTAACTGCGATAAATCCTCTCTTAGTACCAAGTCTCTTCTTCTGGTATTCAATAAGTCCAAAATGTTCAGGATTAATTTCAGGAACAACCATAGGAACATCCTCTGTCCAACGATGTGCACTGTTATTAGATACAACAGGTGTCTCTGTCTTTGCGTAATCTTCTTCTATTTTCTTAATTTCTTCCTTAGTCATATCGACTGCTGAAAATACAAAGTCAACCTTTGAAGCAACTTCTTCAACATCCATTACATTATAGACTATCATCTTCTTAACTGCCTCAGGCATAGGTGTTGTCATTTTCCATCTGTCGCCTACTGCATCTTCATAAGTCTTTCCTGCTGAACGTGGGCTTGCTGCAATTGCCACAACCTCAAACCAAGGATGATTCTCAAGCAAAGAAATAAATCTCTGTCCTACCATTCCGGTTCCACCAAGGATACCTACTCTAAGTTTCTTTTCCATTTCATTTCTCCTATCTGCTAATTCTTGTCATAGACTGCAAATTCCAATCCTTTACTACGGATTCCGTCTATAAAATCACCTAACATATCCCTGTTAGTTGATGATGAACCACTTAACTGGTATATTGCACCGCCATGAGCCTTATTAAGTGCATTAGACAAAGCCTGTGATACCTCCGGCTGATTATTGACATCCCAGTCAGAGTATGCATAACTCCAGAATACAGTCCTGTATCCAAGCTGTCCCGCAAGTGCAAGTGCCTGTTCACTGAAGTATCCTGACGGAGCACGGAACAGATACATCTCATACCCGTAAGTTTCATAAACGTAATTGTATAACACATCCATCCTCGTTGTCAAACTATTTACAGATAATCCGGGAATTTCTTCTCCGGTATCAGTGTAATTTCCGAGAACATGCCCTTCGTCAATCATTCTTTTTATTAATTCCGGATTCTTTTCCGCATAGTTTTTTGTTATAAAGAAAACAGCGGAAACATTTTTTTCTTTAAGTGTATCAAGAATTTTATCCGTATTGCCATATTCAAGAATCTCATTAAATGTAAGCCAGACATAATTGCTTTCCGGCTGTATAAAGTCCACTTTATAATCGCCGTATTTTAATTCATAAAAAGCCAGATTAGGTCTGTTGGTTGTCTCATCAAAAGTATTGCCTATTCCGTAATATACTCCATCCGTGCTTAATGAATTAATATCTTTAACATTAATTCCCGTATTATTGTTCATATATGGCGAATACTTACCATCCCCCATAATGTTAGACGGCATCTTACCCGCTTCAACAATGTTTACCTCAAATCCCTTCACCGCACAATTTCCATATTCATCCCTTGCGATTACTTCACAGTTATATTTTCCCACTTTGTCAAAAGACAGGATATTAATCATATTCTTTTTGCTATCGGCTGCCGTAATATTATCGGAGAATCCGTATGTAACTTCTGAATAATCATTTACAGATTTAACTACATCCGACAGAGCCAAATCCGCCGATACTTCAAAATAAAATGTACTTCTTTCAAGCGTGATTTCCGGCTCCTCTGTATCAGTTACCTTAATACGAAAAGTCTTTGATTCATCTTTGTAATTAATCGTTGCCGTATAAACTCCGATAACATCCTTATTAACCTCAGAAAGATCCAACGTCATCTCCTGAAGTACCTTTTTAGGTGCCCTAACATAATCTTTAAGTTCCGTACTTATCCCGCTGCCCACATTAACCTCAAATTCTTCCCTGTACAGGTTAATATTACCATTGCGGTTACCACAACCTGTTGCGGTAGCCGTTAAAAAAGTGGCAGCTATAATAGCCAGTCGTTTTTTCAAAGTATTCCTCCTTATCTGTCAGTATATTAGAAAAAACGGGCGTCCAAAGGACACCCTTTCCGTGAAATCAATATAAGCTACTAACGGGATTCGAACCCGTGACCTCCGCCTTACCAAGGCGACGCTCTACCTCCTGAGCCATAGTAGCAAGTTCATGAACAAATGTACCATATTTGCAGAATATATTCAACAATTTTTTAAAATTTTATTTCTTATTCTCTGTATGGCATTATCTATTGACTTAACAGGTTTTTGCAATCTTTCCCCGATTTCAGCATAACTAAGGCCTTCTATGTAAAGTTCAACTACATTTTTTTCAAATTTACTGAGGTCATTATCCATACAGGTCTGAATCCTAATTACCTGTTCTTTCGCTATAATCATCTCTTCAGGATTTTTCATACTGCCATCTACTAACGTATCTACAAGCTTAATATCCTCATCGGATCCATTATCATTAATTGTCTCTTCAAAAGAAACATAACAATTGAGTGGTCCATTTTTCTTTCTGTTATATCTTGTAATTGTGGACCTTATATGCCTTGATACGCATAACGAAGCAAATGTCATGAACAATGCGTCTCTATCCGGATTATAGTCCCTTATTGCCTTAAAAAGTCCAAGCATGCCCTCCTGGAGCAAATCTTCATTATCGGCACCTGCAAGATAATATGAACGCACATTTTTTCTTACAAGATTTTTATATTTTTCAATAAGATAATCTGCAGCTTTTTCATCACCTGAATGATATTTTGCCACAAGTTCTTCATCAGAAAGTAATTTGTAAGTATCAGTAATTGCCATATATTACATCCTCTGTCTGACTATTTCATAAGCAAGAACGCCTGCTGCAACCGATGCATTAAGCGAATCAATGTTACCCTTCATAGGGATTGACGCAACATAATCGCATTTTTCTTTTACAAGTCTGCTGACGCCTTCTCCTTCGTTACCGATTACAAGTCCTATCGGTCCCGTAAGATTTAAGTTATACATAGTCTCGCCGCCCATATCGGCACATACAAACCATAATCCTTCTTTTTTGAGTTCCTCTATTGTCGCGGAAAGATTGGTAACCTTGGCAACAGGTGTATAATTAAGTGCTCCCGCACTGGTCTTTGCAACAGTTGCCGTAAGACCTACCGCACGTCTTTTTGGAATAATTACACCATGTGCTCCTGCAAGGTTCGCTGTTCTTATTATTGCTCCAAGGTTATGAGGATCTTCTATTCCATCAAGTATAAAAATAAACGGTGGTTCACCTTTTTCTCTTGCGGCATTCAGAATGTCTTCCACTTCCGCATAATCGTATGCTGCCGCATTGGCTACAACTCCCTGATGATGACCTGTCTTTGATAATCTGTCAAGAATTTCCCTGTCAACATATCTGATTATTGTGTCTGTCTTTTTAGCTTCACGGATAATTGTCATTACCGGTCCATCTTTACATCCATCAAGCACGTAAAGTTTATCAATGGTTTTGCCTGATCTGAATGCTTCAATTACTGCATTTCTTCCTTCAATGGTAAATTCTGTATATCTCATGAGATATGTTCCTCCTGAAATCCTTTTTTTACAAGTTCCATAATCCTGTCAAACTTTTTCTGAAGATAGAGGTAGCCGATTAACGCTTCAAATCCGGTAGCTTTTCTGTAATCGGAGGTTGATGCATTCTTGGCTTTGGTGCAGGAATGGGCATTACGCCCTCTTTTGTATGCCGCTTCTTCATCTTCACTCAGCATATCCATTATTGACTCAATAATCCGTGCCTGGGTTGATGCTTTGGCAAGGTTGCTTGCCTTTTTATTAAGTTTGTTAACAGGTGCATTGCCTCTGGTTACAAGATTGGTTCTTATAATCAGTTCATATACGCAGTCGCCAATATAGGCAAGTGTCAGAGGAGAATATAAAGCAACGTTTACCTCTCCTATCTGAAATGCCTTTTCCATTGCCTCAAACATTAATCTGTCCTCACACTATTTCCCATACAGTTCCTTCTCTGGTATCCTTTATCTGTATGCCTTTTGCCGCAAGTTCATCACGGATTGCATCTGCCTTTGCAAAGTCTTTTTCTTTCTTTGCAGCTTTTCTTTCTTCAATCTTTGCAAGAATGTATTCTTTAAGTTCCGAATCCACAGAACTTTCCTTATCATTACCATGGTCCTTTAAGAGATCAAGTGAAAGCACTTCGTCAAAACTCTTTATAAGTTCCAGCTTGGTAATATCATTAATATCGCTTCTTAATACATCATATATAACGGTTATTGCCGAAGATGTATTAAGGTCTGAGCATATTGCATCTTCAAATTTATTTCTAAAACCGGCAAATGCTTCTTCATCCACGCTGCCATCTGCCTTCAGTTCCCCAATTTTCTTGATAAGTTTATTATATGCCGTTGTCATATTATCAAGAACTTCATAAGAAAATTCAAGAGGTTTACGATAGTGTGACTGTAAGCAGAACAATCTGTATACAAGTGGATTATAGCCTTTTTCTTCAAGAAGTGATACTGTAAGGAATTCACCTTTTGATTTACTCATCTTTCCCGATTTATCGTTAAGATGATGAACATGGAACCAATAGTTGCACCACTTATGTCCGAGATATGCCTCACTCTGGGCGATTTCGTTGGTATGATGTGGAAAAATATTATCTACGCCGCCGCAATGGATGTCCATATATTCGCCGAGGTGCTTCATACTGATGCATGAGCACTCAATGTGCCATCCCGGATATCCTACACCCCATGGGCTGTCCCACTTAAGTTCCTGATTGTCAAATTTGGATTTTGTAAACCAGAGTACAAAGTCTGCTTTGTTCTTTTTATTAATGTCTTCGCTTACGTCATCCCTGACTCCGACCATAAGTTCTTTTTCCGACTGGCTTGAAAAAACATAATAATCATCAAGCTTAGATGTGTCAAAATATACGTTGCCTCCTGCAATGTAAGCATAATCTTTTTCAAGAAGGACTTTAACCATATTAATAAATTCAGGAATACAGTTAGTCGCAGGTTCTACAACATCAGGTCTTTTAATATTAAGCTTACGGCAGTCATCAAAGAAAGCATCTGTATAATATTTAGCAATCTCCATTACAGTCTTATGTTCTCTTTTGGCACCTTTAAGCATCTTATCCTCACCTGTATCGGCATCACTCGTAAGGTGTCCCACATCCGTAATATTCATTACACGTTTTACATCATAGCCTACATAACGTAAAGTTTTTTCAAGAATATCTTCCATAATATAAGACCTTAAATTTCCTATGTGTGCAAAATGATATACTGTAGGTCCGCAGGTATACATTGCTACCTTTCCGTCAACATTAGGTATAAACTGCTCAACTTTTCTTGTAAGTGTATTAAAAAAATATACTTTATTTTCCATCGTATTGCTCCTGTTTCTCTTTTAATTTACTTAACTGTTTCTGAATGTCATCAAGCTCTGCTCTTACAGGATCCGGTAAATGAATCTGATCAAGGTCTTTGTTAGGAAGCCTTATATCATCACATTTAACCACTCTGCCCGGTATTCCCACAACTGTTGAATTAGGAGGAACTTCCTCAAGAACTACGGAACCTGCACCTATCTTGGAACCTGCACCTATTGTAAATGAACCTAGTATCTTGGCCCCTGTACTTATCATAACATTATCACCGATAGTAGGGTGCCGCTTGCCATGTTCCTTGCCTGTGCCTCCGAGAGTTACTCCCTGATAAATCGTAACATTGTCGCCGATTATAGTTGTCTCCCCGATTACAACACCATGTCCGTGATCGATAAAAAGACCTTTTCCAATCTGTGCGCCCGGGTGTATTTCAATTCCGGTCTTTCTTGCAGCCTTCTGCGAGATTTTTCTTGCTTTATAAAATTTCCCTTTGAGGTAATATTTGTGTGCCTTTCTGTATTCCCATATAGCCCAGAAACAAGGATAAAGAAATACTTCCCTGTTGGATTTCATTGCAGGGTCCCTGTCTTTTATGACCTCTATGGATTCTTTAACATATTCTCTGAATTTCATGATATCTCCTTAATATTAAGAATTTCTGTTGCAACATCCCTTACAGGATTCACAGTCAGTAATTCTGTCATTCATAATATCATTATATACAATATTTTCAACCTTGCTAATCATTGCCACCGCCTGGGCTGATATTCCAAGTCCCTCTCCGGTAAATCCAAGTCCCTCTTCAGTCGTCGCCTTTACGCTTACCCTGTCTATATCAATCTTAAGTGCATTCGCAATATTCTGTCTCATAGCCGGTATATACGATGCCATTTTAGGCTTCTGTGCTATTATAGTGCTGTCTACATTGTCTATAACATAATGATTATCTTCTAACATCTCTCCGACTTTTTCCAGAAGATAAAGGCTTGATACCCCCTTATATCTTTCATCACTGTCAGGAAAATGCTTTCCGATATCTCCTAGTGCCGCTGCTCCCAAAATTGCATCTGATATGGCATGCAGGAGAACATCAGCATCCGAATGTCCCAAAAGTCCTAATTCGTATGGTATCTCAACTCCGCCTATTATCATTTTTCTGTCAGGTACTAATCTGTGAACATCATATCCCGTTCCAATTCTCATATCAAATCCTCTTTCTATATATACAAACCATCTTATTTCATTTTACAACGAAAAGAACCCTTGATTAATAATCAAGGGTTCTTCTTAGTAGCGGAGAAGGGAATCGAACCCCTGACACCATGGGTATGAACCATGTGCTCTAGCCATCTGAGCTACTCCGCCATATAGAATTATCTGAATAAATGGGACCTACAGGGCTCGAACCTGTGACCCTCTGCTTGTAAGGCAGATGCTCTCCCAGCTGAGCTAAGATCCCAAAATTCATATCTATATCGCAGTGCTTTTCGCAACCTGCTTGACTATTATATTACTAAAGTCTTAACTTTGTCAACACTTTTTTATAAATTATCTAATTTTTTATTTCACCTATATTTTCTATGTCCCAAAGCAGAATCATACGCTCGTTTTTGTCATTAACTGCTTTAATACATAATGTCTGGTCAACTACAAGATAATCTGCATCCAGCACCTTATAAACCGTAGGAATAACAATCTCGTTACTGAGTACGCCTCTTCCCACGTTGTAAAAACGCAGCTTCGTACCCGCTATATATTCGTCCGATGTAAGAAGATAGGGACTTCCGCTGTAAAATTTCATATTATTCTTTTCATGTGCAGCATCAAGCGTAAAAATATCTTTAAGTCTCGGTCTGCTGAAATTGTATACATACACATCAGCATCTTCTTCTCCCGATGTCGTGAGATAAGCATCTCCCGCACAATACAGTCCATTTTCTGCCTTACAGATTATCGTTCTTTTCTGATTTCCGATATCAAGTCTTTCGTAAAACGAACCTTTATCTCCACTGCATAGAACAGCTATGTAATTTCCGTTATTCTCTATATATTCTACCTGTACATCCTTGTAAACGTCATCATATTCATATACAGAAACGATTTTACCCGTATTAATAATGTATTTGTATATATTATTATCGCCTTTCACTGTACAGTATAAACAGTCTCCTCCGTCGGAAACTGCAAAACTTTCCATTTCTAAATCAAAAACAAGATTTTCAAAACTGCCGTTCAAAACATCATAAGAGGTAAAATATCCGTTGACATAATCATACGAATACACAAATCCCGTGCCTGTAACATTTAATGTTGTATCCATCGAAACAGCATTATCAGTCTTTAAAGAGCTCACTTCACTACCCGTAGAAATCTTATATGCAGATAAAACCGACTCTTCATCACCTGTATACAGTACAAGCAATCCGTCGTCTCCGTAAGCTTCTATGTCCACAAGGCTGTATCCTTCCTTTGAATAAATATCGGTGGCATCATATAATGAGTTCACAGCTTCAAGAGGTTCTCCGGCAATTTTTTTATCAAAACGTGTTATGTTGGATTCAGATGTTTCGGTAGGGTCGGTGAATGTAATCGACGTTTTATTCCCACATGCCGTAAGCGAAATAGTCATTGCAACGAAAACTATTGTAAAAAGAATTTTTTTACGCATACCATAATACCTCCTGATTTACTTATTTAATACAAAGGTCTTGTCCGATATCCTATAGACAAGATTTAATGACATTATAACCATAACCGAAGTCAGGATCCCGGACGCAACAACAAATATAATACTGTCTGCCCTTACAAAAATACATCCATAGCAGAGTGCATACATCAAAAGTGATGGCATATAATATCTGAAACTTCTTACAGTTCCGTCTGCATTATAAGGCTGGAACATATAATATGTAAATAATCCAAATATTGAAAAAAACAGTCCCATAAAAACAATGCATATAATAATCTGTGCGGTAATCACATACACCTGACATATACATCCCAGAATAAGATAAGAAGCAGCCAGTGTGATTATAGGAACCGCATTTATTTTTAAAATATTATAAAGACAGAATATAAAATTACCGGCAAGTCCCTCTCCCGTGTTGTCCTTTCTCAATATATGTATATCGCAATTTGTAAACAAATCCCTGCAATACCCGGAACAATTGCAAAGGCAATACATAACTAAAGCAAGCAAAGGCATTGAATACGATATAACTGTCCCGACAGCATCCTTGTTGCCCATTTCAATAGCAAGAACGCCAAGTACAAAGAAAATTGCTATAATTATAACTTTAATCATATTATTATATACTGCTTTTCCCGATGTTCTTTTAAAATAGAGATGAAAAAGTCTCTTATCTCCGGTATAGGATTTCATTCCTTCATTGGAATTATAAGATATCCAGTCTTTTTCTCCATCTTCTGTTTCATCAAACTGTTCTTCCGTATATACTCTTGATATAATTTTTTCGTAATTTCTGTAGGACCATACATAATATGTAAAAACACTTCCGGTTCCAAGTATTGCAGCCACCCATATAGAATCAAAGATTCTTATATATGCAGCGGGAACGCAGCCTCTTACATAAGGGACAAAATATGCCACAAACAATCCGGCTAACATAAGCAGGAGAAATGCGCCTTTATGGTCTGCAAACCTCTTACCGGTCATCTTAAAGATAAGTATGTTAATGCATTCCCCGACACTCCTTGACAGGCATATAATAATCACAAGATAAAAAGCTTTAACATAATTCATGCCAAGAATCGTAAATGCGCTCCAGAATCCAAGCAGTTCCGTAATAAGTCTGTATATAAATTTCACCCTGAAATATATCACAGGTCTGACTCTTAATATTTTTATTGTACAATAGGAATCTTTATTAACATCAAAAATGCCCGAATGTATAATTGACCCTACCACGCAGGTAAGAACCAGCGTAAAAAACACAAAGCAGTCTTCCGTTGAAAAACCGGAAGTTCCCACTGTCGTAATTTTTGAAAAAACCAGCTTTGGTATATACATAAATACCATTACATAAGCATAAATCTTTATAATTTTCCATAAGAAAAACAAGAGTTCACCGGTGACAAACAAGCTTGCTTTTTCCCTGCTCTCGTTTTCTTTTTCTTTATAAAAAGGCAGATCTGCTATAATATTTCCAAGCATATTCGCATGTCTTACAGCTTCTATCCTGATACATTGGAGATATTCTTTAATCATTACCGGTTTCCTCACTTCCACTTAGAACGGTTCTGACATCCTCTGCCGGCAATGACAGAATGTGTCCGTCCTCAAAGCATAAAAATTCATCACAGAAAGCTTCAGCTATATCAGGATTTTCCGTCGCAACAATAACAATACGATCTTTTTTAAGGTCATCTATAATTGCTTTCATTCTGTTAATGCGTCTCTTATTGCTGTTCTTAACCGGCTCATCAAATATTATAACGGACGGTTTTAACAAAATAACAGCCAATACCTGTATCTTACGTTTTTCATTATAAGAATATTCTTTTATAAGGTTGTTTCTCTTCGCAACATTAAGCCCGACCATATCAAAATAATCATCAGCCGTTCTGCCTTCTGTTACACAAAGAGGGTGTATTTCTATAAGATAATCAAAAAATTCATAACCTGTCATATATTCCGGAACAACCGCAGAATCCGCAACGATTCCGAAATCGCTGTATTTTGTTCTATGCTCTTTCCAATCAGCTTCAATACGGATATATCCTGAATCTATGCCCGTTTCTCCGCATATACACTTGAGGAATGTAGTCTTGCCGTCATCTTTATTTCCTACTATTCCATATGAAATACCATGGGAAAATGAAAATGATGCACCATCAAGTATAGTCTTATCGCCATATCTCTTCTTTAAATCACGAACTACAAGTCTCAAAATAATATCCTCCGTAAAGCTATATTTACTATATTTTACCCCTTTAATTATTTTTTGTAAACTGAATTTAGTTATTGGATTTTTTCAAATTAATATGTTATAATGGTTAAGTTTATTTTACATATGAAAGGACAGACGTAATGAAAGCATTTTTCAAAAAATGGTGGCATGGATTACTGGCTCTTTATACTTTTATATATATGCCATGTTTTCTTTATCTGGAAAGACATGTTACCAATGAAACCGGATTTCACGCAATCCATTGTGCTTTAGATGATCATATTCCGTTTGTGGAATATTTCATTATTCCATACTATTCATGGTTCATCTTTATGGCATTTTTTATCATTTACTTTTTCATACGTTCCCAGGGTGAGTGTGTAAGAATGGGGGCTGCCCTTATAATCGGCATGTCAATTGCCGTAATTATATATTTTGTATTTCCTAACGGGCTTGCCGATTTCAGACCGGAGACTTTTCCCCGCGACAATTTCTGTACAGACCTTGTAAAATTACTGCATAAAGCCGACACTCCGACCAATGTCCTGCCAAGTCTGCATGTATATAATACTTTGGTTATAGAATTCGCTGTATTCAATTCAAAGACCTTCGGCAGACATAAGAAAAAAGTATGCATCATAACAGCAATCTGGGGCTTATTAATATGCGTATCAACGGTTTTCTTAAAACAGCATTCAGTATATGACGTATTGGCTGCAATAGTTCTTGCCGCAATCATTTATCCGATAACATACAAAACAAAATTTTTCAAAAAAATCCAGTAAAAAATAATGCACATCCTTTGCCGGTGCCGGTATCGGATGTGCATTTTTAAGTATATATTTAGTTAAAATTAAAAATCTTCTTAACAATTCTATATATTCCCGTTGTAAGTAACCTTCCTGTTCTTCCCGGAATATTTATAAAAAATCCCATAGGATTTCTCTTAAGTTTTCTGTAGGTCTCAGGATGAGAGCTCTTAAGATATTTCCATAAATCTTTTTTCTTCTCATAATTCTCTTCCTTTTTGGAAAGATAACACATTACTGAAGAAATTGCCGTTATTATTTCAAGATAATGCTGCATATACTTCCTGCATTTACTGCTTTCAATAATATCCGGATTATAATAATCAATAAGAAGTCTGTTGACCCTTAACTGTTGGTCTATTCTTTTAATCATGACATTTTCATGTACGGACTGGTCATCCCTTCCGATAAAGTACCAGTAAAAATTAACATCCGCATAATACATGCTTTTGACATAAGGGAATGGCTGGAAAACAAAAATATTATCCACATAGAAAGTATGTTTTGGAAGTACAAGTCCACACTCTCTCAGTAACTCCGTCCTATAAATTACAGAATGCATTATTATGTACTGGTCCTGTCTGAAATGTCCCATATCTTCCCATGTAAAATATGTATCCGTAGGAAGAATGCTTGTATATCTCATAACTTTCTTACGCTTAACGCCTGCTTTATCATATACATAATTGGATATAAGCATATCAAGAGGATGTTCTTCAAGAATAGCCTTGCGCATAATATCAAGCAGTTTAAGATATGCTTCCCTGCCGACCCTGTCGTCACTGTCAACTACCTTGAAAAAATATCCTGCTGCGTTCTTAAGACCTGTATTGACAGCTTCTCCGTGTCCGCCGTTTTCCTGATGTATTACTTTACATATTCTTGGATATTTCTTTTCGTAATTATCAGCAATTTCTGCAGTTCTGTCTGTAGAACCGTCATCTACTATGATAATTTCTACATCCTCACCGCCCACAAGCAGGGATTCTATGCATCTTTTCATATATGCTTCTGAATTATAACAAGGAACTGCTATTGAAAGTATTTTTTTCATAATAACCTCTCTCCAACAAAAGATTTGATTTTTTTATATTTTAGTACGTTTAACCTTATTGTCAATGACGAATAAGATAACAAACAATATGGCAAGTGTCACAACAGATACGAGTGCCAACAATCCCACCGTAAGATTAAATTCTACTCCGGGAAGGAAATTGGTAAGCATAACCGATATGAAATTTGCCGAAACATGGAAAATTACCGGTGCCCATATCGTCTTGAAAATCTCATAAATAAAAGCAAGTATCACTCCGATTGGGAATGCATACACAAACTGCACAAGATTGCCGTGAATAAGTCCAAATACCAGCCCGGATATAACCATCGCCCATACTGCAGGTGTTACATTCCTCAGACGTTTAAAAATAAGTCCCCGGAATAAGAGCTCTTCCACTATCGGTGCCGCTATTGCAGATGCCATTATCTGTACAAAAAGATTACCTGAATAAGTAATTTTCTCTACAGCCTGATATGCTTTGGAAAATTTCTCAATTCCGGATAGCGAAACAAGTCCGTTAAAACCTATAGCCGCACATATTCCTGCAGGAACAAGCAGAATAAGCCATGTCTTACGGTAATCCGTATATTTAAAATCTCTCTCATAGTATACGTCAAGTCTCGTATCCACTTTCATTATCCAAAGATAAAGCGGAATAAGAACAACACCCCTTATAAGGGTAAAATACAATGCTTTCCCTGTAAGAAATGCTGTAGCTGCGTCAACTATTCCCTGTTCACTCAGATTCTCAAATGCACCGCTTTGCATCTTAACCGCAAAATATACTATGGTTGCACCCAGTTCTATAATCAATTCCACTCCTAAAAAAATAAGAAGCGGATAAATAAGTCTCCATATAAGACTTCCTGTTCGTTCTTTTTTCATATATCTTCCTTATAATAAATTTGAAAGGTCCATATCAATATCCTGTGTGACCGGAATTCCTTTATCTTCGCACTGTGCCACTTCAGGGATAATAGGAATTCTTGCAATAACCGTGGTGTTAAGCTCCTTAGCGAGTTCCTCAGCTGTGCTTTTTCCGAATATTTCATATATTCTGTCACAGTCTTCACACTTAAAATAACTATAGTTTTCAATAATTCCCAGTAAAGGAACTGACATCTTCGATGCCATATTAACAGCTTTCATAACTATCATTTTAACAAGATTCTGCGGAGATGTAACCATAACCACTCCGTCTATAGGAATTGACTGGTATACCGTAAGCGGAACATCTCCTGTTCCCGGCGGCATATCTATAAGCAAATAATCAAGACTGCCCCATATTACATCACTGTAAAACTGTTTGATAATTGAGACCACAACCGGTCCTCTGTATATGACCGGGGTCTCTTCACTGTCAAGCAAAAGATTCATTGAAATAATCTTTATGCTCTCCTGTGATACCATAGGATATATACCATTTTCATCAGATAATACCTTGCCGTGGATACCAAACATTGCCGGAACCGAAGGTCCCGTTACATCAGCATCCATTATTCCGACGCTGTATCCCATTGAAGCCAGCCTTCTGGCAATGAGCGCTGTTACCGTAGATTTGCCAACGCCGCCTTTACCGCTTATTATGCCGATAATCTTATGAATTGAACTCTCTTTATTAAGAGGAGCCTTACGAATTCCGCAACTTTCTCTGCTCTTACATTCTTCACAGCCAGAATTACATTCGCTCATTCAATAATACCTCCTGCCGGAATATTTACATAGCCTTATGTAATATTATACCTCTTAATATAAATAAAATCAAATTTATCTTCTTTTTTTTCTTGATTTGAAGGACGGATTGGCAAGAATGCTTAAAAGATTAATAAATTCATTTTTAAAAGTCATTGAACCACCTGCTCCGTTTACTGTAGCTTTTGCCGCGTTTTCTCCCACATAATTAACTGTTCTGACTGCTGCTGCAACGCTTTCAACCTTTCTTTCAATTGCAAGAAATCCTGCAATTATTACAGTTGACATACAGCCGCCTCCTGTTATTCCCTTAAAAAACGGTGTTCCACCGTGGACCTCATAAATGCTTTCCCCGTCGCTTACAAGGTCTGTTTCTCCCGAAACTACAATAATTGTATTATATTTTTTTGCCAGTTTTTTTAACATATCATCGGATATGCTTTCCCCATTTTTTGCATCCACGCCTTTAGATATTGTTTCATCCAGTGCAAGTGCCTTAATTTCCGAAACATTGCCCCTTATACATGTGGGATGACATTCTTCTATAAGTTTCAGGCACAGGCTGCGTCTGTAGGAAGAAGATGCAACACCCACCGGGTCTATCACCACGGGATGTCCCAGCGAATTCGCTTTTCTTCCTGCAATCAGCATTGCTTCAAAATTCTCAATCGCACCCATATTGCACACCAGTGCATCACTTCCGGAAGTTATTTCTTTAACCTCCATCTCATGATGCGCCATTACAGGTGACGCTCCTATCGCCAACAGGACATTGGCGCAGTCATTAACTGTCACAATATTGGTTATGCAATGTATTATCGGTTTCTTTTCAGCAATTTTTGAAAAAATATCAGCCCATGCCATAATAAATCCTCCTAAGAGTTCAGTTCACTCTTTATTTTATCCAGTACACCTGTCTGTTTAAGCGGTACGGTTATTAATACTGCTAACAAAGTTCCTCCCGCTGTACTTATAAGAAAAGGTACAACAAATGTGAACAAAGCCGCACCCTTACTACCCATTATAAAAGCTGCCACTGGATATGACAACATCCCGCCTATAACGGCGGTTCCGAATACCTCTCCTATATAAGCCGCAGGTAATTTCTTTATATAATGATACAAAAGTCCTGCTAAAAGTGCTCCGCACATACTTCCCGGGAATGCAAGCAAGGTTCCTAACCCCAGAAGATTTCTTATAAGGCTTGATACGAATGCAGCCGCAACTCCATATCCCGGTCCGAGAATAACGGCACAAAGCACATTTATAAGGTGCTGTACAGGTGCACATTTTGACCCAAAAACAGGGAATGAAAATAATGAGCCCACAACTGCCACGGCAGCAAAAACTGCGGTTAATACAAGTTTCTTTAATTTAATTTTTTCCATTTTTCCTTCTTCCCATTACCTTTAAGAATCCGGAATATCTTATTTTATCATAAACCCATGGTTCATCGGTCCGCTCCCTTTGCCAAGGTCAAGCATGGCGTTAAGTGCTCCCGATATATACTCTTTTGCTTTCTTTACAGAATCTACAAGAGAAAAACCTTTTGCAAGATTGGCTGCAATCGCAGAGGAAAGGGTGCATCCCGTTCCGTGTGTGTTGGGATTATCAATTCTTTTTCCCTGAAACCATGTGATGTTTTTGCCGTCTGCTAAAAGGTCATTGGCATCATTGAGATTATGGCCTCCTTTGAGCAGGACCGCACAATGATTTTCTTCCGATATTCTTACTGCCGCCGCCTCCATATCCTCTTTTGAGGAAATTTTCATTCCGGAAAGGACTTCCGCCTCCGGAATATTAGGTGTCACAACCGCAGCTATAGGTAATAATTCTTTTTTTAATGTATCGATTGCGTCGTCGCTAATCAGTTTTGCCCCGCTTGTGGCTACCATTACAGGATCAAGAACAATATTCTTTGCTTTGTATTTTATAAGAGCGTCCTTTACTGTTTTAATAAGTTCCTTTGAGGCAATCATACCGATTTTGACTGAATCAGGGTAGATATCCGTGAAAATACATTCCAGCTGTTCTTTTAAAAAGCTGCTGCTCACCTCCATAATATCTTTTACGCCGGTTGTATTCTGGGCTGTAAGAGCTGTAACGGCACTCATGGCATATACGCCGTTTACCGTCATAGTCTTAATATCTGCCTGTATTCCGGCGCCTCCGCAGGAATCACTGCCTGCGATTGTTAATGCTGTTTTCATATCAGTATTTACCTCCATGCATTAATTTTGTATAGCGACATAAAGTGGTGCCCCCGGCATGCCGCTGTGTTTTATATATTTTTTAATATTCTGCGGAATTCTTCTGATGTACCGCAAATATCCGTTTCTGTAAGGATTCCGGAAATTACCGCCACACCTTTTATTCCTGTTTTGGCAAGTTTTGAAACATTTGAAAGGTTAATTCCTCCGATTGCCACAACGGGAATTGCAACACTCCTGCATATATTTTTCAACATATCAAAAGACATTGTTACTGCATCTTTTTTGGTACTGCTGCCAAATACCGCCCCGCTTCCAAGATAATCGGCTCCCTGTTCCATGGCAGCTTTCGCCTGCTCCACCGTCTTTGCAGTTGCGCCTATTATTTTATTTTTCCCGAGAATCCGTCTTGCCTCTTCAATTCCCATATCAGACTGTCCGAGGTGGACTCCGTCCGCATCGGTTTCAAGTGCCAGTCTTACATTATCATTAATGATAAAAGGGACCTTGTATTCATGACACAGTTTTTTTATCTCAAAAGCTTCTTTTTTCAGTTCTTCGTATTCCATATTTTTCTCACGAAGCTGTACCATTGTCACTCCGCCGTCTAACGCTGCTTTTACACATTCGCAAAGATTTCTGCCTCCGGCAGCTTCTCTGTCCGTTATAAGATAGAGTAAAAGATTATTCCGATTCATTTTATTTCCCTACAATATATCAATATATTCACCGTTAAGTGCTTTATTCATGCTTCTTACCGCACAGAACTTTCCGCACATGCTGCAGGTGTCGCTGTGGTCATCCTCCGGTTTACGGCTGTCTCTGATTGCTTTTGCCGTTTCCCCGTCTATCGCACATTCAAACTGAGCATCCCAGTCAAGAACACGCCTTGCGTCTGCCATTTTATCATCAATATCCCTTGCGCCCTTAATTCCCTTGGCTATATCTGCCGCATGTGCTGCTATCTTAGAGGCGATAATGCCCTGTTTTACATCCTCCACATTAGGAAGTGCAAGATGTTCCGCAGGTGTTACATAGCATAAAAATGCGGCTCCATTCATAGCTGCGACAGCTCCTCCGATTGCCGCTGTTATATGGTCATAACCCGGTGCAATATCCGTTACAAGAGGTCCAAGTACATAAAAAGGAGCTCCCATACATATCGTCTTCTGAACCTGCATATTGGCTGCAATCTGGTCAAGAGGAACGTGTCCCGGTCCTTCAACCATAACCTGCACATTATGCTCCCATGCTCTCTTTGTAAGTTCACCAAGTCTTACAAGTTCTTCAATCTGGCATACATCCGTTGCATCTGCAAGGCAACCCGGTCTGCACGCATCTCCCAATGAAATTGTCACATCATATTTTTCACAAATATCAAGAATCTCATCATAATATTCGTAAAACGGATTTTCATTACCTGTCATGCTCATCCATGCAAATACAAGGCTTCCGCCCCTGCTTACGATATTCATTTTACGTTTATGATTCTTAATCTGGTCGATTGTTTTTCTTGTTATTCCGCAATGGAGTGTCACAAAATCCACACCGTTTTGGGCATGAAGTCTTACAACATCTATAAAATCTTCCGCTGTTAGTGTGGACAAATCCCTCTGGTAATGGATTACGCTGTCATAAACAGGCACCGTTCCTATCATTGCAGGACATTCCGATGTAAGTTTTTTACGGAAAGGCTCTGTATTGCCATGGCTTGACAAATCCATTATTGCCTCTGCTCCCATATTGACGGCACTCATTACTTTCTGAAGCTCTATGTCATAATCCTTGCAATCCCTTGACACGCCAAGGTTGACGTTTATCTTGGTTCTTAACATACTTCCTACGCCTTCGGGATTGATACACTGATGGTTAATATTGGCAGGTATTACAACTTTACCTTCTGCCATATATCCCATAAGCTCTTCAAGCTGCATTTTTTCTTTTTCTGCCACAATTTTCATCTGTGGCGTTGCAATCCCTTTTCTAGCGGCATCCATCTGTGTTGTATATTCTCTCATATCTTTACTTACCTTTCCGTAAAATAAAAGACAGAACTACATAAGGATAGTGTCTGTCTGTCAAAACAAAATATCTCCCTACGTTGGCATTATCCAAATCAGGTTATGGGTATAATCTCAGCCTCCAAGGGCACCCCGTTTTCTATAACATTATATCAAAGTAAAATTAAGTTGCAATAAAAAAATAAAATATTTATACTGATTACAGAATTTTTTTATTAAAAAGGACAGGTTATGCTTTATTATTTTACGGATTTAAAAAATATAACAAAAGGACAGCTTGACAGTTTAATGTCTCTTCTTCCACCTGAGCGGTTAAAGCGTGCTCTAAAATATAAGTTTCCTGAGGACAGGCTTGCCTGCGTAATTGCATACCTTCTTTTCCTGTACGGCTACCGCACTGAATACAGCCTGACAGACACTCCTGATTTTGATATTTCATCGGATGGCAAACCCTACCTGAAAAGCCATCCTGAAATTTATTTCAACATCAGTCATTGCAGCAAAGCCGTCATGTGTATTTTTGATTCATCCCCTGTGGGTATCGATGTGGAAACCGTCCGCAGAGTCCCTGCTTCAATGCTTGCCAAAATCTGTTCTCCCGGTGAATTGAATACAATCCGGTCTTCGTCTGCTCCGGAGGCTGACTTTTGCCGTATCTGGACTTACAAGGAAGCTGTTTCAAAACTTTCCGGTGACGGCGTATTCAAGAGTCTCCGTAAATCTCCTGCCAAATCGTTATTCACCCATCAGGATGCTTTACTACCCGATGTGTATTTCACAGTTGCATCGGACAGCAAAATTAACTTAACCTCAAGGGAGCTTACTTTGAGTGATTTTGAGTTGTTTGGGTAGAGATTTGCAGACGCCGTGGCGGGATGCACGGGTGTTGCATCCCACATCCCACGCATTTAATGACAGCAACCCACTCAATGCCTGCGCCTGCCCCATGTTGCATCCCATATCCCACACGCTTTATTGCAATAAAAAAACTTTGGTTACACTTTTTAACTATGCGTAACCAAAGTTCTGTAATTTACTATTATTTTTCAACAAATGTAACAGGACATCCTAATCTGTAGTGACCTTTTATATATTCAGCGATTGCGTGTGAACAGTATACCGTTGTTGCCTCTGTATTGCTGTCCATATCATTGTTACCACACATGATTGCATCCAATTCGTATACCAGATTGGTTCCCGGTGCAAAAGTAATGCTGTCAAGATGGTAGCAGCTATAGAAAGTCCTTCTCAAGCCCTGCATCGTTGATGGAAGAATGACTTTTTTAACAATCTGATTGCTTCTAAATGTGTTAAGTGCAGCTACAACCGGTTTGCCATTGATAGTATCAGGTACGATAACCTCCCTGTCCGTTCCGATATACTTCAACAGACAATATCCCTTTGTCTTAATTCTGTTTTTAAAAGTTTCGGCTATATCGATTGTCTCTCTTTCGCCTTTTTTGTTGATAGAATCGCTTGTGAGGACATCATCTGACTTACAATATACCCATGTGCCATCAGTTATTACACTGTAATGCTCATCAACATTATAAGTCCAGTCATAATATGACTCGTTGTTGCGGAGGCCTTCTTCAGTGTCATCTTCTTCATCAAAAAATTCCACATCGGAGAAAGTTTCTCTTACAGGTGTTTCAACCGCAGCTGCAAAAGTTTCTTTTGCGGTTTCTGCTTCTGAACTAACATCATCATATTTACCTGCTGATACCGGACCATCTTCTTTTTCAGGCTCTGTAACCTTTTCTTCTGCCGGTTCAGCGGTAACATCATCGATTTCTATTTCCTGAACTTCGTCCGAAAAATCTTCATCATTTAATACAAAATTATCTCTCACCGGTTCTGCATCAACCGGTTCTGCAATAAATTCCCTGTCAAGTTTCTTATCAGATATATCAACAGGCTCGTCTTTAACTGACTCCCTGCCAACAACCACTGACTCAAATACAAACGTATCATCAGGTTCTGCTTCCGGCTCCTCAGCTACATCCTGCACATCTGCTGTTTCTGACTCCTCAGCTACATCCTGCACACCTGCTGTTTCCGGCTCCCTGACTACATCCTGCACATCTGCTGTTTCCGGTTCCTCAGTTACATCCTGCACATCTGCTGTTTCCGGCTCCTCGGCTACATCCTGCACATCTGTTGCTTCCGGCTCCCCGGCTGCATCCTGTGCCTCGGCAGGTTTCTCTGCTTCTTCGCGCTTTGGTTTGAAATCCACGATAGGCTTTGCCTTGGATACTGACTGGAATTCCTCATCTTCTTCGTAAGAAATGTCTTCATCGTAAAAAGATGTGGCTTTGTCATTCTGTGGTTCGTTGTCCTCATCCACAAAAATGTCGTCCTCGTCTGCTGCGCTTTTCTTAGCGTGGTGGGATTCGTTCTTACTAAAAAGCGGAAGTTTGACAAGTTCATCCTTCAGGAAACTGTTTAAACTCTGCTTTTTCTTCTTGCTCTTGCTGACTGCCACAATTGCTGTTGCAACTGCCGTAACTCCTAATACTATGGCACCGAAAGTACCAAATCCATGTTTGTCTTTATCTTTCATGTCTGACCCTCTCCGTTCAAATAGTCTCAAAATTAAGCTACCTCTATTATCGGATTTTTAGGGGGTATTTGTCAACTAAATTGAGTATTAAAATACCCTTTTTTCTTAAATTTTTTCATATAAATTATATAAGTGATAATAAGCGGTACGGCAGCACATACCCATGCAACCGGACCGGCAAAACATACACCGGAAAAACCTATCGCTTTTGGAAGCGTGTATGCGACTATAGACCTTGCTCCAAGTTCAAAAAATCCCGCAAGTAACGGCATTGTTGTCTTACCCATTGCCTGAAGAGCATTTCTGAAAATAAAAATCTGGAACAATGGGATATAGAAAAACATTGAAATATGGAGATAAGTCATTGCATAGGAAAGTATTAATTCATCCCCGCCTTTTATGAAAAGCCGGCTGATTGGTCTGCCGAAAATGAAAATAACACCCATACATAAAACTGCGCTTCCAACCGTAAAAAGACTCCATTTCAATATTCCGTTTTTAATCCTGTCATATCTGCCGGCACCTACATTCTGACCGACAAAATTTGCAACTGTTACGCCACCCGATATGCCAAACTGCATGATAAGCTGTTCCGTTTTACTGGAAGCCGTAAAAGCAGCAATGTAATTCTCACCAAATACATTTACGGCACCCTGTAGGATGATTGTTCCGATTGCCGTAACCGAAAACTGGAACGCCATCGGAAGTCCTATGGTAAGGTGTGTCTTTATAATTCCCGGATTAATTTTAAAATCTTCTTTCTTTATATGAAGAATAGGGAACTTAACGGAAATATATACGATACACGCAATTCCGGCAACAAGCTGTGCAAGCACTGTAGCAATGGCGGCACCTGCAACGCCCCACTTAAATACGACTATAAAAAGCAAATCCAGACCGATGTTAAGGAGTGCTGAAAAAATTAGGAAATAAAGCGGGGTTTTGCTGTCACCAAGAGCCCTTAGTATACACGAAACGGCATTGTATAGCATAGGTGCAGCTATTCCTGCAAAAATAATAACGATATAATTATAGGACATATCAAAAATACCGTCCGGTGTGTTAATAAGCCTTAGAACCGGCTTGGTTATCAGCACCGAAAGTAAAGTGATAAACAATGTGATTCCGGACCACAACATAATGGCATTACATACGGAATTACGCATCCTGTCATAATCTTTTGCCCCAAAGCATTGTGCTATATGGACCGAAAAACCGCTTGTTATTCCTATAACAAACCCATTGACAAGGAAAAACATTGACCCGGTATTACCTACGGCAGCCAATGTACTGTTTCCAAGACATTGTCCGACAATAATTGTGTCGGCAAAATTATATATCTGCTGTACAAGATTGCCAATCAGCACAGGGATTGCATATTTTATCATAAGGCTGATTGGTTTTCCTGTTGTTAAATCCTTTGCTTTTGACATTACATTCTCTCCGGTGCTTCGATACCAAGCAAGTCAACACATGTCTCTAACACATCTTTTGTAAGTTTTATAAGTGCAATATAACCTTTCTTTTTATTTTCATCTTCTTCTGAAAGAATCTTTGTTTCATGATAAAAATGGTTAAAAGCATTGGAAAGATCATATATGAATTTACAAATTTTGTGAGGTGCACTTTCTTCATATGCTGTCTTAATCATATCCTGCATGCCTGTGAGCACAAGCATAAGTGAACGTTCGCTCTCGCTCTCAGGGTTAGCAGTATGGATACCTGACACCACGCCTCCTGCATTTTCATATTTTTTAAGAATAGATTTAATTCGTACAATTGTGTAAAGGATATACGGACCTGTGTCTCCCTCAAAAGAGGTGAAACGATCAATATCAAATACATAATCCTTAGATGCCTGATTGGACAAATCACCATATTTTAATGCGGCAAGTCCTACCATCTTAGCTGTATTTCTGGCTTCACTCTCATCCACGGTACGGTTAGCCATGATTTTTTCGTATACCTTGTCTTCAATTTCTTTTATGAGGTATTCAAGACGCAGTACACCACCCTGTCTTGTCTTGAAAGGTTTGCCGTCACTGCCGTTCATCGTACCGAAACCGATGAACTTAAGTTCTGTATCAGGAGATACGATTCCTGCTTTTCTTGCCACACGGAAAAACTGTGTATAGTGAAGTTCCTGTCTCTTATCCGCAAGGTAAATGTATGACTTAGGTGCATATAATTTTTCCCTCTCGATAAGTGTCGCAAGGTCGGAGGTCTCGTAATTGGCTGCTCCGTCCGATTTCTGGATGATACATGGAGGAAGCTCCCTGCTGTCATTTTCCTCGGCTATGTCTACAACAATGGCACCCTGGCTTTCATGGGCTATCCCCCTGTCTACCATATCCTTAACCATATCAGCAATATATGGCTGGGCATCACTTTCACCCTTCCATAAATCGAAATGGACATTAAGGTTGTCATAATTTTTTTTCAAATCAGCAACCGACACATTGATAATGTGTTTCCAGAGGGCTGTGTATCCTCTGTGACCGTTCTGTAAAAGATATGTGGCATTCTGAGCCGATTTCTTATATTCGGCATCTTCTTTTGATTTGCCGCTGGCACACGGATAAATTTCCTCAAGTTCTGATATTGTAAAAGGCGCTTCCGCCGGATATTCACCTGTGAAATTATCATCAAAATATGGTAAATCCGGTTTACGTTCTTTGAGTTCTGTAATAATAAGTCCCATCTGGAGACCCCAGTCGCCAAGATGAACATCACCTATTGTCTTATAACCTGCAAATTTGCAGATTCTTTTTACACTTTCGCCGATTACTGCCGAACGAAGATGTCCGATATGAAGAGGTTTGGCTACATTGGCTCCGCCGTAATCAACAAATACCGTCTCGTCCTTAGGTTCACAGTCGCATCCAAACTTATCCTCCAAAGCCATGGCACGAACATAACCACCTATAAAATCTGCGCTCATTACCATGTTGATAAAGCCCGGTTTGATACATTCAACCTTCTCAAAGGCACTGTTGTCCTGTAAAATTGCAACCACTTCATCACCAATCATAAATGGTGCTTTCTTATATTCCTTTGCTGCTGCCATTGCTCCGTTGCACTGATATTCACATAAATCAGGTCTGTTGGATATTCCTGTCTTTCCGTATTTATCATCATAGCCGCATTGTTTAAAAGCATTTCCGACTATTTCTGTAATCTGGTCTAAAATTTTTTTCATAAAAATTATTCCTCCGTTGGTTATGTTCCATTATACTTTTCATATTTACGGTTGTAAAGAAATTTTAACGTTAAAACAGCTATGAGAGGATTCCGGTAATCCCAGATAAACTCATAGCTGTCATTAGAAATTCTTAATTATTCCATAACAATTAAATTGTTGCTATATCAATCGGTGTCATTGACTGTGTTGCCTGACATTCAAGACTTGTAAGCAATGCATTGGCTGTATCAAGTGATGTAAGAACGTTTACACCGGTCTCGATTGCATGTCTTCTGATAATGAAACCATCGTGGCTCTTTTCAATACCGTTCTCAGGTATATCGATAACAAGGTCAATCTTGTGGTCAAGAATAAGGTCAAGAAGTGTTGGTGATTCCTGTTCAACCTTATTGATCTTAATTGCCTCAACGCCGTTTTCATTGAAATAACGTGCTGTACCTCTTGTCGCATAAATTGTATATCCAAGAGCTGCAAAACGTTTTGCAACCGAAAGAGCATCTTTCTGCTCATGGTCATTAACTGTCATAATCATCTGTTTATGTTTTGGAAGATTAACGCCTGCACCTACAAAGGCTTTGTATAATGCTTCGTTAAAATCTTTTGCTATACCAAGACATTCACCTGTCGATTTCATTTCCGGTCCAAGGCTGATATCAGCGCCACGAATCTTTTCAAATGAGAATACAGGCATCTTGATAGCAATGTAGTCTGCTTTCTTCTGAAGTCCGGGTGTATAGCCAAGACCTTTGATTGTATTACCGATAATAACCTGTGTAGCAAGTTTTACAATAGGAATACCTGTAACTTTGCTTATATATGGAACAGTTCTTGAAGAACGTGGATTAACCTCTATTACATATACCTGGTCATTGTATACGATAAACTGGATATTAATAAGACCTTTTACATGTAAAGCTCTTGCAAGCTTAATTGTATAATCTTCAAGCATATCCACAATTTTCTGTGAAATACTCTGGGCAGGATATACTGAAATACTGTCTCCTGAATGGATACCGGCTCTTTCAATATGCTCCATAATACCAGGGATTAAAATATCTTCTCCGTCACAAACGGCATCAACTTCAATTTCCTTACCCATAAGGTATTTATCAACAAGGATTGGATGTTCCTGAACCTGTCTGTTAATGATTTCCATAAATTCAACAATATCTTTGTCGCTTATGGCAATCTGCATACCCTGTCCGCCAAGGACATAGGAAGGTCTTACAAGAACAGGATAACCTAATTCATTAGCTGCCTCAAGAGCTTCTTCTGTAGTGAAGACTGTCTTTCCTGCTGCTCTTGGAATTCCTGTCTGTTCAAGAATCTCATCAAAAAGCTCTCTGTCTTCTGCCGCATCAACATCTTCTGCGCTTGTACCGAGGATTGGAACGCCCATTTCCATTAATGCTTTTGTGAGCTTAATGGCTGTCTGTCCACCGAACTGTACAACAGCTCCGTCCGGATGTTCAAGTTCAACAATGCTTTCAACATCCTCAGGTGTCAATGGTTCAAAATAAAGTTTGTCAGCTATATCAAAGTCGGTACTTACTGTTTCAGGGTTATTATTGATAATGATTGTCTCATATCCTTCAGCCTTGAATGCCCATGTACTGTGAACCGAACAATAGTCAAATTCGATACCCTGTCCGATTCTTATAGGACCTGAACCGAGTACGAGGACTTTTTTCTCAGGCTTAGTCTCAATAACTTCATTTTCTGAGCTGTAGCATGAATAGTAGTAAGGTGTTGAAGCCTCAAATTCGGCAGCACAGGTATCAACCATCTTAAATGCCGCATGAATACCATATTCATCCCTTAAAGCCTTAATTTCTTTTTCTGTCCTGCCTGTAAGTCTTCCGATAACAACGTCAGGGAATTCAATTCTCTTTGCTTCAGCAAGAAGTTCTTTGGTAAGTTTCTCTGTCTTGAGGCGGTTTTCCATTTCAACGATAATGTGGAATTTATCGATAAACCACTTATCAATCATGGTAATATCATGGATTGTATCGTAAGAAATGCCTCTTCTTAAAGCCTCTGCAACAACATACATACGCTTATCATCAATGTTGTGAAGAAGTTCTATAATATCATCATCAGAATATGATGAGTAATCATCGTTCATAAGTGAATCAACGTGCTGTTCAAGTGAACGGATAGCCTTCATAAGTGCGCCTTCAAAGTTAGTGCAGATACTCATGACCTCACCGGTTGCCTTCATCTGTGTCGTAAGCTTTCTTGAAGCAGTAATAAATTTATCAAAAGGAAGTCTTGGAATCTTAACTACGCAATAGTCAAGAGCAGGCTCAAAACTTGCAAATGTCTTATGTGTAATTGCATTAGGTATCTCATCAAGGTTATAGCCGAGTGCTATCTTAGCCGCAACCTTGGCAATAGGATAACCTGTTGCTTTAGAAGCAAGGGCTGATGAACGGCTTACACGAGGATTAACTTCGATAACGCAATATTCAAAACTTGTTGGATGAAGTGCAAACTGTACATTACATCCGCCTGTTATTTTAAGTTCGTCAATAATATTAAGAGCTGATGAACGAAGCATCTGGTATTCCTTATCAGACAGTGTCTGTGAAGGTGCAACTACAATACTGTCACCTGTGTGCACTCCGACAGGGTCAATATTTTCCATATTACATACTGTAATACAGGTTCCGTTGGCATCACGCATTACTTCGTATTCGATTTCCTTCCATCCTGCGATACATCTTTCAACAAGTACCTGGCCTACACGGCTTAATCTTAAACCATTGGAAAGAATGTCGATAAGTTCTTCTTCGTTCTTAGCAATACCGCCGCCGCTTCCACCGAGTGTATATGCCGGACGGAGAACTACAGGGTAACCAATCTGGTTGGCAAAAGCAATACCGTCTTCAACGTTCTCAACAACAAGAGAAGGTGCACAAGGCTCTCCGATTTTTTCCATTGTTGTCTTAAATTCAAGTCTGTCTTCTGCCTTCTTGATTGTCTCAGCAGTTGTACCGATTAATTTAACATTATGTTCTTCAAGGAAACCTGTCTCGGCAATTTCCATTGCAAGGTTAAGACCTGCCTGTCCACCGAGTGTAGGAAGAATACTGTCCGGTTTCTCCTTGAGAATAATCTGCTCAAGTGAATGAACTGTCAATGGCTCAATGTAGACTTCATCAGCAATATTTTTATCAGTCATGATTGTGGCAGGGTTAGAGTTCACAAGAACAACCTCCATGCCTTCTTCTTTAAGAGAACGACATGCCTGTGTTCCCGCATAGTCAAATTCGGCAGCCTGACCGATTACAATAGGACCCGAACCGATTACTAATACTTTTTTTATGTCTTTATTCTTTGGCATAATTAATCCCTGCCTTTCTTCATCATATTCATGAATCTGTCAAAAAGATAATCCGAATCCTTAGGGCCTGCACAGGCTTCCGGATGGAACTGGACTGTAAAAATGTTCTTGCCTACATATTCAAGACCTTCATTGGTCTTGTCATTAACATTGATAAATGCAGGTCTTGCAATCTTATCATCAAGTGTATCCATATCAACAACATATCCATGGTTCTGTGATGAGATATATACCTTACCGGTCTGAAGATCCTTAACCGGATGATTAGCTCCTCTGTGTCCGTATTTCATCTTATGTGTATCAGCGCCTGTGGCAAGTGCCATAAGCTGATGTCCGAGACAAATTGCAAAAATAGGAACATCTGAATCATATAATTTCTTGATTTCCTTAATAATAGAAACACATTCCTTAGGGTCTCCCGGGCCGTTAGAAAGCATTATTCCGTCAGGATTAGCTGCAAGGATTTCCTCTGCTGTGGTTAAAGCAGGATAAACTGTTACCTCACAGCCTCTCTTATTAAGAGACCTTGCAATATTTCTCTTGGCACCGAAATCCATAATTGCAACCTTAAATCCATCACCGGGAAGTACATATTTCTCTTCACAGGTTACTTTTTCAACAACCTTGCCTGTGGTATATTCTTTTAATTTAGGGAGAATCTCATCAAGATTATAATTCTCATTAGTGGTAATCATTCCGTTCATAGTACCCTTTTCCCTGAGAATCTTGGTAAGAGCACGGGTATCAATACCTGCAATACCCGGAATGTTATTTTCTTTAAGAAAATTTTGTATAGAATCTTCACTACGGAAGTTACTTGGAACACGTGAAAGTTCTCGGACAATAAAACCGTCAGGCCATGGTCTGCCTGATTCCTCATCAGCATAGCAAATACCATAATTGCCAATTAATGGATATGTCATAACTACTGCCTGTCCGGCATATGATGGATCTGTAAGAACCTCTAAATATCCTGTCATTGAGGTATTAAAAACAATTTCACTGATTACTTCTCTCTCAGCTCCAATGCTTGTACCTTCAAAGACATTTCCGTCACTTAGAATCAAAAATGCTTTCATCTTCACACCTTCAAACCTTTCACATGTATTATTTATTTAGGCAAAAAAAAAACAACTAAACATACTGATAGCGCTTTTTTCTTCAAATTGTAGAAATTTTACCATAAAATCCGGCTGATTTCAAGATGCAAATTGTACTCAACAAATATTTTTTTCATCATATAATATTATGTAAGCATCGATGCTGTCATTTGTGATTAATTTTGCATCGCGGCAATATGAATTATAATATCCGGAAAGGTTAAAATTATGCTTTATAAAAATGATGAAACCGGCTTTTTAAAGGTTAATATCACGAATGAAGAAGGAATTCCCATTGATGCAACCGTCAGCATCTACGAAGGTACGGATGAAGAAAACCCAGTTGACGTTGCAGAAACCAATTCCATAGGTCAGACAGAACAAATCGAACTGCCGGCTCCACCACAGAGCATCAGCGAAACTCCCGGCATTATCATACCTTACTCCATGTATAATATTGTAGCTTCTGCTCCGGGCTTTGCCCCGGTTTCCATTACCGGTTCAAATATTTTTTCCGGAATATTATCAATACAAAATATTGTTCTTACGGGAAATCCCGGCAATTATAACATTGGTCCCAATACACTAATCGGCAACTATCCTCCAAAAATTCCTGAGGCCGAGATAAAACCCATTGAAAACACCGGTGAAATTGTTCTTGACCGTGTTGTGGTACCCGAAACCATTGTTGTCCATGACGGTGTCCCATCCGACTCGACAGCAACGGACTACTACGTTCCATTTGCCGATTATATAAAAAATGTTGCCAGCAGTGAAATATACCCTACATGGCCCAGAGAAACCATCAAAGCCAATGTAATTGCCATTATTTCTTTTACCCTGAACCGTGTATACACCGAATGGTACCGCAATAAAGGTTATTATTTTACCATTACATCTTCTACCGCTTTTGACCATAAGTGGATTAATAAGCGTAATATTTTCGACACCATTTCCAATGTTGTTGATGAATATTTCTCAAATTATGTATCCCGTCCCGATGTCAAACAGCCAATCCTCACCCAATACTGCGACGGCAAACGGACTACCTGCAGCGGTCTCAGCCAGTGGGGTTCCAAGTCTCTTGGGGATGACGGCAAAACCGCTCTCCAGATTCTTCGTAATTACTACGGCAGCGACATATATATAAACACTGCCGAAATAATCGAGGGCATCCCTGTCTCATATCCCGGATACACCCTTGAAATCGGTTCATACGGTCCTCCTGTCACCACCATTCAGGAACAGCTTTCCCTCATCCGCCGTACCTACAGCAACATACCTCCTCTTGCTGTTGACGGAATCTACGGTAAGGACACAGCAGCTTCCGTCAGCAAATTCCAGGAGACCTTCAACATGCCCGTTACCGGCACCGTCGATTATGCCACATGGTATAAAATATCCCAGCTATATGTGGCACTGGCTAAATTGTCATAGATTCACACAGTGATCTAATCCGTATGTTTTCGGCTGTCAATGTACTCTTCTGCCATATTTACAATAATACCAAATCCGTAAATCAGTGCTGTCCTAAAAAGAATAGCAATCATCTGACATATTATACCTGCAGTTTGCAATGTTCCGTAGTTGTAAATAGATATTGCTGATTCAAAATTTCTATACAGTGAAATATCGTGGCTCACACTGATTGCTATGCAAACTACAAACAATACAAATCCAACCAGGCAATATACGACTGCAATACCTTTGATAAGACTACTTACTCTAAACTTTTTCTTCATAATGCTACCTCCAATTTGTTAAAAAATAATGCGGGACAGAAGCCTGAGGGTTGTATTTTCCAATCCCGTAATAATTATCTCATATTGTATGTCCCAAAAAAAGGACTTATATTATATATTTTTATATGGCAAATTGATATTCATATATGATATAATTTACTACAAATTATAATTTTAGAGGAGGACAAAAGATGTTAATTAACTGGCTTATCATGGGTTATTTTCTGATTCTTTTTGGTGAAAGAATCCAGAGTCTCATACGTTCATTTGCGGATAAAAATCTTTCCATGTGGGGAGATGGGTTCAGCCGGTATGTAAACGGCATCTGTATTCTGTCGCTTGCAGCATCCGTTATTTTATTATTTACAATCAACAGGGATTTTCTTAAGGCACTTCTGTCAGACGGAACGCAGGTTAATGCAAAGATGATATGTATTACAATCGGCGTGATTCTGGTCTCAGGAATGGTGCATACCGAATATACAATCCCCGGAATACAATTTGCCTCATACGGATTTCTTATAGCCGCACTTGTCATCAGAACGGCTAAAAATAATGCAATGGCAAATGACAGCATATTACTATGGCTTTCACTTGTGTATCTCATATTTTTTTCTATGGCTATTCCGGTTGTATATAAATCACATATTGAATACGCCGGATTATTCCATATAATAGAAGCAGTCGTATCACTTGTGCTTGTCGCTGCTTTTGCATATATGGCATACAGAGTATTCAATAATGATGCAGTCAATCTTTTTATGCTTCTGCCAATTATCATAGCCGTCATAGGCGACGCAATTATTCTTTCATTGAGATGGAAAGAACAGGTTAATACATTTGTTCTTATATTTATTATTGCATCGGCTGTCATGTGGCTGGCAGGATTTATTGCAAGCAGGAGGTAAGGGGTCCAAAACTCTTACCTCAACAGTATTGGCTTTACCGACATATCAGCAACCGCAGTAGAACTGCCTGCCAGTGAAATAATTATAAATACAGAACGAAATAAAAGGCGGCAGTACACTTTCAGTAAACTCTGATGCTTTTATTCGGATTTCTCGTTTCCTACTATCCTGTATTCAATAACCGGAAAAACGATGCATTCAATTTCTATGTTGCACCGTATAGGCATTAAACTAAAATATCCTTATGTAGTATATGCCTGTTGCTCCACTTTTCTGCCATACTCACAAATTCAAGAAATTACGCTAACGTTTATATCTATCCATTATAAGTAACATATTTGTATTTTAATAATCACTTAATTCTTCAGGAACTAAAAAACTTTAATAATGAATGCCATCAAACAGGATTACTGATGACTCCTTTATTACATCTTCTAATTTCAACCATTCATCAGTATTAGATCCCATACCTCTACAATTCATCTTTACTTCACCAGTTGAAAGTTTTTCCACTTTATACAGTTTTCCTTTGTATACAACTTTTGCCCCGACGGGTATTATCTTTCCATTTCCATCTACATACTCTGTATACTCTATTTTCATATTTTGATATTCATTTAAATTATCCCAATATTCTTTATCAAGTAAACAAAGCACTAAATATCCAACTGAAACATATATTGCAATATTATCTAATGGCATAATCTTATGTGTATAATTAATTAACATATTAACAGAATATGTTAGACAAACAACTGCAAACACTAAATCCAATATTTTTTTCACATAAAGATAATTTAAATAGCACTTTTTTTGTTTATCATTAACTGGTTTTATTTGACAATTTATGATTGTTTCAATGACAATTACAACACCCCATCCAATAGCTATACCTAGACTATTAAGTTTACTAATATGATGGGGCATTAATGGTATAATTGGCAATCTAATATAGGATAATATATCCCAATATCTATAGTTAAAATATACAAATATCACAATAACACATGCCATATATTTAATAATTCTATTTTTGCGATACCTTTTCTGTTTATCAAAAAAGCGAATGATTTTTTCCATTTGTTTCACTTTCTACATCCAATACATCATATCTGTACTCTAGTTAAAATTTTAGTTTGTTCCCTGACAAATAGATTAACCAAATCATCATACTCGAAGGCATCAAAATCAATAACGCCCGCAAGGCATTGTATGTGACATGGGACTATCTTTCTCATATCATTATTTTTAAGCTTACTATTATTTCCGCCCTTAATAATTGCATCGACAAAAGCTTTAGTAATATTATCATTACATGCTATTTTCCTTTCAAATATAGCTTTAACAGGGTCTATATATTCCATCGCCACTCTGGCTCTATCACAATTATTGAAAAATTCCAATTTTGTTCCAAAATACCATAAAAACCTCATACCTGTTCTATCTATTTTCGAATGATTTCCTTCATTGAACAAATATCTTATTATCCTATCTTCAGGATTCTTAACTTTTCCTGACAAATACAGTTTTCTAACAGCTTTGTTCAATACTGTCAAATTAAGAAATGTCCATATGTTTGCACTATATATTATATTCCTAGGAAGATTTTGAAATATTTTGGAAAGCATAATTGAAAGTTCCGCTTCTCTCAAATATTTACTAGGATAGACATCATTATCAGAATCTATTATCCTATTTATCAACTCTTCATCAATTTCTACATATACTTCTCTATCATTTATCAGAATTGATTCCGAACACTCAAATATTAAATCTATATCATATTCAAATTGATTTGATGATATATATTGTTTAATAATACTCGCTTTTAGTTCCTTGTATTTTTCATTTTTTGTATCCACCTTTTTTAATAAAATTCTACTCATTTGTATCACCTCTATGTTCTTTTTTTAACAATTCTCTGCACTTTACTACTGTATTTTCAAGCACATTTTCCAGTAATTCCTGTACCCTTTCGATTAACATATCCATTCCTTCAGAATCATTTTCAAAAAATTCTTCAATTGAAACGCCACTCTTTTTAAAGATATATTCATATGCTTCATACCATGCCTTATCTTTAATTTCATCAAGCATACTTGGATTACTTTTTATTGATACAGTAGTGTGGTATATAGTTAGAAAAGCAATTATGCAATTTAACAATTCCTTGGCAACTATACTCTGATTTGATAGCTGGGCAAATGAATCACAAAATGAGTTTCCAGCTTTAAATAGTATTGAATCCGAATTTTGAATATCTATTTTTATACCTTTACCTTCTAGTTCCTTTGCCTTTGATAAATCAATAAAAGAATTTTCTGCCATTTTGTAATACAAAACAACTTTATTAGAAATTGCCATATATGTATTAGGCATTAATGTCTTTCCTTTAAATCTTCTGTATACATTGCACATTTCAGAATTATATTTTAAATAAAATTCTTTTCTTGCTAATATATAACACTGAATACTTACATTATCCCATTCTGCTAATTTTTCCAATGGAACTTTAATTTCAAACTGTGTATTATATTCATATATCTTCTCAACAATCTTATTCATAAGTGTTGTTGCTGTAACAAGAATATATGCATCTCCATCTGTAATCAACTTGTAAAAATATTCTGATGTCAAGCAGCACTCAAGTGAAATATTCATATCAGTAGCATTAAATTCATGCTTAATATATTTAATTTTAAATTTAATATTATCTTTATATGCCGAATTCTCTTCCTGTAAAACAGGATATGTATAATTATTCATATATATTAATCCTCCCTAATATCTTCAAAAATATGTACTGCATATCTATATGGCATTAAATCAGATACACAAATTTTAATAGTATGTTCTCTTTTTGATATTCTCGTAAATTGATAAAACCCATTAATTTTTTTTATCTTTTTGTTGTCCAATAATAGATTTACTTTTCCTAACCACGATTCTATTTCATCAATTTCATTGTCTTCTGAATCTACAACAGAAAATTTAATGACACCTTTTCTTACTTCTCTTGCCGGTTCAAACATAACTATTAATTCATTGTCATTTTCAATAATAACAGGTTGTGTAATGTAATCCACAAACAGTTTCTTATCCCTATCTTTAAGAATTTGCATATTTCTTATTTTCTTAAACTTTGGCGTTCCATCTATGACTTCACGTTCTACCATTCTTACAGTAGAAACTTTTCCGGGAATATTCAAAATACTACTTATTCCTTCAATTTTTTGTATATTAGATGATTCAATTTTTGTATTACTTCTTATATAATTTTCAACTATATCTTTTATTTTCTTCAATGCACTGGTTGCTTCTTCATCGTATTTTACTCCTGATTCAGTATTTTTAGTCAAGAAGTCGTCATGTGCAGTATTCTCTAATTTTAAAAGTGCTTCATTAAGTTCTTTTCCTTCTATTTTGACTATCGCTGTGAATTCTCTCTCTGTATCCAATCTATAATCACGTATTTTCATTCCATGTGCTCTTACAACAGAATAATATTTTTTCTTTTTTTCATTTGTTTTGTCAAAATACAGACTTATATATCCTAATTTTTTTCCCAAAACCTCAATATCATATTTAACAGGTGTTATATTTTTATATATTCGCTTAGAATCATATAAATTTCCTATCAAAAGACATTTATTAGTTCCAGCCAAATATGCTCCTTTTTTTGTATCATAATATTTATCGAATATTGAATCTATGGTTGATGCATCTATCACTTCTCCAAATACATTCATAGAAATCTTTCCATCAATTATACCTACATAAAAATTTTCCAATACACTATTTATATATAAATTTCTATAGAGTTCTTCTTTACTTTCAAAATCAATCGCTATAGCAATTACATCTGTTCCATAACCATCAGTTCTAACAAAAAACTCATCAATTCCAGCTTCTGAAGCATCTTCTATAGGGGCAACATTTTCTTCATTTAATATGCCAAACCAACCATCTCCACACTTCTTTTGATTATCTTCATACCAAGTAGATAGCATATACTTGCCTTCTGTTAATGTTTTATCACTGCCATCTTTGCTTTTATATTTTGTTGAATAAAACACAGTATTACATTCGCTCAAAATAAAGCTTGCTCTCTTACCAACTCCATGGCTTCCTGCGGAATTTTCTCCTTTACCAAACGAATTTCCTTCATCATACACTAAGGCGCGATATTGTGAATTTCCATCCTCATCCGTATCATTACTAACTCCTGTTGTATTTCTATCAGAAACTTTTAAACAATATATAATAGGCTTATTAAGCAATTCTATTGCAGACTCATATTCTCTCTTAGCATCAACATTAGCTTTTTTCTTACATAACTCAATTCTTCTAATCAATTCATCTATGCAAGGTACTTTTTTTCGTTCAATACCAACAACATTTATATCCACATAAACGCAATCCCCAACCTTTGCATCAATACTATTCTGAACTAATTCTCTGACAACAGAAGTCTTTTTATCCAATGCGAATTTAGAGTCCTCAAATCTACTCAATCTATTATCACTTAAATTCTTATCATCTGCACTATACCATCCTATCTTCTGCATACTCGTAATTTATCCTCCTATAATTTAAATATCCTTTGGTCTTTTGAAACTGCTTTATTATACGTATTTTCCAGTTCATCTACTTCCTGTCTTATTGCGGAAACAATTTTATCTAAATCCTTTTTCGTAAACTCATAAGCATTAGAATTAACTAAATTTCCCAATAGTTCTATTCCTTTTAGTACGCCCTGTGTTCTATTCTCAGCCAATCTTACAAATTTTTCTCTTTTCGTCTCTTTCGTCATTCTCTCACACTCCTTTACATTTTTATAATATCTTTCTAGAGCTTTTTTGTCAATATATATTATAAATATTTTAAAGATATTGTAAACATTTCTTTTTTATTCTTTTTCTAATTAATTTATGTATCATTATATTGTAAATGCAAGGTATATATTATAAATATTTGTAACAATATGCAATATACTTTTGAATAATCCGGACTCCGTGTCCCTTTTAAATATTTTTACAAATTAAATCAAATTGTATATTCAACCATAAATCAGAAAAAGCAGGCTGTTATAAAACAGCCTGCTTAACTTAAAAT